>Ga0208357_1002989_pt1 | contig 10740 bp, 11 predicted proteins | sample NGESurdeep092012_6_FD_184487 | JGI IMG/M metagenome (GOLD analysis project Ga0208357, IMG submission 184487) | Arctic peat soil microbial communities from Barrow, Alaska - NGEE Surface sample F52-2 deep-092012 (SPAdes) | ecosystem: Environmental > Terrestrial > Soil > Wetlands > Peat ... | reverse complement strand
CAGTGCGGGCCATGTGTGCAAGGGCTGAACGCGATCGCGAGTGCCGTCGAGGAGCTCCAAGCTGGAACCGCCGCCTCTGGAACCGAGCAGCGCATCGCTCGCTGGGCCTCGATGGTGCAGGGGCGCGGCGCCTGCGCGCACCCCGACGGCGCGGTCCGCTTCGTTGCAAGCGCGCTGAACGTCTTCGCGGAGGAGTTCGCCGAGCACGCCCGCCACGGGCCATGCCCGGCATGCGCACGACCCTCCGAACTACCGCTGCCGGAGCACCCCCGCGCGGCCGTGGCCGCGTGAGCCGATGAGCACCCATTTGCGTGTCAACCCGATCACCTGCGAGGCGCACGGCCTGTGCGCCGAGCTGCTGCCCGAGATGATCACCCTCGATGATTGGGGCTACCCCATCATCGACGAGGATCCCGTCGCCCCGGAGCTGCTCGAACACGCGCAGCGAGCCGCGGCCGCCTGTCCAACTCTCGCGCTCCTGATCCAACGCCGCCAGCCCTAAAACACGTTCCTAGCGCTGAGCGGCGGACCTCGAGTCAGTATGCGGCGCTCAGCCCCCAGATGGTGAGCGGTTCCACCCAGGTGTTAAATATTAATGATGTGCGTTTAGCCAGGGGGCGAACTGGGGGACATAGAGGATGGCGATGACCACCCCGGCGACGAGCGCCCCGGAGAGAGACAGGATTCGTCCGGCGCGGCCGGTTCCGTATCCGTCCAGCTCCGGCTGGATTTCGTGTTTCCTCGTCAGTGCTCTGGGCAGCTCTGACAGATGACCGAGTACATGGATGGCGGTGACGGCGACCCACACGAAGAAGCTCGCCTTGTGGATCAGGAGCAGCGATCCGCGGGAGCTCGGTCCCTCCAGCAGCAGGGCGACACCGCTGGCGAACACGACTACGGTTGAGATCACAACCAATGGAGCAAGTAGGCGCATCAGCGGTTCGGGCGGGCCCTTGCGACGATAGGTCGGGTTGGAAGTGTAGTAGCGGACGAACCGGTAGCCGGTGCTCGACATCTTCAGGGCGACGGGTGGGATCAGCAACAGCCCGAGGAACATGTGCTCACTCAGGAGTGGCCTGATCCTGAGGATCGTTACGCCCAGGGCCGCGAGGAGAACCAGCAGGACTGCCCCGGTCGCCGCGGTGAGTTGCTCGTTGCCGGTCGGCCCGCCCGCGGTCAGACGTCTACGCCAGGCTGGTGGCGATGCTGAGGCTGGGCGGGACGCGGGGGCCTCTGGCCCAGTGAGGGTCCGGTCATCGACTGCCATCGGGGTGAGTTTGTGGGGGTTTGCTAAGGACCCGGTAATCGAATCATGAGAGATTTCATGTAATTGCCGCAGTCCGCAAAGCCTCGTGTTTCATGGGACTATGCTGGCGTGATGCAGCGCTCCGTCGACCGCGCCGTGGAACAGGTGGTATCCCCGGCGATCCTGCTGGTGGAGGATGAGCCGGGGATCGTCGATTTCGTGCGGCGGGGCCTTCAGGCGGAGGGCTTTGCCGTGGAGGCCGAGCTGGACGGGATCGAGGGCGAGCGGCGAGCCCTCAACGACAGTTTCGACTTGATCGTGTTGGACCTGATGCTTCCCGGCAGAGGCGGCCTCGAGATCCTCGCCTCCCTGCGCCAGGCCAAGCCGAACCTGCCGGTGATCGTGCTGACCGCTCGCGGCGAGACCGAGGATCGCGTCGTGGGGCTGGACGCGGGCGCGGTCGACTATCTGGTCAAGCCCTTCTCCTTGGCTGAGCTCGCGGCCCGCGTGAGAGTTCAACTGCGGCTGGCGGCGCAGTCCACAACAGGGACGCTGAGCGCCGGCGACATCGAGGTGAACATGCTCACTCGTCAGGTGCGCCGGGGCGGCGAGGACGTGCGGCTGTCGACCACCGAGTTCGAGCTGCTCGTGTATCTACTGCGCCACCGTGGGCGCGTGCTTTCACGCGAGCAGATCCTCGGCACCGTGTGGGGCTACGAGCATGACCCCACCACGAACATCGTGGATGTCTACATCGGCTATCTCAGGCGCAAGCTGAACCGTCCGGATGACCCGGTCCCGATCTTCACGGTGCGCACGGTCGGCTACCGCCTCGGCGATGGCGCCTAGCGTCCCGGCTTCCATGCCGCCGTCTGCTGGCCGATCTTCGCTCGGTCACGGCCCGACCCCCTCGGTTCACCATCTATCGTGACGCGAACCCTTACTCCCGCAAGCCTGCGTCGGCGTCTGGCCGGGGTCGGACTGCGCTGGCGTCTGGTGGCGTGGGTCGCGGTGGTAATGCTGATCTGCACCGGGATCACCTTCGTGGCCGTCTATCGAGGCACCGGTACCCAGCTGCGTCACCAGATCGACCAGGAGATCGCGGGCGACGCGAGCGAGCTCTCGCACACCCTCGCCTCCTCGGATGACCACTCTCCCGGTGGGCTCGCCCACGCGGCCACCCGCTACGTGCGCGCTCAGCCCTTCAGCGCGAGCTCCACGTTGCTGTTCGCGATCGTCCCCGGTGCGGGCACCAGCACCAACCGTCCCGAGCTCTTTGCTCATGCGGCCCCCGACAGTGGCGAGAGCGCCGCCGTTCAAGCTCAAGAGAACCGCCTCTCAGCGCAACTCGTGAGCGCACGCGACGGATACTCGACCCTGCGCCTCCCCGACGTCGGCGATCTGCGCCTGCTCAAGCGGACGGTGAGTATCCCCGGCGAGAGCCGATCGGAGGTCGGCCTGCAGCTCAGGCGCACCGCCGCCGATGGCGGGGGTCGAGTGACGATTGGGGTAGGCGAGCCGCTGCTCACGGTCACTCATGCTCAGCGGGGCGTGGCGCGCGCGTTCATCCTCGCGGGCATCCTGACGCTCGCCGGCGCGTTGCTGGCCTCCTATCTGATCGGCACCCGCGTGTCGCGTCCGTTGCGCCGCATCGCCGCCGTGGCCGCCCAGGTGGATGCCGGCGATCTGCACCCGCGCATCCACGACCTGGACGGCCAGGGAGGGGAGGTGCGGGTGCTCGCCGTCGCCTTCAACCACATGCTCGACCGGCTGACCGAAGCCTTCGCGGGTCAACGCGCGTTCGTCGCCGACGCATCGCACGAGCTGCGCACGCCCCTGACCGTGATCGGCGGCCAGCTCGAGGTTCTCGCGGCACAGGCGAATCCCCCGGGTGAGGAGGTGCGTCGTGTGGAGCGCCTCGTGCGGGCCGAGATCGCCCGGATGAGCCGCTTGGTCGACGATCTGCTGCTGCTCGCCAAGGCCGAGCAGACCCAATTCCTGCGCCTGGAACAGATCGACCTACCCGTCTACGTGCAGGAGCTGTGGGACGGTATGAGCCTGCTGGCCGACCGCCGCTTCGAGCTCGGCCCCGTCCCGGCTGGGACCCTGAGAGCCGATCCCGATCGGCTCGCCCAGGCGCTGCGCAACCTGCTCAGCAACGCGATCGCGCACACGGCCCCCGGAGAGGGACTGGTGCGGCTAGAGGTCGAACGCGACGGCGCGGATTGCCTGCGATTCGTCGTCGAAGACGACGGGCCGGGGATCCCCGCCGGGGAGCGCGAGCGCGTGTTCGAGCGCTTCCACCGAACCGACGCGGCCCGGGATCGCGCTTCCGGCGGTACCGGACTGGGGTTGGCGATCGTGCGCGCGATCGCCGAGGCCCACGCGGGACGCATCGCTGTGGGACACCGACCCGAAGCCGGCACCAAGATCGAGCTCGAGCTCCCGGGCTTCACCGCCTCTGCCGGCCGCGAGCAGAACGCTGAGCTCGCCAGGCCGCCCGCCAGATGACGCGCCGCCGACGCCAGCTTCGCCTGCTCGCGCCGGCTGCGCTGCTGCTGGTCGTGATCCTGATCGCGGCGCTGATCGCGAGTGCCGCGAGCGGCCCCTCCTCGCCGAGCGGCGGGCTCGCCGCCCGCCGGGAGGGCGCCCACGCCACCTACGGTACGCCGCCTCGGCCTGTCGCCGTGAGGCTGCGGGCGCGACGCACGGGCACGCTGTCCGCCGCGCTTGAAGATGCCGCCACGGCCGCTCTCGGCCAGGGACGCGTCGTGCTGCTCGGTGGACTGGACGGTGAAGACACCTCCACCGCGGTCGTCACGGTACTCGCCCCCGGCTCGCAGGGCACCAGCGCGACCGACACCGGCGCGCGACTGCCCGAACCCCAGCACGACGCCCAGGCCGCTGCGCTGGGCGGGGCCGTGTACGTGTTCGGCGGCGGGCAGGTCGAATCCTACGATCACATCCTGCGCTACGAACCCGGCAACGGTCGCGTGTCCCTCGTGGGGCATCTACCACAGCCCGCCTCAGACGTCGCGGTGACGAGCATCGGGAACACCGCGTACATCGTCGGAGGCTACAACGGCGAACGAGCGCTCGACACGATCCTCGCATGGAGCCCCGGGGGAACCCCGACGGTCGTAGGCCATCTCCCGACAGGGCTTCGCTACGCGGCCGTCGTCGCAGCCGGCTCGAAGGTGATCATCGCCGGCGGCTCGACAGAAGCGGAGGCCAGCCGGGCGATCCTCAGCTTTGACCCCGCCACGGGCCGGGTCATTCAGATTGGCAGCCTGCCTCATCCGCTCACTCACGCGTCCGCCGCGAGCCTCGGTGACACGGTCTATGTGATCGGAGGGCGTGGCGCCGCGCTGGGCTCACAGACCTCGGCGATCCTCGCGATCGGCTCCGACAGCGGCCGGGTCCAGGCCGCGGGTGCTCTCGCGCTCCCGCTGTCCGACGCGGCAGTCGCCACGGTAGGCGGGCACATCGTCCTCGCGGGCGGGCAGAGCACGACCGGCACGCAGTCTTCGATCTTCGAATTGGGACCCCTGCCCGGGTAGCGTTCTCAGGGAGCCTGCAGCGAGCGCGCGAAGCGCATCGTCAAGGAGTACGGCGGCGCCAGATCGACACCATCGGGATTTGAGAGATATCCCGGCCCAGATCCGGTCACGTGGGTGTGACCATACTGCCAGACGACCTTGTTCGTGTGCGGATCTATCACGATCACGCGCTGGTTCTTATCGTCGTTTGCCAGCACATCGCCGTTGGGCAACGGCAACGCCAGCGATGGCTGGTCGAGCGCGGCCGCGCCCGTCGGTTCGTAGCGCCAGAGCAGCTGGCCGGTGGTCGTGAACGTCTCGATCGCACCGGGCTGCGTGTAGTCAGCTGAGAGGAACACCCCGGGACGCACCTCGTTCGTGTCCGATGGGTAGCTGAAACCCGGCGGGTTGGTGTCCGTGACCGGACTCCCATCGGGCTTGAGCACGTCGATCCAGTCGCCGTTGATCTCGGTGACCACGGTGTCGCCGTTACTCATCGGGAACGCTCCGTTTGGGCTCCCGTAAGAGATGCCGAGTTCGTGCGTGCAATTGCCGGTCTCGCCCAGCTGGTGAGTCACGTAATGAGCCGGCGGGCGGATGACGACGATGCGGCAGTTCTTGATGTCCGCGGAGAGGATCGCACCGTCGGGCGTGAGCATTGCATCGTCGGGGTTGTACAGGTATCCGGGTTCTGATCCCGGCACGCCCGGATGCCCATAGCGATAGACGATCCGCCGGTGAGCCACATCGACGACGCTGATCACGAAATCGTCCTCCTGGGTGACGACGATCTCACTCCCGTTCGGCGAGAAGAAAGCATCGTCGGGCAGGTTGAACGATTCACCCGGGGCGAGATCCCCGGATTCCGGGAACCGCCACAGCACCTGGCCCGTGGGGCTCACCTCCAGCAGTCGGTTGTTGTCACGATCGGCGATCAACACCGGGCCCGGCAGAACGCTCGGGTCAGAGCCCGGGAGTAGGTTCCCACCCGCCCGCGCGCTTGCGGACGCCTCTTTGGACGCGCTGTGCCGCGCGGCAGTATCACCCCGCGAGGGACTGCCGAGACCCTGCACCAGCACGATCAGAGCAACCAGAGAGACAACGGTCACCGCCACTGCCACCAGCCGCCGGCGCATGATCTCCTCCTGGCGCGGGTTGGTCACGCCTGCGCGATCGCGGCAGAGAACATGCCGCCAGCATCGATTGGCCAGCTAAAGCCGGGATCAGCCCAAGGTGAGAAACCTCTCAGACTTAGGACTGTGCCATGGCGTCCGGTTGGCTGAGCGCGCGCTCGGACTTCAAGGTTCGTGGTGAAATGATGAGCATGGATGTACTGACGACGATCGGCGATGGGTTCAAGGACGCGTTCTTGATGGCTTGGGAGGTGTGGTGGGCACTCGTGCTCGGCTTCGCGATCTCGGCGATCGTTCAGGCGTGGGTGCCGCGCGAGCGCATCGAGAGCGCGCTCGGTGGTTCTGGCTTTCGGCCGGTCGCGGTAGCGACTGGCCTCGGTGCTGCTTCCTCCTCGTGCAGCTACGCGGCGATCGCGATCGCCAAGAGCCTGTTTCAGAAGGGCGCCTCGGCGGCCTCGGCGCTCGCGTTCCAGTTCAGCTCGACGAACCTCGTGGTCGAGCTCGGGATCGTGATGTGGGTCCTGATCGGCTGGCAGTTCACGCTGGCCGAGTTCATCGGCGGCACCGTGCTGATCGCGACCATGACGATCCTCCTGCGCCTGTTTGTGTCAAAGCGCCTGGAAGAGCAGGCCCGCGAGCACGCCCGGCAGGCCGATAGCGGCCATCAGCATCACAGCGCCGGAGAGCACATGACGATCCGCCGGCGCCTGACCAGCTCGAGCGCCTGGTCGGATGTCGCCCACAACTTCCGCAACGACTGGTCGATGGTGTGGAAGGAGGTCCTGATCGGCTTCCTGCTCGCCGGGTTCATCGGCCAGCTTCCCAACAGCTTCTTCAACGCGCTGTTCCTAACCAACGCGCCAGCGGGGGTGAAGTTGATCGAGAACGCGATCGTCGGCCCGATCATTGCCGTGCTCAGCTTCGTCTGCTCGGTCGGGAACGTACCGCTCGCCGCCGTGTTGTGGTCCGGCGGGATCAGCTTCGCCGGAGTGATCGCCTTCATCTTCGCCGACTTGATCGTTCTGCCGATCATCGTTATCTATCGCAAGTACTACGGCGGGAGCTACGCGCTACGAATCGTCGTCCTGATGTTCGTGACGATGGTCCTCGCCGCGCTGATCGTCGATGGACTGTTCAGTGGTCTAGGTCTGATCCCGGCCGGCCCGCGGCCTTCGCGCGGGGACATCTTCGGCACGATCACGGTCAACTACAAGCTCCTGCTCAACGCGCTCGGGCTCGTCATCTTCGCTGGGTTGTTCTGGCTCACGCAACGCCGCGGCGTCACCGACCCGGTGTGCGGCATGACGGTCGATAAAGCCAAGGCGCTCCGAATGGACTTCGCCGGGGACACGTTCTACTTCTGCTCAGAGCACTGCCTGCACGCGTTCCAGGTTGGCTCTGCCGAGCACTAGGTAGCGCGGGGCTTCTGTGCGCGGACGATCGCCGAAGCTGCCTGCTCGTGTACGCGATGAGTCTCGCGTATCTCGACATCGACCAAGCCGGCATCCGTGAGTGCTCGGGTGAACTGTCCGTGGGTGAGCGCCCCGGCGATGCAGCCGGTGTATGCCTGCATGTCGGTGCGCGTCACATCGTCCATATCCTCGTCGGCGATCACGTCGGAGACGGCGAAGCGTCCGCCTGGCCGCAGCACCCGCGCGACCTCGCGCAGCACCTTCGGCTTATCGCCCGAGAGGTTGATTACGCAGTTGGAGATCACCACGTCAACGCTTGCGTCGGGGAGCGGTATCTCCTCGATGTAGCCCTTGTGGAACTCGACGTTCTCGACGCCGGCCTTGCGAGCATTCTCGCGGGCAAGAGCGAGCATCTCGTCGGTCATGTCGAGGCCGTGCGCTTTGCCGGTCGGGCCGACGCGCTTGGCGGAGAGCAGTACGTCGATCCCGCCGCCGGAGCCGAGGTCGAGGACTGTCTCGCCCTCGTGCAGTTCGGCGACGGCGGTGGGGTTGCCGCAGCCGAGGGAGGCGAGCTTGGCGGTGTCGGGTAGCTGTTCGTGGTCGCCGAGGGCGTAGAGCGCGGCGCCGAATACCTCGCTCCCGCCGTCGAATGTCTCACTCGGGGCGCAGCAGCCGGCGCCGGGATCGGTCATGGTCACCTGCACGGCGGCGGCGGCGTAGCGCTCGCGCACCTGCTCACGAATGTCACTCAGCTCAGCCATGCGGATAGCTCCTTTAGTGCGTCGGGGATCACGTAGTAGTAGGCCCACAGCCCTTGCCGCTCGGAGTCCACAATCCCGGCGTCCCGCAGCTTCTTCAGGTGGTGGGAGAGCGTGGGCTGTGAGATGTCAAACAGCGCCACCAGCTCGCAGACGCAGACCTTTCCGGCATGCTTGCGCAGCACGTCCACGAGCTGCAGGCGGATCGGGTCGCCGAGAGCCTTGGCGACTTCGGCCATCCGCAGAGCTTCCTCGCGCTGAATATCCGGGTAGACGACGGGCTCACAGCAGGGGGCGCCGTTCGCTCGCTTCTGCTTGGGGGCAAGCTCCAAATCGACGGGCATCAATCTACTTATATCAATAACACTCACATCTGTCGATGTAATATGATCCGGGCATGGCCGAACCTCCTCTCGCGCGCCGGCTGCTCGCCGAGTTGTTGGGCTCCGCGTTCTTGGCCGCGCTCGTGATCGGTTCGGGCATCGCGGCGCAGACGCTATCCCCCAGCGATGTTGGCTTGGAGCTGTTCGAGAACGCTGCTGCCACGGCAGCGGGCTTGTACACGATCATCCTAATGTTCGGCCCGGTGTCCGGCGGGCACTTCAACCCGGTGGTGTCGCTCGTCGACGCGAGCTTCGGTGGGATCCGCTGGCGCCACGCGCTCGCCTACCTCCCCGCGCAAGTAGCGGGCTGCGTGCTCGGCGCGGTCGTCGCTAACGGTATGTTCTCGCTCGCAGCTATCAGCATCTCCACGCACCACCGCGCCACGCCGGCGCACCTGTTCTCGGAGGCAATCGCCACCGCCGGCCTCTTGCTCGTGATCTTCTCGCTCGCGCGCAGCAAACGGGCGAGCGACGCCCCGGCCGCGGTCGGCGCGTACATCGGCGCCGCCTACTTCTTCACGAGCTCAGCCAGCTTCGCCAACCCGGCGATCAGCATCGGACGCATGTTCTCAAACACCTTCGCCGGGATCGCGCCCGCGTCCGTGCCCGGCTTCGTCGTCGCACAGCTCGTCGGCGGCGCCTGCGCGATCCTCGCCGTGAGGGCCCTGTACCCGGACCTGACGCCGGACGAGGCAGCCGAGGCCGTGATGTCTCACCACGAGGGCTCACCGGCCGCGATCGGAACCTGAGCGATGGCCACCGTTCTGTTCGTTTGCCTGCACAACGCCGGGCGCTCGCAAATGAGCCAAGCCCTGTTCGAGCGCTCAGCGGCCGGGCGCCACCACGCGCTCTCCGCCGGCACCACTCCCGCCGAGCACGTCCACCCGGAGGTAGTCGAGGCCATGAACGAGCTCAACATCGACCTCTCCGACCGCCGGCCCCAGCTCCTAACACGCGAGCTGGCCGAGCAGGCTGATGTGGTCGTCACGATGGGCTGCGGCGACGCCTGCCCGTACATTCCCGGCAAGCGCTACATCGACTGGGACCTGCCGGACCCGAAGGGCCGCCCAATCGACGAGGTGAGGGCCACCCGAGATGAGATCGCCCGCCGCGTCGATGAGCTACTCGCCGGCGCGATCAGTAATCCTCAATGGCGTACGGGTTGAGGAACTGCCGTAGCCAGAATCCCGCGCGATCGACCTCGGTTAGCGTGGCTTGGTCGCACACTTCATCCCAATCGGTCTTGATCACGTCGATCTGGTGCTCGACGATCTCGCGGGCGTCCGGCTCAGACAGCAGGTATGTGGATGCACGGGCGACGCAACCGGCAACCTGACTCATGCGGTAACCGTCCTGGCCGATCGCCATGATTTGCGCGGTCTCGCCACCGGCGCGTGGCTGCGGGCAGATGTCATAGGCGGGTGTGAGGGTTAGTGCGGTCCCGTCCCAGAACGCGGCGTGGTTGCGCGCATGGTCGTCGTTATTGCCTGTGAGGATGTTGAACGTGATGCGGGAGAACAGCTCGCGCAACGTCGGCAGCGGATCGGTGAACCGAGTGCGGATCATTCGGGCGAGGTCGGCGTAGCTCGCGTAGCGTGCTGAGATCTCGTCGAGCTCGAGGATCGTGAGCGCCGAGACCATCGCTCGGCGCCCGCCAGTGGCCGGCCGGTCGAACCGGTCGATCAGCAGCACGTCCTTGCCGAGAGCGTGCGTGAGCGTCACCGCTGCCACGTTCAGACCCGCCCGCCGCGCGAGCTCCATCGCCACGAACTCGCCCTTGACGACCGGATAGGCGTCCGTGGTCGAGCTGAACTTTGCAATCAGCCGGCGAGCGCCGTCGCTCACAAGCGCCTTCGGCCGCGCACCGCCGACCGAGCTGCCATGAAGCAGGGCCTGGTCGAGCGCCGGCGAGAGCGGCATACCCTGTTCAACCCGCTCGGCCGACTCGGCAAGCTCTGTGAGCGTCGCGTTCGCGGTCCACCGCGCGACGTATTCCGACGCCGACGTCTGAAAGTCCAGGGCGCCGATCCGGTCAGAGCCGGACTCCAACAGGTAGGTCAAGAGATTCAGGTCTGTTGTGTCGACGGCGTTTCGCCCGACCCGATGGTTCAGGATCACTCGCTTACCCCATGCATCCGGGGCGGCGTCGGTGAGACAGCCGGCTACGTCACCGACGAGCGGTGAGATCGGGCCACGACTCAACGGCAGCTCCGGCAGGTAGAGCGCGATCGGGTCCTTGCGCGCGAGGTAGCTCCGCCCGTACGTGAAC
>Ga0208357_1002985_pt1 | contig 10744 bp, 8 predicted proteins | sample NGESurdeep092012_6_FD_184487 | JGI IMG/M metagenome (GOLD analysis project Ga0208357, IMG submission 184487) | Arctic peat soil microbial communities from Barrow, Alaska - NGEE Surface sample F52-2 deep-092012 (SPAdes) | ecosystem: Environmental > Terrestrial > Soil > Wetlands > Peat ... | reverse complement strand
TAAAACGGTAGGTGTGTCCCGCGGAATTGCTTCTCGGCTCGAGAGCGCCCGGGTAGCCCGGGGCGCGGCGCGCGTGCTATTATCGCTAAGCGGGAGCCTTTACGATCGCGCCCGGCTTGAGGACCGGAAGGTAGATCTCGAAAGTGGTCCCCACGCCGGGCGCGGAGATCAAGTTTATGCAACCGCCAAACTGCCGGACGACGCCGTAGGCCGTAGGCAGGCCAAGGCCTGTTCCCTTGCCCGACTCCTTGGTCGTGAAGAACGGCTCGAATGCGCGCGAACGGGTGACATCATCCATGCCGCAGCCATTGTCGGCGATTGAAAGCAGGACATACGCGCCAGCTGCTGCCTCCGGATGGCTGCGTACGAAAGCATCATCGATAACACAGTTCTTCGTGGAAAAACGCAGCTCTCCACCAGTCGGCATCGCATCGCGCGCGTTCACAGCCAAGTTGACGATCACCTGCTCGAGCTGGCTCATGTCCGCGGAAATCAGGTCGATATCGTCGGCAAGTTCGGTGACTACAACTATTTCGTCACCGACCATTCTGCACAGTATGCGTTGAAGATCAGTCAAGCATGCGTTCAAATCTACAGCCGAGATCAGAAGAACCTGCTTGCGACTGAAAGCCAGGAGTTGGCGAGTAAGCGTCGACGCACGCGATACAGCGTCACGAATTGTATCAACGTCAGCTCGGCGCGTGTCGCCAGCGGGCAAACTACTCGCAAGAAATTCCGAGCAGCCCTGAATCACCGTCAGAACATTGTTGAAATCGTGTGCGACGCCCGCTGCAAGCTGACCAACCGCCTCCATCTTCTGGGCATGCCGCAGTTGAGCTTCGAGTTCCCTCTGCTTCGCATAGTCTCGCGCGATGCCGAACGCCCCAATGACTTCACCAGCTACGATGACTGGTATGGTTGTGACGTTGACCTCGACTCGGCGCCCGCTCTTGCTATCCAGGGTCAGGTCGGATCTTGCTGCCCACCCCGCCAGAGTCTGTTTGAACTGATCACGGACCTTGTCAGTCTGTTCGGGAACAACGAGCGAGTCGAACGCCTTCCCGATTATTTCTTCAGGCCTGTAACCCGAGACAATCTCGCACATCGTATTGGCGCTCTCGAACCTTCCGTTCCTGTCCAGCGAAAATACTGCGTCCGGGTGGAATTCAAAAAGCGAGCGATACCGATTCTCGCTGACCTCCAACCGCTGGGCAGCGTGGCGAGCTTCGGTGACATCGAGCAGCAAGCCGTCCCACACGGTTATGCCACCCGAAAGGCTTTGTGGCTTTGCGCCTCCCTCGATCCACTTTACCTCGCCGTTGACAATGATTCGGCCAGCCCAGCGCCACGGGGCGCGTTGCGCCAACGCGGCAGCCATCGCGGCGTCGAACCGAGAGCGATCGTCCGGATGAACAGCATCGAATACGTGGCGGGGGTTTTCCATGATCGTAGCCGCACTAACGCCGTAGATGTCGGCTGCGCCGTCGCTAACGTACGAGAACGATGTCCGCCCATCAGACTCACAACGCGATTGATACACCATGCCGGGAACATTCGCTGCCATCCGCAGAAAGCGCTCCTGGCTCTCGCATAAGGCGACTTCATTTTGCTTGGCTTCAGTGATGTCCTCCACTACCGCGACGAATGCTTCCAGATTGCCCATCGCGTCGCGCATCGCGGAGATCACGACGCGTGCCCACATCGTGGTGCCATCGGTGCGGCGATATCTCTTTTCAACCGCATGTGATGGCTGTTCGCCAGAAGACACCCTCCGCAGATATTCAACCTGCTCGGCGCGGTCATCCGGAAGCGTGATGTCAAAACATGTCATCGTGCGCAATTCCGCCTCGGTATGGCCAAGCATCTCGCAGAACGCGGGGTTCGCAGTGACAAAGCGACCGACCGCATCGGTCGTGGTTATCCCTACTGCGGCGAAGTCGTGAAGGACGTGCAACTCGGACTTCGCACGCCTTGCTTTCGTGACATCACGTGCGACACCATAGATCAATCCGTTCGCATCGGCTGCTGACGCCTGCCATGCAAGCCATCGATAATCGCCGTTGGTGCAGCGCCACCGATACTCAGCAGCACCTTGGCTGACCGAGACAGCCCGATCCACGAGGGCGTTGGCCGCCCTGGTCCGATCATCAGGATGAAGCAAGTCGAGGAATGGCCGGGAGATCAGCTCGAACGGTTCCCAGCCGAGCACCGCCCTGAACGCGGGATTTACGTGCTGGAAGATCCCATCCGTATCGACCACACAGAAGAGGTCCGGCGAGAGGTCGAAAAACCGCTGGAGAAACTCTTCCCTGCCGCAGGAAGCGATCACGTTGCCTTGAAGAGTGCGGTCCACTACCCACAGACGATCAGCTTCCGCATGTGCAACGGTCGTGGCTCGTGAATTACTACCGAGGCCAGAGCCAGCCGAATGTGACCGCCGTGATGGCGGCGTATATCAGTCCATCGAGCGTAGCCTTGAGTGTCACGCTCCACGCCCTTCGATACCAGATCGACATCTGCCAGAGGGCAAAAGCGTACGCGATGAAGGCAGTAGTGGACGAGAAGCGCAGCAGCTCACCATACGGCACTCCCGCCGGAACAGCGTGGACAGTTATATACGCCGCGAAAATGCTGGCCGCGATGCAATACAGGAACCAGAGCCCGAGGTTTCGCCCCATGGACCACGGTGCGTTTGGCATCACGGTCATCACGATATTGGGGCCCTCAAGCACCTTCTGCGAGAACTCCGGTGATTTCATGTCCTCGCTGCTGGCTGGCCGTGGCAGGAAATAATCGCCTGGTGGAATGGCGAACGGCCTGAGAGCATCGCGAACCTGTGTTTCATTCGGGACCGTGGAATAATCTCCCTTGTGCCACAGCGGCCCCATGTGGATCACCGAGCTGGCGAAAAAGACCAGGACAGAGGCGAGAAGGATCGGAAGCCAGAGTGCGAAAATCCCAGTCATATCAAGCTCCTTGTCTGATGTTCGCGAAGCACCGGGGTGGTGCAATTCAAACGACTCGATTTGATGAAGGGCTGACGATCGTGTAAAGTACGGCGAGACTAGGGAAACGTCCGGACGCAGGGCGGTTAGTCACCACTCCGGCCAGCGGATGGAACACAATAAACCGAAACGTGATAAATATGCACTCACCGCGTATTGGCCGGTGCTTCGTCCTGTCACTTTGCGTTTGCCACACTCCGCGCGACCGGCGTCCCGGAACGGCCGGGCTCGCTGATTGTGTGTCCGAAAATGGCGAGCACTGACGAGTTCCCGCGCTAGGTTCCATGCGAATGGAGACCCCCATACGCGCAAGTCACACGATCTTCGAATCACCGCTCGGCGAGCTGACGCTCGTCGCCCATGACGGCGTTCTCGCGGGAGTCTACTTTCCAGCGCATACGCGTCTCCCGGATCCCGGAACATTCGGAGCGCGCGTGCACACCGGCTTCGACGCTGCGACCGAGCAGCTCGCCGAATATTTCCGAGGCGAGCGCACCACGTTTGATCTACCCCTGGCTCCTTGTGGGAGCGCGTTCCAGCTGAGCGTGTGGAACCTGCTTCGACAAATCCCGTACGGCGAGACTCGATCGTATGGACAGCTCGCTCGCGAGCTTGGCAACGTCTCACTCGCTCGTGAGGTCGGCGGCGCAAATGCGCGCAACCCACTCAGTGTGATAGTGCCGTGCCACCGGGTGGTCGGCGCAAAGGGCCAGCTGGTAGGCTATGCCGGCGGACTGGAGCGGAAACGGTTTCTGCTGGATCTCGAAGCGAGGATTACGGGTAGCCAGTTGCTGATTGGCGGCATCGTATAATAGCGAACTAGCGAGTATCAGCGGCCGTAGCGCGATGAGCGCAGGCTGGCATCGTACGGTCACAGGGACCGCGCGATGCCAGCCTGACGTCTATTTCTCCATTCCGCGCGCGACTACGGTGCGAGAACGGCCATTACGAGCTGCGCCGTTGCTCGCGTCGTTCCTTCGTAGTAAAAGACGTACACCTTGTGTGTCTTTTCATCCACGCCGCACGTCCGTGCAGCGCCTCCGGTGGGTACCTTCTCGACCACGGAGAACGCATTCGGCGAGTCTTCGTGGACGACTGTCAGAGTGCTGTCCGCGCGATTTGGATTGAACGCGAGTTTTGCGACGGGATCGAAGCAGTTCATGTCGGCGCGGCTGGGGACCTTTATGCGCGTCACAACGTGGCCGTTGTCGGCGTTCACCACTACCATCTCAGTGTCGCACGCCATGAAGAGTCGGCGTGAAGTGACGTCCATCGACAAACCCTGCGCGTGTCCGCACGCCGGGATCTTGTAGGTGGCCTCTGTCTTGAGCGTCGTCGCGTCGACTCGCTGCACGAAGCCCGAGTCCTCCACGTTCAGAAACAGCTTTCCCTTGCCGTCGGCGACGCCGGACTCGAGTCCATCGCCGATCGTTGACTTGGTGATCAGCTTGCCAGTCCGCATGTCGACGACCCACGCATCCTTTCCCTCCCACGTGAACGCGCGATGTGTGAATGGGTCATATCTGATGCCATCGCCCTTGGCATCCACATGCCCCGTGACCGCCAGCGTCTTCAGATCGAACACGATACCGTTACGCACCAGGCCGCGATTCTGATCTGACGCAATCGCATAGCCGCCACCTCCGCCAGCGACGGTCCCGATCACGGTGTCGTTATCGACATCGATGACCTTGTCCCCCAGGCCGTAGAGCCGTCGGCCGATCGGATCGACGATGATGTAGTCAGCCCTGGCGGTGCCGAGGACCATTCGCTTGACAACGTGATAATGCGGGTGCTGCGCCGCGAGACTGGGCGCAACAAGGACCGCTGAAACGACCGCTGTGAGTACGGACGCGCGTAAACGGAACATGGTAGGTCTCGAATGAGGTTGTGGCTGACACGGCGGCCACGCCGTGATGGTACGCAGATCGGCGCGACCGAGCCGCGACGTCCGTACCGTCCCGAAAAAGTCTACACGTCGAAGCTGGCAGGAAGCTGACATTGCGGGCGCCGAGCAGGTCAACGCGGAGGCGTCGAGGTCAGGGGACCCGGTGAGCTGCACTCAGCGACCCGAAACACTGGCAAACATTTGACTGCAGAAGATCCGTATTTCTTGGCCCCCGTCAACGCAAGAGCGCCGAATCCGGAAGAAGGGATGCGGCGCTCAAGGTCTCAAGCGGGTGATGGGGTTCGAACCCACGACATCCAGCTTGGGAAGCTGGCGCTCTACCAACTGAGCTACACCCGCGCTACACCAAAAAACCAGAGCCACAGATCGGGATTGAACCGATGACCGCTCGATTACGAATCGAGTGCTCTACCACTGAGCTACTGTGGCATGATCGCACACACGAACCAAAGTGCGCCGTCCGATCACCAAGAACGATGCTGCCAGCTGCCTAATGCCCTCGCGCGGACTCGAACCGCGATGCCTTTCAGCACAAGCACCTCAAGCTTGCGTGTCTACCAATTTCACCACGAGGGCGATCCAAACAACGCTATCCGGGATAGAACGGGGCCGACGGGGGTCGAACCCGCGACCTCTCGAGTGACAGTCGAGTGCTCTAACCAAACTGAGCTACGGCCCCTTAAAACTGCTCTTGAAACTGCTCCGGAAAGCCCCGACTGTCTCCTCCGGACCACACCAACCACAACGCTTCAATTCTCCCGTAAACACGCGGGCTCAACAACCTAACCAAAGAACTTCCAACCCTATAGCCCCAAGGGGAATCGAACCCCTCTCTGCACCGTGAAAGGGTGCCGTCCTAACCGATAGACGATGGGGCCTCGGTCACTCCGTCCCGGGGAAGTAGCGCTAACGGGATTCGAACCCGTGTTTGGGCCTTGAGAGGGCCCCGTCCTAGTCCCCTAGACGATAGCGCCGTGAAAAATTCCCCGGTTCGCCCGGAGCCTTGCAATATCGCCAATCGCCAGCCCGCCGGTCAACCCGTGCCGTCCCAATGTTCGGGGCTTATAATCACTCGACCCCAGATACCGGATCGCCGCGCCGATATGATCGCCTTCACACCGCCCGGCAAGTCAGCTCTCGATACAACAATACCGGCTTACGCAGAATGGATCACCGACATCTTCGACGGACTGAAAGAAACCGAACCGGACAGTTATACAGACTGTCTGATCAACTCAACTGCTCAACTCAGTCAGCGGCCGAGCGTGCATCATGACCGAACCGACAAACGGCGCAGATCTGCATCCGAAACACTTTGGATGGGCAGTTGATGGCCGCGTAGCAACCATCACTTTGAACCGACCGGAGCTCAAGAACCCGCTCACGTTCGAATCGTACCGCGAGCTTATCAGCACGTTTCGCTCACTGCAGAACATGGATGATGTGAAGGCAGTCGTACTGACGGGCGCTGGTGGCAACTTCTCATCAGGTGGCGATGTTCACGAGATAATCGGCCCGCTTGTCGAGCTGCGTGACGACGATGACCTGGATGGCTTGCTGAGCTTCACACGCATGACGGGCTCGCTGGTAGCAGCGATGCGCGACTGCCCGCAACCCATTGTCGCGGCGATCGACGGTGTTTGCGCTGGCGCAGGCGCGATACTGGCCATGGCAAGCGACTTGAGATATGGGACGCCTGCGAGTCGCGTTGCATTTCTATTTGTGCGCGTGGGGTTGAGCGGTGCAGACATGGGCGCGTGCTCCATTCTCCCGAGAATAATCGGCGCCGGAAGAGCCGCAGAGCTTCTCTACACCGGGCGGTTCATGAGTGCTGACGAAGCTGAGCGCTGGGGATTCTACAATCGCATCGTCGATTCCGAATCGATAGCGAAAGAAGCGCATGACATGGCCTTCGCAATCGCGCACGGACCCACATTCGCGCACGCGCTTACCAAACGCTGCCTGCACCACGAATGGTCAATGGCGATCGATGATGCGCTTAAGCTCGAGGCAGAAGCGCAGGCGTTGTGCATGCAGACCGAAGATTTTGCGCGCGCGTACCGCGCCTTCGCCGACAGGCAAACTCCGTCCTTCGAGGGAAACTGATTCCCGACAGAACGTTCCGGGACTGGCCGCGGCTGACCATCTTTACGACTCGTTCGGCATTCGGCCTCAGACGCTCCCGCCATCCTCCGAACGATGGCGGCTGCGGGCGAACCGGGCAAAAAGTCCCGTAAGAGATTCTACGAATGGTCGACGACTCGGTGACCAGCGGCATAACGGGCCGATTTGTCGTAACTTTCACATGTTTCAGGTCGTCCTTGTTCCAGCGCAGGAAGCGCGGACCCATAGTACCATCCACGGCTGCATCTTTTATCGATGGCCACGCAGCACCGATCTGCGCAGTCTCCAAAAGTCAGACCTGACGGCCTGAATCGAGCTCCGGAGGACGCGGAGCGCGACGCCCGTCTCAACCTCATATACAACAGTACCCACGATTGCATGTTTCTCATGCGCGTCGAGGGGGCCGGTGTGTTCAGGTGTGAGTCGATTAATCGCTCATACTCGACTGTCACTGGTCTTGCTGAAGCGGACGTCGTCGGGCGCCGGCCCGAGGATATTCTTCCTTCGGCGGCTGCCGATTTCGCTCTCCAGAAATATCAGGAGGCAATCGATATCGGCGAACCCCTGAAGTACTCCGAAGACATCCTGCTGCCCGCTGGTCGTGTGGTGTTCGAGACTGTCCTGACACCGATCATGGATAGCGGTGGCACATGTACACATCTGCTCGGCGCGATGCGCGACATTACTGACCGCAAGCTTGCGGAGGAAGCACTGCGCGAAAGTGAATCGCGCTATCGCCAGCTATTCGAGAGTAATGGCTCGATACAGTTCCTGGCGGATGCCGACACAGCACGAATCCTCGATGCCAACCCAGCTGCCGAGCGTTTTTATGGCTGGACGCGTGAGCAGTTTCAGATGATGAGCGCCGCAGACATTGTGGACATTTCGGATGACGCGTGGATCGACTACGCAAAGAGCGTCGCCAGGGGTGAAGGTACGGTTACGGTTCGTGAACATCGCACGGCAACCGGCGAAAGAAAGACAGTCGAGGTATTCGCGAGCATTTTTGTTACAGGTACTACCCGCGTCTTCCATTCCATTGTCCACGACATCAGTGACCGGATCCGCGCACAGGAAGAGATGCGCAACTCAGAGGCACGATTTCGGTCTGCGGTGGATAACGGTCCGGATCTTTTCACTGTGCTCGATACAATCCGCAACGCAGATGGTGCGATAATTGATTTCCGGATTGTTGAGATCAATGCGAGGGCTGGCGCGGCTTTCGGTGTAGATCCGTCGCGAATGATCGGACGGAGCTTTGATGAGCTGCTCCCATACTCGGCGAACGCAGCACTGCTCAAGAGCCTGGTCGCAGTCGCAGAGACAGGTGAAGCAGGTGAGACTGAGGTGCAGCCGCGTGTCGGACCTCTTACGGATAAATGGCTTTCGTGTCAGATCGTTGCGCTCGGGCGCGGCGTTGCGATTACTGCTCGCGACGTAACTGAACGAAGGCGCGCAGAGGACGAACTTCGAGTCTTGTCAGAGGTTGACGCTCTGACCGGCCTTCTTAACCGACGCGGCTTCGAGACGCTCGCAGCAAGACATCTCAAATCAGCCGAGCACTCGACGAAGTCATCGTACCTGTTCTATTTCGACATGAACGGCTTCAAAGCAATCAACGATTCATGGGGTCACGCCGTTGGAGACGAGGCGCTTGTGAAGATGGCTGACGTGCTCCGACAGACCTTCCGCGAGCGCGATTTGATTGCTCGAATGGGCGGGGACGAATTTGTCGCTCTCGCACTGAGTTGTGGTGAAGTCACCAACAGTGTGCTAACCCGCCTCCAGACCGAGTTGGCGCAGCAAAACAGTCGCAATATCCTCGCCGGAGACGGATACGTGCTTGAAACGGCGGTTGGTATGGCGCGATTCAATCCGGAAGCTCCACGATCGCTGGCAGCTCTGCTCGCGATGGCCGATCGAGAGCTGTATGAGGACAAGAGAATTACGAGGCGCGAGACGGCGTAGTACGCGGCTGTTAATCGTGACGGCTCGTGGCATGATCGATGCGACCCCACGATCGCCGTGAACTTGCAGTGCTCGCCATCTTCCTGCTCGACCGGGTCGGGCGGCGACCCTTGTTGCTGACCGGAGTGGCCGGCCAGATCGTCGGACTCGCGATCCTGGGTGCGGCGTTCCAGTTTCCGCAGCTTGCCAGCTTCAAGAGTGACGTCGCCATCGGCGGGCTGCTGATCTACGTCGCGTGCTTCGCATTCGGGCTCGGCCCCATCTTCTGGCTTCTGATCTCCGAGATCTATCCGCTCAAGAACCGCGGCGTTGCCATGAGCGCGGTCACCGTCACCAACTGGGCCATCAACCTGCTCGTGGCAGTGACGTTTTTGACACTGGTATCGACGCTGGGACATGCCGGAGCGTTCTGGTTGTACGGACTCGTGGCGATCGGTGCCTGGATCTTCTTCTATAAGTTGGTGCCGGAGACCAAGGGAAAGAGCCTCGAGCAGATCGAGGGCACACTGGCGCGCGGGAAAATCCCCGCGCCAACTATGAAAGCGAGAGGCCGGTTCGCATGAAGCATCTTCAATTCACGTGTTCCCTGTGGGACGAAGCTGCGACACTGCCCCACTTCTGGGAGCACACCGTCGGCAGCGACCACGCGCCTCTCGCGCTGCGCGGGGACTGGCAGCAACAATTGCGTGAGTGTCACTCGCGGCTCGGCTTTCGTCACGTCCGTTTTCACGGACTGCTGTGCGACGACATGGGTACGCTCATGGACGAGATGGACCAGCTGATCTACTCGTTCTTCAATGCGGACCAGATCTGCGACTTCCTGCTTTCGATTGGGATGAAGCCGTTTGTGGAGCTGAGTTTCATGCCGTCGACCCTGGCGAGCGGCAGCACGACCGTATTCCACTACGCCGGCAACGTGACACCGCCGAAGGACTATGGACAATGGGCGACGCTCATTTCCAAGCTGGCGACGCACTGGGTCGAGCGCTACGGCCTCGACGAGGTACGAAGCTGGTTCTTCGAAGTATGGAACGAGCCGAACCTGCCGGCGTTCTGGACAGGAACGCAGGCCGAATACTTCGAGCTTTATCACCGCACGGCAGTAGCGCTCAAGGCCGTGGATGCGCGGCTGCAGGTCGGCGGTCCGGCGACCGCGAACAACGAATGGATCACCGAGTTCGTGGACTTCTGCGAGCAGAACAACGTGCCGCTCGACTTCGTCAGCACGCATCACTACCCAACCGACGCGCTCGGCGCGATCGGCGAAGACACCGAGACGCAGCTGGCGCACAGCAAGCGAAGCATTCTGCGCGACTGGGCGCGGGAGACACGCCGCAAAGTGCGCGGCCGGCCGCTCTATTACACGGAATGGAGCTCGTCGTCCAATCCGCGCGATCACCTGCACGACGAGCCGTATACCGCGGCCGTCGTCGTCAAGACGATGATGGAGGCGGTCGGGCTCGTACAGGGCTACAGCTTCTGGGCCTTCAGCGACATCTTCGAAGAGAATTACATGCCGGCGACGGCATTCCAGGGCGGCTTCGGCCTGCTGACGATGCAGGGCGTTCCGAAGCCCTCCTTTCGTGCCTTCGAGTTGCTGCATCGACTGGGGACAGAAACGTTGCCCGTTTCGGGCGCGCACGACACGGTCGACGTCTGGGTGGTGCGCGGCAGCGACGCAGCCACCGTCCTGCTGACGAACCACGCACTGCCGCACCACCGGATTCGAAGTGAGTCG
>Ga0208357_1002984_pt1 | contig 10745 bp, 5 predicted proteins | sample NGESurdeep092012_6_FD_184487 | JGI IMG/M metagenome (GOLD analysis project Ga0208357, IMG submission 184487) | Arctic peat soil microbial communities from Barrow, Alaska - NGEE Surface sample F52-2 deep-092012 (SPAdes) | ecosystem: Environmental > Terrestrial > Soil > Wetlands > Peat ... | reverse complement strand
CCGGCCGTTCCTTCAGACCATGATCCTGGATGCGGGCGCCGCCAACAGCGCCAAGCCGGGCGAGGCGGTGGTGGATGCGCGCGGCATGATCGGGCGCATCTATCTCACCGGCCAGCACACCAGCTGGGTGATCCTGCTCACTGATTTGAACAGCCGCATCCCCGTCACCGTCGCACCGGGCAATCACCAGGCGATCATGGTGGGCGACAATACGGCGATGCCCACGCTCGACACCCTGTCGCAGACCGTGACCTTGCATGCGGGCGACCAGGTCGTGTCGTCGGGCGATGGCGGACTTCTGCCGCCCGGACTTCCAATCGGCACCGTGGTGGGGCAGGCCGGACAATATCGCGTGGCGCTTCTGTCCGATGCCGCCTCGGCCCAGGACGTCGAGATTCTGGCGTTCCGCCGGCCGCCGGAAGAATTGCCCGCCGAACGCATACGGCGGGGGATCGGGGCCCGACCCAAAACGCTGGCGTTGGTGACGCCCCCGCTGGGACAGGCCGATCCGGGTGGCGATTGGAAGAAAGACATCGCCCACGGCGACTTCCAACAGATCTTGAAGGACGCGGATGCCCGGGGGATGGAGAGCTGTCTGCTCTCACTTCCCAGCGATCGGCTGGCCGCGCTGGGCGACGCCGCCCGCTATGCGGGGCGAACCGAGCTGGCGCGTCGGGTGCTCCAGGCGCAACGCGCGCGCTTCGCCGGCTCGCCCGCGGCGGCGGATGCGACCTTCTTGCTCGGCCGATTGGCGGAGGATGCCCACGAGCCCGGCAGCGCGGCGCTCCCCTGGTATGAGCTGTATCTCGCGCAGGCGCCGTCGGGCGCCTATGCCGCCGAGGCGCTCGGGCGAAAGATGCTGATCCTGGGCTCGCACGAGTCCAAATATCCGGCCTTGCGCGAGCTGGTCAGCGGGCCCAACCTCGACGCGGACCGCATGGACTACCTGCTGCGCGACGCCTACTTCACCGGCGTGCAGAGCGGACGCTACGACGCGGACCAGCTGGTCGCATCGCTGCGTTTGATCGAACACGACGGGAGCGTCGTGCTGGGCATCGATGCGCGCGGCGTCGTCGCGCTCGAATCCTTCGTGCTGGCACGGTACATGATGTTTGCTTCGGTCTATTTTCACCATACGACACGCATGTTCGAGCGCATCCTGCAGGACGTCTTACGCGAACTCTGGCCCGATCCGCACGCGCTGGATCCGATCGGCGAGTTCTTGGGCTGGGACGACTTCCGCGTCCTCAACGAACTGCGCGACGCGCGCAGTCAGTCCGCGCAGGCATTGCGCGATCGAACCCTGCTCTATCGCCTGGCAGACGAATTTAATGCAGAGAGCGACCTGCGCGAGTTCGAACGCCGCGAGCGCGAACTGCGCGCGGAGTTCGGCGACGAGAACGTGTGGGCCGACGAACAGTCGCAGGTGTTACACCGCCTGCCGCTGACCGCCTCGGACGACCGCCCGACGGTCTGGGTGCAGACCAAGACCGCCACGATCGACGCCCGCGTGGCCAGCGACCTCATCGCCAAGCTCTCCGGAAAGGCCTATTGGCGCAAACTCTTCGTTCGCCGCGCGGGAACCGGAACGAACGCACGCTAACTTTCCCGCCATGAAGTACGCTGTGCGCGTCTGCGCCTGGATCGTCTTGGCGGCGGCATATGCCGGCACCGCCGTCGCCGCCCCGGGGCCCAAGTTTCACCCGCGGCCGTATGGCCGCGGCGGCGCGGTCTACCGGAAAACGGCGATCTCGCCCTATCGGTTCGACAACACCCGGCTCGACCTGCGCTTCGACTTCGGAAAAGGGATCGTCTACGGCCACGAGACCGTCACGATTCGCCCCAAGGCCGATGGCCTGACCGTCGTTCCGTTCGATAGCGTCGGAATCGTGTATTCGGCGGTCACGGTCAACGGCCAGCCGGTTCAATATCGCGCCGATTCGTCGCACCTGTACGTGTCGCTCGCCCAGCCTGCCAACGTCAACGACGCGCTGACGATCGAGGCGACCTATACGGCCACGCCCACGCGCGGCATCTACTTCATCCGCCCCGACAACTACTATCCCAAGATGCAACCCGAGATTTGGTCGCAAGGCGAAGCCATCGATAACCGCCGCTGGTTTCCAACTTGGGACGAGCCCAACGAAAAGACGCCCGTCGAACAGGCCATCACGGTTCCCAACGGATGGGAAGTCACCGCCAACGGCGCTCTCAAAGCCCACAGCGCCAACGCCGACGGCACGACCACGTGGGATTGGGTGATGGCCAAACCGATTTCCACCTACCTGGTCGCCTTTAGCGCCGGTCCGTACGCGCACTTTCACACGGTCACGCTACGTCCCAACGGCACGCAGATTCCCGTCGACTATCTGACCTCGCACGCGGACGCAAAATGGGCGACGCTGTGTTTCGGCAACACGCACGATATCGTCGCCTTCTTCCAAAAGACGATCGGCATCACGTATCCTTGGCCCAAGTACGATCAAACGACCGTCGAGCGCTTTACCGCCGGCGGCATGGAGAACGCGTCGGCTACGACCCAAACCGAGCTGGCGATCCATCCGCCCAGCTACGATGCGGTAAACTCGTGCAACGGTTTGGTCTCGCACGAACTCGCTCACCAATGGTGGGGCGACGACGTCACGATGAGCGATTGGTCCAACGTCTGGATCAACGAAGGCTACGCGACCTATTTTCAGGAGCTCTGGTCCCAGCATTTCTACGGCGACGCCGAATTCCAATACGAGCGCTATCACGCTCAGCAGGGTTATTTCGGCGAAACCAAACGCTATTGGCGTCCGATCGTCGACTACGTCTACAACTCGCCGATGGATTCGTTCGACGACAGCGGCTATCAGCGCCCCGGGCAAGTACTCCATATGTTGCGCTATATGGAGGGCGACGCGCGCTTCTTCAAGGCGCTGCACGATTATCTGAGCGCCTACGAAGGCAAGAACGCGAGCACCGGACAGTTCTTCGCCGCCATCGACGCGTCGCTGGGTGAAAACCTGGACTGGTTCCAGCACGAGTGGTTCTTCCGTCCGGCCTATCCACACTATTTCGTCAAGCAGTCCTATAACGCCACGGCCAAGACGCTGACGCTCGACATCAAACAGCTCACGCACGATGGGCCACCGTTCCGCATGCCGATCGTCGTCTCGGTCTACGTCGGCGGGGCCGGTCGCGACTTCCGATTCGTCGACGACCGGACGCGCCAGAGCGTAACGATCCCCAACGTCGCCTCGCAGCCGCAGATGGTCCTGTTCGATCCCAACAACAACGTCATCCGCCAACTCGACTACGTCAAGAGCGTCCAAGAGTTAGGGTATCAGACCCTGCACGCGCCCTACGTAAGCGATCGCCTCTGGGCCATCGCCCAGTTGGGCAACGCGACCGGCAACGATCGGGGGCTGGCGCGCCAGTTCGTGCGCGACGCCGTCATTCACGATCCGTTTTACGGCGTGCGGGCCGACGCGCTCGACGCGGCCGCGTCGCTCGACGACGCCGGCACGATCGACTCGGGGCTCTTCGACGGCGACATCCGCGTGAAGATCGCCGCCGCCAACGCCGTGGGCGAGCTGGCGCATCCCGACGATGCGATGCTGCGCGCCGACCTCAAGACGATGACGACGGTGCGCAACGCCTTGGTGGCGGGCGCGGCGTACGCCGGGCTGGGCGCGACCAAGGCGCCGGGCCTCTATCCCACGCTGCTCGCCGGGCTCAAGCGTCACGCATTCCGCGAACCGATTATCCGCGGCGCGATCTCCGGCTTGCAAGCCTACGACGACGCAGCCGCGATTGCGGCGATCCGCCCGTTCGCGGCGTACGGGGCCGATGAAAGCGTTCGTCCGGTCGCCATCGCGGCGCTGGGCGCCCTCGCGCACGGGCATCCGGCCAGCGTGCAGTCGCTGCTGCTGCGCATCGCGCAGAACGATCCGTACTACCGCGCGCGTTCGGCCGCCGTCCGCGCGTTGGGCAAACTCGGGCAAGCCTCCGCGATTCCGGCGTTGCAATCGATCCAGCGCGACGACACGGAAGATAGCGTGCAAAGTGCCGCCTGGGATGCCGTCGCCGACATTAAGGACGCACAACGCAAACCAAAGCGCTAGCCGCGATCGCGTTCGCGCTGGCAGGCGCGCTCGTTTCGTGCTCGCCGACCGATCGCGGGACGATTCTGCGCGAACTGCGCGCGCAGTTACCCTCGGCATATCATCGTTGCGTCCCGCTGGGTTGGAATCCGGTTCCGATCGACGGCTCCTACGTCCGCGGCTACGGCGTCGAGCTGGATGAAACGTGGTGGTATCTGCCGCCCCTGTGGACCGGCAAAGTCCTCACCAGCGAGCTCCGCAAACCCGACGCGCGCGTCACCTTCGAACTGCTCAACGTGCTGGAGCGCGCGGGGCTGGTGCAACGGCGGCAGGTTCCCGACGGATATCTCTACCACGTCACGCCGGACGGCTTCGATTACTATTTCGACGACGATCAATTCGGCAACAACCCCGAACACGAACCGTATCTCTGCTACTCCACGATGGTCCCGCAGCGCGTCACCTGGAGCGAGCCCGTCCGGCTCGAGACCCGACAGTTCGAAGCGCGACGGCTCCCGACGTTCCGCGCGGCCTTCGAATGGCAGCCAAGCGCGGATGCCGATTGGGCCGACAATCCGTTCCTGCGATCGCACAGCGTCGTTTTGGGGCCAGCGCGAAGCCCCACGGTCGCCACCTTCGTCAAGTTCGACGCATCCTGGGAACTAGTCGATCTTTCACAAGCGCATACCGACCGCGTCGTGGACCCATCGGTCTGGCCGACCGCGGGGTGGATGCCTTAACCCGCTAGATTGCCGCACCTCGCATTGCCGCTTGCGCTGCGGCAAGTCTGGCGATGGGAACGCGATACGGCGAGCACGAGACGTAGTTCAGGCCAAGCGAGTCGCAGAACGCGATGCTGGATGGCTCGCCGCCGTGTTCGCCACAGATGCCGATTTTCAGATCGCTGGAGACGGACCGGCCAAGCTCGACGGCCATCCGCATCAGGGAGCCGACACCCCGTCGGTCCAATACCTGGAACGGGTCGTCCTTGAGGATCTTCTTCTCCAAGTAGACGGGAATGAACGACCCTTCGGCATCGTCGCGGCTGTATCCGTAGGTCGTCTGCGTAAGGTCGTTGGTGCCGAACGAGAAGAACTGCGCGGTGCGCGCGAGCTCGTCGGCGACGACGCACGCGCGCGGCAGTTCGATCATCGTGCCGACCTTGTAGGTCAGCGTCACGCCGCGTTGGGCCATCACCGCATCGGCGGTTTCGCGAACGGCCGCCGCGGTGAATTCCATCTCTTCGGGCGTGCCGACGCCCGGGATCATCACGTCCGGTCTCGCGTCGACGCCGCGCGCTTTCAGATCGCAGGCGGCTTCAAAGATCGCGCGTACCTGCATCGCGTAGATTTCCGGATAGACGATGCCCAAACGGCAGACGCGCAGGCCGAGCATCGGGTTTTGTTCGTGCAGCGATTGGACGCGGCGCAGCAACCGTTCTTTCTCCACGCGCTGCGCCGATTCGGCCCCGACGGTCATCTGCAGTTCGGTCGTTTCGACCAGCAGCGTTTCCAGCGACGGCAAAAACTCGTGCAGGGGCGGATCCAATAAACGGATCGTGACCGGGTGGCCGGCCATCGCTTCGAGGATGCCCGCGAAATCCTCGCGTTGGAACGGTAAGAGCTGCGCGAGCGCCGCTTCGCGTTCGCCCGTGGTATCGGCCAGGATCATCGCTTGCACGACCGGCAAGCGGTCCTGCTGCATGAACATGTGCTCGGTGCGGCACAGGCCGATCCCAACGGCACCCAACTCGCGCGCCTTGCGCGCGTCCTGCGGCGTATCCGCGTTGGCCCACACGTGCATGCGCGACGCGCCGTCGGCCCACGACAGAAAGCGCGCGAGCCACTCCGGCAGCACGCTGGGCGGGTCGATCAGCGTCAGCGCTTCGAGGATGACGTCGCCGGTCGTGCCGTCGATCGTGATCGAGTCGCCTTCGTGCAACGTCGTCGTCCCCACGGTCAGCGTTCGCCCGTGCCGGTCGACGCGGATCCCGTCGCATCCCGCCACGCACGGTTTGCCCATGCCGCGAGCGACGACGGCCGCGTGCGACGTTGCGCCGCCTTTTTGCGTGAGGATGCCGCGCGCGGCAATCATACCGTGTACGTCGTCGGGCGCGGTCTCGACGCGAACCAAGATCACATCCTTGCCGTCTTCGCCCCACGCCTGCGCGGTGTCGGCATCGAAGACGATCTGTCCGCTGGCCGCACCGGGAGAGGCGTTGAGGCCGGTGGCTACAGCTTGGTACGACTGCGACGGATCGATACGCGCATGGAAGAGCTGGTCCAGCGACGCGGCGTCGACGCGACGTAAGGCTTCGGTCTTATCGATGAGATCTTCGTCGACCATATCCAACGCGATGCGCACGGCGGCCTCCGCGCTGCGTTTGGCGCTACGCGTCTGGAGCATGTAAAGCGTGCCGCGTTCGACGGTAAACTCCATATCCTGCATATCGCGATAGTGGCGTTCCAACTTGTCCGCGATCTCGACGAACTGCTTGTAGACGCTCGGCTGCGACCGTTCGAGATCGACGATGCGTTCGGGCGTGCGTATGCCGGCGACCACGTCTTCGCCCTGAGCGTTTCGAAGATATTCACCAAAGAGAAGGTGCTGACCGGTGTTGGGATCGCGCGTAAAAGCTACGCCCGTACCCGAATCGTCGCCCATGTTGCCAAAGACCATCGCTACGACGCTGACCGCCGTTCCGCCGTCCGCGGAGATCTTATTGAAGCGACGATAGTCGATCGCGCGCTTGGAGTTCCAAGATTCGAAGACCGCGTGGATCGCCAGACGTAGCTGCTCGTCGACGCCCTGCGGGAACTCCCGCCCGCCGGTCTCGCGCACGATTTCTTTGAATTCGGCAACCAGCGAGCGCCATGAAGATTCGTCGAGTTCGGGATCGTCGTGCACGCCCAGTTCGCGTTTGCGCCGTTCGATCGGTTCTTCGAAGCGGCGCTGGTCGATTTCCAGCACGACCGTGGAGAACATCGCGATGAACCGGCGATAGGCGTCCCACGCAAAGCGCGGGTTGCCGGTCAGCGTTGCCAGCCCTTCGACCGTGAGATCGTTGAGTCCCAAGTTGAGGATGGTATCCATCATGCCAGGCATCGATTCGGCCGCGCCGCTGCGCACCGAAACCAAGAGGGGGTTGGCGGCGTTGCCGAACAGCTTCTTGCTGCGGCGTTCGAGCACGCGCATCGCGGAGTAGACCTGCTCGTCCAGGCCTTTGGGGAAACGGCCACCGGCTGCAAAAAATTCTCTGCATGCTTGCGTGGTGACCGTAAATCCGTGCGGAACCGGCAGGCCGGCCGCGGTCATCTCCGCTAGGCCGGCACCCTTGCCGCCGAGAAGGTCGCGCATCTTCGCGCTGCCCTCCTCGAAAAAGTAGACGTACTTGCCGCTACCGCGTGACGCGCTCGCGGAGGTAGGTATCGAGCCGATCGATTTCAATGCGTTCTTGCCTCATCGTGTCGCGCTCTCGAACCGTGACCGCACGATCCTCGAGCGTCTCGTAATCAACGGTCAGACAGATCGGCGTGCCGATCTCGTCCTGCCGACGGTAGAGTTGACCGATGTTGCCTTCGTCGTACTGCGTACGGAACGACGGACGCAACCCTGACTCGATCGCCCGTGCGCGCTCAACCAGTTCCGGTTTGTTGCGCGCCAGCGAGAAGACCGCGACTTGTACGGGCGCGATCCTTGGGTCGAACCGCAGGACGATGCGTTCGGTTTGCTTGCCGTTGGGGTCGACCGAAATCTCCCGTTCGTAAGCATCGATGAGCATCGTTAAGGTCGTGCGGTCCATCCCTGCCGAACTCTCGATGAGTAGCGGCGTGTAGTGGCTCTTGCTCGCTTCGTCGAAGAAGCGAAGGTCCTTCTTAGATAGCTCCATGTGAGCGTCTAGGTCGTATGTACCCCGGTGGGCGATACTTTCTAACTCCCCCCAGCCCCAGGGGAACAAATATTCCACATCGACGCCCGCTCTGGCGTAGTGGGGGCGCTCGGCGTCGGTCAGCTCGTAGAACCGCAGGCGCTCGGGCTTGACGCCGTAGTCGGCGTACCACTGTTTGCGGCGATCGACCCACTCGCGGAAGGCGTCCATGTCCTTGCCGTCGTCGGGGACGAAATACTCCAGTTCGGCTTGTTCGAACTCGCGCAGGCGATAGGTGAAGTTGCCCGGCGTGATCTCGTTGCGAAACGCCTTGCCGATCTGTGCGATCCCGAACGGCGGCTTCTTGCGCGCGCTCTGGTAGACGTTCTTGAAATTGACGAAGATGCCCTGAGCCGTCTCCGGGCGCAGGTAGGCCTCCGACGCCGTATCTTCCATCGGGCCGATCCAGGTCTTGAGCATCAGGTTGAAGTTGCGCGGCTCCGTAAACGAGTTCTTACTGCCGCAATCCGGGCACTGCGCCGCATCCTTAAGGTGATCGAAGCGAAAGCGGTGCTTGCAGACCTTGCAGTCGACCATCTTGTCGTGAAACGCATCGACGTGCCCCGACGCTTTCCAGACCAGCGGGTGCATGAGGATCGACGAATCGAACCCGACGACGTCGTCGCGCAGTTCGACGTTCTCGCGCCACCACGCATTCTTCACGTTGCGCTTGAGAATCGCCCCGAGCGGCCCGTAATCGTAGAACCCGCCCAGCCCGCCGTAGATCTCGCTGGACTGAAAGATAAAACCGCGACGCTTTGCCAGCGCCGTAATTTCCTCCATCGTCACCCGCGCCTGCGGCGCCCCACTCTCCATCGCCGCCAATAGTTTCCGCTCCGCTGCCCCGCCCCTGCCCGCGGGTATGTCCACCCGCGCCCGGTGTCACGAACGTCAGGACACGTCATGGTGGAGCGGGAGGTCCGAAGGACCGCAATCGGCGCCGCGGGTAGATTTGGGCTATAGCGGGTGTCATGGTGAGCGTCGCGAGCGAAGGCGAGCAGAGTCGAACCATGGGCGCATTGCAGGGCGTGCTGGCATGCAGCTCAAGCGCAAAACGGCAGATCGCGTGCGCGCTCGTTGAGGGGGACGATCGCTTCTCCGTCTCTCGCAACAAACGCCACGCCGTTCTCCTGCAAGATCGTCGAAACGAACGACGACCGCCGGTCAGGCATCGTGCCGAACGCAAGAACCGGCTCGGCCCCATCTAACTCCTTTCGATAGCGGACGCGATAATCGAAAAGCTGTCCCATGCCGTAGCGCATCCGGTCGACGGCGGCCGTCGGATCGTTGAGACTCTTGGCTTCGATCAAAAACCGGCGTTCGCCCACGCGCGCATATAGGTCGACGTTGTTGTTGTACCAGGTCGAGCCGCCAAGGTTCTCGGCCCGCTGCCGGATGAGTTCGAGCGTCCGGTTGTGATCCTTACGCGCTCGCTCTTGAAGCGCTGCGGATTCATAGACGCTCGGCAAAGCCTTCCCGCTGGGAACGTAGCCGGTGCCCTCGGGAATTTCATAAATCTGCCGAAAGACGTCCACCGGAACGGCAATGGGCGATCGATAGTCCGCCAGCACCGCGGTTTCGGTCGTCACAAGCGGCGAAAACTCGCGACTCGACGAGATACCGCCATGCATCAAGATTCGAAAATACGCCGTCTCTCGAATCGGCCGAGCCGCACTTTGAAACTGCGGCTTCTGCACGTTCTCGTTTTCCAAGAATACTCCGGAGGCTTCCCGCAAAGGAACCGGCTGCAAGAACCGCTCGTACCAGGCGATCGGCACGTAGTAGTGGTCGTCCCGGAACGGATCGTCGAACGACGCACCCAGAACGCCATGCCCGATATAAGTCGAAGCCTCTTCCGGCGCGGCGCCGCCGGTAATAGATGAATTTCTCGTAATCCGCAATACGAGAACGGTACTGCCTCGGATAATGATAGATCACGCCCTCGCGATCCAGGTATTTAGGGTCGCCCTGCCACGTGCGTTGACTAAGAACGATGGGCACGATCTATCTGCGAATCCTATTCATGCGGTCAAATTTTGAAGTGCAAGCTCAAGCCTCGATGCGTTGCGACCGGGTAGATGTGAACCTGCTTCTCTTGATAGATGCTGTACGCGTTCATTGCGAGGGCGGCCAAACCGATTCCGCCCAGCACGTACCACAATGCCGCGGAGCGATGTTTGCGGCTCGCCGCCTGTGTCGTTGGCGGCGCAGGACTGGGCGACGCTGCTGGAGCAGGCGATACGGCGGCGCTGCCGGGTAGTTGCGCGCCTGCCGACGCGGGGCGCACGGCAAGACAGGCTGCGAAAGCTACCACGGCGACAAACGCAACGAGTCGATTCATGAAAATGCCCATACCATCGCCGTTCGCGGGCCGTCAGGCTCGCCCTCTCGAGAAGATGAGGACTCGAATATGCTGCAGCGAACGTTCGACGCCATGGTGAAACGCCTCGTATGCGCCGTCGGAGCCGCGCTCTTGCTCGCGAGCTGCGGATATCCGACCGTGCACTTCAAAGCGCCGCCGGGGTGGACCGATGGCGCGGCCGCAATACTTCCCCTGTGGATCGTGCCGCACGAATTCAAAGACCTGGCCGACCCGGCGCAACTGATCGTCCTCGCGCGCGCGCCGGAGTCCTCGCCGCCAAGGCGACTCGTTGCGCCTTGGATGGCAATCCACATTTGCGGAAACCATCCGGCAGCGCTAACGCGGTTTAAGGGCTCCCTAGGACGCG
>Ga0208357_1002983_pt1 | contig 10745 bp, 10 predicted proteins | sample NGESurdeep092012_6_FD_184487 | JGI IMG/M metagenome (GOLD analysis project Ga0208357, IMG submission 184487) | Arctic peat soil microbial communities from Barrow, Alaska - NGEE Surface sample F52-2 deep-092012 (SPAdes) | ecosystem: Environmental > Terrestrial > Soil > Wetlands > Peat ... | reverse complement strand
CTACGCGCGCGCCTGCGCAACGTTCTTCGGCTGGTGTGACGAACGCAGCCTGTCGCTCGGATCGGTCCGGCCTTTCGACGTGGCCACTTATATAGAGCGCCTTCAGCAGACCCATACCGCGCCGACGGTCAAGCAGCAGCTCGCCGCGGTGCGCATGCTCTACGACTGGCTGGTGACCGGCCAGATTGTGCCGACGAACCCGGCGGCGGCCGTGCGCGGCCCGAAACATGTGGTGAAGACCGGCAAGACCCCGGTCCTCGAAGCCGGCGAGTGGCGACGGCTGATCGATGCCATTCCGACTGAGACGGTGCGCGACCTCCGCGACCGAGCGCTGATCGCCACCCTCACCTACGGCTTTGCTCGCATCGGTGCGGCGCTCAAGATGCGAGTCGAGGACCTGCAGCCGAAGGGCTCCGGCTGGTTGATCCGCCTGCATGAAAAGGGCGGCAAGCAGCACGCCATGCCCTGCCACCATAGCCTGGCAGAGCATCTGCACGCCTACATCGCGGCGGCCGGCATCGTCGACGACAAGAAGGCTTGGCTGTTCCGCACCAGCAGCGGTCACCAGGGCGTCATCCTGTCCGAGAAGATGATGACCCAACCAGACGCCTGGCGGATGGTGCGCAAGCGTGCCCTCGCCGCCGGCATCATGGCGCCGATCGGTAATCATAGCTTCCGCGCAACGGGCATCACCGCGTATTTGGCGAACGGCGGCGTGCTGGAGCACGCTCAAGCGATGGCGGCGCACGAGAGCCCGCGCACGACGAAACTTTACGACCGCACCCAGGAACGGCTGACGCAGGATGAGGTAGAGCGAATTAGATTATAGTCGTAACGTACGTCCACCTATTTTCAGTGAAACGTCACATATCGACCTGTGAGGATGTGTATCTGAAGCAAAAGGAAGACAGCGATGTCATATGGCAATAAGGAGTATAACGTCGATGACTAAATTGGCAGAATTAATTGCCCTAGATAACGGCGCTCGATTTCACAATGTCGATCTGCACATTCATTCGTTCGGAGCCTCACACGATGTTAAGGATCCGATGATGACGCCGGAAGCCATTATCGATTCGGCGGTCAAGCAGGGATTAAGTGTAATTTCGATAACGGACCATAACTCAAACGCGAGTGTTCAGCGTGCGCTTGATTACGCGGAGAAGAATTACCCTAGCCAAATTCTGGTGCTGCCAGGTGTCGAGATCACAACGGCACATGGGCATCTTTTGGCATACTTCGCGCCTGACCGGACGGCAGACCTTACGAAACTTCTGTCACGCCTAGACCTAATTGGTGAGATGGGCGCGGATAACACGCGCACAGCCAAATCTATGGCCGATACAATCGACGAAGTGGAAAAACTTGGGGGCATTTGTATCGCCGCCCATATAGATCGTGAGAAGACCGGCTTTGAAGCCTTTGCGCTTGGTTTCCAGAATTGGAAGAAGGACATAATCACGAGCAGCGGACTCTACGGTCTAGAAACCGACTCAGTAGAAGCTCTTGAATGGTATTCCGAACATGATAACGGCCCGGCCGGAACAGAGCGCAAGAATATATTTTTAGCACGAGAAGCAGTGAAAGTCCTGTCGGCCCGGCGTGATTTGGCGCACGTACAAGGCTCTGATGCTCACGCGATGAAGCGCTTCGAACACCAAAACCCAAGCAAACCTTGGACGCGGATGAAGCTGACTGAGCTCAGCTTTGCCGCATTTCGTGTTGCGCTTATTGATCCGACAGCGCGCGTCCGAGCCACAGCTTCACTGCCTCTTACCGTTCCGCGGGTCCTGGGAATAGCAATCACAGGTGGTTTTCTGCACAGCGAAGTTATTCGCTTCAGTGACAATCTAAATTGTTTCATTGGAGGACGTGGTACCGGCAAGTCTACAGCGATTAGAGCCCTTGCCTATGCGTTCGGCCTAAACGATGATTTCTGCCACTACGATAATTGCCCCAATCGCGTTGCAGTGTTTTGTGAAGACGAAAATGGCATCCAATATGTTTATGTCCGAACACGCGGCGGTGAGATACAGGTAAAAGCGAAAGAGGATCAGTCTATTACAGATGTTCCCGTTGACACTTTCAGAATTGAGTACTTCGGTCAAGGTGAGCTCGCAAAGATAGCCGAAGATCCACTCAAAAACCCGACACTATTTCAAGTGTTCCTCGATCGTTACACGAATTTACGCGATCTCATTGAGACAGAAAAAGAATTCATCACAAATTTGAAAGAAAACGCCAGTCGATTAAACCCTCTGGAAAACGCCTTTGCACAACTCATCGGAAAGAAGGCATCTCTGGCAGAGATCGAGAAAAAGCTTACTCTTGCTGAGGAGGGAAATCTACGGGAGGTTGTTGGAACTCAAAGCAAGCTCGCGTCTGAAAAGGCGGTGCGTGAATCAGTTGACGCGATAACCAATGCATATACAGCAGGCTACCATTTCCCCACTATATATCGTGACTTCGATCAGATAGCCGCTGCCGCGGGCGTCTGCACCGCGGACGCAGAATCGATTACGACGATGGCAGCGATGAAGGCAGAAATTGAAAAGACAAACTCCGCCCTGAAAGCAAAGGAAGTCGAGATCAATGATGTCGTGAGGGCGAGTGCAAAGGTGCTTGAGAAGCTTACGCACGATCTCAAGCTTTCACACCAGAGGATGAGCGGCGAGGTTGCTGTGCAAATGGCTGCTCTAAAAGCGAGCGGAGTTGCGACTGACATTCCAGGGCTAGAAGCTCTTCTCAAGCAAAAAACCTCCATAGCAACAGAGATTGCCAGGACCGAGCAGCGCACGACCGAACGAACTGAATGCAAGGACGAGCGTGCGAAGCTGCGCACGAAGCTTCAGACTGTGCGACAGGAAATGACAGCGCGTCGCAAGGCCCAACTAAAGAACATCAACTCGAATCTTAGCTCAACCATGAAAGACTATACGATCTTCGTTCGATATGACGATGCTGGGATCACCGTTGAATTCGAGACATTTTTGCAAGAAAAGACGACCGGAATATATCTCCAGGATAACCTGATTCAGAATATATGCAGCCGCATTTCGCCTTCCGACTTGGCAGACTGGGTTTTGGACCGGGACTATGACCAGATCGTCGCCAATGCAAATATTTCCAGAGATTGGGCGGAGAAGATAGTTGATAAATTATGTTATTGGAACACAATTTTTGACATGCAGTCGCTCGCGAAACATCCAAAGCCGATTATCACCGTGAAGACGAAGTCCGTGCCAATAAGAGAAATTCCTGTGCTCCAATTGTCCGACGGTCAACGCCACACCATTCTTTTGACAATTGCGATGCTTGCAGAATCTAACGTGCCTCTTGTGATAGATCAGCCGGAGGACGACCTCGACAATGCTTTTATTTTTTCGAGCATTGTGGGAACGCTAAGATCCATAAAGGAGAAACGGCAAGTCATCGTTGTTACTCACAACGCAAACATTGCCGTACTCGGCGACTCCGAATTGATTCTTCCCATGCACCGAGAGAACGATTGCGGGAAAACGCTTGATCGAGGATCGATTGATAGCGGCCCGACCAAAGAATGTGTATTGAAAATTCTGGAAGGTGGCCCTGACGCATTCTTGCGTCGGAAAGAGATGTATAGTCACTAAACCCGGTGGCCAGTTTGTGAAGAAAGCTCGCCCTTTCGCTAGGGCGAGCCTCATTTCCTTGACGGTCATCGGCGTCTCCGCCTGTACCGTGCGCTGAGCTTAGCACGAGTCGCGTTCTGACTTCACCCAAAATTTCCTTGGCCAACTATCCTAGCGGGAGCGCGAGGGCGGCGATGAGCCCTCGCCTACTGCTACGCATGACTTGTATCGCCGAGGTTCAAGGGAAGTGCGACCCAAATGGAAAACCGCGCTTTATCCCCCACAACTGAAATGCTGACGTGCTGCCGGTATAGCCATATTCGGACGTTTCATAACTTGGGCCACGGTTCACCGATGGTTGCATTACGAATATAGGCGAATTTGACATACTTCTGAGGTGAATTTGCAATTGCTCCGAAAACGCAGCGTTATCCGATTGCACTTTGCGGACAGATGCTTTCGTCTCTTCGAGGGATTGGTTCGTCCGTTCAGAATTCTGGTTGTCAGCATCAGCTAATTGCGAAGTTTCGTCGGATAACTGCGCAATCGAGTCCGATAGTTGTTGCATGTCTTGAGTACTCTTTTGGAAATACTTACTTACGGCACCGACGTTCTCCTCCATATCGGTGATCGAGTCAGACAGTTGACGAGTCCTCGCACTCTCAGACATTTGAGATCTGGCGATTTGCAAAGACGTGGCGTTGAGTTCGGACATTCTTTGCTCGAGCGTTTCAGCCTTTTGGCTTAGATCGGAAAGTCTTGCCTGATCCGCGGCATTTTGCTTCGCATCCAAGTTTGACTTATAAATCTGCAAGCCTGCGGATAAGCCTATGACCGGCAACACTACATTCATAGTAATGACCTTGAATACCCATTTGCGCGAATAGTGAGAGAGCACAAGAGCCCAAGCAGCTACAGCACTTGCCGTCAGCACTATAAGGGCGGTCATAAGATGGTAATCCCAAAAAATAGACACGCTTTCCCCCTTCGTGTAGCCCACGGTTTAGTATGGCTGCCAGGAAGTAATGCCGGCAATGAAATAAGATCAGTTCACAAAAAAGTGCGACTTTACGGCGTAATTGCGGGCGCGGGAAAGGGCGACTGTTTGTCGTCGACTTCTAATGGCCTCAGCCACAGTGCGATCTCCGATGCACATTCGCGAAAAGATATAAGGGCGAAAAGCACTGCAAGACCACCACCTATACCACTCGTCACGGGCTCTTTCGCTACGAAACCCGATATGGAAACGGCGGTTTGCGTTGCCGCAAGGCCAGCGGAAATGCTGAAGCGTAATGTCGTCATAATTAGCTCCTCATAAATTGATTGTTATTATAAATTTGCACATATACGTAATGAAATACTTTTACTACTGGCGCCGCCGGAAGTAAAGATAAATATTGGCCTAGTAAACTGGCAGCGATTAGTGTTGAAAGGCAATGAATTGGCGCATTTCACTGCAAGAGCGAATCGTTCTCGCCGTGACGCGGGATCAGAACTGGTATTTGGGCAAGGTAAACCATCCGATTGCTATATAACATAATGTCCTTTATGTTATATAGAAAAGGGGGTGGGGTGGGCTGCCACCACGAGTCGGAGTTTCTTCCATGGGCATCAAAATCACAGGACTCGATCAGCTGACGCGGCACCTTGAGGAGGCTCAAGAGGCCCTTAAGGCTGCGGACGGCGAGCTTGGCACAGTCACCTTCGACCCTAACGACCCGGCCAGCATTGAGGCGGCCATCCAACAGATGGAGGCGATCGTCGACGATCGGCTTGCCGCCTATGTCTCTAACCCGATTATTGGCCCGCTCGCGGAACAGTTAAAAGAACGATTTCGCGAAGGTGTTGTCGAGCGAGCGGCGGCCGCTAGGTTGGAAGGCAGCAAAGAGTGATGGCTACCGACCTCTTTAAGCAAATCAATAATGCAGTTCTTGATCTGCAAGCAGCGGATCTTCAGTCATACGCGCGACCCCTCAAGACTTTGGCGCAACTATTGCGCCATTCCGATCTTGAAGCAGCGAACAGCGCTTTGACCGAGGGCTTAGACCTTGACGCCTTTTTGTCTGAAAGTTCTAAATCTCAGGGCGGTATGATTGGCACTGCTACACTTGCATGGCCTGAAAGCGATGAGCAGCGGCTTGGACTTGCTTTGCTTTTAATTCAGAGACTTGCGGAAAATCCCGATTATATGATGGATTTTTCGCACACTTATTTTTACTCGGGATCGAAGATCATGGCAGGCGTGCATGCTGTCACGCGACAAATGATTATTCCGTTCGTGAGGGACTATAAAGATTACGTGATGAACCAAGGGAATCTGAGGCCCAAACTGATGCCCGTTGTTTCGAATAAAGTATTCATTGTTCATGGCCGCGAGGAAGGGCCGCGCGAAGCGATAGCACGTTTTCTCGCACGGCTTGGTTTTGAGCCAATCATTTTACATGAGCAGGCTAACCAAGGTCGGACTGTCATTGAGAAGGTGGAAGCCCACAGCGATGTTGGCTTCGCGGTGATTATTCTGACACCTGATGACATGGGAAATTTGAAGGGGGAAGAACCGCAGCCGCGGGCGCGGCAGAATGTGCTGCTTGAACTCGGCTATTTTATTGGAAAACTCATGCGAAACCGCGTTTGCACATTCAAAGTTGGCGAGCTCGAAATTCCGTCCGACTGGCGTGGCGTCGTTGATGAGCCATACGACGCCGGCGGAGCATGGAAGCAGACCTTGGCGCGCGAGCTTGCAGCTGCCGGATACGAGATCGACTGGAACAAGGTCATGCGACCATGAACCAGCTCGCACCAATCGTTCCAACTTGCGCATTGCCCGCGATTATTACCGCCGCCGGCGACGCCGCGTCGCGTCGCTTTTTAGAATTCTTCTCGGCGACCATCGATAACGCCAACACGCGGCAAGCCTACGCGCGTGCCGTCTCGGTGTTCCTTGCCTGGTGCGAAGATCATGGGGCGGCATCGATCACAGAGGTGCAGGCGTTGCACGTTGCCACGTGGATCGAGATGCAGACGCGGAAGTTTTCGCCCCCGACCGTCAAGCAGCGCCTAGCGGCAATCCGTCACTTGTTCGATTGGTTGGTTATAGGCCAGGTCGTGCTCTTGAACCCGGCCGCCTCGGTGCGCGGGCCGGCTCACACAGCGAGCACAGGCAAGACGCCGGTGCTCGAGCCGGCCGAGGCGCGGGTGTTGATCGATGCCATCGACATCATGACGCCGGCCGGCCTGCGCGACCGCGCCCTAATTAGTTTGATGGTGTATTCGTTCGCGCGGATCGGCGCGGCGCTCGGGATGAAAGTCGAGGACGTGTTCACGCAGAATCGCCGCCTATGGGTGCGGCTGCGCGAAAAGGGCGGAAAGGCGCACGCCATGCCTTGCCACCACAACCTAGAGGCCTACCTCACCGCCTACATTGAGCAGTCAGGACTTCTCGACGATGCGAAGGGGCCGCTGTTCCGCACGATCGGCCGCGGCACCGGGAAGCTCACTCGCACGGCCCTGCCCCGTGCAAACGCCTACGCCATGGTGCAACGACGCACAGAGGCAGCCGGCATCGCGACGAAGATCGGCAACCATAGTTTTCGGGCGACCGGGATCACCGCGTATCTCAAGAACGGCGGCACGCTGGAGATGGCTGCGCAGATGGCGAACCATGCCAGCACACGCACCACCCAGCTTTACGACAGACGGCATCATGAGATGAGCCTTGACGAGGTGGAACGGATCAGAGTGCAGAGTTATCGTATTTGTAACGACGCACTTCCTGCTCTAGCCGCGGCAGAGATCGTTCCAGAGGAATCTATGGCCAGCGTCGAATTCAACAGAGACAAGGCCCTCCGGAATCTTAAGCTGCGAATTTGCGAATATGCTGTTGAAGATGACAGCTTCATCCGTATCTTGGCTGAGATTTCGCGACTGATTAGGTTATCGGAGCAGGCATGTCAGAAGGCAGAATCTCGCGGGGACCGGGATGAGGCTTATTTCGAAGCCATCTGTGGGGAAGAAGGTGAGGTCATTGAGGAGTTAATCGGCGTTGCGTTTCTTGTGCTACAGATAAAAATTAGCAGAGTGAAGACAGCCGCCGCACATATCCTTGCAAACCATTTCGATGTTGACCGACTATGTGGAAATTTTGAACCCTATCAATACAGCATGATCGAATTCATTACGGAACTTGCGAACTATTATAAGCATAGAGAGGAGCGGCTAGATGGCAGAGGAAAGAAGAGGCAAAAGGTGATCAAGGAACTTGGCCTTCACGATGCCTCAAGTGGGAATCTAAAGCTAGCTTTTGAGAAACTTGGTGTCGCACCTCACTCTGATTGTGTGAAGCTTGCTGCGCACGTCCAGGAGTGGGCCAAACAAGTATTACTCGCTGCGAGGGCCAATGCGTCAGGTGACGCGCCTAACTGAGGCCGTTAGACAAAAGGACTCGCGACATTCATTGCGGATATAAACGCATCTGCACCTTGCTGGAACATCGCGGGAAAAGCGTCGGCGGCAGACGGCCAGTCCGCAGTCGAAAGCGGAATCGCTAATAACTTCACAGGTTGCGGGGGCTGCACTTGCAGCATCGTTCGCAGCCTGGGATTGATGCCTAATTGAACGGTTGCCGGGAGAGTATACAATCCTCCGCTCTCAGTGAAAAATTGCCAGGCTGTTTTTTGCGCTTGGCCCGGCGACGCTTGTGTTTTTCGGCCGTAGGAAGGAACTACCATAAGTTCGACATGCTCCGGTTCATTTAGCTGAGCTTGCATCGATGGTTCCCGGCCCGTCAGGATTTGAGCGGTGACCGTAACTCCTACCTTCGAGCAGACACTAAATCGGAGCAGGTGCTCTCTCTGATAGATTTCGGCCTTATTTTGAACCCATAGCTCTATTGCCGGGCCGGGTCGAAAGTGATTCAGAGGCGGACTATCATTATTTTCATCGATAATACGTACCCCTGCGGTGATACTCTGCCCGTCTTGGATCAGAGCGGAAGTCTTCTCAAGTTCAGCACGAAACCAGCCGCGTATGCCCTGGACAGCCGCCGACATCGCGGCCTGGCGGCGGCTTCTTATATCGGTATTCACGTCGATTTGACGACGGACCTCAAGCGCCTTTCGTTTCATCTCTTCTATCGCCGACATCGTCTTTGGCTGAATTGGTAGAAGCTGCGCGTCCCTTTCCCAGCTCTCAATACGACCAAGCTGATCAAGAACCTCCGCCATTGATTTCAGCCTTCCTGGAAGGCTGCAAATCATTCGTGACAAGAGTGCTTCAAAAAGTCGTTGCCGCTCACCGCCCAGGAATATTTTAGCAAACTCGGGTTCGTGTAGGCGCTCGCGAGGGAGCACTGTGCCCCCGCTCAACATGTAATAAATGACCTTTCCTAGGGAGTAGACGTCGGCAGCTGAAGTTACGTCGAGCTTGCCGCCCTCCTCCAGCTCTGGCGCCATGAATTGAACGGGACCCACCACCTCATTGGGCGGAGTCCGACGGTCGAGGTCACGTATCAGGCAAATGCCGAAATCGGCGAGCCAGACTTCATGGGCCACCGAGGGAAAAAGGATATTTTGGGGCTTTACGTCGCGATGGACTATCCCAGCTAAGTGTGCGGCCTGAAGCCCCAAGGCGAGAGATTTTGCGACCTGGACAACGCTATCCGGATTGTTTGCATAAAGCGCCGCCCTCTTGCTCAAGTCTCCCTGGCTTGCATACGGCATGACTAAGAATTGGCGCTCCGGAGGAGCGTCGTCGTTGCTCAAGGCAGAGTGGTCGATAAGGTGAATAATATTCGGGTGGTTGAGGCGCCCGACCGCTTCAACTTCGGCCCGAAAGCGGTCGTGACGTTTTGGATTCCGCACTCGTTTGAGCACAAGTTCATCCGGGTATGCGCCTTGCAGATCGAGAACTTTGAAGAGTTCTGCTTGTCCGCCGCTCGCAAGTGAGCTCGCTACCTGCCACCTTTCGCCATAAATCTTAGCCATGGTTCAGCGAATAAACGAAGAGCTTTGCGGGTGCTTTTCCCGTCCACGCTCCAGCCCGATCGGGGTTAACTCGTATTTCCGCTGTCCTGCTTCGCTGTCCCAGTTTGCTTCCGTCAGGTAGCCATGCCGAACGAGATCGCCGATTAATTCTTCGCCTGCAGGCCTGTCGAGTTCCATGGCCTGGTCGGATCGTATGACAGTTATGACTCTGCCCTTGAGTGCGCTGTATGGCGCGCCGAGTTCGTCCAGGATGTAGCTCTCTTCTCCCTCAGCCATCCAATGCATAATTTCTGTGAAGGTCATTTTCACTTCGTCTCTCCGGCGCTTTCAAAGGATCGACAGTCAGAAACCGATGCCTAAGTAATTGGTTGAGCTGGGTCTAACAAGCGTCGCCGCAACGCTTGCAGCCGGAGATTCGCCAAACCCAAGCTACTTCTTCCGCTTAGGCTTCGCCTTGCGTTCCTGGCGCAGTGCTGACGCAGCGACAGATTTCACGGCCTTGGATTTTGAGGTGCTCAGTAATCGCCCAGCAGCGCGGCCGACGCGCTTCGAAGTGGTCATTGGTATGCGTCTCCTCTGAGTTTTGCATTAGGGCTTGCGCCACTTGTCCCTGTGCCCTTGATCGGTATTACGAACACGCTCGACGAGCGGTTGTCTGTCGGGGTTCAACTGGCGAGCCCGTTCGATCGCTTCTGCCTGGGTTGGCTTAACATCGCTTGCACGTTCGGAATTTGGGCGCCTCACGGCGTAGTCTCCCTGGGGGCGGCGCTCTACAAACAATTGGTCCTTATCCATAGACCCTGTTCCTTTCAACTTCGGACCCGCATTTCGTCTTTGATTCAGCCAAGTAATCGGGGAATGTGGGCGGAGTTGGTGCGGCGCGGTGATGGTTTCAACAGGCGATCAAGAAAAAGGCCCGCCGTGTTGCCACGGCAGGCCCTATTTCCTTGACGGTCATCGGCGTCCCCGCCTGTACCGTGCACGCAGCTTAGCACGAGTCGCGTTCTGACTTCATCTGAAATTTTGCTCAAGCATCCATACTTGCTGCGACCACGGAGATTTCTTCGTCGCTGAATTCTTCCACCGCTATAGCGGCGCGCACCTCAGTGCGGCTGCCGCAACGCGGACAGACCAGGTTGCCGTCCCAAGGAGCGTG
>Ga0208357_1002982_pt1 | contig 10748 bp, 12 predicted proteins | sample NGESurdeep092012_6_FD_184487 | JGI IMG/M metagenome (GOLD analysis project Ga0208357, IMG submission 184487) | Arctic peat soil microbial communities from Barrow, Alaska - NGEE Surface sample F52-2 deep-092012 (SPAdes) | ecosystem: Environmental > Terrestrial > Soil > Wetlands > Peat ... | reverse complement strand
AAGTACGGTCTCAAGAAGGCGCGTAAGGCTCCGCAGTACTCGAAGAGGTAGTTGTCATGGCCGTGCAATTCGGCACGGATGGCATTCGTGGACGAGCCTCCGACGAAATCACCAACGACCTGGCCTACCGGCTGGGGCGCGCCGTGGCTTCGGTCTTCACCGCCGACGTCTTCGTCGGCTACGACACGCGCGAGAGCTCACCACACTTAGCGCGCGCGGTGCTCGCCGGACTTCGCGATGGTGGCGCGCACGGCGTCAACCTCGGGTACTTCACGACACCGGGTGTCGCGGTCATCGCCCAGCAACGCGGTGGGGTCGGTGTCGTCGTGTCGGCCTCGCACAATCCCTACTACGACAACGGTCTCAAGGTCCTGGGACTCGGGGGCGGAAAACTCGACTACGCGACCGAACTCGCGGTCGCCGAGGCGTTGAATTCGGCCGCGTCGGCCCGGAGCAACGACTTCGAAGAGTTCGAGATCGACGAATCGGCCGAGCACGACTACGCCCACCACCTTCGCTCGCTCGTGCCGGGCGACTTCTCGTCACTCCACATCGTGCTCGACTGCGCCAATGGCGCGGCCAGTCACGTCGCGCACGAGATCTTTGAATCGACCGGCGCGCGTATCACGACCATCCACGACCAGCCGAACGGTCGCAACATCAACGAGAAGAGCGGCTCGACGCATATCGAAGATCTCGTGGCCCTCGTGCTCGAAGAACACGCCGATCTCGGCCTCGCCTTCGACGGCGACGCCGATCGTCTCATCGCGGTCGACGCCGGAGGTCAGGTTCGCGACGGCGATGACCTCATGATCCTGTTCGCCCGCGACTTCTTCGAACGCAACGAACTCGGTGGGGGACTGGTCGTCACCTCGATGAGCAACCTGGGACTGCATCGCTCGATGGCCGAGGCGGGTATCGCGATCGTCGAGACCGACGTGGGCGACCGCAATGTACTGATCGAACTCGAGGAGAAGGCGTGGCCGTTCGGCGGTGAACAGTCCGGCCATCTGATCTTTCGTTCCCTCGCGCCGACCGGGGATGGTCAGTTGACCGGTCTGATGCTCGCCGACCTCATCGTGCGTCGCGGACCGCTCGCCGAACAGGCTGACGCGGTGTGGCATCGCGTGCCCCAGCGACTCATCAACATCGCGCGAGAGGACTACAACGACGAGGCCGTGCGCGAGATGTTCGAAGAGATACGCAAGGACTACGGCATCGAGATCGACGGCGTTCGGCTTCTCATTCGTCCCTCGGGCACCGAGCCGGTCGTGCGCGTGATGATCGAAGCGTCGGATGAAGAGTTCGTCAACGACTTCTCTCGACGGATTGAAAACTTCTTCGCCGCGTAACGAACGCTCGAGGGGCCCGAAAATGGCCCGAGTAGGCTGGCTCCATGTGCGGCATTATCGGGGTCGTAGGATCCGACGACACGTTGGCGACGCTGCTCGAGGGCCTCACCCGCCTGGAGTATCGCGGCTACGACTCAGCGGGAATCGCACTCGTGCGCGCCGGCGAAACCTGGCGGGCGCGCACGGCGTCGGGCACGGAATCGGTCTCGGCACTGAAAACCGAGTGCCTCGCCGCTCCCAAAGGATTCACCGCGGGCATCGGTCACACTCGTTGGGCGACCCACGGGGCGCCCGAGGCCATCAACGCGCACCCGCACCTGGACTGTTCGGGCAATGTCGCGATCATTCACAACGGCATCATCGAGAATCACTCGGAGCTTCGAGAGGGACTCGAAGAACGCGGTCATATCTTCACGTCGGTCACCGACTCCGAGGTACTGGCGCACTTGATCGAAGAGTTTCGCGCCCAGGGTCTCGAACTCATGGAGGCCGCGCGCCAGGGTCTTTTGGTCGTGCGGGGCGCCTTCGCCCTCGCGGTCATGGACGCGACCGAACCGAACGTCATCGTCGCGGCCCGACGCATCTCCCCGCTCGTCGTGGGTACGGCCCCCGGCGAGACGTACCTCGCCAGTGACGTCCCGGCGATCCTCGACAAGGCCTCGGCCTTCTACGCCGTCAACGACGACGAGATCGTGCGCTTGGGACCGGAGGGTTTTCGCGCGATCGATCTGGAGGGTGCGCCGGTTCGCCTGCACCAACTCTCGATCGACTGGGACCTGGAGACCGCCCAAAAGGGTGGCCACGACGACTTCATGTCCAAGGAGATCGACGAACAGCCCGGCGCCATTCGTTCGACGCTCCTGGATCGTCGACGAAAAGACGGCACGATCACCTTCGACGAGATGCGCATCAGTGACGACGAACTGCGTGAGGTGAAACGCGTCTGTCTGGTCGCGGCCGGCACGTCGTACCACTCGGCGTTGATCGCCAAGTACGCGATTGAGAAGTGGGCGCGCGTCGGCGTCGACGTCGACATCGCGAGTGAGTATCGCTACCGTGACCCGATCGTCGAGATCGGCACTTTGGTGATCGGCGTCTCGCAAAGTGGTGAGACCATCGATACGATCCAGGCCACTCGAGAGGCCCAGCGCCGTGGCGCCCACGTCATCGCGATCACCAACATCGTGGACTCCTCGATGGCGCGCGAGGCCGACGCGGTCATCTACACCCGCGCCGGACTCGAAGTCTCGGTCGCGTCGACCAAGGTCTTCGTCGCGCAGGTCGCGGCGTTGGAACTCCTGGCGTTGCGACTCGCGCAACTGCGCGCCACGTTGCCCGAATCGGAGATCGACGGTCTCTTCAAAGGTCTGGGTGCGGTGAGCGCGCAGGTGCAGACCGTCCTCGATCGTCGCGAGAGCGTGGAACTCGTGGCGAAAGAACTCATGGGACTCCACGACTTCTTCTTCATCGGACGTCACGTCGGATTCCCCACGGCGCTCGAGGGTGCCCTAAAGCTGAAGGAGCTGTCGTATCTCCACGCCGAGGGCTATCCCGGTGGCGAACTGAAACACGGTCCGCTGGCGCTCATCGAACCGGGCGTCGTCGTCATCGCCATCGCGACCGATCCGGCGATGCACGAAAAGATGCTCTCGAACCTCTCGGAAGTGAAAGCGCGCGGGGCCAGCGTCGTCGCGGTCGCGACCGACGACGACGAGACGATCGAATCGGTCGCCGACTTCGTGTTGCGCGTTCCGGCGACCGAGCCGATGTTCACGCCGATGGTCGACGTCGTCGCACTGCAGATGTTCGCCTACGCCGTGGCGCGCGGACTTGGCCGAAACATCGACCGACCGCGCAACCTCGCCAAGACGGTGACGGTCGAGTAATGGCCACGCTCGGCGTCGGCATCGACGTCGTCGACGTGCCGCGATTCGAAATCGTCCTCGGTCGTCGGCCGCGAATCGTGGATCGACTGTTCACCGAAGGCGAGCAGCGCGACGCCCGCGGCAAGGCCGAACGACTGGCCGCGCGCTTCGCCGCCAAAGAGGCGGTCATGAAGTCGATGGGCGTCGGGGCCGGCTCGGTGCCGTGGAAGTCGATTGAGGTCAAGCGTGCGCCGAGTGGTGCGCCGTCGGTCGTGGTACACGGCGCGGCGGCCGAGCTCGCCGCCACGCGCGGCGTCGACGAGTTCCATATCTCACTCACGCACACCGCCATGACCGCGGCCGCCTTCGTGATCTCCAGCTCGAAAGATTCACGTGCAGGCTGAGGGAGTACATCGTCCCGCACGCGCCAAGGTCTCCGCGTCGGCCATCGCGCACAACGTGCGCGTGCTCAAGGCCCTGGTCGGTGACACTCTGTTCTGTGCGGTCGTCAAGGCCAACGGCTACGGACACGGCGCCGAGCTCGCGGCGAAGGCGGCCCTCATCGGCGGGGCCGACATGCTCGCGGTCGCGATCATTGACGAAGGGATCGAACTTCGAGAGAGCGGCGTCACGGCGCCCATACTCCTGCTGGCCGAGGTCCCGCCGGACACCATCGCGGCCGCCCTGGCGAGCACGCTCACGCTCACGATCGGCTCTCTGGAGGGGGCCAGGGCCGCGCTCGCCAACGCCGAAAGTCTCGGCGGGCGTCACCGCGTTCACGTCAAGGTCGACACCGGCATGCACCGGATGGGTGTGGCGCCGGACGGCGTCGACGAAGTCGTCGACGTCCTCATCGCAAGTGGGGCCATCGAACTCGAAGGGATCTACACGCACCTCAGCGTGGCCGACGGATCGAGTGCCGCCGACCGGGCATTCACTCGAGAACAGATTGAGCGCTTCGACGACGTCGTGGCGTCGCTCGCCCAGCGCGGTGTCGAGCCTCGAATCGTCCACGTCGCCAACAGTGCCGGCGCACTCGGCTACCCCGAAGCGCGCAAGGGTATGGTGCGCGTGGGCCTCGCGCTGTACGGTTACCTGCCTGACGCGTGGCTGGCGTCCGCGCTCGAAGCGACCGGCGAGCAACTCGTGCGCGCCCTCACGCTGTGCGCCAAGGTCGTCGCCGTTCGTCAGGTCGAGGTCGGGGAGCGCCCGAGCTACCGACGTCGCCGAGCCGTGGGGGGCGCCGCCACGATTGCCACGGTCCCCTTCGGTTACGCCGACGGGTATCCGCGTCGGCTGTTCGATGCGGGCGCCGAAGTCCTGATCAACGGCGCGCGCTACCCCTTGGCGGGGACGGTCACGATGGATATGTTGGTCGTCGACTGCGGCGATGACGTCATCCAGAGCGGTGACGAAGTGATCCTCCTCGGACGCCAGGGTGACGAGGAGATCACGGCCGACGAGTGGGCCGAGCGCGCGGGGACGATTTCCTGGGAGATCCTTTGCGGTATTGGGGCGCGCGTGCCCCGTATCCTCGTGGACTGAGATGAGTCGTGACTTGGCCGAACTTCCGACGTGCACGCGCTGCGTGCTCTCCAAGACCCGTCAACGGGTGGTCGTCGGCGCCGGACCGTTCAATCCGGCTCTGATGGTGATCGGCGAGGCGCCCGGGCGAGAGGAGGACGAAGGCGGCGAACCCTTCATCGGGCGCAGCGGACGACTGCTGTTCCAGCTCATTGAAGAAGAGGTCGGATTGGCGCGCGCCGAATGCTTCGTCACCAACGTGGTGAAGTGCCGCCCTCCGGCGAATCGAACGCCGACGCGCGACGAACTGATGGCCTGTCGTCCGTGGTTGAGCGAACAGTTCCAGGTCGTTCGATCTCCGCTCGTGCTCGCTCTTGGAAACACCGCGGCTCGATCGGTGTTCGGATTCGAGCAGGGGATCGGTATGACGCACGGACGAATCGTGAACCTCGGGGGAGGGCGGGGCATGGCAACGTACCATCCCGCGGCCGCCCTGCGCGGCGGTCCGAGCGTCGTGGAGGTGATGCGCGCCGATCTGCGCATTCTCAAGACGCTGGTGGTGACGAGTTGAGTTGGCGACGATACTGCGCGACGGCCGACGACACGATCGCGGCCGGTGCGGCGTTCTGCGCGGTCCTCTCGAGCGGGGACATCGTGTTGCTCACCGGAACACTGGGCGCCGGGAAGACGACCTTCGTGAAAGGCGTCGCCGAGGGCCTAGGCGTGCGCGAACGGGTGACGAGTCCGACGTTCACGGTGGTGCGAGAGCACCGATGCGCGAACAACTTCGGTATCGAGACATTGCATCACTGCGACGTGTACCGCGTGGAGTCCCTCGACGAGGTTGTGGACCTGGCGTTGGGCGAATTGGTCGAAGAGGCAGCGGTCGCCCTGGTCGAGTGGGGAGAGCTCGCGGCGTCGGTCTTCGGACGTGACGTGATGACGATTGATTTCCACGTCGACGACCATGATGGTCGGATGCTCAGCGTCGACGGCGAACTCAGCCTCGCTCGTGCGGCCGCGTTGGATGAGTGGGCGTCGTGAACATCCTCGCCATTGAAACGGCCACACCCGCGTGCGCGGTCGGGGTCCGCACGGCGGCGGGCCTCGAAGTGACGCGCGTCGTCGACGACGGTCGCCGCCACACCGAGGCGTTGACTGGCGCTATGAAGACATTGCTCGAAGAGGTGGAGTTGGCGCCTCGCGACATCGATCGTGTCGTCGTCGACCGCGGCCCGGGACTCTTCACGGGTCTGCGCGTCGGTCTCGCCACGGCGATCGGGTTCTCCCAGGCACTCGGATGTGCGTTGGTCGGGGTCACCTCGCTCGAGATGCTCGCGGGAGGAGCGTTCGATGCGGGAGTGCGTGGCACGCTGGTGGCGTGCGTCGACGGGCGACGAGGCGAGATCTTCGCCCAGACTTTCCAACTCGAGGACGAGGTCACGGTCCTCGACGAGGCTCGAGTGACCTCGGCGCTCGAGATCGTGGCGACCACAGAAGCGAAGGAGGCGCCGGTCGTTTTCACCGGCGACGGCGTGGAGCGCTACCGAATCGAATTCCAAGACCGGCCGTTCGCGACGATCTTCGATCAGGTCGTCCCGTCGGTGCACGCCGGGCTTTCGATCGGCTCGAGCCGGGTGCCCGACGAGGTCGTGTCGCCGCTCTACCTGCGAGAGGCCGACGCGATAGCCAATTTCACGACTCGCGAGCGTCCTCGGTGAACACGTGGAAGATCCGACTGGCCGAGCGCCGCGACGTCGGCGAACTGTTGGTGATCGAAGAGGCGCAGTTCCCCGAGCCGTGGACGAAGCGAATACTGCTTGATGAGATCGAGAACACCGAAACCCGTCGCTACACGGTCGCCTACGAGAAGAGGCGAATCGTGGGCTATTTGGGGGTCATGTTCGTCCTCGAAGAACTCCATATCAACACGATCGGAATCCTGCCCGACGAAGAGGGTCGGGGTATCGCGACCTCGTTGCTCGACGATGCCTGGGCCGACGCCAAGGAACGCGGCATCATTCGCGCGACACTGGAGGTCGCCGTGTCCAACCAACGCGCGATCGACCTCTATTACCGCTACGGATTTCGACCGGTGGGCGTTCGAAAGAACTACTACGAGAAGACCAACGAGGACGCCCTGATCCTCTGGGCCGACCTCAAGACCGATGCCGAAGAACTGCCACCTACGCTGGAATGATGGGTTTGGTCCTGGGTATCGAGACGAGTTGTGACGAAACGGCGGCGTCGGTGGTCGACGAGGAGTTCCACGTACTCTCCTCGGTCGTCGAGTCCTCGATCGACCAACACCGGGCCTTTGGCGGGGTCGTGCCAGAACTCGCCGGTCGCGCCCACGTCGCCACCATCGGACCAGTCGTCCAACGGGCCCTCCTCGAGGCCGGACTGGACCCGCTCGATCCGGAGATCCTCGGGATCGCGGTGACCAGTGGGCCCGGTCTCATTGGATCGTTACTCGTCGGACTGTCAGCCGCCAAGGCCTACGCGCTCGCCTGGGGCGTACCCTTCGTCGGGATAAACCATCTGGAGGGTCACCTCTTCGCCCCGCTTTTGGAGCGCTCGGACCTGGAGTGGCCACTCATGACCTTGCTGGTGTCGGGCGGCCACAGTCTGATCGTGCTCCAGGCGCGACCCGGTGAACATGTCGTGCTCGGTGAGACGATCGACGACGCGGCCGGCGAAGCGTACGACAAGGTGGCGAGGTGGCTGGGGCTCGGCTACCCCGGCGGTCCAGAGATCGACCACTTGGCCCAGTCGGGCTCGACCGCTTCACTGAGCCTGCCCCGGTCCATGACCGGCGACGGCTACGACCTCTCCTTTTCGGGGCTCAAGACGGCGGTGGTGCGCGCGACCGAGAAGCGCCACGACATCGCGATCGCCGACGTCGCGGCGTCGTTTCAGGCCGCGGTCGCCGAACAGCTCCTTCGCAAACTTCGCGGTGCGCTCGAGCACCACCCGGTGAAGGGACTCGCGCTCGCCGGGGGCGTCGCGGCGAATTCCGCGCTGCGCACGGGCGTCACCGAATTGGCCCAGGAGTTCGGCATCGAGGCCCACCTCCCGACGATGGCGATGTGCACCGACAACGCCGCGATGATCGCGGCCGCCGGGACGTACCGACTCCGCCACGACGCACCGAGTTCGTTCGATCTCTCGGCCATTCCCAACTGGCAGTTGGCGGACGTCTCGTGAGCGAGTTCTGGATCCCGCTCGAACTTATCGACTGCGACCCGAATCCCTTCGTCCAGTTCCGAGTGTGGTTCGACGAAGCCAAGGGCGAGATGCTCGAGCGCGACGCCGTCTCCGTCGCGACCTCAACGTCCGACGGCAAGCCGAGCACGCGGATGGTCCTGCTTCGTCACGTCGATGATCACTCCGTGGGGTGGTTCACGAATTACGAATCGCGAAAGGGTCGAGAGCTCGCAGAGAATCCCTTCGCGTCACTCCTCTGGTACTGCGAGCCACGCGGACGACAGGTTCGCATGGAAGGTCCGGTCGAGAAGATGACCGCCGCGCAGTCCGACGCCTACTTCGCGACTCGTGGGCGCGGCAGTCAACTCGGCGCACACGCGAGTTCCCAGAGCAGTGTTATCGCCAGTCGCGAAGAACTCGAAGCACGGGTGCGTAAGTACGATGCTGAGTTCGCCGGTGGCGACGTTCCGCGACCAGAGTTCTGGGGTGGCTACCGGTTGACTCCGAAGCGATTCGAGTTCTGGCAGCACCGCCCGGACCGGTTGCACGACCGCATTGTGTACCACGCGTCGGCGAACGGTTGGTCGCTTCAGCGTCAAGCGCCCTGAGTTTCCAATTCCGTCTTCTTCGCACTTCGGGTGGCTCGAAGGGCGAGTGGTCCGAAGACGAGCGCGACGACGGTGGTGACGACGCCGGCAATCTGGAAGACGGTGCGCGGAGCGACGAGGGTGAGGATGAGTCCGCCGAAAACCGTGCCCAATATTTCTGCGCTGGTAAAGGTCGCGTTACTCGCCGCGAACATCTGTCCTCGTTGGGCCTCGGGCGTGCGAACGGTCATGAGCGTCGTGGAAGCGACGTTCAAGAGGCCGACGGCGATGCCCATGACCACGAGGATCGGATAGAGGTAGCCCACGTGTTCGACGAGGCCGATGAGTCCCACGAAGACACTGACGACGATCAAGCCCAGAAGCGACGCCTTCGCGAGCGAAACGTCGTCCTGCTTGAGCTTGCTCGCCGCCAGTGCGCCCACGATGTTGCCGGCACCGAAACTGGCTCCGACGAGTCCGTACATGAGGGCCGTGGAGTGCAGGGTCTTGGTGATGAAGAAGACCTCGGCGACGTTGATCATCACCAGGGTCAACAAAAAGACAATGAACGTGATCACGATCGGTCGAAGCACCCCGTCCCGGAAGAGGATCCGCATCCCCGCACCCAGGTCACGCTCGCCCTTTTTGGGACGCTCGACCCCGGGGTGAGGTCGTCGATCGGTGACGAGCATCACGGTCCCGAGTGCTCCGAGCCCGAAGCTGATGGCGTCGAAGTAGAGCGGCCAACTCTGTCCCAGCAGACCCACGAGGAGACCCCCCAGCCCGGGGCCGGCCACCGCGGCGATCCCTTGTATTGACTGCATCGTCGAGTTCGCCGCCGTGAGGTTGTCCTCCCCGGCGATCGCGGGCACCAGGGCCGAGTACCCGGGGAAGGAAAAGGCCACGAAGCAACTGAGCAGGGCCATCAACCCGATGGTGACGATCCTCCCGTGCCAGAGGCCGATCCCCACGCACACGACACCCTCGAAGAGACAAAGGACGACCAACAGGCGCTTGACCGGGGTGTGGTCGATGATGAAGCCGGCAATCGGTGAGAGCACGACGAGCGGCAGTGCGGCCGCGACCGAGAGCGAGGCAATCGCCCAACTTGCGTCGGCGCCGTGGGCCAGACGAAGATAGAGGGCGACCAACGCAATGGCGTCGCCCAGATACGAGACACCGCGAAGTAGTGCGACCAACGTGAGGTCACGTTTTTGCACGGATGAGAAGCTCACCGGGTCAGGCTAACAACGCCGCGATCTCTGTTGGCACTCATACCCGTAGGCTGCTAAATTGGCAGTCGGAAGATTCGAGTGCCAAAAGCACAGGAGGCAAGAAAATGAAGTTGCACCCATTGGAAGACCGCATCGTGGTTCGTCCGGACGTCGCCGAAGCAACCACGGCGTCAGGCCTGGTCATTCCCGACACCGCGAAGGAGAAGCCCCAGCAGGGTGAAGTGCTCGCCGCCGGCCCCGGTCGTCGTAGTGACACCACCGGCGAAGTGATTCCCTCCGGCGTCAAGGTCGGCGACACGGTCGTCTACTCGAAGTACGGCGGCACCGAGATCACCATCGACGGTGAGGACCTTTTGATTCTGACCAGTCGCGACGTACTGGCGACCGTCTCCAAGAAGTAGTCACGAGGCGGGTCTCCGCCTCCTATCCCCAGACAAGGAAGAAGAATGTCGAAATTACTCAAGTTTGACGAAGACGCCCGCCGCGGTCTCGAAGCGGGCGTCGACAAGTTGGCCGACGCGGTCAAGGTGACCCTGGGGCCCAAGGGCCGCAACGTGGTCATCGGCAAGAAGTTTGGCGCGCCGACCATCACCAACGACGGAGTCTCGATCGCTCGAGAGATCGAGCTCGAGGACCCGTTCGAGAACATGGGTGCGCAGTTGGTGAAAGAAGTCGCCACCAAGACCAACGACGTCGCCGGTGACGGAACGACGACCGCGACCGTGCTCGCCCAAGCACTCATCAAAGAGGGCCTGCGCAACGTCGCGGCCGGCGCGAACCCGTCAGGGCTCAAGCGCGGAATCGAGAAGGCCGTCAAGGCCGCCGTCGAGTCGATTGAGAAGCAGAGTGAGAAGGTCGAGGACAAGAGTCAAATCGCCCAGGTCGCGACGATCTCTGCCGCCGACGCGTCGATCGGTGAAGTCATCGCCGACGCCATCGACAAGGTCGGCAAGGACGGCACCGTCACGGTCGAAGAGT
>Ga0208357_1002980_pt1 | contig 10749 bp, 12 predicted proteins | sample NGESurdeep092012_6_FD_184487 | JGI IMG/M metagenome (GOLD analysis project Ga0208357, IMG submission 184487) | Arctic peat soil microbial communities from Barrow, Alaska - NGEE Surface sample F52-2 deep-092012 (SPAdes) | ecosystem: Environmental > Terrestrial > Soil > Wetlands > Peat ... | reverse complement strand
CTGGTCTGGCCTGGGCCCGTGCGGATCCTTAAGCGGACACCAGAATGGGGGCGCCGTGGCCGATGGACTCGGCCACGTGTCGGGCCAGGCGGTCGGCCTGGCGGCGGATCTCCGGAACCGCCGTGGCTTCGAATTCGGCTCCCCGTCGACACCAGCCGACGGTGTGGATGGCCGATGTCCCGGCCACCGTCCGTAGGTCGCCATGCTCGTCGACGTCGAGGCCCACGCCCGTGGAGTGAATTCGGGCCAGCCCGGCGGCCACCAGACCGGCCAGAAGGGGTGACCCGGCCGTCGGGTCGGGTCCGGGGCCGGTGCAGTCGATGATGGCGTTGACGAAGAGGGTCTGCACGGATCCACCGCGACCGGACAAAGTGACGCGCAGGCGAGGTTCGCCCACCGAGCCTTCGTTGGTCACCGCCAGCACCCGTCCGGCGTCGACGGTGAGCCGACCGGATTGACGGAGTTCGCAGACGGCGGAAGCCACCGGTGCCGACATCCGGTGACGTGACACCTCCCACTGCCGACCGAGGTGGCGCAGGAGGCGGCGGCGTTCCGTTTCGGAGAGGCCACTCCAGATGTGGGGGGCGGCGGTACGGGCGGAGGCGATGACGTTGCGCCAATTCCAACCGGTCGACTCGGCTTGCGCCGTCATCGTACGGAGGCCACGCAGAACTTGACGAGCGGTGGTGGGATTACCCGGCGAAAAGTCGGGCCAGGGGGCGAAACCATCGCTGGCGTGTTCAGCCGGGAGAAAACCATGACGGGAACGGGCGTGGATGGTGCGTCGGGGATTCCGATCGGCCAGGACCATGGCCACATCGACCATGGTGAGACCGGTGCCCAGGATGAGGACGTCGCCGGCGGTGTCCAGCGCTTCGAGCGCATCCGGGCTCCAGGGATCCCCGATCATCCCGAAAATGGGAGGCACACCGAGGCCGGAGAGAGCTACGGGAGCGGGAGCTCCCATGGCCAGGACGAGCCGGTCGGCCCGAAGGCGCTTCCCCTGGCCGAACCGGAGCGTGGTGACCTCGCGTCCTTCGCTCTGTTCCACGCTCACGGACGTGACCGCATCATGGATCCAGGTCAGCTCGGTTCCCGGCTCGGCATCACGGTGAGCGTCACGTAACACGTCCTGGAGGTAGTCCCGGTAGATCGACCGCGGCACGAAGTCGCTGGAGCCGAGTCCAAGGTTCCGGGCCGCCAGCCAGGTGACGAAGTGAGCGGGATCGTCCTCGTAGGCACTCATGCCCCCGGCGGGGGCGTTGAGCAGGTGATGGGGGTCGTCGGTCGAGTAGGCGGCGCCGGCACCCAACTCGGCCCGCGGCTCGAAGATGATGATCTGTCGAAGTCGTCGGTCGACCCGCATGAGGTGGGCGGCCACCAGGGCACCGCCACATCCACCTCCGACGATGGCCACGACCTCGTTGTCACATTCCGTAGTTAGTAGCACACTAAGAGTGTATCTAGTGAACCTAGTGAGTTACTGGGAGTTAGACCCGATTTATGGTCTCCGGACGCCGAGTTGTGCATCTCGTGGGTCTTTGACCCGGGCCGCGTCCAGTAGGGCGGCGAACCGACCGTCCACCGTCCGGGTGGGCAGGAACCATTCGACCTCGAGCAGTCGATGGAAAACGCCCGGAGGAACGCCCATGAAGCTGGAGGCTTCGACCACCTGACTGGCGTGGGCCGCGATGGCTGCTCGCTTCAACCAGAGGTGGCGGCTGACATCGACGGCTACCAGCCGCGGGTCGGAGTCGGTGCCGATGCCATCGACCAAAGCACCGGAAAATGAGGTCGCTTCGAGGCCACGTTCGAGCAGATCGAGGCGAAGGCGATGAAGCGCTCCGCGACCCACGGTGGCCTCGACCAGATCGCATCCCGTGGCTAATACGGCTGCCGCCGCGATCTGGTGGACGCGGACGTGGTCCCGGTGTCCATAGATGCCGATTCGGTCATAGCTGGTGAGGGCGCATGCGCTCTCTTCGAACAGGATGCGGCGCAGTGTCGACACCACCTCGTGTATGGGAGCGGCGTCCAGGGCGACGGGTCTGCCCGAAGGCGATGGTCGCCCCGTGGAGGGACCGGTCGACGCCTGGTCAGCGCCGGAATCCCGGTATTCCAGAAACTCGACCCGGTCGATGCCGAGGAGCCGGGCTGACGTGAGTGTCTCGGAGCGCCGGGTGGCGGCCAGGTCCCCGGTCAGCCAGTCGGGTTTCGCACCTTCTTCTCCTGACGTGGCCACTACCAGGACGACGCGCCAGCCAGCGGCAACGGCCATGGCGATGGTGCCACCGGTGAAGATGGCCTCGTCGTCGGGATGGGCGTGGAACGTGACCAGGCAGGGCTGGCCCAGGTCCGGAAAGGTCACGGCACGACGTCGCCCTTGCGGTATCGGACGGTCTTTTCGGGCAACAGGCGGCCGCCGACGATCCGGTAATGGGTCATCGAGGTCAGTCGGGGAGCGTAAACGTGGACGCTTACGGCGGGAAGGTAGCCGTCGTTCACGACATCATGGATGTGTCGGCTGCCCATGACCCACGACGTGCCGGCCACCATCCGTCGGCGGCTGGTGGAGACCGAACCGTCATCGCTCTCGGACACGAGCGTCTCAACGAGCTCACCGCCGGCCACAGCCACAGCCCCGGCCGAGACCCCGTGATCGTGCAGTTCAATGGTGCCGCCGGGCGGCCAGCCGATGACCCAGGCCTCGAACGTGTCGGACGACGTCAGGAGTTCGAAGCGCCTGCTGGTCATTCCCACCATCCCTGGCCAGCTCAGGGCGTTCTTGGCCATGCCTTCGGCCTTAGCCAGGAGTTCCTGGCCACCGGGCACAGGGAACGCCAACTCGGGGCGGGAGGCGTCCAGCCGGACACGACCGAGGTTGGTCCGGGATCGACCACCACACTCTGTTGCGACAGTGAACATACACACACTCTAAGCGGTTAAAGATGGGTAATCAAGGTATTTCTATTGTTTTACTAGACTAGCATCAACAGACCACCAACAAAAGGGGATCTCTGCCGTCGCGTCGACGTGGAACGATGCACATCGTGGAGGCTGCGCCATGAACCCCGTGCTCACCGACGCGTGGCGGACGCTCGTCCCCGCCCCGGGGGACAAGAACGGACCCCTTCCCCCGCTGATGCTGGGTCTCACTGTGGTCACCGGACTGGTCGATTCCTTCAGTTACCTGGTTCTGGGCCATGTCTTTGTGGCCAATATGACGGGAAATGTGGTGTTCCTGGCCTTCGCTCTGGCCGGCGCGGCCGGTTTCTCCCTTATGGCCTCACTGGCCGCCCTGGGGGCCTTCTCTCTGGGCGCATTGGTGGGTGGGCGCCTCTCGAGCATTGTCAGCCACCATCGGGGCCATCTCCTGGTCGCTGTCAGCGCACTTCAGGCGGTGCTGGTCGGCGCCTCGGCCATCATCGTTGCCACTGTCCACGATCCTGGCGTCGGTAGCGCCCGCTACTTCTTGATCGTCGTACTCAGTCTTTCGATGGGGGCGCAGAACGCCATCGCCCGCAAACTGGCCGTTCCCGACTTGACCACGACGGTGCTGACACTGACCATCACCGGCATATCGGCCGACAGTCGGCTGGCTGGTGGCGTTGGCTCCAAGGCCGGGCGCCGGCTGATGTCGGCTCTCTCCATGTTCATCGGCGCTCTGATCGGTGCGTCTCTGGTTCTGAAAGTCAGCCCCGAGGCGGCGATTCTGGTGACTCTGGGGTTCCTGTGCACCATCCTGGCGACCACGGCTTTGCTGGCGAGGTCGGAACCTTCCTGGGCCCATCCTTCGACGTAGCCAAGGGTGACGCTCCGGGTTCGGTCATGGCCGAACTGAGCGCATTCCAGACGGCATTGCCCTGGTAGGGCAGGGCGTCCTCGGCGAAATACCACCAGAAATAGACACTGACGTAGTTGTCGCCGGCGATGTCGAGTGAGTGGTACTTAGTCAGAAGGGCCGCCTTGGTGGCCGCCGTGCCCTTGTCGGCGTTGATGCCCGACTCACCGAATCCAAGCCGGGCGTGGGGAAAAATGGCGTGCAGCTGGTCGAACACGGATTGCCAGCCCGCTTGGGTGGGCCAGTAGTTATGGCAGTCGTCGGGGTAGTAACTGATGAGCACATCATTGAGTCCCGACTTCATCGATGCCGGGATGTTGGCCTTGGCCCACGCGAACGTCTGGTGCGACGGCTTGGTTGCGCAGGTCGGATTGTAATAGAGGGTGAGGGCCGTCGCCCCACCGGCAGAGGTGACCGTGTCGTAGGCATCGGTGATCTTGGCCACTTCTTTTTTGGTCGACCCGACCCATTCGCCATTGACCTCGTTCCCGATCTCCCAGAGGTCGATGCTGCCGCTGTACGCCGTTACCAAGGATTGTTCGAACCGTTGGTAGGCGGCCACCGTCTGTGTTTTCATCTCTGAGCTGTCACCCAGCTCAGCCATGAGGTAGGAGACACGGTGCAGCGCGTTCACGGCCGACGTGTATGCCGCCGGCTTGGTTCCGACGTCCATGACAATGCGGGCGATGGGCACTTCGGGGAGGGCCTGGAGGCCGTCCCCCTCTTGGTTGAGCGCAGCCGTTTCCGATGTCGGCCGTGTTGTCCAGAGTGACGCCCCACAGGGTGGCCGGTAAGGGCCGGCTCTGCGCGTCAGCGGGGGAGACGGTTGCTCCCGTGAAGAGCCCGAAGGCGGCCAGAGTGACGGCCAACCGGGCCCGGCCGAGCGGCCTTTTGGCTGCGCCCCCGGCCAACTCCGGTGTCCGAGGCCCGGAGGTTCGTGTCATCAGATCGAAGGGGAGCAGGAGCGACTGAGCACCATGAGCCAGTGTAAAGCCCTCTTCTCCGACGGAGCTTTTGGAACCTCCCTCGGCCGAGGGACCCCCCATGGACCGCTTTTCTCCTCCCCCGCCTCGGGCATGAGAGGATGTCGCCGCTTACCCCGACCGCTATTTCCGGATGAGGAGTTGACCGTGCAGGGTTACGTACTGACGGTGGAACGGATGGTTCCGGCCACACCGGAGGCGATCTTCGATGTCCTCTCCGATGCCACCAAGCACAGCCAGATCGATGGCTCGGGAATGCTGCAGGGAAAGTCCCCCGAAGCGCCGGAGCGTTTGGCCCTCGGCACAACCTTCGGGATGTCGATGAAGATGTTCCGGGTTCCCTATGCCACCGTCAACCGGGTGGTCGAGTTCGAGTTGAACAAAAAGATCGCCTGGCAGACAGGGCCGACCGGTGCCATGGCCAAGTACGTGGCCGGCCGGATCTGGCGTTACGAGCTGGAGCCCGTCGGTGGCGGGACCCTCGTCCGCGAGAGCTGGGACATCACCCCCGACCATCAACGTGTTCTGCTGAAGCTGGGGGACATCTATTCAAAGAAGACCCGTCGAGACATGGAGCGAACCCTCGAACACCTCAGCCAACTGGTGATTGGGCCACCAGGGGCCTCGGCCGTTTCGGACTGATAGGCAGAGGCAACCTCGCCGCCAGCGGTGCGCGGCGACGAGGTTGCCCCCTGCATGGTGATCCTCAGAGAGACGCCACGTAGGCGGCAAAGCGATCGAAGCTGCTCTGCATGCCAGCCTGGGCTTCGGGAGAGCGGAACATCTCTGGCACGTTGGTCTGATGGGCGACTACCTCGGTGGTGCCGTTTCCCAGATCGGTGAATGTGAGCGAGGTCATCATCCCGCCCTCGACATCCTGCTCGGTCCAGACGAGCTTCTCCGGCTCGGTCACTTCGACGTAGACGCCACGCATGGGGTAATTGGCGCCATCAGCGTCATTGACCATGATGGTCTCGAAGACGCCGCCGGGGCGAGGATCGATGGTGATGTTCTCGACCGGAGTGCTAACGCCGACAGGACCCCAGAAATGGGTGAGGTGGGCCGGCGTGATCATGCATTGGAAGACGAGCTCCCGCGGGGCTTCGTAGACCCGGGTGTAGGTCACCTCTCCAAAGGTCGTCTCCGTGTCGTTCATGACGGCGTCTCCTTCTCTTGTCGTTGGATGTCCTTCAAGTGCTGCCCGAGCAGATCGAATCGTTCTTTCCAGACCTGCCGGTGCCGCTCGATCCAGTCCACGGCGCCATCGAGGGGAGTGGCGTCGAATCGGCAGGGCCGGTACTGCGCATCGCGACCCCGAGTGATCAGGCCGGCATGTTCGAGGACTTTGAGATGTTTCGAGACGGCCTGGACGGTGATCTCGAATGGTGCCGCCAGGTCATTCACCGTCGCCTCCCCGGTGGCCAGCTGGGCCAGGAGGGCCCGACGGGTCGGATCGGCCAGGGCGGCGAAAGTGATGCTCAGTTGGTCGGTGGCCGTAGTATTCAACCTGTCAGTTGTTCAACTAATAGGTTGATTATGTGAGCCAGGGGAGCCACTGTCAAGGAGGAATCGAGATGTCCGCCGCGGGAGAAATCGGGGCCAGGGTGTCAGGTCCGGGCGCCGTTGGTCACCGGCGGACGGGGCCGGGGGAGCCGGTGCCCGGTTGAGCCCTTCCTTACTGGTTGAGCGCGGAGCGCCAGGGGTCGAGGTCGAGCTTCGGATAGAAAGCCTGTGTGGCTTCGATGAGCGACGGGGTCCAGATGGGATGACCCGGGGGCGGGAAGCCGAAGAGCGCCAGTTCCCGGGGAGTGGATCTTTCGGCAAAACGGATCCAGTCCGGCGAAGTCGAGTTCGATTGCATGGAGTGGTAGCCGATCCAGTCCTGACCGGCGATCCGGTAACTCACGTTCAGAAGGAAACGTGACCCACCTGGCTCCGACAATTGAACGGCCCGGTGAAAGACGTCGGACCGGTAAGCCAGGTACGAACCGCGGACACCGGACGCACCTTTCTCCAGGGCGTAGATCTCGGGATCGCCACCGGGCATGATCAGCGGGGCCGTCGTCGGTCGATCGCCAGAGTCGCGTACCGACACCAGATGGGTGGGATTGGCGGCGGCGTCGACGTCGGACAAATAGAGGAATCCCTCGACGTGGCGCCACGGAGCCTCGGACACCGGGGGCAGCCACGAGTGGTTCCGGTCGGTGTGCATAGGCTGCTCGTAGTTGGTGATGCCGGTGTATTTGGCCGATACCCCGGTCTGGTAGACGCGGAGGTCGGTCGAGTCCATGGCTCGTTCGACGAAATCAACGATTCCCGGGTGCACCACCAGGCGGTTGAGCGCCCCTTTCCCGGGGAACGGGAAAAAGCTCTGCCAGAGATGCTGATCGTCGCGAAAGCCCGGACCCTCGTCAGGCCAGACGAATCCGTCGCCCGGGGCCGGTGGCGTTCCCAGCCGTCGCACCGTTTCGCCCTGGGGATCAACGTGGTACTCCTCGGCCGTCGGAAAGAGGATGCGGAGATCTTCGACGGCGTCGTCGATCTCGTCGGTTCCCACCAAACCCTCGAGGAGGACCCAGCCGTCCTCGCGCCAACGCCTGACCTCGTCGTCAGTGGCCTGTCGTGCGCCCATGGCCGTCAATCAGAAGCGGACGGCGGCGGAGCCGACAATGAGTGGGCGGGAGGATGCCATTTCAGTCACGGGCTGACAGTACACGGTGGCGGTCAGGGCTTCGATGTGACCCCCTTCAGAAACAGGTCGTCCCGTCCCTGGACACCATTGGCTGGGCGGACGGGATTTTGGTCAGGTCCCCACATGACGCCAATGCACGCTATCGGTGGTGCGCCACAGGCCGGCGCCCACTTCGCAGACCCACCCGTGGTCGGCATCGACGAAGACGATGTTGCCGCTTCCCCCACCGACCAGGCCGGCTCGGACCAGACCGGCCACCGGGGTCCAGGCCGTTCCACCGTCGGTGGTCCGGAAGACACCAGACCGGTCAGGGAACAACCAGGCCTCGTTGGGGGTGAGTACGGCCAGGCTTTCATGCCCGAGCGAATAGGGCGACACATACCCGTCGACCGGGAGACCACCCGCCGCCGGGAGCGAGACGTTTCCACTCAGCACCGGTGCATTGGCGGCGGCGGTGAGGGTCCAGTGCTGACCGCCGTCGGACGAGCGGTAGAGGGCCTTGGCCTGAGCTCCGCTGCTCGGCTCCGAGGCGCACACCATCCAAAGGTCGTTGGTGCCTGAGGCGGCGATCTCCTGCCCGACGTCGAAGTACGTCGGGCAGGGGTCAGGGCGGCTGACCCACGAAACACCGTTGTCGGCCGTGTACCCGAGCCGCCCCAATGAACTGGCGTCGGCCGCCCGGGCCGGTGCGAACGAGAGCACATAGGCCCGGGCCGGCGTAATCCGGGCCAACTCGAGATCCTGATCGGCCACCGACAGCCCCGGTTCCTCGGTGACCGGTGGTGGTGCTGCGGTGGGCTGCCAGGTGCGTCCGGCGTCCAGCGAGACGTCGACGGTGGGTGGCGACGGGCAGGCGTCGGCCACCGACAAAGAACTGATCGGACAAGTACCGACAACGGCCCATACGTCGGAACCGATGGCGCTCACATCGGACACAACCGGGCCCACTGGCGCCTGGACCCATCGGCGGCCGCCGTCAGACGTGAGCCACAGGGGCACGAGGCCGTTGGCCGACGGTGTCCCGCCCCACAGATAGCCGTGGGTGGCATCGGCGAACTCGAGCTGGGCCGGCAGGTCGGCCGGCAGGGCGTCGTCCACCACGCGCCACGTATCCCCACCGTCGTCGGTGACGGCCAGGACGGTCGATGCGCCGTGGAAGGCCAGGCCGAATCCACGACTGTCGCTAATGAAGACGACATCGGAGAGGTTGGCCAGGGGAACCGGGGTTCCCGAGGCCAGCGGCCCCGCGTGCGCATCGAAGGCCACGAAGGTCTGGGCCGGTCCGTGCGAGCGGGGGACGGCCAGACCGATGACGAGGCCGAGAACCAGCGTGACCGTTCCCACCACGGCGAAGCCGGATACCAACCGTTGGCGTCGCAGCCGCTGAGCCCGGGAGAGCACGGCCCGGAAGGTCCGGGCCGTGGGCGCCAGGGGCGCCGGATCATCCAGATGCTCGAACATCATCTGCTCCTTTGGCCTGTCCGGCGTCCAGATGCTGGCGGAGTGCTGCCAGTCCACGCGAGGCATGGGACTTCACCGCTCCGGCCGAGACCCCGAGCGAGATGGCCACATCCCTCTCCGACCAGTCGGCCAGGTAACGCAGGACCACCACTTCGCGTTGCCGCCGGGGCAGGCGACGGAGGGCGCGGGCCAGATCGATTCGTTCTGACAGATGGACATCGACGAGGGCCAGAGGTTCGTTCACCAGGCTGGACAACCGTCGACGACGGCGGTGGCGGTCGATGGAGAGGTTGGTGGCCACCGTCACCACCCAGCCTTCGGGTTTCTCCCGGAGACGCGTCCACCGGATATGGGCCCGGGCCAGAGCCTCCTGGGCCACGTCCTCGGCGTCGCCTCTGTCCCCGAGGACCCGGTAAGAGACCCGGTAGGCCAGGCGATAGAGGTCGGGGAAAGCCTCCTCGAATCGCACCCCCTCGCCCACGGCTCCACCCTTCTTCACCCAGCCTGGTGGGTCTATCAGTTCCCACGTCCGGGGGCCGCCCTTGGTTGGCAGGACAGGGCTATTGCCTGGTTCCGGCCCCCGGGATCTCGAACTCGGAACCGATTCTCATGATGATCTCGGAGGCCGGCCGGGTCTCGGCCAGCCGGAAGCCCTGACCGGCCCAGAGGTTGGTGCCGTGGGGGTCGTCCCGGGCCACCGCTTGGCGTCGGAGGGCCCGGGTGGCGTTGTTGATGTACGGATAGGCGGACGGGGCATCGGGGTGCGCCCGCATGAAATTGTTGACCAGACCGCGGGCCCGCCGACCGCTGAAGGCGCGGGTGATGGCGGTCATCTGAAACGAGGGATCGGACAGTGCCGCCTTGTGCACGTGGGAGGCGCCGCTCTCCTCACTGCACAACAGGGCCGTCCCCAGCTGGCCGGCCACAGCGCCGGCCCGGACCACCGCTGCGACGTCGCTGCCGGTCATGAGACCGCCGGCGGCGATCACCGGCACCGGAACCTGGTGGCCGATGGCCGTCACCAGGGCCAGGAGACCCCAGCCGGTGTCGGGCGCCACGTCGTCGTCGAAGGTGCCCAGGTGACCCCCGGCCTCGATTCCCTGTGCGCCCACGGCGTCGGCTCCGGCGGCCAAGGCCAGGGCCGCCTCGGCCGGCGTGGTGACGGTGACCACGACGCGTGAGCCGACGTGGTGGAGCCGTTGCACGATCTCGGGCGCCGGGCACCCGAAAGTGAAACTCACCGCCGCCACCGGGTCCTCGATCAGGTGCTCCACCTTCTCGTTCCATCCGTCGTCGTCCCAGGACGCCACCACATCGACGCCGAGGGCCTCGGCCTCGGGCCCGAGGGTTTCCAGATAGCGGGCCAGGGCGCCGCGGTCGACATCGGGACTCTGGGGCATGAAGAGGTTGATGCCGAAGGGCGACGGGGTCAGCTCCCGACATGTCCGGATCTGCTCTGCCATCACTTCGGTCGTCAGGTAACCGGCGGCCAGGAACCCGAGACCACCGGCGTTGGAGACAGCAGCGGCCAGGGCCGGGGTCGACGGTCCACCGGCCATCGGGGCTCCCACGATCGGCCACCGCACCGGAAGACCGAGGAGTTGAGCGGTCGGCACGGGAACCGAAGGTAGTGGCGCCGACAGACCGGTGCCGCGATTCGCCCGCCCCCGAGCCGGGTAGAGCTAGTGCGGTGACATTCAAATAGCGCGCGATTGCTTGACGGTCTCAAGGGCCACCCGACCACGACGCACCTTGGTGATGATCTGCTTGGC
>Ga0208357_1002979_pt1 | contig 10750 bp, 10 predicted proteins | sample NGESurdeep092012_6_FD_184487 | JGI IMG/M metagenome (GOLD analysis project Ga0208357, IMG submission 184487) | Arctic peat soil microbial communities from Barrow, Alaska - NGEE Surface sample F52-2 deep-092012 (SPAdes) | ecosystem: Environmental > Terrestrial > Soil > Wetlands > Peat ... | reverse complement strand
ATCAGATAAAGTTTCTGAACTATTTTTGCTGTGGAAACCGGACCGGAAACACGACCTGTGGAGGAGGAGACCAGACACGCTCGAACCCGGTGCAGGGTGACGCGCAGTGGCACTCAGCGAACGAGACAGGGCGCGCCGCTCATTCGCGCCGGCCGTCACCGACGACGCGACCGCATTCAGGACAGGACGCCCAAAACAGCCATGTCGGCGTCTCCGACCCCCAACCTGACCTGAATGCGGCACAGGGCGCCGCGCAGACTCCGCCCACCGAACGGTGCAGGGCGCCGCGCAGACTCCGCCCACCGAACGGCACAGGGTGACGTGCAGGCTCCGTCGAGCGAGCGAGCGAGCGATTGCACTCTGGTTGAAAGGGACTACTCCGTGAGGATGGTGCCTGAGCTCACGGGGCGTCGGCGACGACCTCGGCTTTGAATCCAGCGGAGTTCTCCAGCCAGCCTGCGTAGTGATCCTCCCCACCAGCGTGCGGAAAGCGTTCCTGATAAACCGAAGTTACGTTTCGTATGGTACGACTTTTTCGCTTCTGACCTGGAGAAACGTTACGTCAAGCGAAGCTCTGTTCTGTCTACAGGACAGTAACCGACGCGGCTGGCAAGCCGAATCGTAAGTGATTTCGTTCAGAACTAGTCGTATCAGGTCGTATCAGGAATGTCGTGCAATAAGGCCTTCTGTCTACATTTTCTGAACACTTGAGCGCCTTTTACCTGATGAGCGCGTATTTCGGCGCGAAACGCCGTCGTAACTTCGGGATAAAGGGGGCGCCACCCGTGGCCGGGTGCGTCGGCCATGATCGCGTCGACCACTTTCTGCTCGCCGGCCTTGAACGCAAGGTGATTGAGCCCCACGCGGCGGCGATCATGCACCGGGTTGGCCAGGTTCGGTGACGTCGTCAGCGTCAGATATGCGCCACCCGCGCTCCACGACTGTCCCCCTGACCACTCACGGTGCAGAGAGAATCCCAATCGTGTGAGGAGCCAGCCCCATTCTGCCTGCGATTCCTCTAGATCTGAGACCCATAACTCGACATGATGAAATCCCGCCACCCCATGAGTCTGCCACTCCTATCCGACCACATATTAGGAGAAACGGCCCTGCGGAACTCCGCAGCTGACGGGGGAACCGCACTGGGACAAAGGGGGCGCTTGGAGCACGGTCAGTGGGCCCTCGTCTTCGGTCGGCGGCTCGAAGTGGTCGAAGTAGTCGGCGGCCAGGTCTTCGGTCAGCGCAAAGTCGTCTCCGTGCTCGAGCCGGCGGGCTCGCACGCGCTCGAGCACGACCTCGCGCGCCGTTCCGAGATAGATGGTCTCCGGTTCGACTCCGAGCGGCCGCAGCAGGTCCCGGTACTCCATTCGTGCGCGACGGGACCAGAAGGAGAAGTCCAGAACGACGTCCTTACCCGCGGCCACAAGGGCCAGTAGACGGGCGCGGAGCTCGGCCTCGATCGTGCCGTGCACATCCGGCGGCAGCGGCATAGACCGGATGCCTCGCTTCCACGCTTCCTGGTCGAAAGAGAGCCGCACCATTCCGACGCCCTCCAGGCGGCGCGCAACGGTGGACTTCCCGGACCCAGCCGGCCCGCACATGAAAATCACCCGGCTCATTCTGACGACCCTATCGCCGGCCTGAGCGCTGCAGCAACCAGCGCTGCGGCAACCAACGCTGCGGCGGCGACTCCGCTCAGCGAGCGAGCTGCTGCGGCGTCGCCCGAAAGCCGCGCAACCGCAGACTGTTGGTGACCACGAACACCGACGAGAGTGCCATTGCGGCCCCGGCCAGCACAGGGTTGAGCAGTCCGAGCATGGCGATCGGTATTGCCGCCACGTTGTACGCGAACGCCCAGAACAGGTTGCCTTTGATGATGCCGAGAGTGCGGCGTGAAAGCCGCACAGCGTCGACCGCAGCAACCAGGTCACCGCTCATGATGGTGATGTCTGCAGCCGCGATCGCGGCATCCGTCCCGGCGCCCATGGCGATGCCGAGATCCGCCGCGGCCAAAGCCGCCGCGTCGTTGACGCCGTCGCCGATCATCGCCACGACGTGCCCCTCCGCCTGCAGCTCGCGAATCGCATCCAGTTTGCCCTGCGGCGTCACGCCCGCCCGCGCATGTTCGATGCCCACCAGTGCAGCGACTGAATGCGCAGCTCCCGCGTTGTCGCCGGTCAGCAACAGCGGGGTGAGGCCGAGTTTGCGGAAGTGCGCGATCGCATCCGCACTGGTCGCCTTCACTGTGTCGCCGACGGCGAGCATGCCGCGCGCGGCACCATCCCACGCGACAGCGATTGCGGTGTTGCCCTGCTCTTCCGCGGCTTCGAGCGCTGTTTCCAACTGCTCCGGAATGCGGATGCCCCACTCGGCTTCCAGCCAGCTCGCCCGCCCCGCCAGTACCAGATGGCCGTCGACGACCGCCTGCACACCGTGTCCTTGGTGGGACGCGAACGACTCCGCATCGTCGATCGGCAGGCCGCGTGTCGCAGCCGCAGCAACGATCGCTCGCCCGACCGGATGCTCAGAACCATGCTCGGCTGCGGCCGCCAGTCGGAGCAACTCGGCCTCGGCGTGCGACTCGGCGCCGCGCTCATTGTCGCGTGTCGCCGCATCACGGGCTGCGCCGGTCATCGCAACAGCGCCGACGGCGGCGATTCCGGTCAATGCCATCCGCCCGGTCGTGATCGTTCCGGTCTTGTCGAGCAGCACCGTGTCAATGCGGCGCGTCTGCTCCAGCACCTGGGGCCCCCGGATCAAGACTCCGAGCTGCGAGCCGCGTCCGGTGCCGACCAGCAACGCGGTCGGAGTTGCCAGCCCGAGAGCGCACGGGCACGCGATGATGAGTGTGGCGACGGCCGCGGTGAACGCGAGTTGCACCGCGCCACCGAACACGAGCCATCCGATGAAGGTCAGGATCGCGAGCCCGATGACGATCGGAACGAAAATGCCGGAAATCCGATCAGCGAGGCGTTGCACCTTCGCTTTGCCGTTTTGCGCCTCTTCGACCAGTCGGCCCATCCGCGCGAGTTCCGTGTCTGCGCCGACCCGCGTCACCTCGACGACCAACCGGCCGCCGACGTTGACGGTCGCGCCGATCACGCGATCGCCGGGACCGACCTCGACGGGAACGGATTCGCCGGTCAGAATGCTGCGGTCCACAGCGGATGCGCCCTCGACGACCATGCCGTCCGTCGCGATTTTCTCGCCCGGCCGCACAACGAACACGTCGCCGGGAACGAGGCTGCCGACAGGAACGCGCGACTCGCGCCCGTCGCGCAGCAGCACGGCATCCTTCGCACCGAGGGCGAGGAGCGCGCGCAGAGCGGCTCCGGATTCACGCTTCGCGCGAGCCTCCGCATAGCGACCGGCGAGGATGAACACGGTCACAGCGGCGGCGACTTCGAGATAGAGCTCCTGAGCGCCGGCGTGCGGATCGGCGAAGAAAGTGAAGTTCATGTGCATGCCGGGCAAGCCTGCTGTGCCGAAAAAGAGGGCGTACAACGACCAAGCAAAGGCGGCGATCACGCCGACACTGATCAGCGTGTCCATCGTCGCGGCGCCGTGGCGGGCGTTGATGAAAGCGGCACGGTGGAACGGCCAGGCGCCCCAGACCGCGACCGGCGCAGCGAGTGTGAGCGCCAGCCATTGCCAGTTCGCGAACTGGAACGCGGGCACCATCGACAGCACAACAACCGGCAGCGCGAGCGATGCCGAGATGATCAGCCGGCGCAGCAGACTCGCGGCCGCAGCGTCTGCCGATTCAGTCGCGACGCCGCCGGATGCGGCCCCGTTTGCCGCGGCATCCGTTTGCGGTGGTGCGGGAACGGATGCGGTGTAACCCGTCGCCTCGACGACCGCGATCAGGTCGCGCGCCTCGAGCGCTGTGCTGGCGTGGATGCGAGCCTTTTCCGTGGCATAGTTCACGGTAGCCGCCACGCCCGGCACCTTATTGAGCTTGCGCTCGATCCTGTTCGCGCAGGAGGCACACGTCATGCCGCCGATATCGAGCTCCAGCTCGGTGCCGACTGTTGCGGATGCAGCACCCTGCGCACCTGACCGCCGCGGGGTGTGCGCTGCATGCGATGAACTCGGCGCGCTCATCGTGGAGCGGCCGACAATTCGTAGCCGGCTTCTTCGATGGCGGCGCGCACGGCATCCTCATCGAGCGGCGTGGCGCTGGCGACCGAAACGCGCGAGCTGCTGCCCGGCTTGAGCTCAACCGCGACGGATGCGACGCCGTCGAGCTCGGAAAGTTCCTCGCTCACGCTCGCCACACAGTGCGAGCAGGTCATGCCGTCGACGAAATAGTCCTGCGTCAGTTCACTCATGAGCGCACCAGCCGGGCGATCGCAGCGGATGCTTCGCGCACCTTTTCCTCGGCCACCGCACCACCCTGCCTGCTTGCTTCGGCGACGCAGTGGCTGAGGTGGTCCTCGAGCAGAGACAGTGCAACGGTCTCCAAGGCGCTGGTTGCTGCCGAAACCTGGGTGAGGATGTCGATGCAGTAGGTGTCTTCTTCGACCATGCGGGCGATGCCGCGCACCTGCCCTTCTGCGCGCCGCAGGCGTTTCAGCAGATCTTCTTTGTGTGCAACGTAACCGACCATGGTGACTCCTTCAGCTATACCCTCTATGGGTATAGCGTATACCCCCATCGGGTACCCGTGATACCGGGTTGGGAGATCTTGTCAGGATTCATTGCCAACCGCAAAGCGCAGGGTTCAGGCGTGAGAGCATGACATTCGGAATAAGACATGGCTAGACTAGATGGCTAGGAGAATGAGATGACCGAACCCATCAACATCCTGGATGCGCGCAACCAGCTATCGAAGCTTGTCGCGGCGGCCGCGCGAGGCTCCGACACCGTCATCGCAAAGCGTGGTGTTCCGATCGCGCGCCTCACTGCTGTCGAAAAGCAGACACCGCACACTGCGGGTGGGTTCGCCCGTTGGTTGAGCGACAACCGAGCGCCCGATGTTGGTCGACGGGGCGCGGCGGCCCTCGATGCGCAGATCGAGCGTGAACGTGAGGGTTGGGAGTGATCTACCTCGATTCTTGCATCGTCATCTACGCGACCGAAGATGTCGGCCCGCGCGGCGCGTCCGTTCGTCGACGCCTCGTTGAAGCGGGCGATGCGGTCGTGGCAATCAGCCCGCTCGTAATGCTCGAATGCCTCGTCGGGCCGCTGCGCGACGACAATCTGGTGCTTCGCGATCACTACGAACGGGCTTTCACGCAATTTCACGTGCTCGAACTGAGCACCGATACCCATCGGCGAGCCGCCGAGTTGCGTGCTCGGCACGGCATCCGCACCCTGGATGCGCTCCACCTTGCGGCGGCGCAACTAAGCGGATGCGACGCGCTCTGGACCAACGACGCGCGCCTTGTGAAGGCGTCGCATGCGCTGGCGCGCGACGTGACTCACGCGTGATGTGCACAGGGTGGTGCAGTCGCGCAATTGCCGTGCAGCCCGCAATCTGCAAGGATTACTATCCGAACGGTCGGTAAATATCGCGGCAGCCGATTCGGCACACCGAACCGAACGTTCGGCAGACGACGCGGTCGGGAGCAAGCATGGCTGAGGCCTATTTGGTAGGCGGCGTGCGCACGCCCGTCGGACGTTACGGCGGAGTGCTTTCCAGTGTGCGCCCCGACGATCTAGCCGCGTTAGTCATTACAGAAGCGTTGCGCCGCGCCGGTCTCGACCCGCACACCCTCGAACCGGATGCCCTCGACGACGTCATCTTCGGCGCAGCCAATCAGGCGGGTGAGGACAACCGCAACGTCGCAAGGATGGCCGTATTGCTGGCCGGCCTGCCCGACGAGGTGCCGGGGATCACGGTGAACCGGCTGTGCGCATCCGGAATGTCGGCGATCAACATGGCTGCGCAGGCGGTGCGGGCCGGCGATGCCGACCTGATCGTCGCGGGCGGCGTCGAGTCGATGACCCGCGCACCGTGGGTGCAGGCCAAGCCGCAGAAGGCGTTCGCAAAGCCGGGTGCGCAGTACGACACCTCGATCGGCTGGCGCTTTCCCAACCCCGTGCTGCTGGCCCGAGACAAGGCCACATTTTCGATGTCCGAAACCGCTGAGGAGGTTGCCCGCATCGACGGCATCACCCGCGAAGAAGCGGATGCGTTCGCCCTGCGCAGCCATCAGCGCGCGACCGCTGCGGCGGATGCCGGTCGCTTCGACGCCGAGACCGTCGCCGTTCCGACCGCGCACGGCGATGTGCTCATCGACGAGGGTCCCCGTCGTGACACGTCGCTGGAGAAGCTCGCAGCTCTGCGACCTGTCGTGGCCGGCGGGACTGTTGTCACGGCGGGCAACGCGAGCCCGCTGAACGACGGTGCATCCGCGATCGTCGTCGCCAGCGCGGCGGCGCTCGAGCGCTACGGACTCACCCCGCGTGCCCGAATTGTGGTCGGCACTAGCGCCGGGATCGCACCCGAGATCATGGGGCTCGGCCCGGTTCCGGCGACCCGAAAAGCACTGGCGCGCAGCGGCATCCGCCTGGATGAGATCGGGTCGATCGAACTCAACGAAGCATTCGCGACGCAGTCGATCGCGTGCATCCGCCGACTCGGCCTGGACGACGCGATCGTCAACGTCGATGGCGGAGCGATTGCGCTCGGGCATCCGCTCGGCTCCAGCGGCTCGCGACTCGTCGTCACCCTGCTGAACCGGATGGACCGCGAGGGCTCCCGCTACGGGCTCGCGACGATGTGCGTCGGCGTCGGCCAGGGCACGGCGCTGATCGTGGAGCGCGTCTCGTGAGCGTACTCGAAGTTGAGCGCGGCGCACACGCGGTGATCGCGCGGCTGAACCGACCCGAGGTGCGCAACGCCATCAACCAGGAGCTCGTCGACGCGCTGCACGAGCTCTGCGCCGAGCTCGAGACAACGCCGCGCATCCTGATCATCACGGGATCTAACGGCGTGTTCGCCTCCGGTGCGGACATCGCCGAACTGCGCGGACGACGAGCAGCGGATGCGCATGCCGCCATCAACGCGACAGTCTTCGAGCGGGTCGCCGCGCTGCCGATGCCGGTGATCGCCGCGATCGACGGTTACGCGCTCGGCGGCGGGGCGGAACTCGCCTACGCCGCGGACCTGCGGATCGGCTCGCCCACCATGAAGATCGGCAACCCGGAGACCGGGCTCGGCATCATCGCCGCTGCGGGCGCGACCTGGCGTCTGAAGGAGCTCGTCGGTGAACCCCTCGCACTGGAGATGCTGCTCACCGGGCGCATCCTCGACGCGCACGAGGCGCTCACGGCACGGCTGGTCAACGCATTGCATCCGTCGAATGCGCTCTTGGACGCCGCCGTTGCGATTGCCGAACGCATCGACGCCAATGATGCGCTCGCCACCCGCTACACGAAAGAGGTGTTCCGGGCTGCGCGCTCGCAGCATCCGCTGATCGACGCGCAGGCGCAGGCCGTGCTGTTCGAATCCGAGGAGAAGGTGCGGCGGATGACCGAGTTCTTAGAGCGGAAGCGCACGCGCGGTGCGCGCGGCGCCACCCCGCGTGCCGGCACCGCGCACAATGGTGATGACGAGGAGCAGCGATGAGCCGCGCCGCGGACGTCGACGGCTCGCGTAGCGCTCCGGAGTCCGGCCTCAGCGCGTTCCCGGTCGGCGTGCTGGGCGGCGGGCGGATGGGCGCAGGTATTGCGCACGCGTTTCTGCTGGCCGGCGCATCCGTTGTGGTGGTCGAGCGCAACAGCAGCGAAGCGGATGCCGCGCGCGGTCGCGTCGAACACGCCCTCGATGCGAGCATCGAGCGCGGGGCGACCAGCCCGACCGGGACTGCACTGACCCGCGGTGCGCTCCTGGCGCAGCTTGATGTCGGCACCGCCGTCGGGCGGTTTGCTGACCGGCGGCTCGTGATTGAGGCCGTGCCCGAGGACCACGCCCTCAAAACCGACGCGTTGCGTCGCGTCGAGGCGGTGCTGATGGCGGATGCCGCTCTCGCGACGAACACGTCGTCGATCTCGATCGACACGCTTGCGGCATCGCTCGAGCTGCCGCAACGGTTCATCGGACTGCATTTCTTCAATCCTGTTCCGGCCTCCGGCCTGGTCGAGATCGTCGTCGGTTCTGCGACCACGCCGGCACTCGTGTCGGATGCGCAGGATTGGGTCGCCGCTCTCGGCAAGACCCCGGTGACGGTGCAGGATTCGCCCGGCTTCGCCTCGTCACGGTTGGGGCTTGCGCTCGGGCTGGAGGCGATTCGCATGCTCGAGGAGGGCGTGGCATCCGCAGAGGATATTGACACGGCGATGGTGCTCGGCTACAAGCATCCGATCGGGCCGTTGCGGCTGACCGACGTAGTCGGGCTGGACGTGCGGCTCGGCATCGCCGAGTATCTGCACGGCGAGCTCGGCGACCGGTTCGAACCGCCTGCCCTGCTTCGCGCGCTCGTCGCGGAGGGCAAGCTCGGCCGCAAGACCGGCGAGGGCTTCTACCGCTGGGACGAGTCGTGAACGCGATCACCGTCGTGAGAGTGTCCGTTTCGGACGAGAGTGCCCGCGGCGCCGGACGCGCTCGTCCGAAACAGACACTCTCGGCTCGCACCGTCATCGCCGCACAACGAAAGGCATCATCATGATCGACATCCTGCCCAGCTACGTCTGCGGCGCCTGGTCGACAACGGCCACGACGGCCGACGCGATCGACGTGCTCGACGCCTCCACCGGCGAGCCCGTGACGCGGGTCAGCACGAACGGTCTCGACCTGGGCGCGGCGCTCGACTATGCGCGCACGGTCGGACAGGCATCGCTCGGCACGCTGACCTTCCACCAGCGCGCCGTGCTGCTCAAGCAAATGGCCCAGGTGTTGACCGAGCACAAGGCCGAGCTGTACACACTTTCCAGCCGCACCGGCGCTACCAAGTCGGACTCCTGGGTCGACATCGATGGTGGCATCGGCGTGCTGTTCACCTACTCGTCAAAGGGCCGTCGCGAACTGCCGAATGCGCAGGTCTACCTTGACGGGCCGGTCGAGTCCCTGTCGAAGGACGGCTCATTCCTCGGGCGGCATATCTACACACGGCTGCCCGGAGTCGCCGTGCAGATCAACGCATTCAACTTTCCGGTCTGGGGCGCGCTCGAGAAGTTCGCGCCCGCGTTCCTCGCCGGGGTGCCGACGCTGATCAAACCCGCGACACCGAGTGGCTACCTCGCCGAGGCGTTTGTGCGTATCCTCGTCGACTCCGGACTGTTGCCCGACGGTGCGCTCCAGTTGGTGTCCGGCGCCGTGCCGACCCTGTTCGACGACCTGCGACTCGGCGACCTCGTCTCGTTCACCGGCTCGGCGTCGACCGCGGAACGGCTGCGCGCCCACGATTCGGTCCAGACCGGCGGCGTACGGTTCACCAGCGAGACCGACTCGATCAACGCATCTGTACTCGGCGCGGATGCCGTTGAGGGCACCCCCGAATTCGACGCGTTCGTGAGACAGCTCGTCACCGAGATGACGGTGAAAGCCGGCCAGAAGTGCACGGCAATTCGGCGTGCGATCGTGCCGCGAGCATCCGTCAAGCCGGTGATCGACGCGGTTGCGGTGCGGATCGCGGATCGCGTCGTTGTCGGCGACCCGCGCGAGGAGGGCGTGACCATGGGCCCGCTCGTGTCACTCGAGCAGCGCGACGAGGTGCGGCGGCGGATACAGGAGTTGATCGAGGGAGGCGGTCAGGTGGTTGTCGGCTCGGCAAGCTCAGGGACCGGCACTTCGGCAAGCTCAGCGACCGAGGGTGCGTTCATCGACCCGCTACTGCTCTACTTCGCGGACGGTTCCTCCCCCGCCGTGCACCAGATTGAGGCGTTCGGCCCCGTCTCGAGTGTGATCGCGTACGACTCGACTTCTGAAGCGGTCGCACTCGTCGCCCGCGGCGGCGGTTCCCTGGTGACGAGCATCGCCACCCGCGACCCGAGGATCGCGACCGAACTGATGAGCGGCATCGCCGCGTACAACGGACGTGTGCTCATGCTCGACCGGGATGACGCCCGCACCTCGACCGGGCACGGCTCCCCGGTGCCGCATCTCGTGCACGGTGGCCCGGGGCGGGCCGGCGGCGGGGAAGAGCTCGGCGGCATCCGTGCGGTGTTGCACTACATGCAGCGCACGGCGATCCAGGGCACACCCGAGCTGCTCACCGCGATCACCGGCGTGTGGCACGCTGGCGCGAAGGTGCAGGCGGATGGCCCGCATCCGTTCCGCAAATCCCTCGCTGAGTTGCGGCTCGGCGATCAGGTTGTCTCGGAGTCGCGGGTCGTGACACTGGAAGACATCGAGCACTTTGCGCAGTTCACGGGTGACACGTTCTATGCGCACATGGATGAGGCGGCAGCTGCGGCGAATCCGTTTTTCCCCGGGCGTGTCGCACACGGCTATCTGCTCGTCTCGTTCGCGGCCGGGCTGTTCGTCGACCCGGCACCGGGGCCGGTGCTGGCGAACTACGGGCTGGAGAATTTGCGGTTCGTGACGCCGGTGTCGCCGGGGGACAGCATCCGGGTGGTGTTGACGGCTAAGCAGATCACCCCGCGCGAAACGGATGACTACGGCGAGGTGCGCTGGGATGCCGTGCTGACCAACCAGAACAACGAGATCGTCGCGACCTACGACGTGCTCACCCTGGTGGCGAAGGCCTAGGACGCTGCTGAACAATTCTGCGGTTTAAGGCGCGTCTTCGACCGGATTCGCAGGTCTGGTTAAGACTTGTTTCATGCAGGGTCGTGATGATGG
>Ga0208357_1002977_pt1 | contig 10755 bp, 12 predicted proteins | sample NGESurdeep092012_6_FD_184487 | JGI IMG/M metagenome (GOLD analysis project Ga0208357, IMG submission 184487) | Arctic peat soil microbial communities from Barrow, Alaska - NGEE Surface sample F52-2 deep-092012 (SPAdes) | ecosystem: Environmental > Terrestrial > Soil > Wetlands > Peat ... | reverse complement strand
ACCGCAAATGGGCCGAGCTTGGTGATGCCCTCGATGCCCGCGCCGACGCCGTCCGTGTCACCTGTTGTGCGCTGCACGGTCGTCGCGACCATCCAGTCGCCGTGCGTTTCCCAGTCGGTCAACGCCGCCCAGACCCGCTCGACGCCGGCATCGACGTCGACCGATGCGACCAGCTCGGCCACGGTGGTACTAGCCCTCTGTCGGTTGGTCGGTCGTGCCGGGATCGGGCACCGGCGGGATCGGCTGTGTCTGCTGGGTCGGGTGCCCACCACCATCGAGGACGCCGGGAGGGTAGCCGTGCGGTTCGTACGGGCCCCGCCCGGCAGGTGGAGCTGGTGGTGTCGGATCTGGCTGCGGCGGTTGATACACGCTCGGGTCGGACGCACCCGGGTCGTAGGGGTTGAACTCGTAGGCGTACGGGCGTGGCGCGTTGGGGTCGTACGGGGCGCTGGGCTGATAGATCGCGGTGTCTTCTGACCGGTAAAGCGTGGGATCAAATGCGGTCGACTCGTAAGCCGTCGGCTCGCCGGTCGCGGGCACCACGGTGACCGCGGGCGGGTCGGCTTCGAACGGCTGGCCGGTCAACTGCTGGATCTGCTCGTCGCGCTGCGCGATCTCGACAGCGAGCCGATCAAGTGCCTCGTCGACCTCGGCCATCCGATAGCCGCGAAAGGCAACGCTGAACCTGGCGTCAGCGAGGTCGGAAGCGCGGATGGGGCGGTCTTGCGGCAGCGGTCGCCCCGGCCAATCCGGTTGGAACTGCGTCATCGACCCGCCACGGCCAACAGTGACGGCGAAGATCGCGAAGATGACTCCGGCAGAGACCAGAATCCCGAACAGAAGGGGCACCCCCCGATCGTGCCATGCCTGGCTGACCGGAGGATGGCAGGCACCCCGTCAGAGCACAGGAGATCCCTGGAGAGCCAATGCCGTTGCGACTGGGTCAGCGCGAGTTCGGCGACAACGAGTTCGCCGTCATGGCCATCATCAACCGCACGCCCGATTCATTCTTCGATCAGGGCGCGACGTTCGCGACCGAGGCGGCGCTCGCCGCCGTCGACAGAGCGATCGCCGACGGCGCGGACATCGTCGACATCGGGGGTGTCAAAGCAGGACCAGGGCCGAACGTCGACACCGCGGAGGAGATCGAGCGGGTTGCCGATTTCGTCGCGCTGGTAAGGAAAAAGCACCCTTCGCTCGTCATCAGTGTCGACACCTGGCGAGCCGAGGTTGGCCGCGAGGCCGCTGCTGCGGGTGCCGATCTGCTCAACGATGCGTGGGGTGGTCATGAACCCGAACTCGCCGAGGTTGCGGCGGCCGCCGGTATCGGCCTGGTGTGCTCGCATGCTGGCGGGCTACCCCCGCGCACGGATCCACACCGGGTGAGTTACGACGACGTCATGCGCGACGTCGTCGACACCGTGACCGGATTGGCGCAGCGGGCGGTCGCAGTCGGTGTGCGGGCCGACGGGATCCTGATCGACCCAGCACACGACTTCGGCAAGAACACCCGGCACTCCCTGGAAGTGAGCCGCCGGCTCGACGAGTTGGTTGCCACGGGTTGGCCGGTACTCGTCGCGCTGTCGAACAAGAAGTTCATCGGCGAGACGCTCGACCTGGCGGCCGACGAACGGCTCACCGGAACCCTCGCGGCCACGGCGGTCGCCGCCTGGCAAGGTGCACGCGTCTTTCGTGCGCACCAGGTTCGGGAAACCCGGCAGGTGCTCGACGTGGTGGCGTCGATACGTGGTTACCGGCAGCCCGCAGTCGCGCGGCGCGCCCTCGCCTGACCATTGGTCTCCAACGGTCGCAAGAACGCCCTTTCAGGACCCAAGGTCTCGCGCGCCGCAGAGATTGTGCAACCTTGAGGTTGCAATTGGCTCTCGGAGGTGCAACTCTGTGGTTGCACAAGTTGCCAGCAACCGAGGAGCGACCATGCAGGACACGATCGAACGCAGCATCGCCATCAACGCGCCCCTTGAGCGGGTCTGGGATCTCGTCACCGAGCCGGGCTGGTGGGTACCAAGCGACACACCTGTCGACATCAACCGCACCGCCGGCACTGTCGTCGTCCGCGAATCAGAGAAGTGGGGACGCTTCCCCGTCGAGGTCGTCGAACTCCGGCCGATGTCGTACGCCGCATTTCGCTGGTCGCCTACCTTCCCCGGAGACGACCTGGCACCCGGCCGCACCACCCTGATCGAGTTCACCGTGACACCGACCGACGACGGTGTATCCGTGTCAGTGGTCGAAAGCGGCTTCGCGCAGCTCGACGCACCTGACGCAGTCAAGGCCCAGGGCATCGAATCGAACTCCGACGGCTGGACCCAACAGCTCGAGGCGCTGCGCACGCAAGCGGAAGACTGACCCACCAACCGCGATGCCAACGACCGCGATGAAAGTAGAGACCGTCCTCGGCGCGCTCGCCGACCCGACGCGTCGGCAGGTACTCGAGGTGCTGGCTGCCTATCCGGCGGCCAGCGCCTCGGTGCTGTCTCGGCAGCTACCGATCAGCCGTCAGATGGTGCTCAAACACCTCGGCGTCCTGCAAGGCTCCGGTCTGGTTCGCTCGGCAAAAGCCGGCCGCGAGGTGCTGTTCCAAGTTCAGTCCGCACCGTTGTCGGAGACCGCGGACTGGCTGTCGTCACTCGCCGCGCAGTGGGACTCCAGGCTCGCCGATTTGAAGTCGCGCGCCGAACACCCCGAGGCGACAACCAAGTGACTACTGGGCCAGCAGGCCGAGACCGTCGAGCACGGTGGCATTCGGCAACGCGGCCAGCGTCGAGCCGGCGACCACGATCTTCGAGCGGCGCACCCCACTGCCCACCACCACGTCGCCCGCGTCAACCACCGCGCGGTCGATGAAGATTGGCCAGTCGAGAGGCAGGCCGATCGGGGTGATACCGCCGTACTCCATCGCGGACGCCGACACCGCGACGTCCATCGAAGCGAACGAGATCTTGCGGACGTCGAGTGTTCGGCGAAGCAGTCCGTTCACGTCCGCCCGCGTGGTGGCGAGCACCACGCACGCGGCCAACGTTGTCACCTCACCCCGACGTCCGGCGACAACAACGCAGTTGGCCGATTCTTCGGCCAGCACGCCGTAGCGCTCGCAGAACGCAGCGGTATCGGCGAGTGTGGGATCGATCTCGGTGACTGTGACTGCGGCTGCCAGTTCGGGTGGCAGCGCGCGCAAGGCAGTCACGACTGGCGGACCGACCAGGTCAGTGTTTTCCAATGCAGGCAATGAATTCAGGCGCTGTTGCAGCGGAGTCTCGATCACGGATCTGACTCCAGAACTTCGCCAGCCGTCGGCACGAGGGGCACCTGTAGCGCCTCCAGCATGTCGAACGCCTGACCGACTTCGGTCGCCCACCGAATCGCGTCGCGTACCGCGGGCCGCGCGAACCCACGCAGCACCAGATCGTCGACCTGCGCACGCATCATCGCGAACACACCATCAGGGTCGAGGACGACGAGAGGCTTCTCATGCATCCCAAGTGTCCGCGATACCCAGATCTCGAAGATCTCATCGAGGGTGCCGAGACCGCCAGGCAAAGCCAGGAAGCCGTCCGACCGAGTGTCCATCTCACCCTTGCGTTCGCGCAGATCTCGCGTCACGACGAGCTCGTCGGCGTCGCCGTCGGCAACCTCCATATCGACGAGCGCCTGCGGGATCACGCCCGTCGTGTGTCCGCCGCCGGCCCGAACCGCGCGAGCGACGGCACCCATGCACGAGACGCTGCCGCCACCGGACACCAGACCGTAGCCGCGGCGCGCGATCTCGGTGCCGACCTGCGTCGCGAGCTCGATGTAGCGCGGATCAATGCGCTCACTCGACGCGCAATACACGCAGATCGTCGTCATCGGTCAGTCGTCATAGGTCAGTCGTCGCCACGGGTCAGGGTGTCGGGGTTCGATAGCGGCTGGCTTCGGCTCGCTCGATGAGGCTGACGATCTCGTCGATGTCATCTGTCACATGCAGGATGTCGATGTCTGACGCATTGATCGTGCCGGCTGGGACGAGGGTGTCGCGCATCCAGTTGAGCAGGCCATTCCAGTACGCCGAGCTATACAGGACGACGGGAAATGACGTCACCTTGCGCGTCTGCACCAACGTGAGTGATTCGAACAGTTCGTCCAACGTGCCGAAGCCGCCGGGGAAGACGACGAACGCCTGGGCGTACTTCACGAACATCGTCTTGCGCGCGAAGAAGTAGCGGAACTGAATGCCGATGTCGACCCAGTCGTTAAGCTTCTGCTCGAAGGGCAGCTCGATGCCGAGACCGACCGAGACGCCGCCCGCTTCGCTGGTGCCTTTGTTGGCGGCTTCCATGATTCCCGGGCCGCCGCCAGTGATGACCGCATAGCCGGCGCGTGCCAACGCCGCGCCTAACCGCTCGGCGGCCGCGTAGTTCGGATTGTCGATGTGGGTGCGCGCAGAGCCGAACACCGACACGGCCGCGCCGAGCTCGGCGAGCAGCCCGAAGCCTTCAACGAACTCGGACTGGATGCGCAGCACCCGCCACGGGTCGGTGTGAACCCAGTCGGAGGACCCGCGGTTGTCGAGCAGGCGCTGGTCGGTGGTGGTCGTAGGCACCTGGGCGCGGCGCAGCGTTACCGGGCCGCGCTTCTTCTCCGGCGGCGGCGTGGACGGGTGCTGCGTCGGTGCATCCGATTCGGTCATACACCGCAGGCTAACGGCAGCGCCCTCCTACTTTGCGAGGAAGGCCAGCAGCGCGGCGTTCACCTCGTCCGGGTGGGTCCACGCGATGTTGTGGGGGCCGCCTTCGACGGTGACGAACTCGAGGTCCTTGATGAGGTCGGGCAGCCGAGCCGCGGTGGCGGCGTACGCCAGGATCCGGTCGGCGTCGCCGTGCATCAAGAGCGTCGGCACGTCGATCTTCGACAGGTCATCGCGGAAGTCAGTCAGCCAGGTGTCAACGCAAGCGTGAGCGGCGAACGGCGAGGCGCCGACCGCAACGATGAAACTGTTCTGCCAAGCCTGCTCGCTGATGCGGGTGCCGCCGAGAACATCGACGTTGTAAAAGTTGTCGAGGAAGTTCTTGAAGTAGGCCGGCCGGTCATTCAGAACGGCTTCTTTGATCCCATCGAACACCGACCCGTCGACCCCGTCAGGGTTGTCGCCGGTCTTGAGGAGGAACGGCGGGATCGCCCCCAGTAGCACCGCCTTCGCGACACGAGCCGAGCCGTAGGTCCCTAGGTAGCGGACCACCTCGCCAGTGCCCATCGAGAAACCGACGAGGACGACGTCGGTGAGGCCCAGGTGCTCGAGCAAGTCGTTGAGGTCGGCAGCGAATGTGTTGTAGTCGAAGCCAACCGTGGGCTGGCTCGACTTGCCAAAGCCGCGACGGTCATAGGTGATGACGCGATAGCCGGCCTGCAACAGCACCCGCTCCTGCTTCTCCCACGATGCACCGTTGAGGGGGTACCCGTGGATCAAGACGACCGGTTGCCCGGAGCCGTGGTCCTCGTAGTGGATTTCGATCGGAGCACTGTTCTCGGTGCCCACAGTGATGCGCGGCATGACGGTCTCCTGTCTGTATCGATTAATTCCGGGCCGGATCGCTCGGGTGTTCGCTAAGCGGCGTTGTCTCGATGGTCATCCACTTATCCATGGGCAGCGACGTGAGGATCGCCGCCAACTGCTCACTTTCTTCGGCTCGCCACAGGCCAAGTGCGCGCCAGCTGCCCGGGATCGGCGGCAGCATCCACAAGCGGACGAGGCGTCCCTGCTCCCCGAGTTCGCGCGTCCGATCGGCTTCGCGAGCTTTGAGGTCCGCCACCTCCCGGGCATCCGCATCGCCGGGAATCGTCACGGTGAACGTGGTGAAGAACTCGGTGCCGTTCGCAGGTCGGGGCTGCGGCGGGTCGTTGGGATGGGCGCCGAGCGGAACAACTTGATCGGAGCGCCAGACCCGCAAGGGCATCGAGGCGAGCACCTTCTCGAGCTCTACTTCGTCTGCAGCGGAGAACAGCCCGAGCGCGCGCCATTCGCCGGGCTTCAGCGGAGGTCGCCACAGGCGCAGCAGGTGTCCTTGCGCGGCAAGCTCAGCTGAATGGACGGCCTCGCGGCCGCGGATCTCTTGAACCTCTTCGTTCGCGGTTCCGTCCGGAACCTGCGTCGTCATCGTGACCAGATACTCCATTGCGTGCGCCTCCTGCTGTGTGCCGCGACGGAATCGGCCTCGCAACCAATGCTCGCGTTTCGCTGCGTGCCGCGGGCCAGGGGTTTACCCGGGTGTTCCACGGGTGCGCCCGGGCAGTTGCGGGCGGGAGCCTACGAAGCGATGGCCTTCACGCCACCACCAAGTAGGAGGAGGTAGCAATGAGCGGCACCGCAGCAGACCGCATGAACCTTGAAATCCAGATCATCCCCGTGTCCGACGTCGACCGCGCGAAGAAGTTCTACGAGAAGCTCGGGTGGAGGCTCGACGACGACGTCGCGCCGATGGATGGGCTACGCATCGTCCAGTTCACCCCCCGCGGTTCGGGGACCTCGATCACCTTCGGCCTCGGACTCACCACTGCCGCGCCGGGCTCGGCCGAAGGCGGACTCGTCGTGTCCGACATCGTGGCTGCCCACGACGCACTCGTCGACCGCGGAGTCGACGTGAGTGACATCTGGCACGGTCCCCCGTTCCCCGTTGAAGCGCGGCAGCCCGGCCCCGACCCCGAGCGCACCAGCTACGGATCTTTCTGTTCTTTCACCGATCCCGATGGCAACTTGTGGATCGTCCAAGAGGTCACCACGCGGCTCCCAGGCCGGGTCGAGTCGTGACGGGTGTCAGCCAGAAAGTCGCGGTCCTCACGGGTGCGTCGCAGGGCATCGGCGCCGCACTCGTGCAGGCCTACCGAAAGCATGGTTGGGCCGTCGTGGCCAACTCCCGGTCGATTGCAGCATCCGATGACGCCGACGTCGTCACCGTCGCCGGCGACATCGCCGATCCGGCCGTCGCAAGCAATGTGATCGACACCGCGATGCAGGAATTCGGCCGGGTCGACACGCTCGTGAACAACGCGGGGATCTTCATCGCCAAGCCGTTCACCGACTACACCATCGAGGACTACCAGGCTTTGATAGGCGTCAACCTCACCGGCTTTCTTACCACCACGCAACTGGCCATCACGCAGATGCTGCGACAGGGCGAAGGCGGCCACGTTGTGCAGGTGACGACCAGCCTGGTTGACCACGCGAACAGCAACGTGCCTTCGGCACTTGTCTCGCTCACCAAGGGCGGCCTGCAGTCGGCAACCAAGTCACTGGCCATCGAGTACGCGAAGCAAGGCGTGCGCGTCAATGCCGTCGCGCCCGGCATCATCCAGACTCCCATGCACGCGCCAGAGACGTACGACGGCCTGGCCGGGCTACACCCCGTGAACCGGATGGGCGCCATCAGTGACATCGTCGAAGGCGTGCTCTATTTGGAGCACGCCCCGTTCGTCACCGGTGAGATTCTGCATATCGACGGCGGCCAGAGCGCCGGTCACTGATCTGTCGGTTCGGGCGCGAATTCCAGTACCGAATTTCGCAGCTCTCTGCGCGAGGTGATGCCGAGCTTGGCGAAGACCTTCCCCAGATGCCACTCGACTGTTCGCGGGCTGATGAACAGTCGGGCACCAATCTCGGCATTCGACAGACCGTCACGGGCGAACCGCGCGATGTGGAACTCCTGCACCGTGAGATCTTCGGTGGTCTCGACGCTGCGCCTGAGTCCCTTCTCCCCTAACACGAGGAGTTCGCGGCGAGCTCGTTCGGCGAAGGCGGCCGCCCCCATGGCAAGCAACATGCCGTGAGCAGTGTGTAACTGTTCACGTGCCTTGATCCGCTCACCGGCGCGCCGCAACCACTCGCCGTAGAGCAGGTGTCCCCGTGCCACCTCGAAGAGGAGGCCCGCTCGGTCGAGATGGTCGATCGACTCGCTGTACAACGCGTCTGTCTGATCTCCACCCAGCAGCGCGCGGAGCCGTGCCTCGATCCCCAATGCCCAAGGCGTGGGCGTGGCGCGGGCGCGTTCTGACATCCGGTGTAAGGCGGCCGCCACGACATCGACCTCACCTGTGCGCGAGGCCGCCTCGGCAAGCTCGGAGACAACCATGATCTGGTAGCCCGCCAGGGCATCGCGGTCGAACACCTCGCGCGCGACCTTCACTGCGATGTCGTGTTCGCCCAGGCCGTTGTGCAGCAGGGCAGTCGCGTAGCCCGCGAAGTTCACGATGCGCCCCTCACCCAATGCCGATGTATGGTCACGGGCCGCGGCGATGGACGCCGACGCCGTTTCGGCGCCACGCAACGCAGTGAGGAGGATCGCCGCGTAGCCGACGGGTGGGTTACCGGTGAGGTGAGAGACCACGCGATCCTCTTCGACCAGCGCGGCAGCATCGGTCAACCGCCCCGCCAGCATGTCGTTAACTGCGAGTTCGTTGACGGCGAATTGCAACTGCACGAGCGCGCCTGCGTCACGCGCTCGCCGGACCAATAGCTGCGCCACCATGCGTCCCGCGTCGAAGTCCCACAACTCCGTGGCGACGTACCCGGTGAACGGATTGCCGACCAGCCCGAGCAGCCGGCCTACGTCGTCGACGCGGTAGTCGATGCTTCGCACCTTCGTCAGCGCTCGGGACAGCGACGGCACCGCCGCCGCGTGGCCATCCACTAGTCGCGTGGCCAACCCGTCGAGAATCAGATCAATGATTCGGGGCTCACCCTCGACAGGAGCCGCTGCCCGCGCGGCTGCCGCGACGCCAGTTGCCACCTCGTCCGTGGCGCTCGAAAAGATCGCGGCACCGAGCGCCTCCAGGTACGTCTCCCGCGCCAAGTCGGGATCGAGCGGCTCCAGATGCTGAGCGGCATCGACCAGCACCTGAACGGCTTCGGTCGCCCTTCGCTGATCGAGAGCGATCCGTCCTCGCAGCTGCTTCACCCGTGCGGCCCGCAACTCATCGGCGGGGCCGGCCTCGATCGCGGCCAGCAGCGCAAGAGCGGCATCGAGGGCGCCGCCACCGCGTTTACGCGACGCCGCCGCGAGCTCGCGATCCGCCCGACGGGCGGGATCAGGCGTGAGACGGGCCGCCCGCTCGAGTAGAGCGGCGGCCGCTAACAGGCCGCCCCGAGACTGCGCTCGCGCAGCCGACACTTCGAGCTCAGCAGCAATCTCCTCGTCGGGCACCTGCGTTGTATTCGCGCGGTGCCATGCACGCCGGTCAGGGTCGACGTCGGGGTCGGTCGCCTCCGCCAGTGCCCGGTGCACGTCCTGCCGCATCTGCGTGGATGCAGAGCGATACGCGGCCGCGCGTACCAACGGATGCCGGAACCGAACTCGGGCACCGAACTCGATTAATCCCGCCGCCTCCGCCGCGTCTCCCGCGTTTGGACCGAGCGCTAGCGCAGCCGCCGCCCGCCACAGGAGCGTTGCGTCGCCAAGTGGTTCCGCGGCAGCCGCTACGAGCAGGCACTGGGTGTCGTCGGGCAGCGTCGACAGACGCCGGATGAAGCCCTCCTCGATACGACTGATCAACGGGTCGGACTGTTCGAATCCGTCGACAAGCTCTGCCGTGGTCCAGGCACGTGGCAACTCGAGTAGAGCAAGCGGGTTGCCGCGCGTCTCGGCGATGATCCGATCTCGGACGCGCGGATCCATCGGCCCTTTGACCACCGAATCGAACAGTTGGCCAGCGTCGGCAACACTGAGGCCATCGATCGTGAGCTCCGGCAGGCCCTCGAAGTCGCGCTCATCGCTTGGCTCGCGTATCGCGGCCACCACGCCGATCCGCTCCGCAACCAATCGACGCGCGACGAAAACAACCGTCTGCGCCGACGCGCGATCGAGCCATTGCGCGTCGTCGATGAGACAGATCAGCGGCCGCTCCTCGGCACGGTCTGCCAACAGATCCAGGACCGCGAGCCCAACCATGAAGCGATCCGGTGCAGCTCCGCCGATGAGGCCGAACGCGATGCTGAGTGCGATCCGTTGTGGATCAGGCAGGTGGTCGAGCCGATCCAGGAACGGACTGCAGATCTGGTGCAGTCCTGCGTAGGCGAGCTCCATCTCAGCCTCAGCGCCGGCGGATCGCGCGATGCGGCAGCCGGCCGCGTTCGTTTCGAGGTAGTCGAGCAACGCCGTCTTACCGATCCCGGGCTCGCCTCGCACGACGAGCACCTGACTTCGTCCGGCTCGTGCGCCCGCAACCAAACCGTCGAGGGCCGCGCACTCCCCGCGTCTGCCGAACAGCAGACCACCGTCGTTCGTCCACTCGCGCATGGGGCCAGTATGGGCAACGACCCAGTCGACGGAGGTAGCGCATGAGAACGAGGACGCTTGGCCAGGGATTGCAGGTCTCAGCGATCGGCTACGGCTGCATGGGCCTGAGCGGGGTGTATCTGCCGGCGCCCACCCGACAAGAAGGCGTCGCGGTCATCCGAGCGGCGGTCGAGCGAGGGGTCACCTTCTTCGATACCGCTGAGGTGTATGGCCCGTTCGTGAACGAGGAAATCGTCGGCGAGGCGCTCGCACCGGTCCGCGACAGCGTCGTCATCGCGACGAAGTTCGGCTGGGCGTTTGACGACGAGGGCAAGCAGACCGGTCTCTCCAGTCGGCCCGAACACGTCAAGGCCGCGGTCGAGGGATCGTTGCGGCGTCTCCGCAGTGACCACATCGACCTGCTGTACCAACACCGCGTCGATCCCGCCGTCCCGATCGAGGAAACCGCCGGCGCCGTACGCGAACTGATCGA
>Ga0208357_1002976_pt1 | contig 10756 bp, 10 predicted proteins | sample NGESurdeep092012_6_FD_184487 | JGI IMG/M metagenome (GOLD analysis project Ga0208357, IMG submission 184487) | Arctic peat soil microbial communities from Barrow, Alaska - NGEE Surface sample F52-2 deep-092012 (SPAdes) | ecosystem: Environmental > Terrestrial > Soil > Wetlands > Peat ... | reverse complement strand
CGCCGAGCGCTACGGCAGCGGGGTGCGCACCACCACCGAGCAGAAGATGGTCATCATCGACGTCCCCGACGCGTCGGCGGACGAGCTGGTCGAGGAGCTCGAGGCCCTCGGGCTGCCGGTCAAGCCAAGCGTGTTCCGGCGGCACATGATGGCCTGCACCGGGATCGAGTTCTGCAAGCTCGCGATCGTGGAGACCAAGAGCCGGGCCATGGACCTGATCGACGAGCTCGAGAAGCGGCTGCCGGACTTCGACTCGCCGGTGACGATCAACGTCAACGGCTGCCCGAACTCCTGCGCTCGCATTCAGACAGCTGACATCGGGCTCAAAGGTTCGCTGGTTATAGATGACGCAGGAAACCAGGTGGAAGGGTTCCAGATCCACCTGGGCGGCGCGCTGACCGGCGGCGACGCTGCCGGATCGGGGTTCGGCCGTAAGGTCAGGGGGCTCAAGGCGACCGCCGACGAGCTGCCGGACTACGTGGAGCGGGTGCTACGCCGTTACGATGCGGCCCGCTCGGTTGGCGAATCATTCGCGCAGTGGACGCTACGAGCGTCAGACGAGGAGCTGTCATGACATCGCCATCGGGGCGCGCGGTCCCGTTCTACTGCCCGTATTGCGGGGAAGAAGACCTGGAACCGCAGGGCCCGGCGGACGGCGAGTGGCACTGCCGCTCCTGCACCAGGAGTTTCCAGCTGCGATTTGCCGGTATAGGTGCCGTGCTATGACCGCGGTAGACGTTACACACGTTACGATGGGCGGTCTGGGCTTCCCGTTCGGCCCAGCAGATGGCGACGACGATCGACACGTGGAGGATCCGCAGCACATGCGCAGCCTCGCCGAACAGGCAGCCGAGGAGCTGGAGGACGCCTCCGCCGAGGACGTCATCAGATGGGCGGCCGACACGTTCGGCGACCGAATCTGCATTACCTCGTCCATGTCCGACGCGGTGGTCATCCACCTCGTGTCCGCGCTCAAGCCGGGCGTTGACGTGCTCTTCCTCGACACCGGCTATCACTTCCCCGAGACGATCGGCACCAGGGACGCGGTCTCCGCGATCTACCCGGTCAACCTCGTGAACGTGACCCCGTCGCGGACGGTGGCCGAGCAGGACGCCGAGCTCGGGCCCCGGCTCTACGGGCGCAACCCCGACCTGTGCTGCTACCTGCGCAAGGTCGAGCCGCTGGAGAAGTCGTTGGCGCCGTACGACGCGTGGTTCACCGGCGTGCGCCGCGAGGAGACCGCGTCCCGACGCGACACCCGGGTCGTGGAGTGGGACGAGAAGCGGCAGATGATCAAGGTCAACCCGATCGTGGCCTGGACCGGCAAGCAGGTCGACGACTACATCGCCGAGAACGGCGTGCTGGTCAACCCGCTGGTCTACGACGGGTACCCATCGATCGGCTGCCGGACCTGCACGATGCGGGTCGAGGCGGGCGCGGACCCGCGGTCCGGCCGCTGGGCCGGGACGGGCAAGACCGAGTGCGGGATTCACGTCTGACGTTGGCTGCCGCTGGCCATCCCCCGCTTGTCGCCGTTGCCCACGGGTCGAAGGACCCGCGGGCGGCGGCCACTGTCAGTGAGCTGCTCGGCGTGGTGGCGTCGCGGGCGGCGGAGGCACCCGGCGGCGGGGTGGACGTGCGGGCCGCGTTCCTCGACCACTGCGCGCCGTCGCTCCCCCAGGCGCTCGGCGCGCTAGGCGGCGGTCGCATGCGCTCGTGCATCGTCGTGCCACTGCTGCTGACCGCCGCGTATCACAGCAAGTCGGACATTCCCGCGCAGCTTGCGGCGGCGAGCGGCGCGGCCGCCTCCGGCGGCGCCCTCGACGTCCGCTGCGCCGACACCCTCGGCCCGCACCCGCTGCTGCTGGCCGCCCTGGAACGGCGGCTGCGCGAGGCCGGCGTCGCGGTTGACTCCGCCGCCGACCGCGCTCGCACCGCGGTGGTTCTCGCGGCGGCGGGCTCGTCGGACCCGGCCGCCAACGCCACCATCGCCGACCTCGCGGCCGGCTGGCAGCGCGACCGGGGCTGGCGCGCGGTCGTGCCCGCGTACGCGTCGGCCGCCGGGCCCTCGCCGGCCGAGGCCGTCGCAGCGGTCGACGACGGCCGCGGGCCGGTCGTGGTGGCCACGTACCTGCTCGCCCCCGGCTACTTCGCGGACAAGATCAGGGCGGCTGCGGCCGGGGCAGGCGCGGCCGCCGTTTCCGGCGTGCTCGGCGCCGCCCCCGAGGTGGCCGATGTCGTCCTCGCCCGGTACCGGGCGGCGGCGGCGCTCAGCCCGGGCCGGGCCGATGTGCGGCTATGCGATCGTTTGTGGCCGGAGTGCGACTACAGTGATCGCGCTGTTGCTACTCGCCGGTTAGGGCCGGTTAGTAAGGTGCTCCATACGGGGAAACCGACGTGGAACGGATGTTACGGCGCGTGCGCCGCGGCCGCGCATAACCTAACGCGGTAGGATCATGCGCCCAGAGTGGGCAGACGGACCGCGTGAGGAGGGGAATGCACATCTGGCCAGGCGCCGCGTATCCCCTCGGCGCTACGTGGGACGGGTGGGGAAGTAACTTCGCCCTGTTCTCCGAGGCTGCCGAGGCCGTCGAGCTATGCCTGTTCGACGATGCCGGGGTGGAGACCCGGGTCGCGTTGACCGAGGTCGACGGGTTCGTCTGGCATGGCTACCTGCCCGCGATCAGCCCCGGGCAGCGATACGGCTACCGCGTGCACGGCCCGCACTCCCCCCGGCACGGCGCCCGCTGCGCGCCCGCCAAGCTGCTGCTCGACCCGTACGGCAAGGCGCTCGACGGGGATGTGCAGTGGGACCAGGCCCTGTTCGACTACCAGTGGACCGACCCGCGGCGGCCGAACACCACCGACAGCGCCCCCTTCATGCCGAAGAACGTGGTGATCAACCCGTTCTTCGACTGGGGCAACGACCGCCCGCCGCATATCCCGTACCACGACACGGTCATCTACGAGGCGCACGTCCGCGGCCTGACCCTGCGCCACCCCGAGGTGCCGCTGCACCAGCGCGGCACCTACGCGGGGATCGCCCACCCGGCGGTGATCGAGCATCTCAAGCGGATCGGCGTCACCGCGGTGGAGCTGCTGCCGGTGCACCAGTTCGTCCCCGAGCAGGGGCTGTCGTCCCGCGGGCTGACCAACTACTGGGGCTATAACACGATCGGCTTCCTCGCCCCGCACAACCGCTACTGCTCGGCCGGGCAGCGCGGCGAGCAGGTCGGCGAGTTCAAGACGATGGTCAAGGCGCTGCACACGGCGGGCATCGAGGTCATCCTCGACGTGGTCTACAACCACACCGCCGAGGGCGACGGCCGGGGCCCGACGCTGTCCTTCCGCGGCATCGACAACCACGCCTACTACCGGCTCGACGACGCCAACCCGTGGCGGTACATCGACTACACCGGCTGCGGCAACTCGCTGAACGTCCGCCACCCGCACTCGCTCCAGCTGATCATGGACTCGCTGCGGTACTGGGTGCTGGAGATGCACGTCGACGGGTTCCGCTTCGACCTCGCCTCGGCCCTGGCACGGGAGCTGCACGACGTGGACCGGCTGTCCACCTTCTTCGACCTGGTGCAGCAGGACCCGGTCGTCTCCCAGGTGAAGCTGATCGCCGAGCCGTGGGACGTCGGCGAGGGCGGCTACCAGGTCGGCAACTTCCCGCCGCTGTGGACCGAGTGGAACGGCAAGTACCGGGACACGATCCGCGACTTCTGGCGCGGCGAGCCCGCCACCCTGCCCGAGTTCGCCTCCCGGCTGACCGGGTCGAGCGACCTCTACGAGACGTCCGGGCGCCGCCCGATCGCCTCGATCAACTTCGTCACCTGCCACGACGGGTTCACCCTGGCCGACCTGGTCAGCTACAACGGCAAGCACAACGAGGCCAACGGCGAGGAGAACCGGGACGGGACCGACGACAACCGGTCCTGGAACTGCGGCGCCGAGGGCCCGGCCGAGGATGACATCGAGGTGGCCGAGCTCCGCGCCCGGCAGCAGCGGAACTTCCTGGTCACGCTCTTCCTCTCGCAGGGCATCCCGATGCTGTCGGCCGGCGACGAGATCGCGCGCACCCAGGGCGGCAACAACAACGCCTACTGCCAGGACAACGAGATCTCCTGGGTGGACTGGTCGCGGGCGGCCGGCGAGCGGGACCTGCTCGCGTTCACCCAGAAGGTCTCGCGGCTGCGGCGGCGTCACCCGGTGTTCCGCCGCCGCCGCTTCTTCCACGGCCCGTTCACCGGATCCGGCGCCGGCGCCGGGACGACCGACATCACCTGGCTCACCCCGGCCGGGGACGAGATGACCGAGGAGGACTGGCGGGCCTCGTACGCGAGGTCGGTCGCGGTCTTCCTCAACGGGTCGGCGATCAGCGAGCCCGACCCGCGCGGAGACCCGGTCACCGACAAGAAGTTCCTGCTGCTGTTCAACGCGGGCGCCGAGCCGATCACGTTCACCATCCCCGAGGCCACCCTCGGCACCGACTGGGAGATCGTCATCGACACGCTCTCGCCGCGCGGCGACCCGGCCGACGCGATCGGCTTCCTGCCCAAGGTCAAGGTCGACGTGGCCAGCCGCGCGATCGTCGTGCTGCGCTCCCGGAGCTAGAAACGCGCACGCTTTGCACTTCTTGCTGTTATCTCGTGGACTAGGATCTGCCCATGCGGATGATCCTTCCCGAGACGGGCGACGAGCTCGACGACTTCGAGCTGGCCAAGGCGTACGCGTACCCGCGCGACCGGTGGCTGCGGACCAGCATGGTGATGAGCACGGACGGCGCCGGGGCGCTCGACGGTCTGTCAGGCGGGCTGTCGGGGACCGGGGACAAGCGGGTCTTCGGCATCCTCCGGGTGCTGGCCGACGTGGTCCTGGTGGGCTCGGGCACCGCCGAGGCCGAGAACTACAAGCCCGCCCGCCCGCGCCCGGCGCTCGCCTCGCTGCGGGCCGGCCGGCCCGCGACCGCGACGATCGCGGTGATCAGCGGCTCCCTCGACCTGGACCTGACCAGTCCGCTGTTCACCGACGCGCCGGCCGACGCGCGGACCATCCTGATCACCCGGGAGGCGGCCGCTGCGGACCTGCGCGCGGCCGCCGCCAAGGTCGCCGACGTGATCGTGGCCGGGCGCGACAAGGTCGACCTGGCGGCCGCGCTGACCGCCCTGGCCGACCGGGGCCTGTCCCGGGTCAACTGCGAGGGCGGCCCGCACCTGCTGGGCCAGATCGCCGCCGCAGGCCTGCTCGACGAGCTCACCCTCACCGTCAGCCCCATCCTGGCCGGGCCGGGCTCGGGGCGCATCATCGCCGGCCCCGCCTTCGCCGCCAGCCGGATGACCCTCGCCCAGGTGCTGGCCGAGGACGGCTACCTCTTCTGCCGGTACCTGCGCGAGCAGCCGGAGTAGCCGCCCAGGAATTGTTCAGCAGAGACTTATCAGTTACTCTTGAGTATATGGAGTCAGAGGGGTCCGTTCCGGATGCTCATGAAGTCGCGGCGGCGCTGCGGGTGGCCATCGGCATGCTGTACCGCCGGCTCAAGCAGACCGCGCCGACCGACGAGCTGACGCTGGCCGAGTCCTCGACGCTGTCGCGCCTGGAGCGCGGCGGCCCGGCCAGCTCGAGCGAGCTCGCCCGGCACGACCGGATCAGCCCGCAGTCGATGGGCGTCACCGTCGCCGCCCTGGAGGACCGCGGCCTGATCGAGCGGGACCGGGACCCCGAGGACGGTCGGCGGATCGTGTTGTCGGTCACCGAGGCGGGACGGCAGCTGATCCATGACAAGCGGGGCGCGCGGACCGGGCAGATCGCGGCCGCGCTGGGCGACGGGTTCAGCGGCGACGAACTGGTCCAGCTGAAGGCCGTCGTCCCCCTGCTCGAAAGGCTGGCGGAGAAGCTCTAATGGGTGCAGGCACCACCGCGACGACCGAGAAGCCGATCGCGCCCAAGCCGGATCGCTATGCCTGGGTCGCCCTCGCCAACACGACCGCGGCCATCTTCATGGCTTCGCTCGACGGGTCGGTCGTGATCATCGCGCTCCCGGCGATTTTCCGCGGCATCAATCTGGACCCGCTCTCGGCCGGCAACATCAGCTACCTGCTCTGGATGATCATGGGCTACCGCCTCGTCCAGGCGGTGCTGGTGGTGAACCTGGGCAAGCTCGGCGACATGTTCGGCCGGGTCAAGATGTACAACGCGGGCTTCGTGGTGTTCACGATCGCCTCGGTCCTGCTCTCGTTCGACCCGTTCCAGGGCACCCACGGGGCGTTGTGGCTGATCGGCTGGCGGTTCCTGCAGGCGGTCGGCGGGTCGATGCTGATGGCCAACTCGGCCGCGATCTTGACCGACGCGTTCCCGGCCGAGCGGCGCGGCTTCGCCCTCGGCACCAATCAGATCGCCGCCCTCGCGGGCATGTTCATCGGCCTGGTCGCGGGCGGCCTGCTGGCCGCCTGGGACTGGCGCGCGGTGTTCTGGATCAACGTCCCGGTCGGCGTGTTCGGCACCGTGTGGGCGTACATGATGCTGCGCGACAACGGCGTCAGGCGCCGCAGCAAGATCGACTGGTGGGGCAACATCACGTTCGCCCTCGGCCTCGGCTCGATCCTGGTCGGCACCACCTACGGCATCCAGCCCTACCACGGCAACTCGATGGGCTGGGAGTCCCCGGTCGTGCTGGGCGAACTCATCGGCGGCGCCGCGCTGCTGGTGGCGTTCCTGATCATCGAGACCAGGACAGCCGAGCCGATGTTCCACCTCGGCCTGTTCAAGATCAGGGCGTTCGCGGCCGGCAACGTGGCCGGGCTGCTGGTCTCGATCGCCCGCGGCGGCATCCAGTTCATGCTGATCATCTGGCTGCAGGGCATCTGGCTGCCGCTGCACGGCTACAGCTACGACCAGACCCCGCTGTGGGCGGGCATCTTCCTGCTCCCGATGACGGCCGGGTTCCTGGTGGCGGGGCCGATCTCCGGCATCATGTCCGACAAGTTCGGCTCCCGGGGGATCGCCACCGGCGGGGCGGCGGTGTTCGCGTCCAGCTTCATCGGCCTGATGCTGATCCCGGTCAACTTCCCCTACTGGATGTTCGCGGCGCTGATCGCGGTGAACGGGATCGGCAGCGGGATGTTCGCCGCGCCGAACTCCTCCTCGATCATGGGCAGCGTCCCGGCCGGCGATCGGGGCGCGGCCTCCGGGATGCGCGCGACGTTCCAGAACTCGGGCACCGCGGTGTCCATCGGCGTCGTCTTCACGCTGCTGATCGCCGGCCTGTCGAGCAAGCTGCCGTCCTCGCTCACCGGCGGCCTGACCAAGGTCGGGGTGCCGTCCGGGGTCGCGCACCACATCGCCGCCCTGCCCCCGGTGTCGTCGCTGTTCGCCTCGGTGCTTGGGGTTAACCCGATCCAGCACCTGCTCGAGCCGACCGGCGTGCTCGCGAAACTGCCCGCCGCCAGCCAGGCGACGCTCACCGGCCGGCAGTTCTTCCCCAGCCTGCTGGCCGGGCCGTTCCACAGCGGCCTGGTCGTCGTGTTCGGCGTCTCCGCCACCCTGTCGGTGCTGGCCGGCCTGGCCTCGCTGCTGCGCGGCAAGCGCCAGGCCTGACGACCAGGAGCCGTTGACGCTCCGCAGTCATTGCGGGTCCGTTCGGAAAATTCCAATGCTTTTATCCCGAACGGACCGTTTTTTCACCCCGGGCTCAATGACCCGCGACCCCGGGTTGGCACGGGTCTTAGCGCACTCTTAACAACTCTGCGTGATTGTGAGTACGACAATGCGTGAGTAGTGGGTATATGCCTTCGTGTCATCGGCGACGCAAGGCGGCAGTCAGCGGAACAGTCATTCTGCTGATGCGCGCAGCAGCCTGGGATCTGAGAATCGGATTACTCGCGCGACGTCGCGCAGCTGAACCCGGTGCCGCCGGGGCTGCTCATCGGCCTGCAGGGGCGCGCGAGTGGACCGAAGGAGCTGACGCACGAATGAACTACATCACCCCGTCGCGCCCGGCGGAAGCCCTGGCCCCGTACGCAAGCTGGCGACTGAGCGCCGCGTGCCGTCAGGTTGACCCTGAGCTCTTCTTCCCCGTCGGCACGACGGGTCCCGCGATCGAGCAGATGGCCCAGGCCAAGGGGATCTGCCTGGCCTGCCCGGTGCGGGAGGCGTGCCTGGGGTGGGCACTGCGCAACCAGATCGCGTTCGGCATCTGGGGCGGCACCACCGAGGAGGACCGGCAGATCCTCCGCCGGTCGTTCCCCCAGCGGGTGTCGCATGAGGGATGAGGCCCTGATCTCGATGCAGGGCACGATCGTGCGCATCGCCTGCCAGCGGATGCGGTCGGCGTACCTGAAGACGCTGGCAGACAGCGTCCAGCAGGCCGCCTGCCTGCCGGTGCACCTGGCCTGGGACCGCAAGGCGGCGGCCCACGCCGAGCTGTTCAACCTGCTCGGCGACGCGACCGGCGACCCGGTGCTGGCCCGGCTGGCCGGCGTGGCCGTCGGCTGGACGCACACCCTGGCGGTGTCGGTCGGGCCGGTGGCCGACGGGATCATCCTCAACTCGCGCCGCCGGCTGCTCGACTGCCTGACCGCAGGCGACGCGGACGGCGCGGCCCACGAGATGGAGCGCCACCTGTCCGGATTGTGCTTCATGAGCCGGGTGGCCGAGCGCTGCGCTAGCTGAGCCGCAGGCGCTAGAGCCGCAGGTCCGGGCTGAGCTGACCGGGGTCGGTGCGGAGCTCGATCAGGGCCGGCCCCTGGTGCGCGCGGGCGCGCGCAAGCGCGGCCGGGAACTCCTCCGTCCGCTCCACCAGCAGCCCGAGGGCGCCGAAGGACGCGGCGTAGGCGGCGAAATCGGGGTTGCGGAGCTCGGTCGCGATCACGTGCCCGGGGAAGGCGCGCTCCTGGTGCATCCGGATCGTGCCGAGCATGCCGTTGTTGACGACGATCACGATGACGTTGAGCCCGAACTGGACGGCGGTGGCGAGCTCGTTCCCGCTCATCAGGAAGCAGCCGTCGCCGGCCACGGTGACCACGGTCCGGTCGGGGTGCAGGGCCGCGGCGGCCAGGCCGGCCGGCACCCCGTACCCCATCGCCCCGTTCCTGGGGGCGAGCTGGGTGCCGAAGCGGCGGAACTCGAAGAACCGCTGCAGCCAGATCGCGTAGTTGCCGGCCCCGTTGGTGACGATCGCGTCCGGCGGCAGCGCGTCGCGCAGGTGCGCGATGACAGCCGCGGTGCTGAGCTTGAGATCGGCGCCGGTCGGCGCGCGGAACTGGTCCTGGACGCCCCGAAGCTGCGCACGCCAGGTCTCCCGGTCGGCCGACTCGGGCAGGTGGGCGTCGGCGACGGCGGCCGCCACCGACTGCAGGCTCGCGTGGATCGCCAGCGCCGGGGCGGGCGCGGGCGGCTGGCCGAGGTCGCCCGGCGCCTGGGACACCAGCACGGTGCGGTCGGCCGCCACGTCAAGCTGGTAGCCGTTGGTGGTCGGGTCGTCGAGGCGCGGGCCGAGCGCCACGATCAGGTCGGCGTCGTTGGTGACGCTTTCGCGCAGCTCGCGGCTGCCGCCGAGGCCCAGGTAGCCGGCGTAGCTCGGGGACGTGTTGTCGACCGCGTCCTGCCAGCGGAAGGCGGCCGCCAGCGGGATATCGTTGCGCTCGGCGAAGGCGGTGATGGCGTCGCCGACCGACTGGGACCAGCCCGGCCCGCCGACGATCAGGACCGGCCGTTTTGCCTGGGCGAGCCTTTCCAACAGCGCGTCACGGTCGGTCTCTGCGAGCGGCGGGGCGGCGGCGGGCGTCGCGATCCTGACGGGGGCGGTGGTGCGGTCGTACTGAACGTCCTCCGGCACTACCAGCACGACCGGCCCGGGTCGTCCACCGTGGGCGATGTGCATCGCCTCCGCGACCTGCTCAGGGATGCGGTCCGCGTCGTCGATCGTCAGCACCGCTTTGGCCGACGAGCCGAAGACCAGCCCGTAGTCCATCTCCTGGAACGCGTCCCGGCCGAGCAGCTCCCGGTCGACCTGGCCGACCAGCAGCACCAGCGGGGTGCCGTCCTGGTAGGCCGTGTGCAGGGCGATGCTCGCGTGCGATGCCCCCGGCCCGCGGGTAACCAGGCAGACGGCGGCACGCCCGGTCAGCTTCCCGGCCGCCTCGGCCATGTTGGCGGCCGCCGCCTCGTGCCGGGTGTTGATGACGCCGACGCCCGCCTCCCAGAGCGCGTCGAGCACCGGCAGGAAGCTCTCGCCGGGCACGCACGTCCACAGCGGGATCCCGTGCGCCGACAGGCACTCGACCAGCGCCGCACCCCCCGTGCGAGCCTTGACCTCGCCTTCGGCCTCAGTCGGGACTGAGGACGCGGTCGGTGCTGACGATTCCACAGGGCGGCTCCCGGGGGTTCGGTGACGTGGCGCTCGCCCCAGATTATGACTGCACGTCCGGTGATCGGCAGGATGGCCTCGCCTTGGCGGGCGTGATCACGAAAACTTTTCTTGCGGCGAGGACTTTTCTTGCGCCTGGCGCGAATTCTTGACGTCAGGAGGACGCTCGCGGCTGACCGGCGGGGTGGGCGGGGCGACGGCGGGGGGCGGGCGCTCCGCGCTTCTTGCTGTTATCCTCCGAAAACGGCTCCGGGCGACAGATCATGGAGGGTTTGCATGCGTATAGCGTGCTTTGCTTCCGTCAGGAAAAAAGCTACCAAGATCTCTTGTTGACCGGAAGCGCACGTGGGTGTGGTGGGGCGCGGGAGTTCTTTCGCGGCCGTCGGG
>Ga0208357_1002975_pt1 | contig 10765 bp, 10 predicted proteins | sample NGESurdeep092012_6_FD_184487 | JGI IMG/M metagenome (GOLD analysis project Ga0208357, IMG submission 184487) | Arctic peat soil microbial communities from Barrow, Alaska - NGEE Surface sample F52-2 deep-092012 (SPAdes) | ecosystem: Environmental > Terrestrial > Soil > Wetlands > Peat ... | reverse complement strand
CCCTCGCCATCACGCTCGTCATCATCGTGAAGCTCGTGAAGTGGAAAGAACGCTGGCAGAACACGACCGGATGAGGCCGCCTACTGGCGCGCGCTCTTAGCTCCGCTGGAACCTCCGTGGCCGGAGGCGTCGCGATCGGGAAACCCTGTGCTTCGTGGACTTCGGCGACGTCCAAGAGCACATCCATAGGCTTTAGACGGCGCTCCGGGACCGTCGAATGCTCCTTTGACCAGAACCGGATCCGTTTGTTGAGAGTTCTCGCAAACTCGATTTCGTCGGCAGTTGCCGGGCCGACGTATCCACCGACGTCGATCACCAAGATCTCACCAGCCAGGACGAGCTTTCGGGCCTGAAGGTCGACCAACGTTTCCAGTTCGTCCCGGCTGAGCTCACACCCGTCGACCGCTGCGAAAACCGGCAAGGACAGTACGACGCGGCCTGCCAACGACTCCTCGAGTTGGGTCTCCAGAAACGTACGCTTGAAGCGCGACGAGCCACAGAGACAGAGACAGAGACAGAGACAGAGACAGAGACAGAGACAGACGATGGTCAAAGGAGTGATCAGTTCATCGGCAACACGCATTCGCACAGCTTCGCGAAGACGTCGAGACGTTGCAGCGGCACCGAGGACGTGCGGCGAATGAATTACGGCGAACACGACGCCAGCGGCTATCCGCGAGACGGGTCGACCTTCCGGCCTGTATCGGTCGGGCCCGTGCGAGCCCGAAGGCTTTGTGGAGCGTATCGCCGCTTCAGAAAAATACTGGATCTGACAAGCTGACCCAGTGCCTGAAGTTCGACAACTACGAGCGGTCGTTACCGACATCGATGGAACGATTCTGCGAAGCGACCGCACTTTGAGCACAGCCATGTCGGCGTTCACCGATCCAGCGCCCATCACGTGGCTTTAATCATCGCGAGCGCACGCTCGTCAGCTCGGCATTGGTCGATGCCCATTTAGTCGCGAGCACAACGATCGAGTGGCCGAAGATGCCCAGGACCGCGATGAGTCGTGGCCGTTGCGGCGTTCGAGTTGTCGGGTTCTTCGCTCAGACTCGGAGGATCTTATTGGGGTCGTGCAGCACTACGGTTCCCGCAATCATGTCATGGAGAGACTTACGGTCTTTGCTCGACAGCATCAGTATCAGTGAGATAAGTAGCGTGATCACGCTCAGGATTCCTTCCACGATTCGTCCTATGACCTCACGAAGTGCCATCCACCACCATCCCGCCACCCGTCCGGTCTCAGGTCTCCAACAGCGCATGCCCAATACCTGCAGCGCCGGAGTCTGACCACGACCCCAGACGATGGCGCCCCAGATGACGTAACCAATTCCCAGGGTGATGATCGAGAGTGGAATTGCAAGGAAGAACGCACCGATCCGACGCCCTGACGGTGCCAACTGCACCCCGTTAGGAAGCGTAAGACCACTCGCCGCGTCAAAATACGTGCCCGTCGCCACTACGCCAGGGGATACTCCGGGCGCAACTTGTATATACCCATTACCGGCGGTAGGCGGCGGAACTGCTTGCACAGGTGGTGATAGGTCTGGATCGTTCTGCGTGGAAGGCGTGGACGCCTGGGGTGGCGGTGGCAGATAGTTGGGATGTTGCTCGGGTGCGTACCATTTGCCGTCGGAGGCTTGCCACCAGCCCGGCCCTTGACTCGTCTCAGACATCGACCGCCCCCTGTTTGTGCGTGCGTGGTGACACTAACCCACCGCCGCTGACACGGACTCTGGGACGGACTGGGCCGTCAACGACTCGACCGAGCTGCGGCTGTCACGTCCTCCGCGTCGGCGACGGTGGGAGTAAGGAGCCGCGAGTAGAGGTAGAAGCGACGCTCTGAACCTCTCGGCTCGCTTTCGATCAATCCGAACAATGTCCTCAAGGCGTATCGAGACCTCGAGCAGAAAGGTCTCATCTCGGCCCGACCCGGTCTAGGTCAGGCCTTCCCAGCCGGCTAACATCTAGATCTCGCGGTCGCCTTCGGAAAGCGACGCCAAACAGAGCTGGGCGACGATCGCTGCTTCATCTGCTGGTTCGGCTTAGGTCGCCGTTCTCGCAAGACCTCTCGTCACAGTCCCGCTCGACTTGCTGTGAGTCCAGGGTTGCTCGTAACGACCCTTGACGCTCGGGTCCGGCTTTCACGCTTGGCACGGGTGGGAAGGCGAGCGCGATTCCTCCCGCGCCACCTTGACCGCTGCTTGGTGCTGGGCGCCACGAGTGTGTACTTACGTTGTTAAGTGCTTAGTTTCTTCCTGACGATAGGGGGGGCGGTTTAAAGGGGTCCGCGCAACGGCTTGGTGATTAGGCAACGATTCGTTGCCCTGAACCAGAGGTTGCAGATGGGTGGTCCTCACGTGATGACGCGAGAGCAAAAGCAAATGGCCCGCCGTCTCAAAGCCAAGGGAATGTCGCTCAAGGCGATCGCTCGAGATCTGAGCTGCTCGTTGGATCTGGTGACGACCAGTGTCTATTTCCAACGGGAGGGAACGGGCAGGCCTGACCGATGGACCCCGGCCCCGGGTCGCCTGAGCGCCGAAGAGCGCGAGGAAATCTTGATCGGACTGGCTCGGGGCGAATCGATGTCGGCGATCGCCCGCAGCCTCGGGCGTGCTCCTTCGACCGTCACTCGGGAAGTGGCCGCCAACGGAGGAACTGACCGCTATGGGGTCTGGAGGGCCCACTGCCGGGCCGAGACTTCCTCCAAGCGGCCCAAGGCCGCCAAGCTGGCGCACCCGCCCCTCGTTCGACAGGTGAGCACCTGGCTCGAGAAGCTGTGGTCACCCAAGGAGATAGCAGAGCGCTTGCGTCTGGAGTTTCCAGGCGATCCGATGATGCAGGTGAGCCACGAAACCATCTATCAGTCCCTCTTCGTCCAAGGCCGCGGTGAGCTTCGCCGTGAGTTGGCACGCTGCCTGCGCTCGGGGCGCACGGCCCGCCGGCATCAAGGTCGCGACAACCGAGGCAAGATCCCGGACATGGTCATGATCAGCGACCGCCCAGCAGAGATAGAAGACCGGGCAGTGCCCGGACACTGGGAAGGTGACCTGATCATTGGGGCCCGCAACAAGTCAGCCGTCGGCACCTTGGTCGAGCGCACCACCCGCTTCGTGCTCCTGTTGCACCTTCCAGACGGCTATGAAGCGCTGAAGGTCGAGCAAGCCATGCGAAAAGCCATCAAGACACTGCCTTCAGAGCTCGCCCGCTCCATCACCTGGGATCAGGGCAGGGAATTGGCCAGCCATGTGAGCTTCACCGTGGCGACGGGCATCCCCGTATATTTCTGCGATCCGCATTCACCTTGGCAAAGAGGGAGCAACGAGAACACGAACGGTCTTCTGCGCCAATACATGCCGAAAAGCACTGACCTCTCCCAACACAGTGCAGCAGATCTGGCTCGATTTCAGCGAAGCCTGAACGACCGTCCTCGCAAGACGCTCGGATACATGAAACCATCGGAGAAGTTCGCCGAGCTCGTTGCGCTCACTGGTTGAAACCGCCTTCCTTAAGCCAGTGGAGAAACTGAGTGAGCTTGTTGCGCTGACCGCTTGAAACCGCCCATTGCGCGCCCAAACGTCACCGTCCGCCCGCGACTTCGAAGCGGTCGTCGTTGAAGAAACCGATCTCGACGCCCGAGGAGCCCGCCACCGAGCCTGACCAGTTCGTATCGGTAGAACGCACGCCGCCTGGACACGTGAATCGAGCCTATTTTGGCAAATCCTTCACACCGGTCGCGCTCAGCGTCGAAGACGGCTCGGCGGACGCTTTGGTGGAGTCTGGCATCGGTCCGCCCCTTCAGTCGCGTGAGACTGGAGCGAACCAAGGCGCTTCGGCGCTGGCGGCGACACCAACCGTCTCATCGTCTCCTCATGAGATGGCCACTGGGATGTCCGCGTCGGTCAGCCCAAGGTATCGACGGGCATTGTCGTCGAGGAGCGCGGCGCGAAGCTCCTCCGCCACCTCGATCCCGAGCACCGGATCGATGCCCGAGGGCATCGGGAAGAAGGGGTGGTCCGTCCCCACACAGACCTGCGTCCACCCGACAATCGAGATCAGGTACTGGAGCGCGGCCTCGGAGAAAACGATTGAGTCGTAGTACATCCGACGCAGGTAGTGCATCGGCGAATACGGGAGGTGCTCCTTCATTGCGTCCTCGCTCGACCACATGTGATGCAGGCGAGAGATCGCAAAGGCCGTGCTACCGCCTCCGTGGCTAAGCGCAATGCGCGAGTTCGGTGCCGCGTCGAGAATGCCGTTTACAACGATGGCCGCTGCGGCGAACCCGGACTCGAGCGGAAAAGTCACCCCGTTGACCGCCCAGGACGGTATTTGATCCTCATAAAGCGAGTGAAACGAGTGGACGAACACGCACAGCCCGAGTCGTTCGGCTTCGGCGTAAAAGGGCAGGAATCGAGCGTGACCCGCGGTCAGGCCGGCGATATTTGAGCCGACCTCGACACCTGCGAGTCCGGCGACGGCGACCTCCGACAGCATTGTGCAGGCCTGGTCGACATCTTGGAGGGGGACGATCCCGAGCCCGACGAACGCGTTTGGGTAAGCCCGGACGCGTTCCGCGATCCAATCGTTCATCGCCCCACAGAAGGCTCGGCCATCTTGGCTCGGCGCCCAGTAGGAGAACAGCTCGGGCATCGGCGAGATCGCCTGGGTGCTGACCCCGACGCGCTGCATCTCCTCGAGCCGCGCCTCCATGTTCCAGGCCACGTCCCGCACGACGCGAAATACCTGCCCGTCGATCTCGACCCGGCCGCGACCCTCGACAAGGGTATTGGTCGGCCAACGGGGGTCGCCAGACCTGGCAAAGGGCAGTTCCAGAGGAACGATGTGGCTGTGGATGTCGATCATGCTCTCCTCATTGTGGTGATCGCGGCAGTGACGGCGCAACACGATGTACATCTTGGCTTGAACGTTGCCGGAATAAGCGGCCTGAGCTCATACCGCGATCGTCGCTGCTCCTTCGGCAGCGAGGAGCCCTCCCGAGCCGAGGACATCGATCCGGTAACGGGTGACCGCATAGGGCGGGACGAGCGCGATCGGTTCGCCGTACACGACATTGATCACTTTGACGGCGGCCATGCCCGCCAGCGGATCTTGCGGGGCTCGAGGAAGGGGTCTGATAGCACGGCCGATGCGGCGCGGCGCCGTGATCGTCGCTCTATAGATCAGCCCGCGCTTTTCGTCGCGAGATACCGATCAGCGAAGCTTCTCGTTCACAGGAAAGAAACTGTGTTCACTTTCCATGAACTTTCGGCTAAGGTACGCGGTAGGAGGTGCTTTGCCATGAGCACGAAGCGATACGACCCCACCGAGGATCTGCGACCAGTTCACACCGGGAGCACGAACGAAAAGAACGCCGAGGTTTCTTCACCCTACGCCGAGGCGCCCCTTGCCTTCGACGTCTACCGCGTTGCGGACGAGCTCTGTATCGACTTTGACGTCCCGGGCGTCGATCCCTCTGCAATCCAGCTTGCGCTGGAGAACCAGTTCCTCACCGTTTCGGTACAACGCGAGCTCGATGGTTCGGGCATCGAAGTCATCGAGCGAGGGCGTGTGCACGGCAGTTTCCAACAACGGTTGATCCTGCCGGGTCACTGGCATCTAAACGAGTTGCGAGCGAGCTACAACAACGGCGTATTGCACGTGACCGCTCCCCTGCGCTCGCCCGAAGCCACCCGGAGGATCGAAATCGAGGTATCCGGGCGGGTCTGGACATCATCACTCTCATTCGACTCCACTGCTGGAGACAGTGCAGATGTCACAGAAGTCGACGCCAATGAGCGCGAACGGGTGGGTTCGGCGGCTTGACTCGAGGTCTATCGCCGCGTAGCGCGGCTTCCACGCAGAAGCGCGCGCGGGCATCGCGTGAATCCGCGGTGACCGGGACGACAGCGGACGCGCTTGCGCTCGAGGAAGCGGCGACAAGCGAAGGGCGGCTGGCCGCTGTGGCCGGAGTGATTGGCTGGCGTATTCGTTCTCGAAGCCGTGAGCTCGGACTTTCCGCGACAGAGCTCGCGCGCAAATCGGGTCTCTCCAAACCGATGATCTCGAAAATCCAAGCGGCCCAGGGATTCCCGAGTCTTCCGTCGCTCGTTCGGCTCGCCGATGCGCTCGAAATGCCGGTGACCTCGCTCTTCCAAGGACTAGACGAAGAGCGCGACGCGCTCTTTACTCGAGCAGGCGCCGGACCCGAACTTGGTCGTCCGGGCACGCGCTCAGGCCACCGCTATCAGTTACTCGGCTCGATGCGCGGTCCGGCGAAGCGAATGGAACCGATGCTTGTGACGTTGACGAGCGAAACCGAAGTGTTCCCTCTCTATCAACACCCCGGCACCGAACTCCTCTACATGCTCGAAGGCGAGGTGGACTACGGCTACGGCGGCGCCGTCTACGAGATGCAGCCGGGCGACGCGCTACAGCTCGATGGTGAAGTACCGCATGGCCCGGTCCGGCTATCAAGCTTGCCGGTGCGATTTTTGTCGGTGACCGCGTACGGCCCGCCTCCGGCGGACGGCTTAGAAAGCTCTGCACACAGCGAATTCAGGGGGTCCGCGCATCGGCTCGGTGAATAGACGACGCTTCGTCGCCCACACCGAGGAGGCTGCGGATGGCAGTGCGCATGACCAGAGAGCAAAAGCAGATGGCGTGTCGCCTTGCTGCGAGAGGCGTGAGTCACCGGGCGATCGCTCGTGATCTGAACTTCTCCTTGAAGGCGATCCTCGTCACGTTGCGCGGCGACTATCGAAGAAACGCTCCGCCGGACGAGTGGGCTCCGACGCCCGGTCATCTGAGCGCATACGAGCGTGAGGAGATCCTGGTCGGGCTTGCTCGAGGCGACTCGATGTCAGCCATCGCACGCGCACTCGGTCGGGCACCTTCGACGGTCACCCGAGAAGTCGCGACGAACGGCGGCCGTGAGCACTACGGAGCCTGGAAGGGTCGTTGTCGGGCCCGGGATTCGTCACGGCGCCCGAAGACCAGAAGGCTCGCTCACCGTCCGCTCGCGGCCCAGGTGAGCGCTTGGCTCGAAGAGCTCTGGTCTCCACAAGAGATCGCCGAGCGCTTGCGTATCGTGTTCCCGGACGATCCGATGATGCACGTGAGCCACGAAACGATCTATCAGTCCCTCTTCGTCCAGGGCCGTGGCGAGCTGCGCCGCGAACTGGCCCGCTGCCTACGTTCGGGTCGCACCGTCCGTCGACCTCAGGGACGGACCGAGCGAGGGGCCCGGATCACCGACATGGTGATGCTGAGCGAACGTCCCGCAGAAGTCGAGGATCGTGCGGTGCCCGGGCACTGGGAGGGCGACTTGATGGTGGGGATCAACAGTCGCTCCGCCGTCGGGACTCTGGTCGAACGCTCCACGCGACTTGTCCTGCTCTTGCACCTTCCCGACGATCACGGGGCCAAGAGCGTCGAAGCAGCGATGGTCAAGGCCATCGCCACCCTGCCGAGTGAGCTCGCTCGTTCGGTCACCTGGGACCAGGGGGTCGAGATGGCCAACCATGCGAACTTCACCGTCACGACCGGCGTGCCGGTCTACTTCTGTGATCCCCACTCACCTTGGCAGCGCGGGTCGAATGAGAACACGAACGGCCTCTTGCGCCAATACATGCCGAAGAGCACCGACCTCTCGAGACTGAGCGCCGACGATCTCGTCCGCATCCAACGCAGTCTCAACGGCCGGCCGCGAAAGACGCTCGGCTATATGACACCATTGGAGAAGTTCGCCGAAGTCGTTGCGCGCAGTTCTTGAATCCGCCCACCCGAGCGGTCGATAAGGATGCGCGACATCTGTGCAATGTGGGGACTCCGTCGGCGCTGCGGGCCGTCTTTCGAATCGGGAGTCGCAAGAATGATCGTCACGAGTGAGCCGAAGACGGCTCGTTGTGCCAGCCGAAATCGTGCTCGCGCGTAATTCAGAGAGTGCGAAAAGTTCTAATCGTCTTACGTGATTGAGCCCGATAAGCATTTCAATGTCTTCGATCCATTTGTCGAACTGTAGAGATCATCTCTATAGCTCGACTTGCGACGAATCCGCGATTCACTCCGCAAACCGTTTCCTTGTGGTTTGCACTTCAACTCGGCAGGTTCCTTTTCGCCTCTCATGATTGGACTGCAACCGATGACTCCGGCTGCCATTCGAAGTGCGGAAGTTGGCGAGCAAGCGATGCCGCGACCTTGGCTGCGTGTGACTTTGCTTTTTCTGCGAACGGCCCGCTCCAGTGTTCATCGACGGCGATTACCCACAAGCCATACCAACGGTCAAAGAGTTCTGGCGCGAACGCCTGCAAACTATGGACACGTCGGTGCGTCTCGAGCACCGCTCCGCTATCCGACTGTTCGCCGAGCAACACACGACACCAAAAGTCGATCAATAACGGGATGTGTTCTGTCCAGTCGACCTCTGCGACTTCTTCGAACACTGGACCGAGCAGTTCGTCCATTGCCAATTCTCGGTAGAAGCTGACGACAAGATCATGGACTGCTGAACGTGTAGAGAGATCAGGCATCGCTAACCTTTTGCAGTGTCGACAATGAATGAGAGTTCCAAAGATCACTCAACGGACGAGGGTGGAGATCCGTCATGTTGGCTCCATATGGTCTGTGAATCGTGCGGAATGGTTGAACCGGAGCATCGCGACGGATGTGAGCACGCAGCGACTGCACAAGGGTGAGGGTCAAGATTCAACCAACAATCACATACGCTGCGAGCACAACGATCGCCAAGGTGACACTGGCAACGAGTCCACGTGCGACGGCAGCTGATCTCGCGCCGCGCCGTACGGAGCGAGCGAGTTGCGAATTGCCGAGATCGCTCAGCGCATCACGACGAATACGGCTCATCGCTCTCGCCTGTCGTACCCCAAACATCGTGAGGACGACCAAGATGCCTGCAAGGGCGACTGCAGCAGATAGCGGGTCGCTCCATCGAACAGGTGGCCAAGCCATGGCGAGGCCGACACCGATCGCGGTGAGCAGTGCAGCAGTTCCCACGACTCCATAGCGACGGCCGAGCGCCCGGAAAAGCGCAACTCGCGCGTCTGGATCGATACTGGCGCTCGCTGCACGGGATACCACCGCAAGACAGACGAGGCTTCCCACCCAGATTGAACTCGCAATCAGTTCGATCGCGACCAACGCCGGGTTATGCGCGAGCGACATCAACCACGACCTTGACTCGCCGGATCACCAGGCCTGGGAACTCTCGCATTTCTCCTAGTATAGACTAGAATAAATGATGAAGCCAAAGCACTCGCACGGGGAGCCGATAGACGATGGGTATCGATGTGGAGGATGTCCCGAGTTCCGTGGAACTTCGGTGGCGGCCCTGATGTTCAGGCTGCGTCTTCCTCCTTGTTGTAGTCGGCGGTTGTGACACCCGCGGTGACGTAGGCGTCGAGCGTCTTGCGCAGCGCCGGCAGATGGAGGAAGCCGTTCACCTTGCGGAACTGCTTCTTCGCTTCGCCCATCCCCGCCGCGCACCACCGCAGCGCCATCTCCCCGTCTCGCCACCGCTTCACGTTCGTCGAGTGGTCCCGGCAGATCTCGATCATCGACTCGATGGCGTTGGTCGACCGCAGCGTGCGAGGAAGCGTCGGAGGGACCTTGAGCCGCATCACCGTGAGCGTCTCGGTGAGTCCCTCGCGAAGGCTCCCCGCGGCCCCGGGGTGGTTCTTCTGCAGCTGGCGGGCGAGCTCGGTGAGCTCGGCTTCGGCTCGCAGCGCATCGTCGTAGTGATAGATCGCCCGCATCTTCTTCGAGACCGTCGCGGCGAGGGTCTTCGGCAGCTTCGCTTCCACATTCCTGATCTTGTGAAGTTGGCAGCGAGCGATCACCGGGTGGTCGAAGACCGATGTCACCGCCGAGTGGAGTGCCTTCGCGCCGTCAATCACGACGAGGATCGGCCGGGTCATGTCGAGCCCCCGGTCACGCAGGGACACCAAGAGATCCTTCACCACCGTGGCGTTCTCGGTGTCGCCCTCTGTGACCGCGAGGGGATGTTTGATGCCCGCAGTGTCGATGCCTATCGCCACGACGCAGAGGTGGTCGGCGAAGTGGACGCCGTCGACCATGAGCGCGACGAGGTCGAGCTCGGAGAGGTCTGACGCCAACAGCTCGGCGAGTGCTGTCTCGGTGCGCTCGACGAACCGGCGCGACACCGCGGAACGGGACTTGCCCGATGAGCGTGCCTCGACTGCAGTGCCCTCGGGCTCGAGGCCGAGCTTGTAGCGACGGGTCGAGAGCTTGGCGAGCATCTTCTCCATGGCGAGCTGGCCGAGCACCTCGGTCGAGGAGAAGTGCTCATACGCGGGGATCGCAACTTCGCCCGAACCGTCACTCGATCGCACACGGGGGCGGCGGACCGGCACCTTGCGTCCACCGAGGGCGACCGAGCCGTCCTCATGTCCGTGACGGATCGCTCTCCGCTCGGGGTCGTGCTGTCCCTTCGGCCCGCAGAGCACGGTGACGCTCTCCTCGAGAATCGCGTCCATCACCTGCAGGCCGGTGCCGACAGCGAGCGCGAGCAACCCTTCACGCAGCTCGTCGGCGAGGTGGGTCATCGCGACTGCGACGGTGTCGGGCACGGCCATCTCGGCGCCAACGTGCTTGGTCTGGTAGTTCTTCTTCATGGTGGTCCCCTGTCTCGGATGTTCTTGGCGGAACGCCCGATACCTACCAGTTGGTAGGAGTCAGGCGGGGGACCGCCACTTCAAATTCCACGATGAACGGGACAACCTCT
>Ga0208357_1002974_pt1 | contig 10766 bp, 10 predicted proteins | sample NGESurdeep092012_6_FD_184487 | JGI IMG/M metagenome (GOLD analysis project Ga0208357, IMG submission 184487) | Arctic peat soil microbial communities from Barrow, Alaska - NGEE Surface sample F52-2 deep-092012 (SPAdes) | ecosystem: Environmental > Terrestrial > Soil > Wetlands > Peat ... | reverse complement strand
CTGCGAGCGGGCTTTTCCTATGTGATCGCCGCATTGGTGGCTGACGGGCTCTCGACAATCACAAATGTTGGCTTGATCCGCCGTGGCTACGAGCACTTTGAGGACAAGCTACGTGCGCTCGGCGCGGATCTAGAACGCTGACCTGGCTACCTGCTGGTGACACGTGCTCGGCAGAAGCAGGCACTTATCTTGCCTGACAACATCCAGCAACTTATCCGCACGGATCTGCTACGGATCGGTGAGGGCTGTCATATCAGCCCACACGCGATCTTTGATCCCGCCGACATCTTGGGTCAGGAACGGCGAATCATCGTCGGCGACGGCGTTTGGATCGGTCACGGAGCCGTTGTCTACGGGGGGACGACAGTCGGAGCGGGAACGGTAATCGAGGAGCATGTCGTGCTCGGGAAGCCGGAGCACGGCTACGCGGTCGGGCGCGAATACCCTGGAGAAGGCGCCGAGACCGAGCTTGACAGCGAGGTCGTCTTGCGCTCGGGTAGTATCGTTTACGCAGGTTGCAAGATAGGCGAGCAGACGACAGTTGGCCATCACACAACGCTGCGCAGTCATGTCGACGTTGGTGAGCGCTCGCAACTCGCACACCGAATGAGCATAGAGCGCGGTTGTCGGATCGGCCACGGCGTACGCTGCTCGCCTGGCTCTCACATCACCAGCGAGGTGGTAATGGAGGATGGTGTGTTCATTGGTGCCGGAGTCGTCACCGTCAACGACAAGGGGATGATCTGGCGTGACCCGCAGCGCTCGCCCGAACTGCTGGCGCCACACTTCGAGCGGGGTGCCAAGATTGGATCAGGGTCGAGCATTGCTGCGGGCGTACGTATCGGACGAGAAGCACTCGTAGGTATGGGATCAGTCGTCACGCGAGACATTCCTGACCATGCGGTTGCTTACGGTGTTCCCGCGCAGGTGCGAGGACGGGTCGAGAAAGCGCCCCCTAGCTGACATGCGGGGGGCGGAAATGTGAGAGGCATCACCGCACTCGAATGGCTGGATGAAGCGGCTGGCCCATTGGGCGGCCGCATTCTCGCTTTGCTACAAGAGCTTGACGCATTGCTTGGTGAGGCCGTTCTGAGACCAAAGCGAGGTGCGTGGTTACTCGATTGCAGGCGAGACCTTTGCGAGCGCGGTTTCGGCGGTCTCGATGTCCCTGAGCACGTTGGAGGTGCCGGCCTCTGCTCGCGTGAGCAGCTATTGGTTCAGATGCTGTGTGGCTGGCACGACGCGGACTTTCGCGATGTCGCTCATATAGGGCATGGGAATCTACTTATCGCTCATGGCTCGCCTCAGCAGCGCGCCTTCTGGACGCCGCGAGTACTCAGCGGTGCTCTTGTGGCTATAGCGGCCACCGAGTCTCACGGAGGTAGCGACGTCAGGCGGGTGCGCACGGTCCTGAGCAAGGCGTCTAATAGGCTTGTGATTTGCGGTGAAAAGACATTTATCAGCCGAATCGAGGAGGCGGATGTCTTTGTCGTTTTTTGTCGGCATCATCAAACTGGGGATCTGACCGCAGTCTGCGTATCTGCCGATACTCCGGGCTTGAAGCGAGAGATCGACTGCCCGGAGGGCCTATCCGGTTGGTCTTGGGGAACCCTACACTTTGATAACGTCGTCGTCGATCAAGATGATGTGCTCCCGGGTGACGGAGCGGCAATCTTCCGCGCCCACTTCGCCTATTACAGGCCACTGGTAGCTGCAATAGTGGTGGGTGCCGCCGCACGCGTATGGGAGCAAGCGGCAAGTAATCTGCACCTGCGGCGTATGGACGAGCACATCGATCGCGTGCGGGACTCGGCACTTGAGCGTCTAGCTGCGGCTCATATCGCCTTACACGGTGCACTTCTCAGTGCCTTACGGGCCGAGGAACTTGTCAGGCAGGGCGATCTTAGGGCCGAGATATGGTCGCGCTCGACAAAGGCGTACTGCGTCGAAACGGCCCAGGATGCCGCTCAAGATGCAGCTCAGTTGCTTGGAGCACGCGGTTTTCGCGCCGAGAGCGTCACGGCTAAGGCGCTGCGAGACATACGCGCGTTTCTATACGCGGATGGAATGCACGATGCGCTTCTACGCTCAGCCGGACGTGAACTGCTCGGCGTGAATGATTTGCATGTTTCTCATCACGGGAGGCAGCCGAGATGAGCGACGCTGAGATCATCGGCCTGTCCGCCGCGCAGGCGGCGCGCGAGATCGCGGCCGGCTCGCTTGCGCCCGGGGATCTGTTCGAGGCCTATCGCGCCCGTGCCGCGGAGCACGCCTCGGGAGCCGGCCTGAACTGCTTCACGTGGGTGGCGCCCGGAGCTCCGGCGGAGTCGCCGTCCGGCGACGGCGCGGAGGGTGTTGGGGGCGGAGCTCTGCATGGCGTGCCGCTGGCGGTGAAGGATCTGTTCTGCACCGAGGGCGTGCCCAGCCAGTCCGGGTCGAAGATCCTCGAGGGCTATCTCCCGCCGTACACCGCCACCGCCGTCGAGCGTCTGACGGCGGCCGGCGCGAGCCTGCTCGGGAAGACCAACCAGGACGAGTTCGCGATGGGCTCCTCGAATGAGAACTCCGCCTACGGCCCGGTACTCAACCCCTGGAACCGCGCGCGCGTCCCCGGGGGCTCCTCGGGAGGCAGCGCCGCGGCGGTCGCCGCCGGACTGGCTCCGTGGGCGCTCGGCACCGACACCGGCGGCTCGATCCGCCAGCCCGCGGCGCTGTGCGGGATCGTCGGCCTGAAGCCGACCTACGGCGCGGTCTCGCGTTACGGGATGATCGCGTTCGCCTCCTCGCTCGACCAGGCGGGGCCGCTGACGCGCGACGTGACCGATGCTGCGTTGATGCTGCGCCACCTCGTCGGTCGTGACGAGCGCGACGCGACCTCGCTGGCCTTCCCCGAGGAGATCGCGCTGCCGAGCGCCGAGCGCCTGGACGGCATCCGCCTCGGCGTGCCGCAGGAGCTGACCGCCGGCTCGTCCGGCGAGGACGGCGAGGGGGAGGGGATCGAACCGGGCGTGCTCGACGCCTTCGAGGCTGCACTGAGCCGAGCGAAGGAGCTGGGGGCGGAGATCGTGCGGAGTGTCCAGTTGCCCCACGCGCCCCACGCGCTCGCCGCCTATTACGTGCTCGCGCCAGCGGAGGCCTCGTCGAACCTGGCGCGCTTCGACGGCGTGCGCTACGGGCTGCGGGCCGAGGACCCGAAAGACCTGCTCGACCTGTACACGCGCACGCGCCACGACGGCTTCGGGGCGGAGGTCAAGCGGCGGATCATGCTCGGCACCTACGCGCTCTCCTCCGGCTATTTCGACGCCTATTACGGTCGCGCCCAGCGCGTGCGCACGAAGATCGCCGAGGACTTCCGCGCGGCGTTCGCGGAGGTCGACTTGATCGTCACGCCGACGGCGCCGACGGTCGCGTTCGAGCTGGGGGAGAAGACCGGCGATCCGCTGCAGATGTACCTGAACGACTACTGCACGGTGCCGATGTCGCTCGCCGGGATCCCCGCGATCTCGATCCCCTGCGGGCTCAGCGAGGGACTGCCCGTCGGGCTGCAGATCGCCGGCCCGGCGTTCAGCGAGAACCGGCTGCTCGAGGCCGCCCACGCGCTCGAGCGGGAGCTCGGCTTCGACGGATCACCGGCGCGCTCATGAACGCGCATGGCGGCGCCGGATCTGCGTCCTCAGTCGCTCATGTGCGAAGCACACTTCGCTCCCTGCGTCCTTGCCCGGCTTGCCCTGCGCGCCCATGAGTAGCGCGTCCAACAACGAAGCGGAGTCGCGCTACGAGCCCGTGATCGGCCTGGAGATCCACGTCCAGCTGAAGACCCGCACGAAGATGTTCTGCGGCTGCGAGCTGTCCTTCGGAGATCCCCCCAACACGCATACCTGCCCGGTCTGCCTCGGCCTGCCGGGAAGCCTGCCGGTGGCGAACGCGCGCGCCGTGCACTTCGGCTTGATGATCGGGATGGCGCTCGAGTCGGAGCTCGCGCCGCGCTCGATCTTCCATCGCAAGAACTACTTCTACCCCGACCTGCCCAAGGGCTATCAGATCTCCCAGTACGACGAGCCGTTGTGCCTCGGCGGCAAGCTCGGCGACGTCCGCATCCACCGGGTGCACCTCGAGGAGGATGCGGCCAAGCTGATCCATGTCGGCTCCAGTGGCCGGATCCAGGGCTCGGACGAGAGCATCGTCGACTTCAACCGCGGCGGCACGCCGCTCGCGGAGATCGTCACCGAGCCCGACCTGCGCACGTCCGAGCAGGCCGGCGAGTGGCTGCGGCTGCTGCGCACGACGCTGCGCCAGCTCGGTGTGAGCGACGTGAACATGGAGGAGGGCTCGCTGCGCTGCGACGCGAACATCTCGCTGCGCCCGGCCGGCTCGGAGGAGTTGGGGACGAAGACCGAGCTGAAGAACATGAACTCCTTCCGCTTCATCGAACGCGGCATCCGCGCCGAGATCGCCCGCCAGGAGAAGCTGCTGCAAGCGGGGGAGAGGGTCGTACAGGAGACGCTCCACTACGACCCGGCCTCGGGCGCGATCACAACGCTTCGCTCCAAGGAGGAGGCGCACGACTATCGCTACTTCCCGGAGCCCGACCTCGTCCCGGTCGCGATCGAGCAGGCGATGCTCGACGCCGCGGCGGGCGCGTTGGGCGAGCTGCCCGCCGCGCGCGCCGAACGCCTGGAGCGGACGCTCGGCCTCAGCGCCGACAGCGCCCGGCAGCTGGCCTTCCGGGCTGAGCTGGGCGACTACTTCGAGGCCGCGCTCGCTGCTCCCGTCGAGCCGGCGCCCCCTGCGCAGGCACTCGCGAACTGGATCTCCAGCGATCTGCTCGCGCGCCTCCAGGACGGCTCGGGATCTGGCGGGGAGGGAGCCGGTGAGGAGACACCAGGTGGCGAGAGGGCGGGAGGGGAGGGGGCGGGTGGGGATCCAAACCATTCGCGCGTGCAGCCCGCGGCGATCGCCGCGCTCGTGGGCCTGGCGTCCTCCAAGCAGATCAGCGTGGGCGCGGCGCGGCAGGTGCTCGACAGGCTGGTCGCCGAGGGCGGCGATCCGCTTGCGATCGTCGAGGCGGAGGGGCTCGCGGCGATCGGCGGCGGGGAGGACCTCGCGGCGATCGTGGCCGCGGCGCTCGCGGCCAACGCGGACGCCGCCGAGCGCGTGCGGGCAGGCAACGCGAAGGCGATCGGCCCGATCGTGGGGTACGTGATGCGCGAGACCAAGGGACGCGCCGACGGCGGCGAGGTCACGAAGCTGGTGCACGAGCAGATGGGGATCTGACTCGCCCACTTGGGCATCCCCAACACGCCGACGGCGCACATTTTGGACGGCAGGCCAATGGCAGGCGTCCACCCCCGCGTCAATATGGGCGATGCATGAGTTAGCTCTCTCCTCACACGATTGCACCCCCGGCTTCCCCCGGCCTGGTGCGAGCGAGAATGCGGTCGGGCAGGGGTTGTTAGCGCCCTGCTCGACCGCATAACCGTCTACGCTGTGGATATGAACGCAGAGCCTTCTTCATCTTCTCGCTCGCTCGGCAGGACGCTCGTCGCGGGGTTGATCCTCGTGGTTGCCGGCTGGCTGGTCCTGCACTTCGTGATCCACCTGGTCGTGTTCGTCGCCACGATCGCCGTCGTCGTGCTCGCCGTGGTGGCCCTCATCTGGGCCCTGCGGGTTCTCTTCTAGAGAGCGGAGCCGCCGCATGGCCTACCTCTTGATCGCGTTCTTCTTCGGTCTCGCCGGTGGGATCGTCGGCAAGATCAAGGGCAGCTCGTTCGTCCTCTGGTTCCTGATCTCCGCTGTGATCCCGGTGCTGGGCCTGATCACCGCGATCGCCTATCGCTTCGAGCGGGACGAGCTGCGCCGGGAGTGCCCCCAATGCGGACGCGTGACGAAGATCTACGACGCGCTCTGCACCCGCTGCGGTGCGGAGCTGGAGTGGGTGGGCGGGGATTCCGATCAGGCGATCGCCCCTGAATCCTGGGAGCGCCTCCCGGCCGCTCACTCTTGAGCGGACAGCTCCACGGCGGGCCTCTGAGGTAAGGGAGCCCGAAGTCGGAGACTGTCTATAAATCGTGCATGGACGTAAATGCGACGACCACGGCCGCCCCTGTGCACGACTCGCGGATCACGCGGATGATCCACGGCGCCGGCTTCCCGAGCGAGCGCGACTTCGTGCTGCGCGTCGTGCAGCCGGCGCTCGTCGGGATGATCGACGGCACGGTCTCCTCGCTGGCGCCGATCTTCGCGGCGGCGATCTACGCCAACTCCCACACTGCCCTGGTCGTCGGTCTCGCCACCGCGCTGGGCGCCGGCGTCAGCATGGGCTGGTCGGAGGCGCTGTCGGACACCGGCGAGCAGACCGGCCGCGGCTCGGCGCTCGTGCGCGGCTCGATCACCGGTGGGATGACAACGCTGGGCGGCCTGTTCCACACGTTGCCGTTCATCATCTCCGACGTCCACCAGGCGCTCCTGGTGGCCGGTTGCGTGGTGGCGGTGGAGCTGTTCACGATCTCCTGGATCCGCAAACGCTTCCTCGAGGTCTCGATGCGCTCCTCGCTACTCGTCGTCACCGTCGGTGGCCTGATCGTATTGGCGATCGGCATAGGGATTGGGTCTTCCTGAAAGCGGATTTAGCTCAGAGCGGCGAAAACCCGCTGGTACACTGGCTTTTTCAATAGGTCCCCGAGTAGGCGAAGGAAGGAGGTCGGTGATATGCGCGCAGTGGACGCGGTGATGGAATGCTTGAAGGCGGAGGGTGTCGACGTCGTCTTCGGGCTGCCGGGCGGCGCCAACCTCCCGACCTACGACGCGTTCGTCACCGGGGGCATTCGCCACATCCTCGTCCGCCACGAGGCCGGCGGCGGGCACGCCGCGCAGGGCTACGCGAAGGCGACCGGAAAAGTCGGGGTCGCGTTCGCCACGAGTGGGCCCGGCGCGACGAACCTGATCACGCCGATCTGCGACGCGATGATGGACTCGGTTCCCGTCGTCTTCATCACCGGTCAGGTGCGCACCGAGCTGCTCGGCACCGACGGCTTCCAGGAGGCCGACACACTCGGGATCACGATTCCGATCGTCAAGCACTCGTTCATGATCCAGGACCCGCGCGAGATCCCGCGCGCGATCCACGAGGCCTTCTACATCGCGCGCTCCGGTCGTCCCGGCCCGGTGCTCGTCGACATTCCGCAGGATCTTTCGCGCGGGGAGATCGAGTACGAGCCCGTGACCGACGTGCGGCTGCCTGGGTACCAGCCGACGACGGAGGGCAATCAGAAGCAGATCCGCCAGGCCGCGAAGGCGCTGGCGGCATCGCAGCGGCCGGTGATCTACGCCGGCGGCGGCGTCGTCAACGCGGACGCCTCGGAGGAGCTCGTCGAGTTCGCCACGAGCGATCGCTTCCCGGTTACCTGCACGCTGATGGGGTTGGGAGGGTTCCCGGCCACGGTGGAGGGGGAGGGCGGGCGCGAACCCCACCCCCAATGGCTGGGGATGCTCGGCATGCACGGCACGCGCGCGGCCAACTACGCGATGGACGAGGCGGACCTGATCTGCGCCGTCGGCGCGCGCTTCGACGACCGCGTCACGGGCAAGCTCTCGGAGTTCGCGCCGCACGCGAAGTTCATCCACATCGACGTCGACCCCGCGGAGATATCGAAGAACATCCCCGCGCACATCCCGATCGTCGGCGACGCCAAGCACGTGCTCGCGAAGCTCCTGATCGAGTACCGCGCGCTCGGCGTCGACCCCGCTCGCCTCGGCGCCTGGTGGGAGCGGATCGAAGGCTGGCGCGAGAAGTATCCGCTCGGCTACGAGGACTCCACCGACGATGAGATCAAGCCGCAGTACATGATCCAGGCGCTCTACGAGGCGACCGGCGGCGAGGCGATCGTCACGAGCGATGTCGGCCAGCACCAGATGTGGGCGGCGCAGTACTACGACTTCCCGGCGCCGCGCCGCTGGATCAACTCCGGCGGGCTCGGCACGATGGGCTTCGGACTGCCCTCGGCGATGGGCGCCGCGGTCGGCTGCCCCGACCGCTTGGTCTGCTGCATCGCAGGCGACGGGTCGGTGCAGATGAACGCACAGGAGCTCGCGACCTGCGCGCAGAACGAGATCCCGATCAAGGTCTTCATCATGAACAACGGGTATTTGGGAATGGTCCGCCAGTGGCAGGAGCTGTTCTGGGACGGCAAATACAGCCACGTCGACACGGGCGAGTTCCCCGACTTCGTGAAGCTCGCGGAGGCCTACGGCGCCACCGGGATGCGCTTCACGAACAAGAAAACGCTCGTCGAGGACATGAAGCGGGCGATCGAGACCCCCGGCCCGGTCGTCGTCGACGTGCGCGTCACGCCCGAGGAGAACACCTATCCAATGATCCCGACAGGTCACGCGGCCAGGGAAATGGTGGGGTGAGCGCGATGAGCTCTCCGGCCACCAAAGAGCCCCTCAGCCTCGAGGGATTGCAAGCCTCCGGCAGCCTGCGCACCGGGCGCAAGCACGTGCTCTCGATCCTCGTCGAGAACAAGTCGGGCGTGCTCACGCGGATCGCCGGCCTGTTCGCGCGGCGCGGCTTCAACATCGACACGCTCACTGTTGGCCCCACCGACGACGAGCGGATCTCGCGCGTGACCCTCACGGTCGACGGGGCGCTGCACCCGATCGACCAGGTCACCAAGCAGCTGCACAAGCTGATCAACGTGCTGAAGATCCGCGACCTCGAGCCCGGCGACACGGTCACTCGCGAGCTCGCGCTGTTCAAGGTCTCCGCCGACGGCGCGCAGCGCGGCGAGCTGATGCAGATCACCGAGATCTTCCGTGGCAAGGTCGTCGACGTGACCAAGCGCTCGGTTATCGTCGAGATCACGGGCACGACCGACAAGATCGAGGCGTTCGAGGGCATGGTCCGCCCCTTCGGCCTGATCGAGATGATGCGCACGGGCGAGATCGCGATCTCCCGCGGCCGGTCAGAAACCTAGCGAGAGCGGTGTCCCAGCCGTCCCTCACGAAGTCCAGGCCTCCGTTCGAGCTTGGTGGGGAAGACCGCGAGCGGCTCCTTGAGCGTCTGCGACTCGCGGTCACGCGCGCGCGACGGGGAGGCGGTGAGATCCTGGCGACGATCAGCGTCCCGCTGCCCGCCGATGTGGATCCGAGCGCCGTCGTCTGCGCTTCGAGGCGGGCCGGCGAGCAGTGGTTTGCGTTCGAGCAGCCCGACCGGGGCGGAGTCGCCCTCGCGACCCTCGGCGAGGTGGCTGATCTGAGCGCGTCCGGCCCCGACCGCTTTGCGGTGGTGGCGGATCGCTGGCGGGAGATGTCGGCCGCCGCAGTGGCCGATCCAGCGGAGGGCATCGGAGGCGGACCGATCGCTGTGGGGGGGTTCGCGTTCGCGCCCGACGGAGGAGGCTCGCCGCACTGGGCCGGCTTTGCGCCGGCGTCGCTGATCGTGCCCGAGGTTGCGCTCACGCGGAGGGCGTCGCGGCGCGATCGCGGAGAGGCCCGCGCGGAGGTGCGGATGACGCTGGCGGCGATCGCGCGGCCGGACGATCTGGCGGAGGAGCTCGTGGCGCGCATGGAGCGGCGCCTGGCCGAGTTGCGCGACGCGGCCCTGCCGCTGCTCGATCCCGCGCCGGCGGGGCGCTACCAGGTCGTGAGCGCGATGCCGCCCGAGCACTACGAGGCCGCGGTGGCGAGCGCTGTGCGGCTGATCGAGGCAGGAGAGCTGGAGAAGGTCGTGCTGGCGCGCGAGGTGCAGGTCCACGCGCCGCGAGCCTACGACCCGGCGGCGGTGTTCGGAGTCTTGCGGGATGCCTTCCCGTCCTGCTTCGTCTTCTGCGTCGGTCGCGGCGACGCGACGCTCGTGGCGGCCAGCCCCGAGCTGCTGGTGCGCCGCGAGGGTCACCGCGTGAGCACGCTCGCGCTGGCGGGCTCGACCCGGCGCAGCGCCGACCCCGCAGTCGACGACCATCTCGGCGAGCAGCTGCTGCGCGACGAGAGCTATCGCGAAGAGCACGCGATCGTCGCGCGGCGAATCGAGCGGGCGCTGCGACCTCATGCCGTCTGGGTCGCCGCGGCGCCCGAGCCCGAGCTCGTGCGGATCGCCAACATCCAGCATCTGGCGACCCCGATTCGCGCGCAGCTCGCCGAGCCGATCGAGACGCTCGAGCTGGTCGGGCTGATGCACCCGACCCCGGCGGTCGGCGGCGAGCCGGCGGCGCCGGCGCTACGTCAGATCCCCGCGCTCGAGGGCCTCGATCGTGGCTGGTACTCGGGCCCCATCGGCTGGATCGACGGCGCCGGCGACGGCGAGTTCTGCGTGGCCCTGCGCTGCGCGCTGCTGCGCGGTTCCGTCGCTCGCTGCTACGCCGGCAACGGGATCGTGCGCGACTCCGATCCGGCGAAGGAGCTGGCGGAGACCGAGATCAAGCTGCAGGCGCTCCTGCCGCTGCTGGCGGGGTGAGCGCTGTCGAGTTGGGCAGGCCGATCTTCGTTGGCCTCTCGCTTGCTCAGCAAACGCTCAGGCCTCAGCAACGCTCAGGAGCTTGCGGAACGACCGAGCGCGTCCGCGACCGCGACCCAGATCTCGCGGTGCAGCTCGACGTTGTGCGCGCGGTCGGTCGACACCTGCAGGATCGCTGAGCCGACCTGCGGCGATAGCGCCCGCTCGAGGGCCGTGCGGAAGGCGGGGACGGTCTCGACGCGCTCGTGGGCCAGGCCGTACAGCGCGGCAGCCTGGGCGAAGTCGAGGCCCGTCGGGGTGGCGATGTGGCGGG
>Ga0208357_1002973_pt1 | contig 10768 bp, 10 predicted proteins | sample NGESurdeep092012_6_FD_184487 | JGI IMG/M metagenome (GOLD analysis project Ga0208357, IMG submission 184487) | Arctic peat soil microbial communities from Barrow, Alaska - NGEE Surface sample F52-2 deep-092012 (SPAdes) | ecosystem: Environmental > Terrestrial > Soil > Wetlands > Peat ... | reverse complement strand
CGACCAACCGGCCCGAGGTCCTCGACCCGGCGCTGCTGCGCCCGGGCCGGTTCGACCGCCAGGTCACGATCCCGCTGCCCAACGTCGGCGAGCGGGCCGCGATCCTCAAGGTCCACGTCCGGGGCAAGAAGCTCGCGCCTAACGTCGACCTCACCGTGGTCGCCCGGGGCACCCCCGGGTTCTCCGGCGCCGACCTGGCCAACCTCGCCAACGAGGCCGCGATCTTCGCGGTCCGCGACAACCGCCATGTGATCACCGCCGACGACTTCTTCGCCGCCCGCGACCGGATCATCCTCGGCCGCCGGGAGGGTTCGAACGTGCTGCTGCCGGAGGAGAAGCACGCGGTCGCGGTCCACGAGTCCGGCCACGCCCTGGTCGCGGCGCTGGCCGAGCACGCCGACCCGGTGGCCAAGGTGACGATCCTGCCCGCCGGGCAGGCGCTCGGCGTTACCGAGCAGCTGCCGCTGGTCGAACGGCACATGTACGGCGAGGACTACCTCTACGACTCGCTGGCCGTCCGGCTCGGCGGCCGGGCGGCGGAGCTCGTCGTCCTCGGCCAGGGCTCGACCGGGGCGGGCAACGACCTGGCCGGGGCGACCGACCTGGCGACCAAGATGGTCCGCGAGTTCGGCATGTCCTCGGTGCTCGGCCCGGTCGGCTATCCCGAGGGCGGCTCGGTCTTCCTCGGCGGTGGCGGCCCTGGCATGTCCAGCCGTCCGTACGCGGAGGCGACCCAGGCCGCGATCGACGGCGAGGTCTCCAAGCTGCTGCGCCAGGCCGAGGCCCGCGCCGTGGAGGAGCTCACCAACCACCGGGCCGAACTCGACGCCCTGGTCAGCCTGCTGCAGGAGAAGGAGACGGTCGACGGCAAGGACGTCTACCGGCTGGCGGGCCGACCCGACAAGTCGGCCGGGCTGGCCGCCCCGCCGATGGTGGTCGCCCCGCACCCGGCGGACGCGCAGTCGGCCGGAACCGGGATCGCCAGCGCCGACGGTTCGACGTCTGAGTCGTAGTCGGCCGTTCGCCGGGGCGCTGGCGGTTCCGCCGACCAGCGCCCCGGCGGACCCCGGTGCCGGATAGTCTCGCAGGCATGGCCCATGGCATTGCCGCGCTCCCGGAGTTCATCCCCAGCCCGCCGATTAACGCATTCCATATCGGCCCGCTGGAGATTCACTTTTACGCCCTTGGCTACATCATCGGGATCACGCTGGCGATCCTGATCACCAGGCGGCGCTGGCGGGCCCTCGGCGGCGACCCGGACCTGGTCAACGACATCGCGCTCTGGGTCGTGCCCGCGGGCATCATCGGCGGCCGCATTTACTTCGACATCACCACGCCCAGCGACATCCCGCACGTCTGGTACGGGGCGTTCGCCGTCTGGACCGGCGGCCTCGGCATCTGGGGCGGCGTCGCCCTCGCGGCCGCAGTCGGCGCCTGGCGGCTGCACAGGCTTGGCATCACCGTGGGCCCGTGGGCGAACGCCGCCGCCCCCGGGCTGCTCGTCGCCCAGGCGGTCGGCCGGATCGGCAACTATTTCAACAAGGAGCTCTTCGGCAAGCCGACAACGCTGCCATGGGGCCTTGAGATCCCGTACCCCTACCGGGTGGCAGGCGGTATTCCGGCCCAGGACCTGCACTTCGCGACCTTCCAGCCGTCATTCCTCTATGAGTTGATCTGGGACCTGGCCTTGGCGGCATTCCTCGTCTGGCTCGGGCACCACGCCAGAATGAAGCCGTGGAGCCTGTTCGCGCTGTATGTCGCCGGGTACTCCGGGTACCGCATTTTCGAGGAGACGATCAGGGTCGACTCCTCCGAGCACTTCCTGGGCCTGCGCCTAAACTTGTTTGTCGCGATCGCCTTGACGGTGGCAGGGCTGGTCTGGTTCGCGCTGGCGCAGCGCCGTCCCGAGCGGCCCTTCACCGTGCTCCCGGCGAGCGCGGCCGGATCGGTTGAAGACGTCAAACCGGACGAGGCGGCCGCGGTCACGGCCGCCCCGGAGGACGCCGCCGACCCCGAGGACGACGCGCCCGCCGACGATGCCGGCGCCGAGGGAGATCAGGGCGGCGCCGGGGACCGGCCCGCCCCGGGACCGGCCGGAGCCGACGACGCCACTGTAGCGACGGTCCGTTCGGAGGAATGATTTTAAGCCGCCGCGATCCCGGCGACCCTCGCCCCCGTCGCCTTGAGCAGGTCGGCGGGGGCGATCTCCATCTGCAGGCCGCGCCGGCCCGCGCAGCAGAACATCGCGGTGAGCTCGAGCGCGGAGGCGTCGACGACGATGGGGAGGCGCCTTTTCTGCCCGACCGGGGAGATGCCGCCGACCACGTAGCCGGTCGCGCGCTCGGCGTCGGCGGCGTCGGCCATGACCGCCTTCTTACCGCCGACGGCGGCGGCGAGCGCCTTGAGGTCGAGATGACGGCTGACCGGCACCACGCCGACCGCCAGCGGGCCGCCGTCCACGGTCGCCACCAGCGTCTTGAACAGCAACTCGGGCGCTATCCCGAGGGCGGCGCTGGCCTCAAGGCCGAACGAGTCGGCCCGGGGGTCATGCGTGTACTCGTGCAAGACGAACGGGATCTTCGCCCGCTCAAGGGCGATCGTCGCCGTGGTGCCTCGGGTAGCCACGAACGGCCACAGTACCCGGCGAGCGGAGACCGCGCCGAACTCGGTAACCTTTCCGGTCATGAGCGATGTGCTTGCCGCGGACCGAGTACTGATGGCGCTGGCGCTTGAGCAGGCGCGGGCGAGCCTCGACGCGGGCGGGGTGCCGGTCGGGGCGGTGCTCGCTGCGGGCGGCGAGGTGCTCGCGGCCGGGCACAACGAGCGGGTGCAGCAGGGCGACCCGGTGGCGCACGGCGAGATCGCCTGCCTGCGCAACGCCGGCCGTCGGCCCTCCTACTCCGACACCACGCTGTACACCACGCTGTCGCCGTGCCAGATGTGCACCGGCGCGATCCTGCTGTTCCAGATCCCCCGGGTGGTGGTCGGCGAGGCGCGCACGTTCGAGGGCGACCTGGGGTTCCTGCGCGACCGCGGGGTCGAGATCGCGCTGCTCGACGACCCCGCCTGCATCGCCGCCATGGAGGAGTTCCAGACCCGCTATCCGCAGGTCTGGAGCGAGGACATCGGCGGCCGCTAACCCGGCCGACCGTCAGCCCCACGAGTCGGCCAGCGTCACCGTTGCCGTGTGGGAGCGGCCCGACCGGTTGTAGGTCAGATAGAGCTGCATGCCCGGCGCGAGGGCGGCCAGCAGCGCCGCGAGCTGGGCATTGCTGCGGATCGGGCACCCTTCAACCTCGGTGATCACGTCCCCCTGGCGGAGCCCGGCCGTGTCGGCCGGGCCGCCGGCCGACACGGCCGCGATCATCACCCCATTCGCCTGGCCGGACGACGTAGCGACGGTGCGGGGGGAGATGCCGATCGTGGCCCGGCCCGGCTCGGTTACCCGGCCGGCCGCGATGAGCTGGTCGGCGATGCTGGTCACGGTGTCGGACGGGATGGCGAAGCCGATGCCGGTCGAGTTGCCGTACCCGGCCGCGCCCGCGGTCGCGGTGGGAATGCCGATCACCTGACCGGAGAGGCTGGCCAGCGCGCCGCCGCTGTTGCCGCTGTTGATCGCCGCGCTGGTCTGCAGCACATCGGCGATCGTGGTGGTCTTGGCAGCGCCGGCGCCGGTCGGGATGGTCTCGATCAGCGTCCGGCCGGTCGCGGAGACGATGCCCTGGGCCGCGCTGCCGGTCAGGCCGAGGGGGCTGCCGAGGGCGAGCACTATCTGCCCGGCCTGCACATCCCCCGACTGGCCGAACTTCGCCGGCTGCAGAGACCCGGCCCCGGACGTGACTCTGATCACGGCTAGGTCGTCGGGCGCGAACACGCCGAGCACCTTCGCGGTCAGCGTAGCCCCGCCGACGTCCGTCAGCACCTGCACGGTCGAGGCGGTCCCGACGACGTGCGCGTTGGTGACGATGTCTCCCTGGTCGTCGTAGATCACACCCGACCCCTGCGTGTCTGGTGTGCTGATCTGCACGACGGAAGGCAGCACCGCCTTAATCACGTCCTGGTACTGCCGCTGCAGCGCGCTAGCCGGGCCGGAGCCGAGCGCCGCCGGGGCGGCGGCAGCCGCCGGGCTGGTGCCCGGGCCGTCCGGGGCGCGGCTCTCGCCGCACCCCGCTAGCGCCGCCGACGCGAGCATTACGACCGCGGCGATGGCGGCCGCGCCACTGACCATGATCACCTACCACCTCCGGGTGGTGATCTTATGACATAACGTGACTTAGCAACGGTCAAACGGGATGAAAATGGACAGACGGTCGGGATGGGCCGGCTGATCCAGATGCATGTCGCACGACCCCCACGAGATAAGCTCTCACGTTGTGAGCAGCGTTGTCTCGGCCGAGGTTGGCGAACGGTTCCCTGACGTGCCCGCGCTGACGGCGGCGCTCGACAAGACCGGCTACATGGCCGGTGACCAGCTCGCGGCGGCGCTGTTCCTGGCGGTGCGGATGGGGCAGCCGATCCTGCTGGAGGGCGAGCCCGGGGTCGGGAAGACCCAGGCCGCCAAGGCCATCGCCGAGGCGCTGGACACCGTGCTCGTACGGCTGCAGTGCTACGAGGGCATCGCGTCGGCCGAGGCGCTCTACGAGTGGAACTACCCCAAGCAGCTGCTGGCGATCAGGCTGGCCGAGGCGACGCACGAGCAGATGCGGGAGACCGACCTGTTCCGCGAGGAGTTCCTGCTCTCACGGCCGCTGCTGACCGCGCTCGACCACCCCGGACCACGGCCCGCCGTGCTGCTGATCGACGAGGTCGACCGGGCCGACGACGAGTTCGAGGCGTTCCTGTTCGAGATGCTGGCTGAGTCCTCGGTGACGATTCCCGAGCTGGGGACGCGGCACGCGGTGGTGCCGCCGCTCGTCATCCTGACCTCGAACAGGACCAGGGACCTGCACGACGCGCTGAAGCGGCGCTGCCTGTACCACTGGATCGGCTTCCCCGACGCGGCCCGGGTGGCCGCGATCATCAGGCGGCGGGTGCCGGGCGCCACCGAGGCGCTCGCGGGGGAGGTGGCCGCCGCCGTGGCCCGGCTCCGGGCCCTCGAGCTGACCAAGTCGCCGGGCATCTCCGAGGCCATCACCTGGGCGGGGGCGCTGACCGTGCTCGGCGCCCCGACCCTGTCGGCCGAGGCGGCCGAGGCCACCATGAGCGTCGTGGTCAAGTACCCGGAGGACGAGCAGGCGGTGCGGGAGGCCGGGCTGGCGTCTGTCATCCGGCATGGCTGACGGACCGCCGAAGGCAGATTACGCGGCGCTGGCCGCTGTCCTGGCGGTGGCGCTGCGGTCGGCCGGGCTGCCCGCCGGGCCGGACCGCAGCGAGCGGCTGGCGGGCGCGCTGACCGTGATGCGGGCGACGACGCTGACGGAGCTGCACGCCTGCGCGCTCGCCAGCATGGTGTCGGGGCCGGCGCAGGTTGACGTGTTCGAGCGCGTGTTCAACGAGCTGTTCGGAGCCGACGGGCCGGGCGGGCCTCAGCGGCCCGAGGTGACCGCGCCGCAGCCGAACATGGTGGTCGACTCGGCCGAGCGGGCGGACGCCTCGGCCGACGGCTCTGACCCGGCCGCCGGGGGCGAAGAGCTGTCGGCCGAGCTGCGCGGGCTGGACGAGGCGCTGGCGGGGGCGGAGGTCTCCGAGGGCCCGGCCGACCCGGACGCGGCGGCCGACCCCGATGAGGGCCGTCCGGCCGTCCGGCGGGTCGCGTCGGTCACCGAGCGGCTCCGCGAGCGGGACTTCGCGCAGCTCACTGCGTCGGAACTGGCGCAGCTGGCGACGCTGATGCGGCAGCTCGTGATCGCGGTGCCGCCGCGTCGCACCCGGCGGTACCGGCCGCGCAAGGACGGTGCCCGGCTCGACATGCGCCGGACCATGCGGCAGGCCACCCGCACCGGCGGCGAGCCGATCAAGATCGCGCGGCAGGCGGTGCGGGTCCGGCAGCGGCGGCTCGTCGTGCTGTGCGACATCTCCGGCTCGATGGAACCCTACGCGCGGGCGATCCTGCAGCTCATGTACGTCGCCTCACGCTCCTCGGCCGCGTCAGGCGGGGGCGGCTCCGGTTTCTCCGGCCCGACCAGGGACGCCGCCCGGCCGCGGACCGAGGTCTTCACGTTCGCCACCCGGCTGACCCGGCTGACGCCGTACCTGGCGGCCGCCAGCCCGGAGACGATGCTCGCGCGGGCCGGCCAGGCCGCCCCCGACTGGGCGGGCGGGACCAGGATCGGCGCGGCGCTGCGCGAGTTCAACGACCGCTACGGCACCCGCGGCATGGCGCGCGGCGCCGTCGTGCTGATCATCTCCGACGGCTGGGAAACCGGCGACCCGGCCCTGGTCGGAGCCCAGATGGCCCGGCTGCACCGGGTCGCCTACCGGATCGTGTGGGCGAACCCCCGGACGCAGAGCGACCGGTACCGGCCAGAGGTCGGGGGCATGGCCGCCGCCTGGCCGTACTGCGACGCGGTGGTCAGCGCGCACAACTTCGAATCGCTCGACGACCTGCTCGCCGCCCTCCGGGCGCCTCGGGCGCACCGGCCGACCTTCGTACCGGCCGTGACCGTGAATGGCGCTGTCGTCGGTGGCGGTGTCGTCGGTAGGGGTGCCGGCTAGGGCAGCCAGTCGATCCAGGCGCCGTGGGCGTCGGTGAAGGCGAGGGCTCGGGTTCCGTCCCGCACGAGCACGAACTTCTCGCCGTCGCGCTCCGGGAAGGCGATCGCGGGGATGACGTCCGGGCCCTCGTTGGAGAGCCAGCTCGCGTTCAGCGCGCGGATGGTCTCGGCGACCTGGCGGCGCTGCTCGGCGGCGACATAGGCGAGCACCGCGGAGTGGTAGATCACCAGGGTGGCGTGCGGCGGCGCGTCGCGGGCCACGGCGGGGAGATCGGTCAGCAGGTCGCCGCGGTGGATGCGCGGCGGGTCCCGGCGGGCCGTCTCGATCGCCGCCGCCAGCCGTTCCGGCCGGCCGGCCTCGCCCGGCCAGAGCAGGCACTCGAGCCAGCGGACGTCATCGTCGGCGGTGACGTCGAGCGGATTCAGGTCGAGCCCGGCCCGCCAGGCCACGTCGGGTACCTGCGCCGGGACCGGGACCGGCCCCAGCGTTCGGCAGCTGAGGACCGGCGCATCCGGATCGGTGCCGGTGACCTGGCGATCGCCGTAATCGTAGGAGTAGCGGTCGGGGAGCAGGGTGAGGCCGGCGCTCGCGCCGATCTCGATCAGCGCGAGGGGCTGCGGGAGCTGCGCCAAGGCCGGCAGCAGGGTGGCGCATCGGGCAGCCTCGTTGGTCTGGGTCCGCCTGGCCAGCATGACGGCGGTCAGCTCCCCGGCCCGGTCGCCGACCAGCCGCCGCAGCGCGGCCAGCTCGGGGGACTCGCCGAGCAGGTACGTCGCCGCCGCGAAGAGCAGGTTCGGCTGCCGCTTGGCGGCCGGCAGCGAGCGCAGGAATCCCAGCGCCAGCGAATCGCCCGCCACGACGGTCGCCAGCTCCTCGTACTGCGGCGACCGGCCGCGCGCCTCGGCCGCGAAGCCCAGGTACCGCTCGGCGGTGAGATCATCACCAGGCATCGACATGGGTAAGAGAATAATCCGGCCGGTCACAGCAGCCCGGCGATCGCCCGTTCGACGGTGATGATGGCGGCGGCGATCTCGGAGACCGGGCCCGCGTCGATCGCGAGCTTCGAGAGCAGCTGACGAACACGGGACACGTCGGGCCGGTCCTCGCCCAGCTCGGCGGCGGCCTCCTCGGCCGCGGTCTGCGCGCCCGCCTCATCGGCCAGCTCGCCCGTGTGGTCGCCGATGGCCGCCAGCAGCTCGCGCATCAGCCCGGCCAGTTCCTCGCGCTGCGCGCCGGAGTCCGGCTCCGCGGCCGGCTGGCTGACCACCTGCGAGGCGCGGGCGCCGGGTCCCTGGGCGAGCGCCCCGATGTGCACGGTGCCGCCGCTGATGACGATGCCCCTGCTCGGCTCGGGCGGCTGCGTCACTGTGATTCACCGCCTTGTCTCAAGAGCGATTGCACGCCTTGGGCGAACTGCGTCATGCCTGCCCGCGCCTGCTCCCCGACCGCGACGCTGCCCGCCTTGAACTCCCCGCCGGAGACCAGCAGCCCGTTGTTGAGGATCATCGACCGCTGCTCGGCGAACTGGGACGTGTCGACGTTGTGAGCGTCGAGGAAATCCACGATGGTGTCAAGCACCTGACGATCGATGTACTTCGTGCTCAGGTCGCGGTCTACCTGCTGGAAGTACCGGCGGTAATGGCGCGACTGGGCAAGTTCGCGGACGCTCGTCATCGCGCCGAAATTATATTCAGGGTCGGTCCTGATCTGGCGGAGGGCCGCTCGTTCCGTGTGCCAGCCAAGGCCCGTTCTCAGCAGCAGCCGGCTGACCCTAAAGGGCGCGCGGATCACGGTCCCGGTAATCGCCGACGGCACGCTCCTGAGCTCGGTGCGCAATCGCCTGCCCAGCGGCCAGGAGGCCAGTCGATCGGCCTGCTGGAATTCGGGCTGCAACGGCGCCAGCAGGAAATGCTGGACCTCGGCCAGCAGCGCGGTGCTCCGCTTGGTGAAGTTCACGAAGACGGAAAGAACCAGATCGCCTTCCCACGTTTGCAGCCGTATGCATCGATAGGGGCGGTTGTGCAATTCCGGCTCGCGGGTCAGCTCGGTCAGCCGGTCGGCGCTAATGCCGGCCACCGGCCGGTCAAGCACGGAAAGGGCCGGGTTGATGATTCGCAGGTCTGCTATCAGGGCGCCGATACCGAGAATGACGACCAAGATGCCGGCCGGCACGGTGATGTTGCGCCAGGCCCGCAAAACCGCCAGCATGCTGACGGATATGAGCACGGCCACAATCACCGCCTGCCACGCCTCGCTCATTAGGCTCACGTTTCCGTACGCGAGAACCTGATCCAGAGCATTGCTTGTGCGGGGGGCGATCGGCTGCGCCTCAGCCGAGGCAAGTAGCACGGTGCCGCCGGGCGTCCAGCTGAGGTCAGCGGGGCATGAAGTATCCATGACGAAGCCCCGTCCGCCGAGGTCGAAGCCTCCCGCTGTCGTGCACGACCTGCCGGCCACGATCGACGACAGGCGCGCGGGCGGGAAGGCGGCGCGGAAGCGGGCCGGGCGGCGCGGGCTCGGCCGCTGGGAGGAACGCGATCGCGGGCACGACGCGCTCAGCACGATCCTGGCCCAGAACAAGATCCGGGTTCCCGAGCTCGTCCCCATCCGGCATTACCGGATGGGGGTCTCCCCGTGGAACTACTACCGGGGCGCCGCCGCGGTAATGGCCGGCGACCTGGCATCGCAGCCCGACAGCGGACTAATCGTCCAGCTCTGCGGCGACGCGCACGTCCTTAACTTCGGCCTGTGGGCCACGCCGGAGCGGAACCTGTCGTTCGACCTGCGCGACTTCGACGAGACGCTGCCAGGCCCGTTCGAGTGGGACGTCAAGCGCTTCGCCGCCAGCCTGGTGGTGGCGGCGCGGGAGAACCGCATCAGGCCGAAGGTGGCCAATGCGGCGGTAGCCGCGGGGGTCGAGGCCTACTGCCGTCGCATCCGCCTGTATCGGACGATGCCCGAGCTCGACACCTGGTACGACAACATGCACGTCGACAGCCTGATCGGCTATTTTGAGCCGGCCGACCGCGGGCGGGTCTCGATCCACATCGAGAAGAAGCGCAGGCGCCGAACCAGTCGCGGCGCGTTCGCCAAGCTCACCACCATGGTGCACGGGCGCCCGCGGATAACCGAGGAACCGCCGATCCGGGTCACGATCAGCGACGATGAGCAGAACGACCTCACCGACCACCTGCTGGCCGAGTACCGGCTGACGCTCCAGGAGGACCGGCGGAGCCTGTTCGACCGGTTCACGGTGGTCGACGTGGTGCGCCAGGTGGTGGGGGTCGGCAGCGTCGGGATGCAGGTCTACCTGGTGCTGCTCGAGGGCCGGACCGGCGCGGACCCATTGTTCCTCCAGGTCAAGCAGGCCGGGCCGGCCGTCTACGAGGAGCACGCGGGCGCCAGCCGCCACGACAATCACGGCGCGCGGGTGATCAACGGCAAACGGCTGATCCAGAGCGCCACCGACATCTTCGTCGGCTGGGGGTCGCTGCACGGGAAGGACTACTACGTCAGGCAGTTCAGGGACATGAAGATCATCCCGAGCACCGAGCTCATCGCCCCCCGCCTGGTCGAGTTCGCCACCGCCTGCGGCGAGACGCTGGCCCGGGCCCACGCGCGGTCGGGCGACCCGGTGGCCATCGACGCCTACATCGGGAAGGGACCGAAGTTCGCGGCCGAGCTCGGCCGGTTCGCCCGGCAGTACGCCGACCAGAACGAGCGGGACCACGCCCAGCTCGTCAGGGCCATCGCCGACGGCACGATCGACAGCGTGCCCGACTCGAACAGCCGCCAGTAAGGCAGATCAAACCCGTTTTATCGAACGGACCGTGACCGCCTCTATCCGGCTCCGGATCCTGTCGATGGCGTAGTCGACAGAAATCGAACAAATGATCATAATCACATCCTTTGATTGTCATCGATCGAACGGTAGTCTGTAAGCAGAGGCAGGCAGCCCGCGACTGCGCCCACCGAAGGCGCGCCGCCCCCGCGGAATCCCGACCGGCGGAAACGTGGCTGCTGCCTGGTTCGGCCGGCGGGCAACGCCGTGGCCGCAGACGCAGAAGCGGCCGCCACGGCAGGTTCCAGCCGCCGCATGAGCTCCAGTCGCAGG
>Ga0208357_1002972_pt1 | contig 10769 bp, 7 predicted proteins | sample NGESurdeep092012_6_FD_184487 | JGI IMG/M metagenome (GOLD analysis project Ga0208357, IMG submission 184487) | Arctic peat soil microbial communities from Barrow, Alaska - NGEE Surface sample F52-2 deep-092012 (SPAdes) | ecosystem: Environmental > Terrestrial > Soil > Wetlands > Peat ... | reverse complement strand
TTTTTCATGCAGTAATTGCTTTTTAAAACGGATGATTGAATAACTTTTAATCACTTTTGGAACTGCTTTTTTGGCCATTTTTTTCATCAATCCATATTCTCCATAAGTGCGACTTAATTTATATACATACATAAATAAAGCGGTACCAAGAAAGACAATCAATGCCAGGCAAAGAAAAATATTCAGGCCACAGATATAGATGATGGCAAAGAATATCAACAAGGCGACAAGCCCTCCCCCCAGGTACCAGATGTACTGTGCCTTTAGCCCCTTAAACTCAATGGGCTTGTTAATGCCTTTGTTGATTTGATATACACTGTTGCTCATTATTACATTTTAAATTTTAAAAAGGAAAGAACACAAATAACGTGTTCACTAAAACCCTTCCTTCACACCATAAACCGTATTCTGTAAAAAGTTTTTAACTTTCATTCAATTCACAATTAAATAGTAATGCAAATTAATATGCCTTAGGACTTTTTGGGGTGAACTCAAGTGAACTAAAGGTGAATATGCGTTATGTGTCCTATCATCAATTGGTGGTTTGGTAGATTAAATATAATAAGGCAATAAGAAATATCTGCAAAAAAATATCAGCAAACATCCTCTTGCTTCCCCGGATAAGATCAAAGTTGGTAAGATGTGAAAAGGGGAAATGTTGCAGAAGATGCCGGAGGGGAGGAATAAGGAGTTGGTTTATTGGTTTGGTTTTCTTCTGTTAACTGCTTAAAGGAAAAGGGGAATTATTGATTTTTGCTGGTTTACTGGAAATTGTTAAGACCCTGAAATTTGGGGTGAGGATACCCGGCAGAAGATAGGCGTGAGACGTTGCTACGAAAAAATCCTCTCTATAATATTTTGATATTGTACCCTTCTAAAACCATTGGTGAAAAATCCTCGCTTTTATCTCCCATTTTACCCGTCATATAATAGTCACATCCACGTTTAAAACCAAAAATTAGTGCAACCTTACTATCTGGGAGTGTTTTTTCCTTAAAGTTCAACAATTCATTTTTGTCATAATTAAGGTCTAGAGAGAAAATGATATTTTCGTCACTCATCTCAAAGAAATCAATTTTTGCAATTATATTATCGGTAGTAATATGAACTTTTAACTTGTGCATCCTGTAAGAGGCGTTCATATATTCATGACAAAGGCTTGGAAGCTCATAATTACCAAAGACAATCCCAACAGTAGGTACTCCTGCAGCTGAACTCGGAGCTGTCAGTCTTAATTCATAAGCATACTTTAGCATGGAATAAAACTCCTTAATAGTCTTTATCGGTTCCATTTGACAGTTATTTAAAGTTTTCAAGATTAATACCAAACTCTTCAGTCAAGTTTTTAACCTCTTCGATATTCGTATAATCAAAAAAGTAAGCGATTTTCCTGGTAATATATTTAGAAGCATTTTTATCAAGTCCTTTTTTTTCTTTGTAAAAATGTGACGTCAACTGCATTACAAACATGCCTAGGAAATACATCAGGCATTTGTTATTTGGGTATTTAACAAGATCGGATTTTTCCTCATACTCTGTATTGATATAAACAGAATCGGTTGATCCTGGTTCAGCCTTTTGTAACATTAATGTCTGGATATGCTCAGAAAATTGTTTTTTGGGCATTTTCACGTCGCGGCCCTCGTTGATTATTTCCTGAAAATCGATAACAAACATTTTGTAAAATGATTCAGAGACTTTTTTTGGGCTACTAACTAGTTCCGGTGCGGCAAATAAAAACAGGATGGCCGCAAAAGATAACTTTTTTGCCATCAAATCGTCATTCAATGTCTGCATTTGTATCTTTAAAATATCAGTTACCGAAGCCAGCATCACTGAGTCGTCAACCGTGTCCCTGAAATGAAATCCAGATAATCCATTTTCAGTCAGCTGAATTAGTTTATTCAGTTCATTCACACTTAGCAGGTTTCTTGATTGTTCTATTAGAATGGCAAGGATTGTTAAAGCAAAACGACTCCTGCCAACATTGGTAGCTAAAGCTGTCAATACTTCTAAAAAAGGTTCTTTTGACTCTGCCCTGTTTCTATGGCAGTAGTCAAGATAAACCATGAATTTCCGGATCGTATTCTGTGTGAAACTTTGATCAGAATATTTATGAGCAAGCTTTAGATAACTTTGATGAATGGTGTTTTGGATATCTGTCTTACTCCCTTTTTTAATTACCTGGTCGATTTCCTCAAAGTTATTATGTGGTACATCCATAATAGACAACGCCAGTAGATTGTTCGCTTTTTCAACCAGTCCGGTTTCAAAATAAAGGAGTATTGCTTTAGAAAAGCTGCCTTTGGTATTTTTTGAAAAATTCTCAATTGTTAAAAATATTTTGGCACTTTCTTCATAGGCTTCAGCTGCTGCCAGCTTATCTCCTTTTTTAAGTATAGCTTTTGCCTTTTCTTCTAATGCGTGAGCAATACCATAACGGTAATTGATCTGTCGATTAATTTCAATAGACCTATTTGCGAAATCAATGCTTTTGGCTAAATCATCAACTTCGTAAAAAATAGAAGAAAGTATCCAGTATACCCGGCCTTCTTCTTTTTTTAATCCCAAATCTTTAGCATGGGCCAGAGCTTCTTCATATATTTTTATAGCTCCTCCTGAATTTTTTTCATCCCTAATTATATTACCGTAATTGACCAAGTTAAGAATCAGTTTATCCGGTAAGTCATATTTTTGGCATAATTTAATTGCCTCGTCCCCATATTTTTTCGCTTCAGCATATTTCCTTTTCTGTCGATTCACAGAGGTGAGAATATTGAGAGCAATTAACCTGATCGTGAATTCGACACCTTTTTTTGTTAAATTAAGCAGCTTTATGGCATAGGTTTCAGCAAGGTCAGAATAATCATCCAACTTAGCAAGGCATGATGATAGATTGGCAAGGCTAGCTACCATTCCTTCAAGTTCATTAAGCTTTTCGAAGATATCAAAGGCTTCCTTAGCAGCGCTTGCACCTTTTTGATACTCCGAGAGATCAACATAAATCTTTGTAAGATTTACCAGATTTCTTGCTTTAAAAGCGTCTCCATATTTTTCCGACCTCATAAAAATCGAATCAGCTAAAGCAAGTCCCTCTTCATTTCTTCCTTTTTCCACAAAGTTCATAGCCTTTACCATTTCTGCGCTAAGGAGCCAGTGTTTATCTCTTAATTTTTTAAAAAGGACAATAGCCTTTTCAAGATGATCTTCTGACAAAGTTTCCTGATGCAAAAAACGATAAACACATGATAGATGATACTGTAGATACCCACCATTCAAGGAGGTCTTTTTATAATTTAGCAAAGAGGTAATCAACTTTACTGCAAAATGCAGGTCACCCGAAATGATTACAGCCGGAACGGCATCAATGCCAAAAGAATTTACTTTTTCAGGTTGTGAGTCTATTAAAAGCCATGCTGCTTCAACTAACCTCTTTTTCGATAAAAAATACAAGCCCATTTTTTCACTGTAAGAAGGTAACATCCCTTCTGCACGAAGCCTTTCAACGATATACTCTCTAAAAGCAGGGTGAAAAATCTGCAATCTGCCTTCCTGGTTATTTACAAGGCTTGCTAATTTTTCAACCCGTGCAGCTGTATTAATTAATTTAGCATCACCCATAATTTTAGAAAGATCTTTTAAACCGACGCGACGGTAACTTAAGGCTGTATAAATAAGACATTCATGTTCTTCCGGTGTAAGCCCTGCCCAGATCGCTTTGTGATAATTATTAATATCTATAGGCAAAGGTTTTACCTGATACTTAGAAAAATAGAATAGGTAAAGTGGATTCCCGTTTGAAGCATGATATAATTCATTAAATGAAAGCATATCCAGTTCAATGCCACAACGTGAAAGGAACTCTTTAGTTTCATTTTCAGTAAATGCAGTGATCGGAAATGTTTCAATACCGGTTGCATCAAATATGAATGCGTTTCTTGAAGCAAAAATAAACCGATTGGCTCCTTTATGAAGAGACATAAGCTTCGAAACGATCTCAGTTTCTGCTTCGCAGTCATCAATAAAGAAATGCATTTCACTGGACTGCAATAGCCCCTCCAATATGTCAAAAGCTTCTTCTGTGTCACTGGCAGCCATGACAACCTCTTGCTGTTTGATCCTTATTTTATTAATAAGATGATTAAGTACCCTGAGAGGTGACCTGTTACGAAGTGAAATATAAATAGCCTCAGCGGCCAAAGAAGATAATTGAAATAATATGCAGGTTTTTCCTGATCCCGGATCTCCTGAAATCAATAACTGGACTACAGTTGAAAGTTTCTGCCATATACTTTTAACCAGTTTTCTTTCGATAAGGGTTTTGTTTTCAAACTCCTGCCTGAGAAAATCAATATACGAAGTTGAAAAGCTGGCAGTATTTTTTTCCTCTTCTGCTTTTATAAGTTCGGACTCTAAGCCGAGGCTGTTCTCTAAAATCAGCTTCTCAACGTGCAGTTTTCCTCCCTTCAGGCTAAAACCACCTTGAACATTGTAAATGTCGCGTCCACTTATTTGATTTTCAATCTTCTTTTCTGCCATTTTCTGAATTAAAATCTCCCTGGATATTATAAATGCTCCCTTTTGCCTGCTGCGTCCCCACATTAAAACCTGTCGTGTTAGTAAAATTAATATTGGTGGTTTGCACTATGGCCTCCTTATTTTTCTCAAACCAAGATTTAAGCTCTTCCAAAAGTGCTGGAGGAAAAGCTTCGCCTGTAACATTTTCAAAAGTGGAATGCAACATTTTCTCAGGATCTTCTTCTTCTTGGATTTGCCGGTTGCAAATCTGTTCGATGAATTTTTCAGCCTGTTCGTCCTCTTTAAAAAAGTCCTTTATTTTACCTGTTAGCCCTTTAAAGTTGAGCGTACTTTTTAAAATATCGTACCCAGCACTTGCCACCATCTTACTGGCAATATCACCGCTGTGGTTTATAAAAAAAGTACATAGGGCAGCAAATAAAGTAGTAACCATGATCTTATATTTTTTGTAAGTATGTAGTTAAGTATTGTTTATCCAGCTTTGCCTGTTTTTTGAGCAAGGCCTTTGTAAAAAAATCAATAGGGGGGAAGTAGCTATCAAAAGATTCAACTGTTCTAACCAGGTGTTGCAGAATATTCATATCATGACCCGGTCCATCTGTATTAACTTCATAGGGATTGCTTTGTTTAAGTCTTTCCATTGTAATGATATTACAGACTGCTTGCAAAACTTCAGGACGTTTGATATGGGGAGGTACATTGCTGATCACTTCTGATAGCCAACCTTCCTTTTCAATTTTATCCATTAATAAAGGATAAAAATGACGGAGTTGCTCCATTCTTCTTTCCTCTACAAGTTCCATGTTAACTGGATGTTTGCGTTTAAAATTCTTTGGGTTAAAGGGTTTATCTTTTTTAGAGAGAAGCCCATGCCCAAGCGAGTCATGAGGTAACTCCCCTTCTTTACTGAACTTGAATTCAGTTTTAATAAAATATTGTTCACTTACCTTTTCAACTTTTCCGTCCTTCCCGATAAAAGTGCGTACTGGCACACGTCGTCCTTTAACATATTGCTTTTTAAATGCCTCATAATTCTTACCAATAGACATACCCCCCTTTCCTTGTGTGACCATCGTAAACATTGGGTCAATATGTTTTTCCATCATAGGTGGGATCATACGTTTTAAAAACCTTTCCGCATTCGGGGCAATAGCCAAAATATAGTCACAATTGAGTTGTTCAATAAATTCAAGTTCAACTGCATCACCATCGTCACCAGAGTCAACAACCCAGCGCATTAAGCAATCTATAAACTTGTTGGCAAATTCCTCTATTTCAAAATGAAATCCCAGCTCCGTGGTAACCTCATTACCTAAGCTGTCTGGACAATGCACGTATAAGATTGCGAAACATTTTCCTTTTTGAAAATATTCCGCAAAAGACATGTCAGCTACTAATATCAATCTAGGTTTTACACCATAATCCATTCCAAATTGCCTTACCATATTAATACTATCGAGTTAAAGATTTTATTGCCTTATTAATGTGAATTTTTTAACTCACAAGGTACGAATTCCCTACTAGCTTAAATATGCAGCATAGCTTTGCGTCGGGCGATCTAGCAATTGAAGTTCCCAACGGTAATATTGCTTAAACCACTAAAATAACAATTGCTGTTTTTCCTGCCCGAATGCCCGCCTGCCCGCCCGGATGACCCGGTCGGACGGGGATGACCAGTTCGGACAGGAATTCGTTCAGGCGGGTGTTGGTTTACCGTCTTTATTCATTCTTACATTCCTCTTGCTATCTTTAGTATAACCATATTCGTTAGTTGCGCTGTTCTGAGTTTCCGCCCCGGCGGACAAGTGCAACTCAGGGCTTACTATCAAATCTATAAAAACCATTTCAATTTTTACAAGTCAGCTCCTTTTAGCCATATTTGTATATTCGTAAATGTTATGGTTTTATAAATATCCTTAGTTACAAAACTCAGGACAGCAGTTCTTTTGTATTTGAACCAACTAAGTATAGCTGGGGCTAAGCACAGATATGCCAATGCCACATTACCTTAGCTACATATCTGCGCAAGTGGGATTATTACTTTTTCGTTTTTGTCTTTATTATAAAATCAATTATGTCTTTTATTTCTTTCAAATTTTGATTGTCCTTTATTGTATAAAAAACTTCAAGATGTTTTGTAGTTTTAAAATTTTTCTCACTCCCCGGTGGATTACCTAAAATAGAGTAAATACAAATATCACATAAATATTTGAGTAAGTTTAAGTCTAATATAGAAATATCACCAGTTCCTTTATGAACTCTATTATTCCTTATATCTTTCAAATAAGTAATACTATTCTGATTATCATTCCAAAATTTTTCAGAGAAAAAATCTCGTATCCTTTTTATCACTTGTTCTGTATCTCCCCTTATTGACAAAGTAATTTTCTCCAAAACATTCCAAAAGAATAAGAATGACTGATCTATATATGGAATGTCGATTCCGGTTCCATACAATCTAAGACAATCTGAAAGAATACCTTCAATACCATTATCCAATTTCTCATCACCAAAAACTTTTAAAGTCTCTTCGAAAAATTTTAAATTACCTTTACTATTTACGTTTTCCATATATTTCATGTAGTCATAAGGATAATCTTCGTGGTAAATAAAATCATAAAAACCATTCTTATTGATGTAAATAAATAATGGATATTTAAAACAAGAAAATTCCTTTTTATTTTTAATGTTATTAAAAAATTCATTCTTCCATTTGAAACGATGGTACGAATATTCTAATATTCCTTTGTAAAGCCGGAAGGTTGAATAAAAATTATCCAAGACATTTTCTGAATTATACGACTCACTTTCAAATACATAAACTTCGTTTTTAGTAAAATCAATCTTGTGTTCCAGATTTGAACTATGATTATGACTAAAAAAGAATTTTATTCGTTTAACAACCAATTCTCTTTCTTGATCTATTAATCTTCTAATTTTAAAATTGCTAAGTGTAACATTTATGTCGGTTGAATGATTTAATAAAAAATAAAATTTATAACCTTCATTTTTTCGGGTCTTAATTTTCAACTGACCACTATATTCTTCAACAAACTCTTTATGATTGAAGACACTGTTTTTCTTTTTCATTTCAATTAGAGATTTTTGTAAATCTCGACGTGAAATATTAGAGCAGGTTCTTAATAATTCTAAAAAGAATAAGTTATATTCTTCGTCAAAAAAAATCAAGTCTTCATTTTCATAAGTAAAATGTCCTTCAATTTCTTTCAAAATGTTATCTATGTGTTTGATCTTACCGTTATCTTTTTTTTTCATAAAAATTAAGTATTGATAGATCCCCACTGTCTGAAAACCAGCCTCCCAAAGATGATATTGATTAACCCCCCACTAGTAGCGCAGATATGCATCATAGCTTTGCGTCAGGCGTATCTGGCTAATGAAGAAGTACAATATAATTGAATGAAGAGATCAACAATAATTTGGGTTAAAATTTCTGCGTCCTTATTTTCGACAAAAAGCTTATCATTAACTATGAAACATTTTCCTTGTATCGTCTCCTATAGATTCAATTAATTTTGCATTATCCATTAAGATATGTCTTGAATATTTTTGAAGAATATCTTCATTTTCTTGCTCTGCAATTGTATCCACCGCATTCTTATATTTGTCTATGTAATCTATAATTCCATCAAAATTCATAAATAGTCTGCGAAAATTGTTCATTTCAATAGAAGATAAGTATAAGTTAAGTTGTGTTAGAGCAACTTTAAAGTTTTCGAGCCCCACTTGTATTTCGTTTTCTAAGTGAGGTGAAATGTTTATTTTATGATCAACCCACATTTTATGAATAAGTTTGTCCATATGAATGTAAGAGGAAACAAAATATACAATTGCAGTTACCTTATTCTGTTGAAATAGAGAGTGACGAATTTCGACCTTTTTACTTTTAAGATCAAAAAATCTTTTTATAAAATATCCAATTAGAGCTATAAAAGCCAGCGTTACTGCAGAGTACGTAGAAAATAAATCCTTCCAAGGAATATCAAATAATAAAATCATAAAAAGTAAGGTACAAAAATTGAATGGCTTAATACTGTTCGCTGCAATCACCCGCTCTCAATCTGGCGCGATTATGCATCAAAGATAAGGTGGCGTTGGAGTATCTATGTCTTTTTACTTAGCATAACTTCCGGATTGTAGCAGAAGAACAAATATTGCTCTTTTGTATTTACCTTCATTTTCCCCATGCAGGCTGCTCCTGGCAGGTAGCATCTAATCTATTAATCCTATCGAAAAGAATATGAGGATGTTTAATGTTTTAATGGGTTGTAAGAAAATGTGAAAAGAGCCATATTAATATTTTAAATTCTCAGGCTCTTTACTTTTCGTTGATATATTTCCTTCTTTGGTAATAGAATTTTTTCAGATTTTAATTCCTGATAATCCATTTTTATTACCTGCGCTTCTTTTATTTCGATCGTATTATCATCTGTTGCATTATGCTGTTTTATTTGATTCTCCTGAATTTTTATTGAAATTTCCCTTTCTAATTTTGAAACATCTTTTTTGAATTGAACCAGTTCTTTTTCTTTTCCAAATGGCTTTGAAACCAATTGCTGTAACAGGAGAATGTTTTGCTCCAGCTCGTGCAAATTTTTTTGATATTTTTCTTTCAATGTTTCCACCCGGTCAATAGCATTAAAAAAATACCTTGCACCAATTTTTGGGTTATCAATATTGATATGGCCCTGATTCCATAAATACTTTATACCGGTTTCACTGCTTGCTGCATAATAAATATTCTGATAACGGTATTCAAATAAACCCTTGTCTTCATAAGTTTCTTTTTGCCTGCGGATGTATAAGTTAAAGCCATAGAGCATACCGATTTTCATTGTATCGTTCTGATCGTTTTGAGGTTTCCAGGTTGCAGAAAGTTTAATAAGATAAATACCAATTGCTTCGGCATCAGAAGAGTTGAGGCCATCCAACTGTATAGCGTTTAGTTTTGTTCCTTCTTTATCGTATTCCAATTGACTTTTATAGTTGTTTTCATCTTGCATAAGTTTACCCAATGTTTGCTGTGTACTTTCTTTATCTCTTTGCAAATTCTCCAGTTGAAATCCTGACCTTATCATTTCTTTATGATGCGCATTTCTAAGGCTTTCCAGCACCGCAATCTTCTTTTCCATTTTTGATTTTTCCAGGAGTGTTGTATCACCCGAAAGAATGGCGATATATTCTGAAAAATTCATTCCACTGTTTTCATCAATAGCGCCTTCATCAATAGTTCTTACATTCAGCTCACAGTTCTTCATCTGACTGATAAAGGTTTGTTTATTCTTCAGCAGGTTAAACTTGTAATTATCTAATGATTGCTCAACAGCATAAATGTAGTTCTTTACTTTATTATCATATCCTTCTTTTGCCAAAACATTTCCCTGCCTTGCCCCTCTTCCATTTCTCTGTTCCAACTCTGAAGGCTTCCAGGGAATATCCAGATGGTGCATCCCGATAACATTTCTTTGAACGTTTAAACCGGTACCTGCCTTTTCGGTACTTCCGAGTAATATTCTGATTTCACCGTTATTCATTTTCCGAAATAGCTCAGGCTTTTGCCTGTCTGTCCAATCATGTATGAAAGTGATGTGATGGGCAGGTATGGAAAAATCACTTACTAACTTATCCTTTAAAGCATCATAAATATTGAAAGCATCAGGCTTAGGTGTGCCAATATCACTAAAGATGATTTGTGTACCTCTTTGCTCATGACTTAGCTGATATAATTCCGCAACTTTCCTGGCACAAACATTTACTTTGTTGTTGGGATGATCTTCGTAAATAAAAGGATTGATGAGCCGCATATCTGCTGCCATTTTTTTTGCATAATTGGTTGCAATCAACATTCTTCCTTTGTCTTCTTCCTTTGTTAATGGCGGCCTGCCTATTAATTCTCCATCACCAGTTTTGGCAAATGCCATCAATTTTTTAATGAATTCCTGTTGGTCAGGTGTTGGGGGAATATTTACCAATTGTTCATCTAATTCTGGCTTATCTAAGTTGATATGCCTGGCTGTCTTATAATCGGTGATTTCATTATAGAACAAAGCCAGTTCCGGTACTTTAATAAAATGACGAAAACGTTCTTTGGCAATAATTTCATTGGTAATAGAAAATTCAAAGTCAACTGTCTTTCTTGCAAACACCGCTGCCCATCCATCAAAATTTTCAATGCTTTGCCTTCTCATTTCATTTGGCCGGAGATATTT
>Ga0208357_1002968_pt1 | contig 10778 bp, 10 predicted proteins | sample NGESurdeep092012_6_FD_184487 | JGI IMG/M metagenome (GOLD analysis project Ga0208357, IMG submission 184487) | Arctic peat soil microbial communities from Barrow, Alaska - NGEE Surface sample F52-2 deep-092012 (SPAdes) | ecosystem: Environmental > Terrestrial > Soil > Wetlands > Peat ... | reverse complement strand
CTTCGCCTCCGGATTGATCGTCTGCGCCCAGTCGAGGGCGGCGGCCGCGTCCGACAATTCGCCGGTGCCGTGGTCGAATGCGCCCTGCGAGCGGCCGACGCCGCGGAAATTGAAGCGCAGCGCCGAGAAGCCGCGGTGCACGAACTGATAGTAGAGCTGGTAGATGATCGCGTGATTCATCGTGCCGCCGAATTGCGGATGCGGGTGCAGCACGATGGCGATCGGCGCGTTCTTCTGCCGCGCCGGATGGTACCGGCCCTCGATGCGTCCGGCAGGACCGGTAAAGATGACCTCTGGCATTGCGATCGACCTCGAATTCAGGCTTTGCCGCCTCACTCAAGCGCGGCTTCGGCCTCTCAACCACGCCCGGCAACCCAAGCAGATTAGAATTATTCTAATGATAGGATTTCTTGCTGTGCTTTGCCGCGACGCAGGCTATAAGCAGCCGCAGCAACGTGCGGCTTCTAGCACGAGTGACAGGGCAAAAAGCAAGGGTTTTGCGTGCCCTAGGTGATGACCGAGACGAACTTGACAGCCCAAAGGCACTATTTCGACTGGAACGCGACTGCCCCCCTGCGGGCGCAGGCTCGTGCGGCCATGTTGGCGGCGCTGGAGAGCGTCGGAAACGCCTCGTCGGTGCACGGTGAGGGCCGTTCGGCCCGCCAACGGGTCGAAACGGCGCGGCGCCAGGTCGCGGCGCTCGCCGGCGCAGCTGCCGCCGAGGTCACTTTCGTCAGCGGTGCCACCGAGGCCAACGCACTGGCGTTGCAGCCAGACATCGGGATCGAGGGCGCGAAGATCCCGTGCGACCGCCTGTTCGTCTCGGCCGTGGAGCATCCTTCCGTGCTGTCCGGCGGCCGTTTCGCGCCCGACCGGGTCGAGATTCTGCCGGTCGACGGCAACGGGATCCTCGCCCTCGATGCGCTCGCGGGTGCGCTAAAAAAGGCCGATCGCCCGCTAGTCTCGGTCATGTTCGCCAATAACGAGACGGGCGTCATTCAGCCAATTACGGACATCGCAGCCATCGTTCACGCTGCCGGCGGCCTGCTGCACGTCGATGCCGTGCAGGCCGCGGGCCGCATTCCGGTCGACATGCCCTCACTCGGCGCCGACCTGATGAGCCTGTCCTCGCACAAGCTTGGCGGGCCGCAGGGCGCAGGTGCGCTCATCGTGCGGGCAGGGCTCACCGTGACGCCATTGATCCGCGGTGGCGGGCAGGAGCGGGGCCGCCGCGGCGGCACCGAGAACGTCGCAGGCATTGCAGGCTTCGGCGCAGCTGCCGAGGCCGCACGGACCAATCTCGCAACCGACACTGCGCGCATGGCCGCCTTGCGCGGCCGGGTCGAGGACGCGTTCCGCGCGGCGACGCCGCAGGCCATTATCTTCGGGGCGGCCGTGTCCCGGCTGCCGAACACGACCTTGGTCACCGTCCCCGGCATGAAGGCGGAAACCGCGCTGATTGCCTTCGATCTCAACGGCATAGCGGTCTCCTCGGGCTCGGCCTGTTCGTCGGGCAAGGTTGCCGCTTCGCACGTCCTGGCCGCGATGGGGGTGGAACCCGCTCTCGCGCGCGGCGCAATCCGCATCAGTTTGGGGCCGACGACGACCGAATCCGAGGTCGAAAGCCTTCTCATTGCTTGGAAAAGGGTCGTTCCGTCATTACTTAAGAACCATCCGAACCAGGGCCTTGCCGCCTGATGGCGGCCTCACCGGGAACGATCGCGAAGGCAGTAGCGAACCGACCATAACCGACAGATCCAACCCGCGGTCCTTGCCACCGTGAGCGGAGGGAAAAATGCCGGCCGTACTAGAGACCGTCGAACAGGTCCGCCGTATCGACGTCGATCAATACAAGTATGGGTTCGAGACGGTCATCGAATCCGAGAAGGCCCCGAAGGGCCTGAACGAAGATACCGTCCGCTTCATCTCGGCCAAGAAAAATGAGCCGGAATGGATGCTCCAGTGGCGGCTCGACGCCTATCGCCGCTGGCTGACCATGCGCGAGCCGACCTGGGCGCGCGTCAAGTATCCGAAGATCGACTACCAGGACCTCTATTACTATTCCGCGCCGAAGCAGAAGGCGGGGCCGAAGTCGCTTGACGAGATCGACCCGGAGATTCTGAGGACCTACGAGAAGCTCGGGATTCCGCTCAAGGAGCAGGAGATCCTCGCCGGCGTGCGCAAGCAGGGCGAGCCATCGACGCTCGACGACGGCGAGATGACGGGCGGTGAGGCGCGCGGACGCGTCGCGGTCGACGCCGTCTTCGATAGCGTGTCGGTGGCCACGACCTTCAAGGCGGAGTTGAAGAAGGCCGGCGTGATCTTCATGCCGATCTCCGAGGCGATCCGCGAACATCCCGAACTGGTGAAGAAATATCTCGGCTCGGTCGTGCCGACCTCCGACAATTACTTTGCCACGCTCAATTCGGCGGTGTTCTCGGACGGCTCGTTCGTCTACGTGCCGGAAGGCGTGCGCTGCCCGATGGAGCTCTCGACCTATTTCCGCATCAACGAGAAGAACACCGGCCAGTTCGAGCGCACGCTCATCATCGCCGACAAGGGCGCCTACGTCTCCTATCTGGAAGGCTGCACCGCGCCGATGCGCGACGAGAATCAGCTTCACGCCGCCGTGGTCGAGTTGGTCACGCTCGACGACGCCGAGATCAAGTATTCGACGGTGCAGAACTGGTATCCTGGCGACGCCGAGGGCCGCGGCGGCATCTTCAACTTCGTCACCAAGCGCGGCGACTGCCGCGGCGCGCGCTCGAAAATTTCCTGGACGCAGGTCGAGACCGGCTCGGCCATCACCTGGAAATATCCAAGCTGCATCCTGCGCGGCGACAATTCGCGCGGCGAATTCTACTCGATCGCCATCTCGAACGGATATCAGCAGGTCGATAGCGGCACGAAGATGTTGCATCTAGGCAAGAACACGACGAGCCGCATCATCTCCAAGGGCATCGCGGCCGGGCGCTCGCAGAACACCTATCGCGGTCTCGTCACGGCGCATCGCAAGGCGGCCGGCGCGCGCAACTTCACCAATTGCGATTCGCTGCTGATCGGCGGCGAATGCGGCGCGCACACCGTGCCTTACATCGAGGCCAAGAACGCCTCCGCGGTGTTCGAGCACGAGGCGACGACGTCGAAGATCTCTGAGGACATGCTGTTCTATTGTCAGAGCCGCGGCATGTCGGCGGAGGAAGCGACGGCGCTCGTCGTCAACGGCTTCGTCAAGGACGTGCTCCAGCAATTGCCGATGGAATTCGCGGTCGAGGCGCAGAAGCTGATCTCGATCTCTCTCGAAGGGAGTGTGGGATGAGCCTCGATCGCAAAAAATTTCGCACCGAAGCGGGCGCCTGCCTCGGCCAGGACCAGCCGGTCGGCGCTCTGGTCGATTGCGTCGCGGCTCATTTTCCCGACGTGGAGGTCTATCGCGAGCAGGACGACTTGGTCATCCACGGGGGCACGCGTTTCCTGATCGTGCGCCGGGACGGTCCGGATGCGTTCAAGGTGTCGGAAAACGTGGCGGTGCCTTCCACCAATCTCGTCGACTTCGGCGGCGGCGCGACGCGCACGCTTGACCAATTGGTCGACGAGATCGCCAATCTTGCAAAGTGATCGGATCGAATGATGTTGCTTGAAATCAAGAACCTGCACGTCGAGATCGAGAGCGAGGGCAAGAAGATCCTCAACGGTCTCAACCTGATCGTCGAGAAGGGGCAGGTCGCTGCCATCATGGGGCCGAACGGCTCCGGTAAATCGACACTTGCTTATGTGCTCGCCGGCAAGCCCGGTTATGCGGTCACCGAGGGCGACGTGCTGCTCAATGGGGAAAGCGTGCTCGAGATGAGGGCCGACGAGCGCGCCGCCAAGGGCGTGTTCCTCGCGTTCCAGTATCCGGTCGAAGTGCCGGGCGTCGCGACGATGACGTTCCTGCGCACCGCACTCAACGCGCAGCGTAAGACGCGCGGTCAAGCCGAACTATCGACGCCGGAATTCATGAAGCTTGTGCGCGAGACCTCCGGTCATCTCGGCATCAGTCCGGACATGCTTCGTCGTGCCGTTAATGTCGGGTTCTCCGGCGGCGAGAAGAAGCGCAATGAGATCTTGCAGATGGCGATCCTTCAGCCGTTGCTCGCGGTTCTCGATGAGACCGATTCCGGGCTCGACATCGATGCGCTCAAGATCGTCGCCGAAGGAGTCAATCGCCTTCGCTCGCCGGAGCGCGGCATCGTCGTGATCACGCATTACCAACGACTCTTGAACTACATCGTGCCGGATGTCGTGCACGTGATGGCCAAGGGCCGCGTGGTGAAGACGGGCGGCAAGGAACTCGCGCTCGAGCTTGAGGCCAAGGGTTACGCGCAATATGTGGGCGAGGCGGCCTGAGCCATGAACGCCGAAGTGCGCAACATGAAGACGCCGGCCGAGTTGGCGCTGAGCGCGGCTTTCTCCACCGCGCGCGACACGCTGCCGGGCAAGGGCGCGGTTGCGAGCCTGCGCGAGGATGCGTTCAAGCGTTTTGAAGACCGCGGCCTGCCGCACCGCCGCGTCGAGGAATGGAAATATACCGACCTCCGCGCGCTGATGCGCGAGATGGCGCCGCTTGCGTCACCGCCGGATGCGGCCGCCAAGGCGCGCGCCAAAGACGCGGGCCGGTTGCTCGCGGGTGTGGATTGCCGCCGCGTCGTCTTCGTCGACGGCGCCTTTGCGCCTGAACTGTCCGATCTCACGCCAGAAGCCGGCCTGACCGTTGGCTCGCTCGCCGCCGCGCTCACCAAAGGCGATGCCGACGTGCAAAACATCGGCACGGCTTTCGCTACCGATGACGTCGCCGTCGCGCTCAATACGGCGCTGATGGGCGACGGCGCGATGATTGCGGTCGCCGCGGGCGCCCGCATCAAGCGGCCGATTCATCTCGTCTTCGCCGGCACCGGCAAGTCATCGGCCTTCGTGCGCTCGCTGGTCACGGTCGGCGAGGGCGCGGAAGTGACCTTGATCGAGGACCACAATTCCGGCGAGGCGCAGGTCAACGCGGCCTTCGAGCTGATCGCCGCCGACCATGCACATATCGACTATTTCAAGCTGACGCAGGCGCAGGGCCTGCATGTCGCGAGCCTGCTCGCCCGGATCGGCGCCGACGCGCAGTTCAACACTTTCGCTTACACGACCGGCTCACCGCTGGTGCGCAACCAGAGCTTCATTCGTTTCAACGGCGAGCGCACCCATGCCGGCATTTGCGGCGTGAGCCTCCTGCGCGGTAAGGAGCACGTCGACACGACGCTGCTCATCACCCACGCCAAGGGGCATTGTGTGAGCCGCGAGCAGTTCAAGACCGTGCTCGATGATGAGTCCCACGGCGTGTTCCAGGGCAAGATCGTGGTCGCCCAGCACGCGCAGAAGACTGACGCCAAGATGCTGACGCGGGCGCTGCTGCTGTCGGAACAGGCCGAGGCCGACAATAAGCCGGAGCTCGAAATCTTCGCCGACGACGTCGTTTGCGGCCATGGCGCCACCGCCGGCGCGCTCGACCCGACGCTCAAGTTCTACCTGATGTCGCGCGGTATCTCCGATGCCGAAGCCGAGGCGCTGCTGATCCAGGCCTTCATCGGCGAGACGGTAGAGGAAATCGCGCATGAGGGTATCCGCGAGGCGCTGATGAATGCCGCCGTCCATTGGCTGCGGGCGAGAGCGCCATGACCCACCCGGCGGTCAAAAACGGCAGCTACGATGTTGGCAAAATCCGCGCCGACTTCCCGGCGCTGACGATGCAGGTATATGGCAAGCCGCTCGTCTATCTCGACAATGCTGCCTCGGCGCAGAAGCCGCAGGCCGTGCTCGACCGGCTTCAGCGCGCCTACACCGCCGAATACGCCAACGTCCATCGCGGACTGCACTTCCTCGCCAACGAGGCGACCGAAGCCTATGAGGCCGCACGCGAAACCGCGCGGGGCTTCATCAATGCCGCGCGCAAGGAAGAGATCGTCTTTACACGCAACGCCACCGAGGCGATCAACCTCGTCGCCTATACGTTCGGCCGCGAGCGGATCAAGGAAGGCGACGAGATCGTGCTCTCGATCATGGAGCACCACTCCAACATCGTTCCCTGGCACTTCCTACGCGAGCGCTACGGTGCCGTGATCAAGTGGGCGCCGATCGACGAGGACGGCAATTTCCTCATCGACGAGTTCGAGAAGCTGCTCGGCCCGCGCACCAAGATGGTTGCGATCACGCAGATGTCGAACGCGCTCGGCACGCCCGTGCCGGTCAAGGAGGTCGTGCGGCTGGCGCATGCCCGCGGCATCCCGGTGCTGGTCGACGGCGCGCAAGGATCGGTGCATCTCGACGTCGATGTGCAGGACATCGGCTGTGATTTTTACGCCATGACCGGCCATAAGCTGTATGGCCCGACCGGCATCGGCGTCCTCTACGGCAAATACGAGCACCTGGCCGTCATGCCGCCATTCAACGGCGGCGGCGAGATGATCCAGGAGGTCTCCGAGGACCGCATCACATACGGCGAGCCGCCTTACCGGTTCGAGGCGGGCACGCCGGCGATCGTGCAGGCGATCGGGCTCGGTGCCGCGCTCGACTACATCACCTCGATCGGCAAGGAGCGCATTCGCGCCCACGAGACCGCGCTCGTCAAATACGCGCATGAGCGGCTTACCCAGATCAACTCGATCCGCATCATCGGCAATGCGCGCGATAAGGGCCCTATCGTCTCGTTCGAAATGAAGGGCGCGCATCCGCACGACGTCGCCACCATCATCGACCGCGCCGGCGTCGCCGTACGCGCCGGCACGCACTGCACGATGCCGCTTCTGGCGCGCTATGGCGTCACCGCCACGTGCCGCGCGTCGTTCGGCCTCTACAACACGAAGGACGAGGTGGACGCGCTCGCCGCCTCGATCGTCAAGGCGCAGGAATTTCTGTCATGACCGACGACACTCCCGTCACCGAAGCGCCGAAGCCCGCGCCGGTCGCCGACAAGCCGGCTGAGAATGCCGCGATCTCGCGCTCCTCGGCGCTGCCGGAGGGCGAGATCGACCAGTTGACCGACGGCATCATCGCCGCGCTCAAGACCGTCTACGACCCGGAAATCCCGGCGGATATCTACGAGCTCGGCCTCATCTACAAGGTCGATATCGCCGACGACCGCGCGGTCAAGATCGACATGTCGCTGACGTCGCCCAACTGCCCGTCAGCGCAGGAACTGCCGATCATGGTCGAGAACGCCGTCTCCAGCGTGCCGGGCATCAAGGAGACCAGGGTCGATGTGGTGTGGGACCCGCCTTGGGACCCGAGCCGCATGTCCGACGAGGCGCGACTCGTGTTGAATATGTGGTGAGGCGCATGATCCCGGAAAGTGTGAACCGGTTTTCGGACAAGATCTTGCGCCGCTGAAGGAAAGTCGCCAGATCAGGATCGAAGAGGACTGCCATGGCCGCTGCAAGACCGAGACCCCAGGCGATGCGTCTCACGGACGCCGCCGCCGAGCGCATCAAGGCGGTGATGTCGCGCGCCGACACGCCGGTCGTGGGTGTCCGCGTCGGCGTCAAGAATGGCGGCTGCGCCGGCATGGAATACACGATGGAATATGCCGTTGCGGTCAACCCAACCGACGAGGTGGTCGAGGACAAGGGCATCAAGCTGCTCATCGACCCGAAGGCGGTGCTGTTCCTGCTCGGCACCGAGATGGACTTCAAGACCGAGAAGATGTCGGCGCAGTTCGTCTTCAACAATCCCAATCAGACCTCCGCCTGCGGCTGCGGCGAATCCGTGCAGCTCACGCCGTCGAAGGACTACGAGGCGCATTGAGCCTCGCGCGCTCCCGGGGATGAGCGCCGAATTCCGTGAATAATTTTTCGATTCCGGTCCGGTGAGCGTCCGCCGCATGTTCAGCGTGCGGGCGTATGCGCCGACGGCTTATGTTGGCATTGGAAACTTGGGCGCAGAGCAGCAGGGCCGCTCAGGCGACCTTGGCGGCAGCGCTCACTTCCGGGTCATTCTCGGACATGACGCGGTTGCGGCCGTGGCGCTTGGCGGCATAAAGGCAAGCGTCGGTACGTTCGATCAGGCTCTGCGGCGTATCGCTTTTGTGCAGCGTGGCGACGCCGATGGACACCGTGACCCGGCCGAGATGTTCGCCAGTCGAGCGCTTCATCAGTTCCTTGGTCATCACTGCGCGCCGGATGTGGTCGGCGACGGTCATCGCCGAGCGCAGCACGGTGTTCGGCAACACCACCGCGAACTCCTCGCCGCCGTAACGCGCCGCCGTGTCCTGGCCTTTGACGTTCTGCTTCACCGACATCGCCACGAGGCGGAGGACCTGGTCGCCGGTCAGGTGACCGAACGAATCGTTGAAGGTCTTGAAGTGGTCGATGTCGGTCATCATCAGCGACAGCGGTTCGTTGCGGTCGCGCGCTTCGGCAATGGCCGTCTCGATGGTGACGTCGAAGAATTTGCGGTTGGCGAGCTGCGTGAGCGGGTCGGTCAGGCTCTCGCTGCGCACGGCCTCGAGGTTGACCTGGAGCTCGTTGATTTCGAGCTTGGAGGCGTTGAGCCGCGCTTCGAGCTTATGGTTCGACACCTCCATCTCCTTGGCGGTCTGAACCAGACTCTCGACGATGGTGCGCAGTCCCTCGCGGTCCTTTGAATCGCCGAGCTTCTCGCTCATGTCGGCGAGGCTCTCGGTATAGCTGGTGGCCGAGCCGGCGGCAGCGTCGATCATCGCCATGACCTGCTCGATCTCGTCCATCACCTTGCTGCCGACATTGCCGATGCGGTCGGAGAGGCGGGTCGGCGCCAGATAGGTCTCGTAGATCGAATCCAGTTCGGCATCGCTGAGATTGCCGTCCTGCTGCAGCGTCTCATTGATTTTCTGATTGAGAGACGGATGGTAGCCGGTCGCGTAGGCGTACCAAATCTCGTAATTGCGCGGGATCGCGGGCTGTCGCAGGGCCTTCAACTGGCCGAGCGCAATTTCGGCATACGCCATCGTGCGTTGATGCTCGTCGGCGTACGCTGTCATCGACTGACCCTTCCCCACGCTAGGCCCTTCAAACCGACCGTCCCGCGGGCATAGGTCCCCGCGGCCCCGCGATCAGGTGCCCAGGGACGACGGTATTCCAGGCAGGTGAATGCTCAGTAAATTCGGCCGCCGAAACAACGGCCGGTCATTGAACGGTGGGGAAGATTATAAAAAGCTGAAATGGAGCCGATAAACGTCAGGCCTTCAGGGTCACCGGACGCAGCAAAAAGGCTGGTAAATGGCTCGTATCGGCCTCTTCCACCTCGCGCTGCGGCTGCGCTCTGGCCGCCTGCGTCTGCGGTCGGGCCTGTGGCTGCCGTGTCTCGCCGCCATGACGCCGATGCTCGCCGCGCGAGCGTTGGTGGGGACGTTCGCTTCGTTCGCGATGTTCCGCGCGCGGGGCGCGCGGCGCCTCGGTTGGTTCACCTTCGGCCGGCTTTTCCATCCACGGGATCGACTGGCCGGTCAGTTTCTCGATGGCGTCGACGGACCTGCCGTCCATCGGCGCGACGATGGTGATAGCGATGCCGCTTTTGCCGGCGCGGCCGGTGCGGCCGATGCGGTGGATGTAGTCGTCGGGATGATGCGGCACGTCGAAATTGAAGATGTGGCTGACGTCCGGAATGTCGAGGCCGCGGGCGGCCACGTCGGAGGCGACCAGGATCTTGGCCTCCCCGTTGCGGAAGGCGTCGAGCGCCGCCGTGCGGGCCGACTGGTCCATGTCGCCATGCAGCGCGACGGCGTTGAATTTGTGCCGCATGAGCGAGCGGTGCAACTGCGCCACTTCGCGCTTGCGATTGCAGAAGACGATGGCGTTCTTGAAGCTGTCGGCCTCGTGGATGAGGCGGCGCAGGGTCTCGCGCTTGTCGTGCGGATCGCGGCCGGTCGAGACCTTGAGCTGGGTGATGGTCGTGGCGGCGGTGGCAGGCCGCGAAACCTCGACGCGTACCGGATTGTGCAAAAAGGTGTCGGCGATGCGCTGAATTTCCGGCGGCATGGTCGCGGTGAAGAACAGGGTCTGCCGCGTGAACGGAACAAGCTTGCCGATGCGCTCGATGTCGGGGATGAAGCCCATGTCGAGCATGCGGTCGGCTTCGTCGATGATCAGCAACTCGCAGCCTGACAGCAGAAGCCGCCCGCGCTCCGAGTGGTCGAGCAGCCGGCCCGGTGTGGCGATGAGCACGTCGACGCCGCGCACGAGCTTGGCATCCTGGTCGCCGAAGGAGACGCCGCCGATGATCAAGGCGACGTTGAGCTTGTGGTTCTTGCCGTACTTCTCAAAGCTTTCAGCCACCTGCGCGGCGAGTTCGCGCGTCGGCTCGAGGATGAGCGTGCGCGGCATGCGCGCGCGGGCACGGCCCTTTTCCAGCATCGTGAGCATCGGCAGAACGAAGGCGGCGGTCTTGCCGGTGCCGGTCTGGGCAATGCCGAGCACGTCGCGCCGTGCGAGAACGTGCGGGATCGCCTGTTCCTGGATGGGGGTGGGAGTTTTGTAGCCGGCAGCTTCAATAGCGCCGAGAACCTTGTCGGAGAGACCGAGATGGGAGAAGGGCATATAACCTCAAGTCGGGGGCGGCCATCAGACGGGCCTGCGCCGGACGATTGGCCCGCGCCGACGTAAGAAACGCTGCTATGCGCGGGGAAAGGGCCGAATCTTCGTATCGTTCGGTCCGGATGTGGGGAACATAAGGTCGAATACCTCAAAGTCAATGCTTCGCATTGCAGTAAGCCCATGCATTCTTAA
>Ga0208357_1002967_pt1 | contig 10780 bp, 4 predicted proteins | sample NGESurdeep092012_6_FD_184487 | JGI IMG/M metagenome (GOLD analysis project Ga0208357, IMG submission 184487) | Arctic peat soil microbial communities from Barrow, Alaska - NGEE Surface sample F52-2 deep-092012 (SPAdes) | ecosystem: Environmental > Terrestrial > Soil > Wetlands > Peat ... | reverse complement strand
CCGATCACCATGACCACGCTGGTGGCGATGGGCGCCGCGCTGCCGCTGGCGGTCGGTTTCGGGTACGGCTCGGAGTTGCGCCAGCCGCTGGGTATCGCGATCCTCGGTGGCCTGCTGGTGTCGCAGTTGCTGACCCTGCTGAGCACGCCGGCGATCTACCTGTGGCAGCACGACTATCGGGAACGCAAGGCCGCGCGTGCGCAACTGCGCGCCGAGATCAAGCGTCAGCGTGCAGTGTCGCCGCCGCTGATGCCCGCCCTGCCCAAAAAGCTCGTGTAGGAGCCCGCTGGCGGGCGATGCTTTTGCGGAAGAGCATCGCCCGCCAGCGGGCTCCTACACGATGTCAGCGTAGGGTGTCCTCACCCCTGCCTTTCGACACGGTGTGTACTTCAGGCACATACGCCCGAGTCCGAGGGCTGCCATAACGTCGGCATGCAAAAAGCCTTCGTCCCGCCACCATCCCGATCGCGCGCGCCGTACCGGCACGCAGTCGCGACATGAACGTGTTCGGTCCGCTGATCCGCCGTCCGGCCGGTACCTCGTTGCTGGCCGTCGGCCTGATCCTGGCCGGATTGTGGGCGTATCTGCTGTTGGGGGTCGCGGCCTTGCCGTCGCTCGATTTCCCCGGCGTGTACGTGACGGCGAGCATGCCCGGTGCCAGCGCGCAGACCATGGCCAATACGGTGCTGGCGCCGCTGGAGCGGCATCTGGGCCAGATTCCCGGCATCGACGACATGTACGGCAACGCCAGCGAGGGCCGGGTCGGGATCAGCGTACGTTTCAACTTCAGCCGCACCGCGGACAGCGCGGCGCGCGATGTGCAGGCGGCGATCAATGCGGCGGCGGTGGACCTGCCTTCGGGCATGCCTTCGTCGCCACAGTATTTCAAGTTCGATACTTCGCAGATCCCGATCCTGTTCATCACGCTGACCTCCAACGGCATGCCGCAGGACAAGCTGTTCGATCTGGCCGACACCCTGCTCAAACCCGCGGTGGCGCAAATCGATGGCGTGGCCCAGGTGCAGGTGTTTGGCGGTACCCCGCACGCGGTGCGCATCGATCTGGACAACGGCGCGCTGGCGGCCAAGGGTCTCACCGCGAACGACGTGGCCAATGCGCTGCGCGCGGCCAACGTCACCTCGCCCCAAGGCATCATCAGCGACGGCCGCACCCAGATGACGGTGAGCGCCAATGATGGGCTGCGCGAACCGGCCGAGTTTGCGCAGCTGCTGATTGCCGAGCGCAACGGCGCGCCGGTGCGCCTGTCCGATGTGGCCAGCATCTACTCGGGCCAGCAGGATCAGTACCAGGCGGCCTGGTTCAATGGTTCCCGCGCGGTCGGCTTGCAGATCACCAAGCGACCGCAGGCGAATGCCGTGGCCACGGTGGCAGCGATCCGCGCACGACTGCCGCAACTGGCGGCATCACTGCCCTCCGATGTCAGCATGACGCCGGTGTTCGACCTCACCCAGACCACCCAGTCGGCGCTGCACGAGGTGAAGGTCGCGCTGCTGATCTCGATCGCGATGGTGGCGTTGGTGATGCTGGTGTTCCTGCGCCGGTTGCGTCCGACCATGATCGCCATGCTCAGCGTGCCGCTGTCGCTGGCCGGCGCCTTCGTGGTGATGTGGATGCTCGGCTACACGCTCAATACCTTGTCGCTGGTGGCGCTGGTGCTGTGCATCGGTTTCGTGGTGGACGACGCGATCGTGGTGATCGAGAACATCGTGCGGCACATGGAGCAGGGTATGGCGCCGCTGCCGGCGGCGCTGGCCGGAATGCGCGAAATCGGCTTCACCGTGGTCTCGATCACGCTGTCGCTGGTGGCCGTGTTCGCGCCGCTGCTGTTCGGCAACAACATGCTGGTGATGCTGCTGCGCGAGTTCTCGGTGACGCTGACCGCCGCGGTGGTGATCTCGGCGATCGTGTCGCTGACCCTCACTCCTGCACTGTGCGGCTACCTGCTCAAACACGAAGCCGTGCCAGCACCCCCGCCGGGCCGGGTGGAGCGGGCGATGGAACGTCTCGATCGCGGCCTGCTGCGTCACTATGAACGGGCACTGGACTGGGCCATGCGCCATCGTCGCCTGATGCGCTGGCAGCCGCTGCTGTTGCTGGTGCTGACCTTCGCGCTGGGCGCGGCGGTGGTGAAGACCGCCGGCGGCACCTTCATGCCGGACGAGGACACCGGCCAGCTGCAGGTCGATATCGGTGCCGATGCCAACATTTCGCCGACCGTGATGGCTACGCGTGCGCGGCAGGTCGAGAAGATCATGCAGGCCGATCCGGCCGTGCTGGACCAGTTGACCATGCTCGGCGGCAATGGCGGTGACGGCGCGGTCGGCAACAGCGCACAGATGTTCGTCGACCTGAAACCGCGCGGGCATGGACCCGGCGAGCGGCCGCAGAATATCAAGGCGGTGATCGAGCGTCTGTCGAAGCAGTACGACCAGCTGCCCGACGTGAAGGTATCCGTGAGCGCTTCGCAGTTCCTGGGCGGTGGTGGCAGCGGCGACAACGCCGGCCAGTACGAATTCCAGCTCACCAGCACCGTGGGCGGCGACCTGCAGCCGTGGGCCCTGAAGATGGTGCGCCAGCTGCGCACGATCAAGGAGTTCCGCGACGTCACCAGTCCGTTCGACCAGGTGGGCAAGCAGCAGCAACTGCAGGTCGACCGCGAGGCCGCGGCGCGATTGCATGTCAGCATCGGCGCGATCGATACCGCATTGTTCAGCGCGTTCGGGCAGCGCCAGGTGTCGCAGATCTATTCGGACATCAACCAGTACGCGGTGGTGCTCAACTCCAGCCCGGGCGAGAACCTGAGTCCGCAATCGTTGCTGAATGTCCGCGTGCGCAGCGACAACGGCCTGATGATCCCATTGTCTGCGCTGGCGACGATGGAGCCGGCCACCTCGCCGTTGCGCGTGCGCCACCACAACCAGTTGCAGGCGGTCACCATCAGCTACAACCTGGCCAAGGACGTGCCGCAGGATCGCGGCGTCGCGCTGGTCAACCAGGCCGCCTACGCGGTGCACCTGCCGTCCGGGGTCCGGGTGGAATTCACCGGCGCCAACCAGCGCCTCCAGCAGGCCCAATCCAACGGCATGGTGCTGCTGCTGGGTTCCATCCTGGCGATGTACATCGTGCTCGGCATTCTGTACGAAAGCCTCGGCCACCCGCTGACCATCCTGTCGACCCTGCCCGCCGCCGGCGCCGGTGCGTTCCTGGCCATGCTGGTCACCCAGACGCAGCTCTCGCTGATGGCAATCATCGCGATCCTGATGCTGATCGGCATTGTCAAGAAGAACGCCATCCTGATGGTCGATTTCGCGCTGGTGCGCGAGCGCGAGCACGGCATGTCGGCCCCCGACGCGATTCGCGAGGCGGCGCTGGTGCGCTTCCGCCCGATCACCATGACCACGCTGGTGGCGATGGGCGCGGCACTGCCGCTGGCGATCGGATTCGGGATCGGTTCGGAAATGCGCCAGCCGCTCGGCATCGCCATCGTCGGCGGGCTGCTGGTGTCGCAGTTGCTGACCCTGCTCAGCACTCCGGCGATCTACCTGTGGAATCACGACCGCAAGATCCGCAAGGCGGCGCGCCATGAGCGCCGGGCCGCGAAGAAGCGGTTGAAGGCTTTGGGACGCCCGCAGACGGCGTCCTGAAGGTTGCTTCAAATGACGAAAACCAGGTGGCGAAAGCGACATGATGAGCGCGGCCGGTCACTGGGAGCGCAGGCGTCCCGTCCGCCAGAGCATGCCGGCGAGACGCCGGCGCTCCGTATGCCTGCTCTCTTGCGCCCTTCCAGGAGCGCGTATGCAGCGAGGGCCGCGCACGACGTGCGCGGCCCTCGCCTGACACAAAGTCGGAGTCGTGCTTACGGACGACGCTTCTTCTCGTCTTCCCGTTGCTTGTCGGCGGCCTTGCCGACCTCCTTCTGCATCTTGCCGGCGTTCTTTTCGATATTGCCGGCCACCTGCTTGCCCACGTTACCCGTGACCTTGCCCACGCCCTCCTTCACGGCGCCTTTGACTTCGTGCTTGGTGCCTTCGGTACGATTCTTGTCCACGCGTATTCTCCGGGTTCTCGCCTGCCTGATCGCAGGCCGGACCTTTGTAGCCACGCCAGGGTGGGGTTCGCGTGACGCCGACGTGCTGGATACGTTCACATCGTTGCGTTCATCTGGCGACAGCGGCGATGGCGACGCCGCCGGCAATGATCGTCGCACGGTGGTGAGGCGGCGCGCGCCGCCTTCCAGCTAGCTGGATTCGAACGGATCCAGCGCGGTCGCCGGGACATCCAGGCCGGTGCTTGCTGCCTGCTGCGCATGGCCGCCGAGCATGCTGGCATGGCGCCAGTTGCCCCAGCGGTAGTACGCCGCCGCCAGCACCACGGCCACCAGCGAACCCAGCGGAAAGCTCCACCACACGGCATCGGCGCCCCAGGAGTCGCGCAGCAACCAGGCAAATGGAACGCGCACGAACCACAGCGCCACGGCCAGGATGATCAGCGGCGGTATCACCGCGCCGGTGGCGCGGACCACGCCAAACAGCACGAAGCTCAAACCGAAGAACAGGAACGACCACACCACGATCGAATTCAGGTGCTGGGCGATGCCGATCGCCACGCCGTCATCGGGCAGGAAGATACCCAGCGCGCCGCGATTGAACAGGTACACCACCGCCACCAGCGCGCCGGTGAGCAGGAAGTTGTACCCCACGCCCACGCCGGCGATGCGCGAGACGCGGTCCCACCGCTGCGCGCCCACATTTTGTGCCGCCATCGACGACACCGCCGCGCCCACCGCCAGCGACGGCATCTGGATATAGGTCCACAACTGCGAGGCGGCGCCATAGGCGGCCGTGGTCTGCGAGCCGTACGCATTGACCAGGCTGATCATCACCAGCGCCGAGGAGGAGATCACCACCATCTGCAGGCCCATCGGCAGGCCCTTGAGCACCAGTGCGCGTACCAGCGCGAGATCCGGCTTCAGGTAATGCAGCTCGCCGCGGTACAGGCACAGGAAATTCCTGCGCCGGTACAGATACGCCAGCAGCCCGACCAGGGCGACCGTCTGCGCGATCAAGGTGGCCAGCGCGGAGCCACCGATGCCCAGCGCCGGCACCGGACCCAGGCCGAAGATCAACAGCGGATTCAGCGCGATATCCAGCGCCACCGACAGCAGCATGAAGTAGAACGGGGTGTGCGAGTCGCCGGCGCCACGCAGCGTCATCATCAGGAAGCTGTAGAAATACATCGGCGGCAGCGCGATGAAGATCACGCGCAGGTAGGCGATGGCATAGGGCCGCGCGTCGACCGGCGTGCCCATCGCATCGAGGATGTTGCCGGTGAACACGTAACCGAGGATGGCCACGGTCAGCGACAACACCACGAAAAAGCCCGTGCTGGTGCCAACCACGCGCTTGACCTGGGCCATGTCGCGCGCACCCACCGCCTGGCCGACCAGAATGGTGTTGGCCATGGCGATGCCAAACACCACGCCAAGCAGGAAGAACAACACCAGGTTGGCGTTCGACACCGCCGCCAGCGCCGCCTCGCCCAGGAAGTGGCCGATCCATATCGCGTTGACCGAAGCGTTCAGCGATTGCAGCACGTTCGCGCCCAGGATCGGCAGCGAGAACAACAGCAGACTGCGGGCGATCGGCCCTTCGGTCAGCGCGGCGGCGTTGCGGGTGGATGGCGGCATCGAAATCCGGACTCGCGGTGGGTTGGGAACGTGGCGGAGGTTCGCTGCCCGTGACGGGCCTCCAGGTCCCGATACTTTGTAGTGACAACGCATGGTACGCGATGGGAGCGTCGTAGCCAGGGGCCATTTCGTCGCGTGGCAGGACGCAACGCGTCTTCGATCACGACACCACGTTGGCACAGCTTGCCTGCGGCGATCGGCGACCGTCAGCCTGCCGCCGCTTCGGTCCACGCCACTCCAATGCTGCGCAAGGCCGGACTGCTCATGCAGCTCAATGCGATCGCGGTCAGCAGCAGTCCGGCGCCGGCGAACAGCGAAGTCAGTGAAATCACCTTCAGCAGACTGCCGGCGCCTTCCTGGCGATGCTTGTCCAGACTCCGGCTGTCGCTGACGGCGATCATTGCGATCCTGATGGTGGATTTCGCCCTCGTCCGCGAGCGCGAACACGGCATGTCTGCACCCGACGCGATCCGCGAAGCCGCGCTGGTGCGCTTCCGCCCAATCACCATGACCACCCTGGTCGCGATGGGCGCGGCGATGCCGCTGGCGATCGGCTTCGGCATCGGCTCGGAAATGCGCCAGCCGCTGGGCATCGCCATCGTCGGCGGCCTGCTGGTCTCGCAACTGCTGACCCTGCTGAGCACCCCGGCGATCTACCTGTGGAACCACGACCGCAAGATTCGCAAGGCGGCGCGCAAGGAGCGCAAGGCGGAGAAGAAGCGGCGCAAGGCGCTGGGCAGGGCTCAGGTCGCGTAGCGCTGCGGCTGGTGTGAATCAAAGGAGGTGGAGATAGTCGCGCGATGCAACTACCACCACCTTTTTATCAGCTGCATTGGGCTCAGAACGCCACGCTCAGACGTGCCGATAGCATCTGCGCATGATCGCGCTGGCCCCTCTCGTAGTCGTAGTCGAACTTCAGCGAGGTATGCGCCGACAGCCTTGCGTCCAGAGCGGCGTCAAACTCGCCGCTGTAGCGCGACAGGCCGATGCCAACCAGTGGCTGCCACTGTTGCAGGCCCACGAAGCTGGCGTTGAACTCGTCGCCATGTGAGGCAAGGGTACGCTGCCATTGCGCACGTGCGCTGAAGTCCACAGCGCGGCCGTCATCCAGATCCCAATGACGGCCCGCGCGCACGCCGAGACCCGCTTGCCAGCGATCCAGCGTCTGCGCGTTGCTTTGCAGGCCAAAGCCGCCTGCGCCCTGTTCGGCGAAGCCGTCGCGACCGATGCGGGCGTACTCCACATTGACGAACGGCGTGACGTGGCTGTTGCCACGGTCGAAGCGCAGGCCGCTCTCGCCATGGGCCACGTCGTAGCTGCCATCGTATTGGGTTCCCACCCCCTGCGCGCTTTCGCCCAGCAGAATTTGTCGGCTGATATCCTGCTGAAAATGGCCGAAAGCGACGCGGCCCTGCGTGTACCAGCTGCCATTGAGCCAAGCCGCGTACAGCATGCCCTCGGTGCTGCGGCTATGGTCGTGATCGTAGCCCTGGTGCAGCCGCTGCTGGCCTTGGCTCTGGCCGAACGCGTAGCCGGCAACGCCGGAACGACCGATCTGACGGTCGCTGCCGACCAGCCAGCCATTCAACTGGAAGCCGACATCGCTGAAGCCGGCGCGAGCCATGTCGCCACCGATACCGAGGTCATGTGTCCACATGCCGTAGCCGGTGCCCTTGTCGAGCAGATGGTCGAAGCGATCCGACAACGCGCGGCTGGACGCGCCGATGGCCTCGAAAGTCATCGCAGTGCTGGCTGCATGCAGCTGGCCGGACAGGCTTTGCAGGGAGGCTTGTGCGGCCTGCAGGGTCGGCGCTTGCTGGAACTGCCCGGCAGCCTGCAGGAAGTCGCCTGGCACGTCAGCGAGATTGCCGGTTGCGATCTTGTCGTCCAGTTGCTTGAAGGCACCTTGTACTCGTCGTGCGCTGCCGAAGGAAGCCGGGGTGTAGCTCACGCCATCACCGGCAGCCGCGGTAGTCACATCGAGACCGGTGGTGTCCAGCCACACGTTGTTGGCGTCGTAGTTGATGGTGGTTGCGGTGAACACCACGCCTGTGGCCTTGACCAACTGGCCGAAGGTGCCGTTGACGCCTCCGAGCGCGGTAAGGACATTGGTATGGGTATTGCTCACGTAACCGAAGTTGGCGCCGGTCACCTCCAGAGTTCCACCGTTGAGCGTGGCCTTACCGGCCACATCCAGCTTGCTGCCGAGGCGGACGGCCAACGTACCTGTGGAAGCTTGCGTATAGTCGCCTCCGACCGTGATATTTTGCCTTTGCACAAATACCTTGCCGGCGTTGGAAAGATTGCCAGCGACACCGACCATCCAGACATCCAGGTAGTCGTCTGCAAGACGACCTAGAACGCCCGCCTCGCCCACCGTGACGTCGCCAGGTACCACTTGCTTCGCCAGCAACACGCCGTTATTGATCGTGGTGCCTCCGGAGTACGTGTTTGCCGCTTCCAGAATCAAATTGTTCGAGCCATCTTGCGTGACAGATCCCGTCCCGGAAATCGCACCACCGTAGAAAATGTTCAAATTGCTGTTGAATACGAGCGACCCGTCATTCACGACATCGGCGTGCAGCTCGTACTTGTCGACGTTGTATATGGCCGTACTGGACGGGTCGCCAGATAGATTCCCAGTGTTGTCCATCTGCAAGGTACCGCGTTCGATCGTGATGTAAGTGGGCTGAATTTGGTGGCTCGCCAGTAGCGTGAGTGTTCCCGTACCGGCTTGTACAAGCGTGCCGTAGTAGGCCGGGGCATTCCCTGCCAGAATATTGCCGTCAAAAGTCACAGCGTCACTGCGATTGAACATCAGCTCGCCGCCATCGATGTTGACGTCGTATGGGCCGATGGCACCTTTTGTACCACCGTCACCTATTTGCAACGCACCGCCCAGGATGATTACGGGACTCGCCATGAGTTCGTCGTTGTCGATAACCCAGGTGCCATCGCCTTTTTTGATCAGTGAGCCCGCGAAGGTGGTCGTGCCGGTGACCGCTTGCGAGTACGACTGTGTCGTCCCCGTGCCGCCGTCCAAAACCAGGGAGGAATCAGAGTTCGAACCGATCTCGAGATCGCCCTGAATAGAACCACCGGCCGACAGGGCGACGTAGTTGTTTGCAGTCGAAATCATCTGCACATTGCCGATGATGGTGCCCGCATTGATCAACGCCATCTCCCCGTCAGGATTGGATGGAATGGCGCTAGCCGAAGCCACGAAAATGGCGCAATCACCGGTGCCTCCGCAATCTCCACCCGTAGTACCAGTCGCCTCGATGGTGGACCCGCTGCCATTGCTCACTGTGCCGCCGTGTTGCAGGGAAACGCCGATTGAGCTTCCCGTGATCGTACCGCCATCGATATTGCTCACGACGGCGGTATCACCTTGGACCTGGATCGCGTCGCCAAGCGTCCCTGAGGCACTGATGAGGCTGTTACCTTCGTTGGTGATCGATCCGCCCTGAGTCAGGGTCACACCGACGTTTCCTCCTTCGATGTGGCTGCTATTGCTATTGGTGACTGTGCCACTGTAATTAAGCCAGATACCCCTGTTGGCTCCCTCAATGCTGGCGTTGTTACTGTTGGTGATGTCGCCCCCTACAGCATAGACGCCATTGCCACCGGTGCCGATTGCCTTGATGCTGGCGTCATCGTTGATCACAGTACCTTCCCACATTACCCGTACGCCGTAACCGCCAGAACCGTCGCCGCTGATGACGCCGCCACTTTTGTTGGTCACTGTGATTTTTGTTGTGCCACCATTGCTGTATATCTGTATGCCGTTGGTTCCCCCTTCCATGAGGCCACCATTGCTATTGGTAACGGCAACCGTGTTACCCCAAAGAAATAAACCTCTACCTTGGGAGCTGATGATGCGGCCGGCGTCGTTGCTCACCGTGATCACGTTGCCGTCTGTTACGGCAACACCTTCAGTGATTCCGTTGATGCTGCTGCCAGCGCCGTTGCTGATGATGGCCTCAGTGTTCATGTTCAGAAGCAGGCCGTTCGTATCTCCCGCAATGTTGCCGCCATCATGATTCAAAATCGTGACGGCTCCTGCGTTGGATTCCACCGGGGCGCTGTCCAGGTTGTCGACGAGTACGCCCGCGTTGTCCAGCGTGGCGCCGTTGTTCAAGAGGACGTGATTGGTTAGCGACACACTGCTATTCACTTTCAGCGTGGCGTTCTGGTTGCCGCTGTCGTCCACCGTGACGTTGCCTGGGCCCGGCATGCCCCCAGACGCAACTTCCAGGGTGCCACCATTCACAACGGTGCCGCCTGCGTACGTATTGGGGCCAGCCAGCACCAGCGTGCCAGCGTCAGTCTTGACCAGCGTCGAGTCACCGTCGAGCACGCTGTTGATTATGACTGAGTAGCCCGCGCCAGCGGTCGTGCCGTCACCCACGCGGATGATCGAGTGGGTTGGATCGTCCGCGCTGCCAACGAGGTGAATCGTATCGCCCTGGATGACGTAGCCGGTGCTGGCGAACTGCATGCCGGCGACGTGGATGTCGCCATTGCTGCCATCCACGGTCACTGTGCCCGGCGTGACCTGGAACACGGCAAAGGAGCCGTCGCTGAAGGATGCATTGACCGTACCGCCAGTATCAGTCCAGCTGTTGTTCGAGAGCACGCTACCGCTCTGCCAGGTACCGTTGCCACCGTTGATCGCGTTGTTGTCTTTGGGGCCGGCATCGCCATCCCAAAAGCTGAAAATCATGCCTTGAGTGTCGATCAGGTTGACCTGATGCGCCACTCCGGTCTGCACCAATACGCTGGGGGAGGGAATGCTGCCCAACGTCAAGCCGTTATTGGTCAGCGTGCCAGCGTAGTTGAACACGCGGTATGCGCCGGGGCCGAAACTTCCGCCCGGTGCGACGCTGACGTTTAGGGTGCCGTCCAGCACCAGGTTGCTGTTGACGTTGATGAGATCATTGAGTTGACCGCCGACGGTATTGGCCTGGCCAAAGCTGTAATCGAGCGCCGATCCTGCGGACAGGACGAGGGCGCCGTTGATGGTAAGCGTGCCGATAGCGCCGTTGCTGCCCGGCGCCAGGGTCGCACCAT
>Ga0208357_1002966_pt1 | contig 10780 bp, 6 predicted proteins | sample NGESurdeep092012_6_FD_184487 | JGI IMG/M metagenome (GOLD analysis project Ga0208357, IMG submission 184487) | Arctic peat soil microbial communities from Barrow, Alaska - NGEE Surface sample F52-2 deep-092012 (SPAdes) | ecosystem: Environmental > Terrestrial > Soil > Wetlands > Peat ... | reverse complement strand
GGCGGCGTAGGCGAGGGTGTCGACGCCGAGATTGACGTGGCCGAGCGGGCGCTCGGCGGGCAGCAGCCACGCCATTAACGCGAGGCCGGCGATCATGAGCGCGAGGCCGGGGATAAGGAACAGCCAGCGCGGCGAGTACATGAGCAGAAAGCGCAGATGACGCCATCCATCGCGCCAGGTTTTGAGGTGCGGCGGACGGCTGCGGCCATCTTTTTTGAGCGTGGTAGGGACTTCGACCATGTGCTGGCCGAGCAGCGCGGACTTGACGACCATCTCGCTGGCGAACTCCATGCCGGTGGTGCGGAGGTCGAGTTGGCGATAGGCTTCGACAGAGAAGGCGCGGATGCCGCAGTGGAAGTCGCCGATGGGCGCTTGAAACAGCGCGCGCCCGAGGAAGCTGAGGACCGGGTTGCCAAGATAGCGATGCAGAGGCGGCATGGCTTTGGGGCCGATGCCTCCGCGGAAGCGGTTGCCCATGACGAGGTCGGCGCCGTTGCGCAGCTCGGCGAGGAAGCGCGGGATGTGCGCGAATTCGTAGCTGTCGTCGGCGTCGGCCATGAGGACGTATTGGCCGCGCGCGGCGAGGATGCCTGCATTCAACGCCGCGCCATAGCCGCGTACCGGAACCGGAACGACGCGTGCGCCGTGTTCGAGCGCAATGGCCTGCGAGCCGTCGGTCGAGCCGTTGTCGGCGACGACGACCTCGCCGGCGATGCCGTTCTCGCGCAGCGCGGCAAGTGCCTTGTCGACGCAGACGGCGAGGGTCTCGGCCTCGTTCAGGCAGGGCATCACGACGGTCAGCTCTACTTCATTCACTGGAGCCTCGGATGAAGCTGCGATTGTTTCAAGACCAGCGCTCATGGTCCTCCCTCTCGTGTCGTCGTCCACGGCAGTACTGCCGGAGTTGTGCTGGTTGTGGTCGCGCCGGGCGGGAGCGTGCTGTCGAGGTTCAGTGGATATGCGTAGAACGATGTCTCGCCGAGGCGTACCCAGCCTGCGGCCGCGGGTGCGGATGAACTGATGACACCGGGATCGAACTCCGCGACCAGCACGGTGGCGCCCTGGCGCTTCAGGATGTCATACGCTTGAGCGCGGTTGGGCAGAGCTTCCCATTGCTCGAAGAGATGCGGGCTGGGGTTGTAGATCTCGGTCAGCACGCGTACACCGGCGAGGCGAGCCCAGTAGTCCGTGTTCAGACAGGCGATGGCTCCCATGCAGGCGACCTGATCGCCGGGCCGCACGCCCAAGGCCTCGAGTCCGTGGGCGGCGCCAAAGATCTGTGGGTTATACCAGGGATGCGGAAGTGCGGCCTCGTCGCGGCGTTGCTGGAAGGCGATGCGAAGGCTCTCTCCGGCGGCTAGAAAGGCGAGGAGGACAACCATGGCGGTCGCTCCGCTGCGCAGCCACGGACGCTGCCGGCCTTCCTCTTCCGAGCTGACGCTCTGGGGCATCTGGGGTGCATGTAGCGTGGCGAAGACAGGAAGCACGGTGACGAGGTAGGCGAGCGTCACGTAACGCTCTTCGATGTTGACGATGCCATAGAGGACCCACATCGCGAGGCCGAGCAGAATCATCGGCAGCCAGAAGCTCCCCTCATGCCTCCAGTTTCCGAAGCGCAGCTGCGCGCCGCAGACGAGCAGAAGGATGAGCAGAATCCAGGCCTCGGGATGATTGAAGAGGTAGCGGAAGACGAGGACGAGATTACGCGCATCGCGGCGCAGAAGCGCGTGCGGATTAAGGTGCGGGATGATGCGCTCGTTGAAGAAGGTGGTGTCGAACCAGTCGGGATAGGTGCCGTAGGGCTCAGCGCGATAGCTGTAGATGCCGGGGGAGGCGAGCAACTGCTTTTCCGGATGAATGAGGTTTACCGTCGCTGGCCCGAAGCTCGATTTCATCCACGGCTCTAGGTGCATCTTTTCCACGCCGGCCGAGTACCAGGCGTAGTTCAACGCGCCGGAGTCACCGAAGTCGAAGCGGTGCTTCTGCTGGGAGAGCGCGGCGATGTAGGGGCCGGCGACCGCGGCGAAGGCCAGGATCGCGAGGACGCCGCTGATTGCGACACGCGCGAGTTTGCGGCGCTGTAACCATCCCTGGAACAGCACCATCACAGCAATGCTTAGCAGGGCTACGACAAAGGCGAAGGATTTGGTGAGATAGGCGAGGCCGAAGAAGAGACCCATCAGCGGCGCATAGACGAGGCTTTCGGTTGCGAGCGCTTGAAGCAGCATGGCGAAGGCCAGGAGCATCAGCGCCTGCAGGAGGGCGTCGGGACGAATGGTGCCCATGGAGAGCTCGCGCTGTGAGGCGATGACGACCAGAGCGACGCCGAGGAAGGCCAGCGCTTTGCGCGAGAGCAGAGGCTCACGACTGGGGACGAGGGTTCGCGCGCGCAGCCGGTCCAGCCCCGCGATGAAGAGCAGCATCGCGACAATCTGTAGAAGAAAGATCGCGTAGTTCGCGACGTAGTATGCGCCGAGCTCGTTCCAGCGCGTAGGTTGAAAGGCGATCTGCGCGACAGCCAGCGCCGCCGGGTAAAGAGGATTCCAGTAGCCATCCACCGCGCCCGCCCAATGGTGCGCGTGCAGCAGGTCGGCGATGTCCATGTAGGACACCGCATCGCCATCCACCTGATAGGGCTGAAACCTGGTTGCGAGCCAGCCGATCGGCACCAGCAACAGCAGGTAGACGATCAGCAGCTTGCGCAGGCGCGACTGGGACATCAAGAGCTCCGGTTGCTGCGATTAAGGATATCCTGCGGCGGCGTCACGCGGACTCACCTCTTGTGGTACATCACGGCACACTAGAGGATGTAGCGGCTGAGGTCCTGGTTCTTGACGATGCTCGCAACCTGCTGTTGCACGTAGTCGCGGGAGACGATCAGTACCTTCTCGGGGCCCTTGTCGGTCATGCGCTCCTCGAGGGGAGGGACGGCCTTGTTCAGCGAGTTTGCGTCCGGCGCGACGGGCTCGCCAGCCGCGGCCTTGACGAGGTCGGGGGCCTGGAAGCTGATCTCGTCCAGCACTTTTTCCATGATGGTGTGCAGGCGGCGGGCGCCGATGTTTTCTGTCGTCTCGTTGACCTCGAAGGCGAAGCGCGCCATCTCTTCGAGTGCGTCGGGCGCGAACTCAAGCTTGAGGCCTTCGGTTTCCAGGAGGGCGATGGACTGCTTGACCAGTGAGGCGCGCGGCTCGGTGAGGATGCGCAGAAAATCGTCGACCGTGAGCGGAAGCAGCTCGACGCGGATGGGGAAGCGGCCCTGCAGCTCAGGGATGAGGTCGCTGGGCTTGGAGACGTGGAAGGCTCCGGCGGCGATGAAGAGGATGTGGTCGGTGGCGACGAAACCGTACTTGGTGTTGACGGTGGTGCCTTCGACGATGGGAAGGATGTCGCGCTGCACGCCCTCGCGGCTGATGTCGGGGCCGTGGCCGCCTTCGCGCCCGGCGATCTTGTCGATCTCGTCGAGGAAGACGATGCCCGAGTCCTCGACGCGCTCGACCGCGATGCGGGTGACCTGGTCCATGTCGAGCAGGCGCGATTCTTCCTCCTGCACGAGGTATTCGAAGGCGTCGGCGAGCTTCATCTGGCGCTTGCGCGTGCGCTGGCTCAAGAGGTTGGAGAGCATGTCCTTCAGCCCGCTGCCCTCCATCTCCTCGGGCGGCTGGTTGGAGAGAATTTCGATCTGCGGCTGGTTGCGGTCGCGCGTCTCCAGATCGACCAGGCGGTCGTCGAGACGGCCTTCGCGGAACTGCTGGCGAAGCCGGTCGCGCTCGCGCTGGCGGTCGGCGTCGCTCTTGGGAACGACGGTTAGCGATGCATGATTGTTGGGCTCCGGGGCTGCGTGGGGCGCGGGTTGCGGGAGCTCTTGTGCGGGCGGATCAGCTTTCGCATCGCTGTCTGAAGTGGGCGGGTGGCTGGCGCCTTGCTGCAGGATTAGATCGAGCAGGCGGTCTTCGGCGGCCAGCTCGGCACGGTCTTCAATGTCTTCGAGCTTCTCCTCGCGAACCGCGTCGATACCGATCTCGACCAGGTCGCGGATGATGGATTCGACATCGCGGCCGACGTAGCCGACCTCGGTAAACTTCGAAGCCTCGACCTTGAGGAAGGGCGAGTTGGTGAGCTTGGCAAGGCGGCGCGCGATCTCGGTTTTGCCCACGCCGGTTGTGCCGATCATGAGGATGTTCTTGGGCATGATCTCCTCGGCGAGCTCGGGCGGAAGCTTCTGGCGGCGGGTGCGATTGCGCAGCGCGATGGCGACGGCGCGCTTGGCCGCGGCCTGACCGATGACGTACTTGTCGAGCTCGGCGACGATCTCGCGCGGGGTCAGCTCTTCAAGCGAGAGCGGCTGATCTTCGGCGGTTCCGGGGAGATAGATGGCCATAGGGTTACTGCTTCCGTGCGAACTTTTTTAATTCGTCGACATCCCCTAAGTCGCGCGGACGCCCTGCGGCCAGCTTGTTGGCAATGAGATGTTCCCTGGATATGAAACGCACTGACAAACCCTCTATCGATCCGATGGTCGCTTCCTTCCATGCCTCCTCGAACGAAACTCCGGGGATGCTTTGCATGATATCGATGCGATCCGGCTCAATACCAACCTGAAAGAACTGATCGGGCTTTCCATAGAAATCGGAAGGAGACACATCCGCAAGCGGGGCGCCGAATTGGGCGAGCGCTTTGTAAACAGCCAACCCGTTGGCTTCGCTGCCGTGAATGAAAAGGTCAAGGTCTTTCGTGAAGCGGGCCTGGGTGTAGGCGTTTACGGCGTGGCCGCCGATGACCAGATATTCAACCCCATGATCGTTGAAGGCGGACAAGAGATCGATTTGATCCTTGAGCATGAACATCAATCCCTCTCTGTCTGTAGGCATACTCAATCAATTCGACAGTGGCCTGCATCTTCTCTTCGATCGAACGTTGGTTCCAGTACCGAATGGTCTCGGCTTCCTGTTCAGCATGACTGCTGAATCTCCGGATCGTACGCCCAGGCTGAGTTGTCACCGATTCAGACATTTCGCGCTCCGACGCCATTTTACGCCGTGGCAGTCAGCTCTTCGATCATGACGCTCTGATTGGAGTAGATGCAGATGTCGGCGGCGATCTTCATCGAGCGTTCGACGATCTCGCGGGCGGAGAGCTCGGTGTTTTCGATGAGTGCGGTTGCCGCGGCCAGAGCGAAGTTGCCGCCGGAGCCGATGGTTGCGATGATGCCCGCGTCCTTGCCATCTTTGCCGTCGCCGACCGGGTCGGGCTCGATGACGTCGCCGTCGCCGGAGAGCACGAACATCTGCTTGCCGTCGGCGACGATGAGCAGGGCTTCGAGCTGGCGGAGCAGCTTGTCGGTGCGCCAGTCCTTGGCGAGCTCGACGGCGGAGCGGCCGAGGTTGCCGCCGTACTGCTCCAGCTTGGCCTCGAAGCGGGTGAAGAGCGAGAAGGCGTCGGCCGTGGAGCCGGCGAAACCGGCCAGCACCTTGTCGTTGTAGAGCCGCCGGATCTTGCGCGCGGAGTGCTTCATGACGGTGGCGCCCAGCGTAACCTGGCCGTCGGCGGCCATCACCATCGAGGCGCCGCGACGTATGCAGAGGACCGTCGTGGATCGAACGCGGCGGCCGTCCGCCAAGTCAAGCGGAGAGGGGTTCAGCGGTTCCGGCCTGGGTGTCGGCCTGGGTGTCAGCGGGGGGGACACTCTTGTGTCATTGCGGACTCGCTGTCCGCGCGTTGATTCTGTAGTTGAAGTCGTTTCGCTCATGAGCAATCTGAAGTATATCGCCGCACCACGACTGGTTCCTCCCAGCCTCATTGCTATCGCCTTGGCCGCCGCGGCCTGCGCTATGCTCGTCTCACCCGACGTGAGGCCCTTTGTTCAACATCTGGCTCCCTTTCTGCATGGGCGCGATCCGCGTATTGCTGGCGGCGTGGCCGGCGGGATTGCAGTCGTGGGGGTGGCCGCGTGGATCATCGCGCGCCTGCGCAGGCCTTCGGCGGAAGAGATGGAGCGTCGCCGCCGCGACCAACTGGCAACGACCGGGCGCATCACCGATGGCGTGCTGATCGACGCGCGCACGCTGGGTGGCGAGGAGAGCACGTCGCCCACGCCCGAGGTTCTCTTCTACAGCTATCGGCTGGCGGGCGTTACCTATGACTGCGCGCAGGATGTCTCCACGCTGCCTGAACGCGTGCTGGGCTGGAAGCTCGACCAGCCGCTGCAGGTGCGCTACGACCCGCGTAACCCGGGCAACAGCGTGGTGGTGGCGGAGAGCTGGAGCGGCCTGTGGCAGGGCCACGCCTGACGATTCCTGCAAGGTTCAGCCGACATAAATCTCAGCGTGAGTGGACTGCCGTCGCGGCCGATGGGGTCGGCGGCGCGGGTTCGTCCATCAACTGCCGGGCCAGATAGACGTAGGTCATGGCCCAGGTGCCGGCCTCTTCTTTCAGGTCGGCGCCTGCGCCGTGACCGCCCTCGACGATCTCGTAGTAGAAGAACGGCTCGTGGAACTCCTCCATTTTGGCGGCGAACTTGCGAGCGTGCTGTGGGCCGACGCGGTCGTCCTTAGTGGTGGTGAAGATGAAGGGCGTGGGATATTTCACATCGGGCTTGAGCTGCTGATAGGGCGAGATGGAAGCCAGAAAAGCGCGCTCGGCTGGATTGGAGACCGAGCCGTACTCACCGACCCAGCTTGCTCCGGCAGCGATGTGCTCGAAGCGCAGCATGTCCAGTAGCGGTACCTGGATGACGATTGCCTTCCAGAGATCGGGATGTTCGGTCATCTCCACGCCCATGAGCAGGCCGCCGTTGGAGCCGCCCATGATGCCGAGCCGCGGGGTGGATGTGACCTTGCGCGCGATGAGGTCTTCGGCCACCGCCGCGAAGTCATCGTAGATGCGCTGGCGATGGGTCTTGAGGCCGGCCTCATGCCAGGCGGGGCCGAACTCGCCGCCGCCACGGATGTTGGCCAGAACATAGACACCACCGTTTTCGAGCCACAGCTTGCCCACGTTAGCGGAGTAAGCCGGCGTCTCGGATACCTCGAAGCCGCCGTAGGCCGTCAGCAGGGTGGGATTCGAGCCGTTGAGCTGGATGTCCTTGCGATGCACGACAAAGTACGAAACCCTGGTTCCATCTTTGGAGGTTGCTTCCCGCTGTTCGACGACATCGTTGGAGGCGTCGAAACGCGGCGGCTCGGACTTGGCCTCGGTCAGCGAGCCGGTAGCGGCATCGCCGAGCCATGCGGAAGGTGGCGTCAGGAAGCCGGTGATGCCGAGGAAGAACTCATCGCCGAGATCATTGGCCGAGAGTATCTGCACGCTGCCGTGGCTGGGCGTGGGGAGTGAGTGGCGCGTCCAGCCATGCTGCGTCCGCGTCATGACATAGGCGCGGCCCTCCACGTTGTCCAGCGTGGTGACGATCAGCCCGTTACGCGTCATCGCTACGCTCTGAAGAAACTCCTTGGACGTCGGCGCAAAGATGACGGCCGGCTTCAGGTGCCCGGGATCGCGCAGAACGTCGGCGAGTTGCAGCTCGAGCAGCGAGCCGGCGGCGAAGCTGGGGCCACCCGCGGAGGGCGTCCAGTTTTCATGCAACCTAACCAACACATGTCCATTCAGCATGCCGCTCAGGTCGGCCTTCGCCGGAAGTGCCAGCGGACGAATGCCGGCGGGCGTCTGGACCGAATAGCGGGTCTCGAAGAACGAGGGACGACGAAGGAAGAGGGTCAGCATGTGGCCTTCCGCGTCATGCTCCGTGAAGGCATCCGCGCCTACATCGTTCGGTTTGCCGCGAAAGACCTCCTTTGCGTCGCTGAGCGGCGTTCCACGCTTCCACTCCTTGATCACGAAGGGATAGCCGGAGATGGTCATGGTGCCCGGACCCCAGTCGCGGGAGACCAGCAACGTGTCGTGGTCCAGCCATGCGACCTGCTGCTTGCTGTGCGACAGCTCAAATCCATTGGGAACGAAGGTAGCCGTCTGCAGATCGAACTCGCGCTCGGTGCTGGCGTCCTCGCCGCCCGCGGAGAGCGTGACCAAACAGAACTTGTCGCCGGGATAGAGGCAGTCGAGACCGTGCGGAACCCAGTTCACCTTCTCGGCCTTGCCGAGCGCGTCATAGTCGAGCACCGTCTCCCATTGCGGGTGCGCGCTGCGGTAGTTCTCGATGCTGGTGCGGCGCAGCAGGCCGTGCGGGTGTTGCGCGTCCTTCCAGAGGTTGTAGACGGTGTGGTTGATGAGTCCGGGAGCGGGCAGCCGGTCAGGGTTCTCGGCGATCTCGAGGGCCTCGGCCTGGAACTTGGCGTAGCGGGGATCGGCCTCGAGCACCTTCGAGGTCTGCTCGTCGTGCTGCTTGACCCACTGCATCGAGCGCGCGCTCGAAACATCTTCCAGCCAGAGATACTTGTCCGCCGACTGCGGCGTCTGGGCGGTCAGGCGCATGGAGCCGCACACCAGGGGGCCACACAGGAAGGCCGCTGCGGCCAAAGCCATGGTTAGAGATCGCGTCATCGTTCACTGCTCCTTGAAACTTGAAACTTGAAAATTTGAAACTTGAAACCGAAATGAAACGGAAATGGAGAAACGCAAAGTAGAAACGTTGGAGATATCGCCCCGGGACCCGTCCGAACAGGGTAGAGCACGGCGCCGCGCCTGTATGCAGAAAAATTGCGATTGTTCTGGGAGGGGGAAAAGGCGACGCCGCCGTGTCCGCGGTACTAAAGGGCCGACGGCCGTCCAAAGACGGCCGCTTGCGCGCACAGCGGCACCCGGTTGTTCAGAGCCCGGCACGTCCCCGGAGCAGCTTCGCCACACAGGCTGTGACCTGAACGGGTTATTATCTGCACCAATCCCTACTTTTCCCGGCAGCGTTGCTTGCTAAACTGGCTACAACCTCCGCGTCCTAAGAGGATTCTTATCTGGCCTGCGCCGCAGGTTAGAGAAGCCTTTTCTTTGGCCGCGAGGATCGCCCTCTCACGTGCTCTGTTTTACGGTGTGATTCACCGCTGTACTAAGTCCGTGAGGGGTAGACAGGGTCTCCGCTTGCCGCTGAGCTGGTTCGCAGGCATTGCATCTCGTCGCGTCCGTGTCTTCCTCCGAGGACAGGCGTTCTCTTTTTTGTGTCTAATTCTGACTCTGCTATTGGCTGGCTTCGCGTCCCATGTTGACGCACAGGTTGACGCACAAGCTGTCACGTCCTCCGTGGCTGTGCGGCAGGCGCGGGTGCGAACGTTCCTCGCCCAACGCACCACACGCGATGGCAGCAGCCCGGCGCTCGCTCTGCTGCAGGTGCAGAAGCAGCAGGCCGCTCTGCTGACGCGGCAAAAGGTGCGAGCGCATGGCGGCTCAACTTCGCCGCTTGACGCGGCGTGGCAGCCGCTTGGTCCCAGCTCGATCGTCTCGCCGCTTTACGGAAAGCTGACCGGGCGCGTTACCGCGATCGCACTCGATCCGAATGACCTGACCGGCAACACGGCCTACATCGGCACGACCGGCGGCGGCGTGTGGAAGTCTACAAACGCGGCTGGCCCTTTGTCCTCAGTGACATTTAAGCCGCTCACGGACACGCTGCCGGTCTTCAGCGCAGACGCGGGCTCGGGCACAATCCCGTCGCTGTCGATCGGTGCAGTTGCGGTGCAGCCTGTGCCGAATCCTGTGGTGCTCGCAGGCACCGGCGATCCCAACGATGCGACTGACTCGCTCTACGGCGAGGGCTTGCTGCGCTCGGCGGATGGAGGCTTGACCTGGACGCTGGTCACCGACTCGCACGATGGCGCGACGGGCAATCACTCCTTGACCGGGCTGGCGACGGCGGGGCTGACATGGAGTACGGCGACACCTACGCTGGTCGTCGCGGCGTTGTCGACCTCGCCGGAGTCGGCGATCGTCAATGCTGCCGGTAGCTCCTCGGTTCCCGGGCTTTATTACTCGACCGACGCGGGCGTGACCTGGCAGATGAGTACGATCTACGACGGCGGCACGGTGGTGCAGCAGCCGGCGGCGCTTGGCACAGCGCAGAGCCGCAACCCGGCGACCTCAGTGGTGTGGGATGCGCAACGCAATCTTTTCTTCGCCGCGCTGCGCGGGCATGGCTACTACAGCTCTTCCGATGGAGCGGGCTGGACACGCCTCGCGAACCAGCCCGGCACGGGCCTTACTACGGCGAACTGCCCGGTGGGCGCCAATGGAGACGGCAGTTCAACCTGTCCAATCTTCCGCGGCACGCTTGCCGTGCAACCGGCTAACGGCGATCTTTACGCGTTGACCATCGATGGCAATGACAACGATCAGGGGCTGTGGCAGGACCTCTGCAATGCGGGCCCGGGCGGCTCGTGCGCCAGTCCGTCGCCGACATGGGGAGCGCGGCTGGACAACGGCGCGCTCGAAGTCGGCTCCGGAAGCGCGGAAATTGTGCAAGGCAACTACAACCTCAGCCTCGCGGCCTCGCCAGCGCCTTCGGGCGGAACGCTGCTCTTCGCGGGGACGGTTGACCTTTATCGTTGCTCACTCGCTTCTGGCGCGAGCAGTTGCATGCTGCGAGACACGACCAACTCGCTGAACGGATGCAAAGCGCCTGCCGGAGTCGCGCCGGCGCAGCACGCGATCGTCGCGACAGAGACCAGCGGAGCGCAGTTCGTTCTGCTGGGCAACGATGGTGGCCTGTGGCGCTCGACCGACGGTGTCGCCGAGACGGGACCACCGTGCTCCGCGAGCGACGCCCAGCACTTCGACAATCTCAATGGCGCGATAGGCACAGGCGGCTCACTGGCCGAGATCACAGGTTTTGCGCAGGACCCTG
>Ga0208357_1002965_pt1 | contig 10780 bp, 12 predicted proteins | sample NGESurdeep092012_6_FD_184487 | JGI IMG/M metagenome (GOLD analysis project Ga0208357, IMG submission 184487) | Arctic peat soil microbial communities from Barrow, Alaska - NGEE Surface sample F52-2 deep-092012 (SPAdes) | ecosystem: Environmental > Terrestrial > Soil > Wetlands > Peat ... | reverse complement strand
AATTCTCTACTGGGGCGTGTCGGAATGGAACGCCGATCAGATCGCGGCGGCGGCGACGCTGTGCGCGGCGCGCAACTGGGCCGCGCCGATTTCCAATCAGCCGCAGTACAGCGCGCTGTGGCGCCGCGTCGAGGAGCGCGTGCTGCCGGCCTGCCGCCGTTACGGCTTGGGAAACGTCGTCTGGTCTCCGCTGGCGATGGGGATTCTCACCGGCAAGTACACCGACGCAAATCGGCCGCCGGCTGGAACCCGGGCGGCGGGCAAGTTCAAGGACATGATGGAGGACTATTTCACGCAGCCGGTGCTCGATGCGGTCGCGCGCTTGAAACCGCTGGCGGAAAAGGCCGGCGCGACGCAAGCGCAACTCGCGCTGGCGTGGGTGCTGCGTCAGCCGGCGGTGACCAGCGCGATCGTCGGAGCGACCAAGGTCCAACACGTCGACGACAATCTGGCCGCCGCCGATCTGGACGTCGACCCGCAGATCTTCTCGGAAATAGATCGCATCCTCGCTCCCGTTGCGGCCCACGAGCCCTACCTGTCGTAGGCGACCGCAAAAACGGAATGGGACGGGGGTTAGCCCGTCCCATTCCGCTTGCTGCACTCTACGAGGAGAGTTAGACGACAATCAGTGGAGGTTGATTGTTGCCTATTCCATCGCGCATGTCGATGCGGATGAAAGTGATGTTAGTTCCAGTTTCTAACGATGCTGGAACTTCCGGCGACCCGAGGGCCCCAACCGCCGAACGAGGTGCCGGCGGAGATGCTCTCGATCACGCGCGATAGCGATATCACGGGCTGTTCGGTCGTCTCTTCGGCTTTGATCTGGAGGGCGGTCTTCAACTGTTTCATTCTCTTTCTTCTTCTTCTTGAGCGGAGCGTCTCGCGCTCCAGCATCGAACTTTACACCAACCTTTACCGATGCGCTATGCGTTTTGTTTCATGCAAGAAAGGTCGTACGTCGTGCGCATCGCGTCGGAGCGCGGACGCACCTCGCCGAAACTTCCGACGGTGCGGGGCGTAGCATACACAAGGCCACGGGGCCCGTCTTTTCGAAAAACAAGCCCTTATCGCTGGGGGGTAGGTTCCATGAGCATCTACGAGTTCGGTCCGTTCCACCTCGACGCCGAGCAGTTACTCTTGTCCGCCGGCGGCGTCCCCATCGCCCTGGGTCCCAAGGTCGTCGAGACCCTGCTGGCGCTGGTCGAGCATCCGGGCGAGGTCCTCTCTAAGGCCGCGTTGCTCCATCGGGTCTGGCCCGAAGGCTTCGTGGAAGAGGCGAACCTGGCGCAGAATGTCTACGTTTTGCGCAAAGCCCTGCACGGCTATTGGGACGCCGAGGCGATCGCTACGGTCCCCCGCCGGGGGTATCGCTTCCTTGAGCCCGTGACGCGTCACGAGCGCCGGCTCGCCGAGCCGCGTCTTTCGGCCGGCCTGCCCTCGCGGCCGGCGCTGCGTCCGGGCCGGATGCTGGCCGTCGCCGCGACCTTGGCCGTCGCGCTCTCGATTGCGCTCGCGGGCGTCGCATCCAACGCGGGCAATCGCCCGACCGGGGCGCCGAAGCTCTCCGCCCAGGGCGCCAGGCTCTATGCGATCGGTCGCTACTACTGGAACCAGCGCACGGTTTCGAGCCTGCAAAAGAGCCTGAGTTACTTCGCGCAGGTTGTCGATACCGACCCGCGCGACGCGCGTGGATATGCCGCGCTCGCCGACGCGAACGCGATGATGGACGACTACGGGTACGGCTCGCAGAAGCCCATCGTCTATCGCCGTCGCGCGCGCGCCTACGCGAGCAAGGCGCTCGCGATCGATCCGAACTCGGCCGAAGCGTACGCCGCGCTGGGAATTATCGACATCGATGGCGGCACGGATTCCACGCACGGGATGACCGATCTCCGCCACGCCATCGCCTTAGATTCCGGCTACGGCCCGGCGCACCAGTGGTATGGCATCGCCCTGCTAGGCCAGGGCAACGTCCGTCAAGCGCTCGATCAGCTGCAGACCGCGGCCGACTTGGATCCGCTCTCGGTCTCTACCACGGCATGGCTGAGCTCGGCCGCATATTACAGCCATCGGTACGGCGAGGCCATCGCCTACGCGCGTCAGACCTTGGACATGTCGCCGTCGCGTACCGACGTGCTGCTGAGCATGGGCGCCTCCTACGAAGCGCTCGGACAATACGCGTATGCGATCGATGCTTACAAGACGTACGGACAGAAGTGTCCGTCCTGCGCGCCGGAAGTTTCGGCACTGCTGGCGCGCGTCTACGCGCTGCAGCATCATCTGCCGGCCGCGCACGCCGCTTTGGCCAGCGCGCAAGCGCATCCCAAGAACGTTTCGCCCGACGACGTCGCGGCCGCCTTCGCCGCCATCGGCGAGCCGACCAAAGCCGTGGCCTGGCTCGAACGCTTGCGCGGTCACTACGGACACGCGTTGCTCTCGCTCGATCCGCGCTTGGAGACCCTGCACGACGACGCGCAGTTCCAGCGCATCGCCGGGGTCGGCGCAAACGCGACGTGAGCCGCGCGGAGATCGATCGCGCGATGGCCGCGCACATGCGCGCGGTCATGCACGGCGGATCGGTCGAACCGCAAACCAAGGAGCTATGCGCGTTGATGGTTTCGTGGCTCAACGCGTGCGATGCGTGCGTCTCCGCGCATCGACAGTACGCGCAAACGCTGGGCATCTCGCAAGCGCAGCTCGATGCCCTGTTCGACTACGCGCGCTCGCCCGAGTTCGATGACCCGACGCGAGCGGCGCTCGCTGCGGCGGTGGCCCTTACGCGCGAGCCGCGCGCGTTGCCGCCGGCGGTGCGCGAGGATCTCGCACGGCACTACGACGACGAACAGATCTACGAGATCGTCGGCGCGATCGCACTCTACAATGCGGTGACGCGTGCGAGCAACGCGCTCTCGGATGACGCTATGCCGGTCCCGTGCGCTCCAACGCCCGCTCCACCTTAATCACGCGCGTTCCGCTGGCCCAATCGTGAAGTAAGACGCGCCGCGAAAAAAGGCTGCCGATCGCGCTGGCCCACCACAGCAGCAGCACGATCAGGTATCGCCAGAGCGTGCGCGCGATGCCCGGTTTTCGAAAATCGGTCGTGACCACGCGCAATCCGGCGATCATCATCCCGAAGGTCTGACCGCTCAGTCCGACGAGCAGCGCGAGATAGATCGGCAAGTAGACGCCGTAGGAAACGCGCGCAAAGAAATGGTCGACGTACCCGCGCGCGTTATCCAAGGGCGATGCGTTGGGATCGGGCTTAAACCCCGACGCGTCGTCGTTCGAGATCGAGACCGCGTTTCCAACCGAGACGTGCACGCTCGCCGCGGTCTTTTGCGAGGGAGCGACCTTGACGATATCGGCAGCGCCCAGCGCGCTCACGATCGAATAGACGATCACCGCGTCGATGACGATGGCGGCCAGCCGACGCCACCAGCCGGCGCAGTCCTTCTTGACGACGCGTCCGGAACCGGGGGCCTGCAGCGCGGGCGGTTCCGCGGGCGTCTCGCGCGCGAACCACGTCTGCGCCTGCAGGTACGCCTCGGTGCTTCGGAACGCGGCCATCGCTTCGATGCGAACGGTCGCGTACGGTTCGCCGCCCAACCATTCGCCCCAGCGCAACACCGGATCGGCTTTAAGTTCGCGCGCTTGCTCGGCGAAGGTCGCCAGATCGATCGAGCGCCCGAAGCCGTGAAACGTCGCCACCGCGATCGCGCGCGTCGCCGCGTCGAGCGAACCGCAGATCAGCAAACCGATCCGGTCGCAGGTGAGATCGCAACGGCGCAGCCACGCGCCGAAGAGCAGCGAGACGATGGCATTGGCGTTGCCGTTGACGCTGAGCAGGGAGAGGAAGCGCGTGTGACCCGAAGCGATGTGTCCCAACTCGCGTCCGACCAAAAACGACAACTCGTCGTCTTGCAAGTGGTCGGTCCAGTCGCTGGAGATCACCAACGAATACGGTTCTCCAAATCCCAGCGCGACCACCGGAACGACGCGATCCTCGCGCACGAACACCATCGGCGTCGGAAGGTCCAGCCTACTGCAGGCGCGTTTGACGATCGAGAAGATATGCGGATGCTGGGCTTCGTGGACTCGCACGCTCGAGCCGAGCAGCCGTCCGCGCGCGAGCGTCACGTAGATCATCGTGCCGACCACGAACAGCGCGACCGTACTGATGCCGATCGACTGATGAAGCAAGAAGCCCACGGCAAGGGCCGCGGGCAGCACCAACAAGAGCGTCAGCCAGAAGGCTAGGCGCTCGAAGGGATAGGCAAGCGAGGCGAGTCCGGGAAACGGCTGCGACTGCACCCCCATGATGTCAGATTCCGCTGGGGGCATTTCCTGCCGTTGCGGTGTGGGTTCGTCATAAGGGCGCATGGTAGCAACGAGCAGAGGCGACGGAGAGCGGCCCGAGGAACGTTCGGTTATGAAACGACTCTTCTACGTAGCATTGTTGGCTGTAGTCTTTATCGCGGCTCTCGCCTTCTCGCCTTCTGCGACATCTGCGTGGGGTCTCAAGGGGCACACGATCGTAAATCACCTTGCGGCCGTCTCGCTGCCTTCGAGCATGCCCGCCTTTATGCGCACGCCGGCTGCAATCGCCGAGCTTTCGAATCTAGGCACCTATCTCGACATGCAAAAAGGTGCGGGAGTCGCATGGGATGCCGACTACGATCCGGGGCACTATCTCGACCTGCAGGCCGATAACACGGTCGGCGGCCTCCCGCTCGATGCGTTGCCCCCCACCCGTGAAGCGTACGACACGGCCCTGCGAAGCCACGGTACCGATCAGTTCAAGATGGGATACGTCCCGTATTCCATCCTTGAGGGCTGGCAGCAATTGCGCATGGACTTCGCCTACTGGCGCGTGGACAACTACGAATCCGCGCACGCGAAGCCCATGGCCGTGCGCGCAAAAGCGCTAGCGTACGAGCGAGTCGATGAAGCGCTCGTCTTGCGCGACGCGGGAGTGTGGGGGCACTACGTGGCGGATGCCTCGCAGCCGCTCCACATCACCGCGCATTTCAACGGCTGGGGAGCCTACCCCAACCCGAATGGCTACTCGAACTCGCCGCACTTTCACGATCTCTTTGAAACCGATTTCGTCGAACGTTTCATCACTCAAGCGGGCGTTGCGAAGCGACTCGCACCGTTGCGCGTGCCGCGTATAGGAGGACTGGTCAGCAATCAGCAGGCCTTGAACTCCATAGAAACCTATCTTGCGGGATCGAACGCCATGGTCGAACCGCTCTACCGGATTGCAAAGGCGGGCGGATTCGCGCATGCGACGCCGGCGTCCATCGCGTTTGCAGAGGGGCGTCTGGCTTACGGCGCAAGCGAGCTGCGAAACCTTACGACGTGGGCATGGCGAGACAGCCTGAACGAAACCATCGGCGACGACGCGCCGCAAACCGTGCGTGCCATCGTCAGCGGCCGCACGGCGTATAAGGGACGCTACTTCTAGCTGCGCAATTTGCCATCATCGCCGTCGGGCGACGGACGCACCACGAACCCGGCGCTCGACGCCACGCCGGCCCGCCCGCGCGGCCCCCTCCGAGAGCACCCTTTTTTTACGGGGTGTTGACAGGCTCATACCATCATGCTATTGTACTAGTGTACTAGTACGACAAGACGTTGGTACGGTACGCTTGAGAGGACGAAACCATGACCAAGAGCATTCCGAGCCGCCCCGCCCCGATCCAAGAGCAACGCCATGAGATCCGCCCGACCGCGTTGGTATCCGCCCCGATTTTCCAAGGCTGGGGCCCCAAGTTCTAGGAGACCCTCATGCCGATCGTGATGACCATCGACCCGCGCAGCGGCGTCCCTATCTACCTCCAGCTGATCGAACAGATCAAGCGGTCGGTAGCCCTGGGCGTCCTGACGGCCGGCGAGCAGCTCCCAACGGTCAAACAGTTGGCCGTCGATCTGACGATCAATCCGAATACCGTTGCCCGTGCCTATCGCGACCTTGAAAAAGACGGCTTGATCGAGACTGCCTCGGGTCGCGGATCGTTCGTTCGCGCCGACGGCGCGACCCAGAACGCGCAGACCGCCGGCAGCGATGTCGCTCGCGACACGCTCGAAAGCGCCGTGCGCGAAGGCAAGGCGCTCGGTTTAGACCGCGCCGCCGTTCGAAAATTATTTGCCGCCGCGCTCGATCGCTGGCTCCCGGAGGAAGTATGAGTTCCATCTCGATCCAACAGCTGACCAAGACCTACGGCCCGTTTGCCGCCGTCAGCGATCTGACCCTCGACATTCCGGATGGCTGCGTCTTCGGACTGCTCGGTCCTAATGGCGCCGGCAAGACCACGACGTTCAAATGCATGCTCGGCATGGCGCGCTCGACGTCGGGAACGACGCTCTTCAACGGCGCGCCGCTCGTGCCGGCGAGTTTCGAAAGCATCGCCTACGTTCCCGAGCGCAGCGTACTCTACGATTGGATGACGATCGCCGAACACGTACAGATGACGCGCCACGCTTTCAAAGCGTTCGACGTCGCGCGCTGCAAGGAACTGCTCGCACTCTTCAGCTTGAACGAAAAGCAGCGGGTGCGCAGCCTTTCCAAAGGAATGAAGACCGCGGTTGCGGTGGCCATCGCGTTCGCTCGCCGCGCGCAGACGTTGATCCTCGACGAACCGACCACCGGGTTGGATCCGATCAATCAGCGCGAGGTGCTCAACCTCATCATCAACGAAGCGACTCGCGGCACGACGATCGTCTTTTCCTCGCACCAGATCGGCCAAGTCGAACGCGCCGCCGAGCGCATCGCCATCCTTGCGCGCGGCCGCTTGATTCTCGAAGGCGCGGTCGACGATCTCAAGGCCGACCGCAAGATCGTCGACGGCATCCTGCCGGCCGACGACACGCCGCTGGCCGCCTTTTCTACCGATCCGCGTGTCGCGCGCGCCGATCGCAACGGCCGCATCGTGCGGCTGGTCGTCATCGCGGATGCCGATGGCGTCGCGACCGCGTTGAGCGCCGCCGGCGCCCAAGGCGTGCGGATCCTGGATCTCAACCTTGAAGACATCTTTATCAACGCCGTCGCGCCTGCAAGCAGCACCGCCGACGTCGTGGAGGTTTAAGCATCATGGCATACGTCGAATGGCTGCGCGTTCGTAATACGTTGCGCGCCTACGCAATCGTCTTGCTGGTCCTGTTCGCGGGCGCCCTGGTCGTGCGCGTCGCGGTCAACTCCGAGATGCGCGGGAACGACTGGGAATCGCAAGCCAACGTTGCCGGCGCTCACATCGTCACCAGCAAACTTCCCGACGGCAGCGAGCAGACCGTTATCGACACCCCAAAGAACGGCGGCACGCACGTCATCATTCGCGAGGATGGACGGGGCGGGAAGACGGTTTCCGTGACCGAGCGCGGCAGTGCACGTTCGGGCGTCCGCTCGATGCATGGCTCCTTCACGACGGGCAATGCCCAACACGAGCTACCGGTCGATCTCGGGTACCTCTTGGCGTTCGCCGCGTTCCCGGCGCTGATCTTCGCCACGATTTTGGGAGCACCGCTCTCACGCGAACGCGAAAATCATCTTGAGGTCGTTCTCAGCAAGCCGGTCTCGCGGGCGAGCTACGCCCTAGAAGTCGTCTTGGTCGATATCGCCGCTATCATCGGGTCGATCATCTTGTCCACGATCTTCATGCTCGCGTCGGTCGTCATCTTCGTGCTGCCCACGTTCTACATCAGCGATAACACGTGGTGGCTGTTCGGGTTGGCGCTGGCCGCTCCGATCTGCTGGTACGCGATGTATCTCGGGCTCACAACATGGATGAAACGTGGGCGTGGAATTGTCATCGGCATCGCCTGGCCGGTCGCCATGATCGTGCCCGGACTGTCGCTCTTGGGCCGCGGCTCGACAAACGGCATGGTTCAAGTGTTCCACGCCGTCGTCAGCGGGCTGGCCGCTATCGATCCGTTGACGTACTTTCAGGTCACCGGCGCGAGCGGACACATCGCTATGCAGTCGAGCCTAAATCTCGGCGGACTGCTCTCGCTGCCGCTCCCGACACGCCTGGGCATCATCGTCGTCCTCGCGCTAGCATATTTCGCTGCGGGATTCATCGAATGGCAGCAGGTGGAGGCGTAATCGTGGAACTGATTGGCACGAATTTCAACCTCACGCTGGGCGGCTGGCGCCTGCGCTTGAGCTTCGCACTCGAAGAAGTAGAAGAACCCACGCGCGATCCCCAGACCGCTCCACCGCATCGCCTCACCTACACCAAACCCAACCCCAGCCACCGCGTCCAAAACTAGGTTCCTGCCGGACGGGTTCCTAGAGAATGAAGTTTGCGGGGAATGCGGCGCGCTGGTATTTGAAACCGGCGCCGTCGATGGTGTAGAAGTAGAGGTTGGGCTGTAGCGGATCTCCCGAAAAATCAAACGTGAAGGGCCCCAACAGCGTGTCGTACGGCGCACCCGATTGCATCGTTTGCAGAAAGACGTTGCGATCGTTGGAGTTTGCGCGATTCACCGTCGAGATGACGATCTGTGCTGCGGCATAGCCGTACGCCGAGAACACGGTGACCGGCCCGTAGCCGCGCGTGAAGTCATTCAAGATTTGAAAATCGGTCGGCACGCGCTGCAATGGCGGCAGTGCGGCGGATATCCACGCCCCGCCTAACTGCGTTGCATATTGCGTCGGCGTCGTCACGCTATAGAAACCGTCGCTCGCGCCGAACGTACCCTTGTAGCCCGCCGCGAGCAGCGCGGGAATCAGCGGCCCCATGGCCGCGATTTGTCCGGCGAGAAAGATGTAGTCGGGGCCGATGCCGACGATCGCTTTTGCGGCTGCCGAATAGTCCGGATTTTGGACGCTAAAGGAGAACGAGTCGGCTTTATGGCGATCGTTGCGTCCCTGCGCGACGAAGCCTTGCGCGATGTCGGGTCCGTAGTCGCTGGCTTGGGTCACCGCTAGCGCGTACGCGGGCTTCACGATGGGCAAGACGGTTCGAGCGAAGAGTTGCCCTTGTGTCGTGTCTTTGGTGGGAAGGCGCAGGAGGTTGCGATATCCCTGCGAGGTGATATCGTCGCCGCTGCTGGTAGGAACGATCAGCGGAAGACCGAGATTGGCGTACTGCGAGAGCGTGCCGCGCGTGACGTCGTTGCTGAGATTGCCGACGACCGCGATGACCGAGGGATCGGCCGTGGCGACTTGTGCGTCGGTAATCGAAACGGCGATCGCGTCCTGATCGTCGAGCGTGCGGACGCCGAAGACGCGCGCCAGCGGCGGTGCGAGCCGATTGGCCTCATCGACGGCGGCGCGAACGCCGCTGACGAGTTGAAGCCCGTACGCCTGTCTGGCCCCCGAGAGCGTGGCGGTGACGCAAATCGTCACCTGCTGCGCGTATAATGGCTGGCCCGCAAACTGTGCTCGGGCCGGCAGCGCGGCTGCGGCGGCCGCTGCGGCCGCGCTGGTGGAGAGGAATTGAGCTCTACGCATATGTCACCGTTAGAAAAGCCGTAGCGGTAGTGATGAGAAAGACGACCGAAAAAACCATGTTGGCGATAAAGATACGCTCGTTCGCGACGAAGACGTTTGGGGCGTCGCGAAACGCCCGATCTTCGACGAGGACCAGCGCGCCGGCCGCGACGATTCCCAGATAGTACCAGTGGGGAGCGCCCGCGTACCAACCGGCGGCGATCAGCAGCAGCGCCATGACCCAGTGCGCCATCAGCGGAGCGTAGCGTCCGCTGCTGGCGCCAAAGCGCGCGGGAAGCGACGCGATGCCCTGGGCCGTATCGGTGGGCAAGTCCATCAGCGCGTACGCGATATCGAAACCGGCTACCCACACGGTAACGGCGAGAAAGAGCAGGAGCGCAGGCCATGTGACCGTCCCCGCCACCCCGATGAACGCACCCAGCGGCGCCAATCCGTCGACGGCGCCTAAAACGAAATGGGTGAGCCATGTGAAGCGCTTGCACAGCGGATAGAGCAGCACGCCGATGGCCGCCAGGGGCAAGAGTTTCACGCACAGCGGGTTGAGCTGCCATGCGGCGACGACGAGCAAGATCATCCCGGCCGCACTCGCCCAGAGCATCGCGCTCGACGGGAGCACGCCGGTTGCCAGCGCGCGGCGCGCCGTTCGCGGATTGCGTTTGTCGATATCCTTGTCGAGATAGCGATTGGCCGCCATCGCCGCGGTGCGCGCGCCCAAAACCGCCAACGTGATCCACAGCACCGCGTGCCACGAGGGCATCCCGCGCGCGGCGAAGATCGCGCCGGTATAGGCAAACGGCAGCGCAAAAAATGTATGCTCGACGCGAATCTCTTTGAGGAAAATCGTAACGCTTTTCATGGACGGCGCAGCAGGCGATCCAGCGCGCGCCGCCCTTGGCCGCTCCAATCGTCGGGCACGAGCGCCGCGCCGATGCGGTCGAGGCCGTACTCGCTCCAGCGCTTGTCGACCAGCGCCCGCGTCGGATCGTCCATCACGATGTCGGGCGGCCACTCCCGCGCGTAGCCTTCCGCGGCGGTCTTACGCGTCGCATCGATGCCCAGTTTGGTACCATACGCGACGGTATACGAGCCGTGATCGAGATCGTCGACCGGCCCGGGCATCGAGACGACGTCGCGATCGGGCGTGAGATTGTTGAGCACGAACCACGCGACGGTGCGCGGATCTTGCACGTCGACGTCCGCGTCGACGATCACCAACACGCGCGTGAGCATCATCATGTGCCCCAGTCCCCACAGCGCGTTCATGACCTTCTTGGCGTGACCCGGATACTGCTTGCGGATCGAAACGATCGCCAGGTTGTGAAATCC
>Ga0208357_1002964_pt1 | contig 10781 bp, 10 predicted proteins | sample NGESurdeep092012_6_FD_184487 | JGI IMG/M metagenome (GOLD analysis project Ga0208357, IMG submission 184487) | Arctic peat soil microbial communities from Barrow, Alaska - NGEE Surface sample F52-2 deep-092012 (SPAdes) | ecosystem: Environmental > Terrestrial > Soil > Wetlands > Peat ... | reverse complement strand
GTGACACGGCACTCGATGCGACAGCGTCAAATGATCCGGTCGTCGGTAGCGTGGTCCTGACCACATAGGCGCGTCGCTGTACCGGCGCGACCACCTGCGCCTCCGGATCCGACATTCCGCGCCTGAGGGTGGTGCGATTCAATCCTGCTGCCGCGATCAAGAAGTAGTAGCCGGCATCATCGGCAAGCAAGCCAACAATCTGCGGCAGAGTGAGACCGCCTAAGGCAACCCGGTCTCCGTCCATCCATGGCTTGAGCGCGGAGTGCTGGCGGAGAGTCTCGATGCGACGGCGGAAGTCGTCGAGCTCCGGCAGAGTCATCAGGCAACCTCGTAAGTCGCGCGAAGCGCCGCTCGAATTTCGGATGGATCAATGCTGAAACAGGAATCGACGAGATCTGTCAACGCGTCGCTCGGACCTGCGACCGCAAGCGCACGGATCTGGCCGGCAATGTGAGGGCTGACTTCGGGCACGGGCAGGTTCAGCAAGAACTGCCGGCGGTACCTGCGAAAGCCGTCCTTGACAACGGGAGCTTGCGTTCGCACCAGAAACTCCGCTGCAGCGCTGTTGAGCAGGGCGGCGAGGACAACTGGGTCTGTGTTCCCATTGGGGAGGAGGTAGTACACCGAGTGCTGTGGGATGAACCTGCCCAAGTCGGCGGCGAATCGATTGGTACGTGCGACGTCTGGCACTAGCACCTTTGGGCGTCGGTGGAGGGCGTCACGTAACGGGTCGTGCAGGTCCCACCAAGGGTGCCCCCATTTGCGGACGCAGTGTCTGTTTTCGAGCGCTGGCCGATACGACCGCAGCCAGGCGCGCGCTTTCGGGTAATCCGCAAGGTCGATCAGATGCGCTTCGCCTTTCTGATCCCATCGATATGGCAGTAGTAGGGACTGGCCGCGCTCGACGATGCGGTGCGCCGTGATGTCGCGGCCACCCACGGTGGGTACCAGCAGCTCAGGCTCGACCTGACGCGCAAGCTCGGTGGGCACCAGAAATGCGGCGTTGAGCCCCGTCGCAGGTCCGGCCGAAAGCCGTGAAACGACGTCACTAAGAGGGGCGTGCCCCGCTGTGATCCGCTCCGCCAGCGCGCGTTCCCTGCGGCGTGACAGTCTCCATGTGCTGCCGATCGCGACCGAACGTGGCAGCGTGTCACGAGACGTGATGCGCACCTGCCCGCTCGACGACGACGCGGTACAGAACAACAGTTGTACGGGCGCTTTCGTAGGAGCCCTGTCCCAGACAGTTACGCACGGGACAGTCGCTGCGTCGTCGAACAAGTCATGAGTCTGGAACCGGCTGACGGACCGCACAGCACCGCGGTCGCCGAGATATTGCCGAAGAGCTCGCGCTGATTCGCTTGTGAGAAATTTATCCGACGTGATGAACGTCCAACGGCCGCCTAGGGCGACCATGTCGGAAGCCCGCTGCATGAAGACCGTGTAGAGATCGATACGCCCGCGGGCTGTGATGAAGTCGCGGCGGATGCGGGTCAGATCCTCGGGCGGTAGGCGATCGACGGGAACGTAAGGAGGATTTCCAACGATCAGATTGGGCGGACTCGAGATATGCCATCGCGGATCGGTGAAGTCGCCCACGGTGATGTTGCGAGCAAGGAATTCGTTCGGCAAGCGCCCGGGGCTCAGCCTGCGTACTTCATTCGCGACTGTCGCGCGCGCCCTCAATACAGCGGTTGGGTTGATATCCACGCCGAAAAGTTGCTTGTTCAAGGCCTCCAGAAACTCGCTATGCCCTTTCGGTGCGCCAAGGTCTAAGCCACGGTCGACTAAGCGGCGCGCGATACGTCGCGCAACGACCGCGAGAAACACGCCCGCACCGCACGCCGGGTCGAGCACCGATCCGTCGAGAAGCTCGGGCCGATCGTCGAGAGCCGTGTCTAAGACGAATTCAGCAAGATCAGCTGGTGTGTAGACCGAGCCGGTACGGCGGCGATCGATCGTTGTAGCCAGATTCCCGGCGAGACCGCCGACCTTGCTACGTGCCTCCAGCTGTACGTTCATGGCCACTTCGCTAGCCTTCCCCACCCGGGAGAGCGCACCGGTCTGGCGCGCCGAGGGAATCCTTACCCATCGGTATGACAGAACCCTGTAACACGCCCGCTGAGCCTCGTCGCACAAGCCGAGGCAGCCAAACGGTCCGCCCTGGTCGAGATGGTGGCGAGCGTTCGGGCCGGCTACCCAAGCGCTGGGTGATCGCGCCATGCAGGCATTTGTCGCATGCCAACGCGACTGCAGCACAGTCAAGCGATGTTCTACCGTCAATGCATGACCCGAATTCCGGGTGACCCCGGACCGTGGCGCTGGCTGCTCTTTGCGATCGGCCTGCGACTGCCGCCGGCGAATCGCGACTGGGTGCGCCACGAACTGACCGACGCGGGCTGGCGCACTCGCGCCGCGGTGCGCCAGCTCGTACTCGTTGTTCCGGTAGCGGCAGCGTTCGCGGCACTGCCAGGACCGTGGTCGTTGAAGGTGACGCTCATGGTTCTCGTGTTGGTCGGCGGCTTGTTGATCTCGCTGATGTACGCCGACAGCGTTCGCGCATCACGGCTTCGCCAACACGATCTGCCGGTGCCAGACGACCCCGACCTGGGTCGTCCAACCGACTCGCTCTAAACCGCGACGGTCACGACTCGAGCGATACGGCATCGCCGACCGCGACCCGGCCGGGCGTCACCGTCGACCCGTACACCCCAACGCAGGCTTGGCGGTCACCACCGAGCGCACGCAGGACCGCCGGGTTGCGCTCGGTCGTCTTCGGGTCAACGTTGATCATGATGCAACGCTGGTCTCTCTTGTCGACGCGCATCCGCACGTCGCCGATACGCAGTACCGAGCCGACCCATGCGTCCTCAGGGAAGGGCGTGTCGTCGGTCGGCTCGACGACGAGATTGGGACGGAACCGCAAGGGATCAAGCTTGGCACCGACAGTTGCACCGAGGTCGGTGACCGTTCGGGTGCTGATGAGCGACAACGGAAACGCGTCGAAAATGCCGCGCTCCTGTTTGATGACCCGCACCCCCGGGCCGAGTTCGGCGGCCAACGCCGGGTCGACGACGTCGAGCTCAGTCCCGGTCGGTGTGCGCACAACGGTCGGTGACTTATCGGGTCGCAACGGATCCACGAAGGACGGTCGGTACGTCCACATGACAGGAAGTTCGCGAACCGTCAGCCACGGGAAATCGCTGCGTTCGTGGCCGTCTTGAATGAACGCCCAACGGCGGTCGCCTACGAAGCCCTGCCACGACACATCGACCTCGTCCAGCACCTGGGCAGCCATCGACTTGACCGGGTACCGGAACAGCGACACGACCCGTCCGACAACAGTCTGGTTGGCCATCCGGCCACCATAATCGGTGAGCCGCACCCGTCCCCCAGACAAGGACCACACATGACCGAGTTTCCCGATTTCTCTCTCGCTGGCAAAGTCGCCCTGGTTACAGCCAGCGGTCGTGGCTTAGGCCGCGCCATCGCGATCGCGTTGGCGCACGCCGGCGCGGACATTGCCCTCGGTTTGCGCGACCGCGAGTCGGCGGGCGACGTCGCAGAGACGATTACTGCAATGGGACGGCGAGCACTGCCGCTTCAGATGAACATGACAAGTCTGCCGGAGATCCGCCAGGCAATCGCGGCTGCTCATGAGGCCTTCGGGCGGCTCGACATCCTGGTCAACAACGCGGGTATCGCGCCCGACGCGCCTGCATCGTCCGTCACCGAGGAGAACTTCGATGCGACGCTCCAGGTGAACTTGAAGGGCACGTTCTTCGCCAGCCAGGCCGGGGCGAACATCATGAGCGGCCAAGGATCCGGGCGCATCATCAACATCGGCTCGCAGGCCGGCTTGGTCGCGTTGCCTGGTGAGTCGATCTACTGCATGACGAAGGCGGCGATTGGCCATTTGACCAAGTGCCTGGCAGTTGAGTGGGGCGTTCTCGGCATCACCGTCAACTGCGTGGCGCCGACGTTTATCGAGACTCCCGGTACCGAGCCTGCGTTGTCCGACCCCGCGTTTCGCGCAGATGTGATCGAGCGCATCGCGGCGTTGCATCGAATTGGTCAGCCCGTCGATGTGACGGGAGCGGTCGTGTTCTTGGCCTCTGACGCCGCCTCGTTCATCACCGGCACGACGATCCCCGTCGACGGCGGTTGGACCGCGCGCTAACGCGAGCAGTTGCGTCTACGAACCAGTCAATCGGCTGCCCCCCCTTCGAGTCGATCGCACGGTGCGTCGCACCCGAGCGCGCAGTGCCCGTCGAGCAACGCGTACGTACAGGGGCTTCACGAAGCCGGCTGGCACGGGGACGAACGCGAGGTACGCCTCGGTGTCGTGGCATCGTGCGTGAAGTACGCATGGCTGCTGCCGCGACTTCTCGAGAGTGCCGCCGCCTCGAGTCATCGGGCCTATCACCAGACCGCCGACAGCGAGCATTCTACCAACAACGCGACGCGGCGCTGATGCATCTCGTGACCTGGTGCGACGAAACGCTTCGGCTCGCGACCGACTGACCTCGCCGGAACTAGCTGGCTAGCTCGGTGACGGGCCTACGGCGCGAACTGGCCAGATGCGATCAGCGCCGGGCCAGCGGCAGCAGCAGGCAAAGGTGTCCTGCTTCTCGTGGCACCAACGACGCTCACCGCGTCGCCGGCGTCACAGACATGGCTCGTAGCCCATCCGGCCAACGTCGTCGTCGCTGTCGGTGGCCCAGACGTTGTGTCGGCAACGGATGTGGCGAGCGCGCGAAGCTGACGTTGCATTAGTACGACCATGGCCACGTTTTCGGTCAGGAATCGAGAAGCGGCCCGATGTCGCGCGGCCTAGCCTTTTGTCGAAGGCCGGCAACATGCAAAGGCCCCAACGGAAGGAAGCCAAAACGTGCCTACGAAGACTGCGAAGAGCGAATCCGACGGATTCAGTGCCGAGGAACGTGGCGCCATGAAGGAACGCGCTGCCGAGTTGCGGGCAGAGGGCAAGCAGGGCGCGAAGAAGGCGGATGGTTTGCAGGAACTGCTCGCGAAGATCGCGGAGATGGCACCAAACGATCGTGCGCTCGCTGAGCGCGTGCACGTGACAGTGACCGCGAACGCTCCTGCCTTGTCGCCCAAGACCTGGTACGGCATGCCCGCCTACGCGAACGCCGACGGTAAGGTCGTCGTCTTCTTCCAGGACGCGGGCAAGTTCAAGTACAGGTACTCGACCATCGGCTTCCAGGATGCCGCGACCCTCGACGACGGAGACTTGTGGCCCGTGTCATATGCGCTGACGAATTGGACGCCCGCGGTGGAAAAGAAGGTGGCTGCGCTGGTGAAAGCCGCGACCTTTTGACGCCGCACAGCGATGAGTTTGACTGTCGTGTCGCGTCTGTATCTGCGCAAGCAGACCAACTCGAGGAGAGCGCCATGACCGCCGCTTACACGTTCGACGTCTTTTCCAGCCTCGACGGCTTCGGCTCCAACAGCGGCGCATATGGCGGCTACTGGGGCAAGCAGGGCCCCGAGCTGCTCGCCCGTCGCCTCGCCTTGTACGAGCCGGAGCAGCGGATGGTCTTCGGGGCCAACACCTATCGGCTATTCGTGCAGTTGCTGGCCTCGAGCATCGAGAATCCCGAGATCGCTGACCCGTGGGTCAACCGGATGAGGAACCTGCCTCTAACGGTGGTGTCAAGCACGCTGGAAGATCCTCTTGACTGGCCGAACGCGACCGTCGCGAGCGGGGACGCCGTCGACGTAATTGCCAGGCTCAAGGAAGAGTCCGACGTGCCGTTGCGCTCGCACGGCAGCGTGTCGATGAACCGGGCGCTGATGGCCGCGGGCCTCGTCGACCGCGTCCAAGTGACGCTCTTCCCAGTGATCACCGGACAGAGCGGAGAGGACCCGATCTTTCAAGGTGCGGACGACTTCGACCTCGAACTGATCGAAAGCCGCACACTCGACCGCGACATCCAAGAGCTCATCTACCAGCCGACGTTGCACGTCTGAGGCCGTTGCCGCTGGGCTGCTTGTTACCGATCACGCCAGTGCCCGCACGCGCACATGCGACCATGTGCCGGTGAAGGTAGGCGGGGCGTTTGTCGGAAACGGCGCACTGCTCCGTGCTCAGCTGTCGTTCGGAGCCGCATTCACGGCGGAGTGGTCGTTTTCGGTCGCCATCGGGCTGGTTGCCTTCGCGCACGGAGGCGCCATCGCGGTCGGTCTAGTCGGGCTGGTTCGACTTGTACCCGCGGCGCTTCTCGCACCGGTCATCTCCGCCTATGCCGACCGCGTGCCGCGCGAACGCGTTCTGTTCGCCTCGAGTGCGGTGCGAGGTGTCGCGACGCTGGCAGTGGCGCTGGTTCTGACCGCTGACGGCCCGGTTCTTGTGGTGTACGCGCTGGCTGTTGCGTCGACGATTGCCTTCACGCCGTACCGGGCGAGCCACTCGGCCCTGGTGCCGTCGCTGTGTCGCAGCCCCGATGAGTTGACGTCAGTCAACGTCGTCCGTGGCGCGCTCGACTCGCTCAGTGTGATCCTCGGGCCTTTGGTTGCGGCGCTGCTGCTAGCGGTGTGGAGCATCTCCGCGGTCTTCGTGTTCGCGGGCGTATGTGCGTTGATTTCTGCCGGCCTGGTCGTGCGATTGAACTACGAGAACATCCCGCTTGCGGCCACACAACGAAGGCACGTCTGGGCCGAGATCCACGACGGGCTTGCCGCGGTCGCCTCAAACGCCGGTGTGCGCGTGGTAGTGGGATTCGTTGTGTTGCAGGCCGCGATCCGTGGCGCATTCAGCGTCTTTGTCGTCGTCGTGGCGATCAAGGTGCTCCACGGCGACCAGTCAAGCGTCGGGCTCCTTCAGGGTGCAGTCGGTATCGGCGCCTTGCTCGGCAGTATCGCCTGCGCGCTGCTGATTGGTAGTCGCGCGATGACGCGATGGCTTGGCGTTGCGATCGTCCTGTGGGGAGCACCGATAGCGCTGATTGGTCTGCTGCCCAACCACGTCGTCGCGCTTCTCGCGGCTGCATTCATCGGCATCGGCAACGCACTGGTCGACGTCACCGCGTTCACCCTCATCGCGCGCATGGTTCCCAACGTCGTTCTGGCTCGCGTGTTCGGGGTACTCGAAAGCGTGGGCGCCCTCGCCGTCGGCATCGGGTCCATTGTGGCGCCGCTCCTGATCGGGTTGTTCGGTACGAAGGGTGCGTTGGTGACGGTTGGTGCCGTCGCGCCCGTCGTGTGTCTGCTCTGGTGGCGGCGGCTCACGACGATCGACGCCTCGGTCGCCGTCCGGACTGACGACATCATGTTGCTCCGCAAGATTGCGATGCTCCGGCCATTGCCGGTGCCCGTCATCGAGCAACTCGCTCACGGTGTCGAGCGCACCGAACTACGTCCAGGCGAAGCAGTGTTCGAAGCAGGCGACACCGGCGACAGCTTCTACGTCGTCGCTCGCGGCAACGTGAATGTTCTCGACGGCGACGCGTTGGTCCGCACGATGGGACACGGTGAAGGCTTCGGCGAAATCGCGCTCCTGGGCGACACCACCCGAACGATGACCGTGCGAGCCGTCGACGACGTCGAGCTCTACGGCATCAGCCGCAGCGACTTCCTCACCGCGATCACCAGCATTCGCGATGCCCGCACAGAAGCTGAGGCCACGAAGTCGGCCCACGTAGCCCACGCGCCAGGGACGCCGCTGGAGGACTCCGGTACCAAATAGTCAGTCGAGGTGGGTTTCCATTAACTGGCGGCCGGCCTCTGTAATCGAACCTGACAACGACGGATACACCGAGAAGCTCTGCGCGATCTGATCGACCGTCAAGCCGAGCTGAACGCCCATGGTGACAGGCAGAATCAGCTCACTCGCCTTTGGCGCAACGACGACCCCACCCAACACAACGCCTGTGCCCGGCCGAGCAAACAGCTTCACGAATCCGTCCGTAACGCCGGCCATCTTCGCGCGCGCGTTTCGCGCGAGCGGCAACTTCACCGATCGCACCTCAACCGACCCAGCATCGACGGCGCTTTGCGAGACGCCCACTGCGGCGATCTCAGGATCGGTGAACACGTTCGCCGCGACCATCGACAGCCGCAGCGGCCGCACTGCGTCACCAAGCGCGTGCCACATCGCGATGCGTCCCTGCATCGCTGCGACTGACGCGAGCATCAGCAACCCCGTGCAGTCCCCGGCCGCATAAATGCCCGTGGCAGAAGTGCGAGACACCCGATCGACCTCGACATACCCGGACGCCGATATGCGAACGCCTGCTGCATCGAGACCGAGGTCAGCGGTGTTCGGTACCGACCCCACCGCCATCAGACAATGCGAACCCGAGACCGCAGATCCGTCGGCCAACGAAACGAGCACACCGTCCGCCGTCCGCGTTACTGCTGTTGCGCGCGCGTTGTTCACGACCGTCATGCCACGACGGCGAAAGACCGATTCGACGACGGCGGCAGCGTCCGCATCCTCGCCTGGCAGCACTCTGTCGCGCGACGACACGAGCGTCACTTGCGATCCGAGCGCCTGGTATGCGCCGGCGAACTCCGCGCCGGTGACGCCCGATCCGACGACGATGAGTTCATCGGGAAATGCATCGAGGTCGTAGATCTGGTGCCAGGTCAGGATCCGTTCCCCGTCGGGGACAGCGGTTGGCAATACGCGAGGATGCGCGCCGGTCGCCAGCAACACGACGTCCGCGTCGAGCTCTTGAACGCCGTCGTCCGTGGTCACCACCACCCGGTGGCCGGCGACGGTTGGTGCCGCGAGCCGGGCTGACCCGGCCATGACCTGGACGCTCTCCCCTGCGAGTCGCAGCGCGATGTCGTCGGACTGCGCCTTCGCGAGCGACCTGACGCGGGCGTTGACCTGGGTGGCGTCGACGGTGATCTTCCCGGCATCGCGATCTGTGCCGCCGTCGAAGCGGACGCCGAGGCGTGGCGATAGTGCAAGGGCGGTCATCGCCTCGGCCGTGGCGATGAGGGTCTTGGAGGGCACGCAGTCGGTGAGCACGCACGCGCCGCCGACGCCGGTGCGTTCGACGATGGTGACCTGCGCACCGAGTTGCGCCGCGACCAGCGCCGCCTCGTAACCGCCGGGGCCGCTCCCGATAATGGCGATGCGCGTCACGTGCCGCATTCTGTCCTAACCGTCTAACCTTCGGTGCGTGGCCCTCTACGCCGCCTATGGCAGCAACCTCGATCCGGAGCAGATGCTCACGCGGGCACCGCATTCCCCAGCGCAGGGAACCGGGTGGCTGCAGGGCTGGCGATTGACGTTCGGAGGCGAGGAACTGAGCTTCGAAGGAGCGCTTGCCACGGTCGTCGAAGACTCCGACAGCCAGGTGTTCGTGATGCTCTACGACGTCCCGTCCTTCGACGAGCCCGAACTCGACCGCTGGGAGGGCAACGCGCTCGGCCTCTACGACAAGATCCGGGTGCGGGTCGCGACCCTCGAGGGCGACTTGACCGCGTGGCTGTACGTCCTCAACGGCTACGAGGGTGGCCTGCCTTCGGCGCGCTATCTCGGTATGGTCGCCGACGCGGCAGAGACGGCCGGAGCACCGGCCGACTACGTGAACGAGTTGCGGCTGCGGCCGTGCAGATCGGTGGGCGACACTTCGGTGGACGACGACCTGGCGGGCGACGCGTGAGCACCCTGACCACTGTCGAGGCTGCGGCACAGGCCGCGGCCCGCTTGGCCGAACTGACCGGCGTCGAGCGGCATGACGTCGCGATCGTGCTCGGCTCCGGCTGGGTGCCTGCCGCCGATGCGATTGGTACGCCGACCCACGACATCGCGGTAACCGATCTGCCTGGGTTCGCGCCCCCGGCGGTGCTCGGGCATGCCGGCCGGATCCGCTCCATCGACAGCGGCGGTCGACGGGTTCTGGTGTTTCTCGGTCGCACCCACCTGTACGAGGGCCGCGGGGTCGACGCGGTCGTGCACGGTGTGCGCACCGCGGCACAGGCCGGCTGCCGGGTCATCGTCTTGACGAATGGGTGTGGCGGGCTGCGCTCCGACTACGTGCCAGGCCAGCCTGTACTGATCGCGGATCACCTCAACCTCACCGCGACGTCTCCTTTGCAGGGCGCGACTTTCGTCGACCTGACCAATCTCTACAGCAGCCGGCTGCGCACGATCGCACGCGAGGTCGACCCGACGCTGACTGACGGCGTCTACGCCCAATTACCCGGCCCGCACTATGAGACGCCGGCAGAGATCAAGATGCTGCGGGTGCTCGGGGCCGACCTGGTCGGCATGTCGACGACACTGGAAGCGATCGCCGCGCGCGACGCCGGTGCCGAGGTGCTCGGAATCTCGTTGGTGACCAACCTCGCCGCGGGCATGACCGGCGAACCGCTCGACCACTTTGAGGTTCTCGCTGCCGGCAACGCGTCGGCGGCGCGGATGGGCGCGCTCCTCGCACAGGTCGTGTCGCGACTGTGAACTATGAGCCTGCTGCGCGGACATGGCTTGCCGAAGACCCCGATGCCGATACGCGTGCCGAGTTGTCGGTACTGCTTGATTCGCGGGACGCCGAGGGGCTGGCCGACCGGTTCGCTAACCGTCTGCAATTCGGTACAGCAGGGTTGCGCGGTGCGCTTGGTGCGGGGCCGAACCGGATGAACCGAGCGGTCGTGATCCGCGCGGCTGCTGGGCTCGCGGCGTACCTGCTCGACACCGGCGGCACATCTGTCGTCATCGGCTACGACGCGCGGCACAAGTCCGACGTGTTCGCGTGGGACACCGCAGCGGTGATGGCCGGATTCGGAATCACCGCTTCGGTGCTGCC
>Ga0208357_1002963_pt1 | contig 10784 bp, 8 predicted proteins | sample NGESurdeep092012_6_FD_184487 | JGI IMG/M metagenome (GOLD analysis project Ga0208357, IMG submission 184487) | Arctic peat soil microbial communities from Barrow, Alaska - NGEE Surface sample F52-2 deep-092012 (SPAdes) | ecosystem: Environmental > Terrestrial > Soil > Wetlands > Peat ... | reverse complement strand
TGCATGGGGACGCTCGACGAGAAGATGCTGAAATTTGCCGACCCGGTGCGCCGGTCGGCCATGAAGGAGGTCCACGAGGAGCGCGGCGGCCTCTTCGGGGCTGGCTACGACCTGACCGAGATCAAGATCCATTGGATCTCGAGCGATGTTCCCAACGCCCAGGAGTTGAAGGAGCGCTACGAGGGATTCTTCATCGGCGAGGTAGCAGCGAGGGAAGGCAAACATGAGATAGACGCCTTCTTGGACGTGGCCGTGGCCGGCCAGCTGCGGGTGGGGTTCGCAACGGCCATGATGATGACCCCGCCGGAGTCCATGAAAGAGATCGCCACTTCCCCCGTGGCCCTGCCCGGGGTGAGCGACGGCGGTGCCCACACAAAGTTTGTGACTACGGCCCGCTACCCCACCGAGCTCCTTGGGTACTGGGTGCGCGAGCATGAGATCATGTCGCTCGAAGAGGCCCACTGGCGGCTCTCCTACTACCCCGCCGTCGCGGCCGGGCTCAAAGATCGGGGCTTCCTGGCCGAGGGCGCGCCGGCTGATGTCGTCGTCTACGACCCGGAGACGATCGACAGCACCCCTCAGGAACGGGTGTACGACTACCCGGCGGGCGAATGGCGGCTCATCCAAAAGGCAGTTGGCTACGACCGAATCATCGTCAACGGTCGAACCACCTTCATCGACGGCGTGTGCACCGATGCCACCCCAGGCAAGCTGCTGCGCCATGGCACCGACTGACAAAGGGGAAGCGATGACGACAACAGCCGACACCGGTGGAGGCCTCTTCGACGCCGACAACCACTACTGGGAGCCCAGCGACGCGTTCACCCGCCATCGGGATCCATCGTTTGCCGACCGAGGGGTGGTCCTGCGCGACGTCGACGGCAAGCCCCGCTACTTCTTCGGAGACCGCATCCATCCGATCATTCCTGGACCGGGCGACGTCCATATGCGGCCCCGACCGGGTGCGCTGTATGACTACTTCCAGGGCAAGTCGGACAAGGCTCGGATCGGCGACGAGTTGGCCTGTGAAGCCCCCGCCGCCCATCCCGAATGGTTCAACCGCGACGCCCGCTTGGCCTGCATGGATGATCAAGGCGTGGAGGCAGCCTGGTTGTTCCCCTCCCAGGGCGTGTGCATGGAAGGGCCCATGCAACCCGACATCCCCGCCTCCATCGAAGTATTGAGGGCCTTCAACCGCTGGCTGGAGGAGGACTGGGGCTTCGCCTACCGGAACCGCATCTTCGCCGTCCCCTTTCTGACACTGTCCGATGTCAACCAGGCCGTTGGTGAGCTGGAGTGGTGCCTCGACCACGGCGCCCGCATCATCACCATCCGCAATGGGCCCGCCTTCACCGCCGAAGGAACCCGCTCCCCCGCCGACCCGATGTTCGACCCGTTCTGGGCCCGGGTCGAAGAAGCAGGCGTCGTCGTAACCGCTCATGCAGGGTTCGAGGACGGATACGTCGACGTGAGCGAGGCCGTGGCCAAGACGTGGGGCATGGGCAGTAGCCAACCGGCGCTGCTCGACGCGGCAGACGGGGCGGCGACTATCACGTCGCACCTCATGAAGCACCGGCTCATCCAGGACTTCGCCACAGTGCTGGTGGCCCACAAGCTCTTCGAGCGCTTCCCCCGCCTCCGGGTGGCCTATATCGAGAATGGCGCCGACTGGGTCCGTCCCTTGCTCCATACCCTCGAGATGCTCCACGGCCAGAATCCCGGCATGTTCAAGACCCACCCGGTCGACCAGTTCATCGAGCACTGCTGGGTGGCGCCGTTCGTCGAGGACAACGTCGAGGACCTGGCCAGGCATCTCCCGGTCGAGCGCATCCTGTTCGGCTCCGACTGGCCCCACGCCGAAGGCCTTCCCCATCCGAGAGACTTCCTCACCAAGGTGGCGTCGTTCTCGCCGCACGATCAGCACCGAATCATGACCGACAACGCCCGAGAGCTCACCTTCTCCTAGCAAGCAACACGACCGATCGTCACAAGCGATAGTCGCGATGTACGCCTTGCGACTCCTCGTTCATAACCGCGTCCGGACTGAGAGCCTCGGCCGGATCTTCATCCCGCCAGATACCGAACGTGGCCAGTAGGTACTACAAGCATGCAGCCCCGGCGGCCGATCTCAGCCGATGGCAAGACAATGTGCTTGCAATAGGGCAGACGTTGTAGCGAGCCGAACCGCGGTTTCGGTCATCCGACGCGACGTTCTCGATCGACGCAGCAGGCTCGCAGGCGCCCTGTGCAAGAAATCACCACTGGCGTTCCTGTCGACGGTTTCAACGTCCTCCGATCCTCCTCTATCCCTGCATATAGCCGCCGGCATCGACTGGGACTGACTGCCCGGTGATGGTCCGGCTCTCGTCACTGGCCAGGAACAGTGCGAGGTTGGTGACGTCCTCCGTCGACGAGATGTCCCGGAGGGGCACGCCCTGCAGCAGGCGAGTCCGATGGGCCTCCACGTCGACGCCCTGCTCGTCGGCACTCCGTTTGACCCAGGCCCGCCACAACTCGGTGTCAATGCTCCCGGGCACCAAACAGTTACACCGGATGCCGAATTGGCCGACCTCGAGGGCCACCGCCTTGGTGAAAGCCCGCACGGAAGCCTTAGCCGTGACGTAATGCGACTTGCGGACCATTCCGTTGTAACCCGCAGTAGAGGAGAAGTTCAGGATCACGCCCGAGTGGCGCTTGAGCATCGATTGGTTCAGCACCTCCCTCGTGCAGAGCATTGCCGCAGTCACGTCGATGGCGATCGTCGCGTTCCAGTTCTCGAGCGTCTGTTCCCAGATCCAGTGGTCGGTGCCCGGTGCGGCGGCATTGTTACAAAGGACATCAATGTGCCCGAACTCTTCGATCGCTCGCGAGACCATGGCCGATACGTCGTCCTCGTCGGTCACGTCGGCACGCATGGCAATGGCGCCTTCGCCCGCTTCCGCTGCTGCCCCTATGACAAGATCCTCTCTCCGAGCGGCCAACAGGACGCGCGCTCCTTCTCGGACGAAGCGAGCACCCATCACGGGCCCGAGACCACTACTGGCGCCTGTGATGATTGCGACCTTGCCCTCCAGCCTGCCACCGCTCATTGGTGAGCCTCCTCGAACAACTCCCCCAAGCTGGCCCCGAACAGCTCACGGCCACCGCCAGAGGCGTCGAGCAGTCGATTGGTCCGCCGTTGCACCCGCCAGAGGGCGTGCACTCGCTCCAGATCCCACCGCACGGCGCTGACCCTCCACAGGAAGAAGCGATCACCCTCGGATCGCATGATGAGCGAGTACGTAATCGCTGTGGCCTGGTCACCGTCCACCTCGACAAGGGGCGGCCCAGCGAAGTGGGCCACGCCGCGGGCGATTAGCCCCTGATGGCCGTCACTCCGGAGCATGGAGTCGACCGCTGTGCTTCCTCGATGCGGCTCCCCATCTGCATCCCAGTCGTAGACGCCGTCCTCCGCCCACAGTTGCCCGGCAAATGAGGTGAGGCCGGCGTCTGCGGCAGGCCCGTAGGACAGGATTAGTTTCGCAATGGCCGACTCATCTTCTAGGCAAGACAAGCGTGCCTGTAGTTCCTCGAACCCGTCCTTAGTCATCTCAGCGCCGCGCTTTCCTCTCGATCATCGTCCGGAGCGGGCCGGCGAACATTGGCCGCACTGCACCGCAACCCCACGTTCCTCCACCAACGGGGCAGGCACCCGCTCAACTCCGATCATTCGCGCCAGGTTCCTGGTCCTGCAACTCCCACACGAGTGGCGCAGTCGCCGTCATGGACATCACGAATGATGGCTTGCAATCAATATCGGTGTCAATGTTGGATGCAGACCCATCGTGCTGGGCGGAGCGACCCCGCTTGACGCGTTGTCACATCGGTTTCACTCGTCGACACCAACCTCGATGCCGAAGTGTCGTTCGAAGAGCAGGGACGACCATTGGACTTCCCGGGCGGACCCTACTTCGGCCTGGCCGAGGCGACCGATGCGAAACTCATTTGCCCAGGCTTGCCAACGGGCGTTCGAATGTCCCGCCAGTGAGAACGAGACCTTCAACGTCACCAACGGCGATGTGTTCAGTTGGAGGGGAGTCTGGCCGACCATCGCGGCTGCCCTGGGGAGGGAGGTGGGAGCGGACGCACCGGCATCGCTGGCCGAGATGTTGCCGGTCTTCCGTCCGGCGTGGACAGAGATCGCGCAGCGATATCACCTTCGGGCCCGTGCCCTGGTCGATGCCTTCGTCGGACAGTCCCTCACCTACACCGAGCTTCTGATACGGCTTTCGAGTGCGGTAGTAGGGCCTCCGGTTCTGCTGTCGACCATCAAGATCCGCCAGGCCGGATTCGAGGGATGCATCGATACCGAGGACATGCTTCGGAACTGGTTCGACACGATGCGAGCCAACCGACTGCTGCCTCCCACCCTACGGACCGGCTGCTAATCGACAGGCGGCTCCCAGCCACATCAACGGGGCGAGCCGCCCCTATCGGAGGCGGTATAGCATGGTTGATAACATTGCTGGTCGAACAACAAGTAGCTGACCACCCCACGGGTGCAGCGCCGTCGAGGAGGACCACGTGACCATAGGAAGCGAACTGATCACGGCGGTTTTCGATGCTGACAACCACTATTGGGAGACAAGCGACGCTTTTTCCCGACACCGAGACTCGAAGTTTGCCGATCGAGGAGTGCAGGTGAAGGAAGTTGACGGTCTCCTCCGCTACGTGGTGGACGGCGAGGTCTTCCCGTACCTTCCGGGTCCTAGCGATGTGCACCCGCGACCCAAGCCAGGATCATTCATGGACTACTTCTCGGGAAAGCTGTCTCGCGAGGACTTCGATGCCTCGTTCACCGTCCCTCCGTCAGAGCATCCGGAGTGGTACGACCGAGACAAACGCTTGGAGGTCATGGACGGACAGGGAGTCGAGGCCGTTTGGATGTTCCCATCGCAAGGCGTCGTGCTCGAGGCACCCATGCTGAACAGCGACGTCGAAGCGGCGATCGAGGTCATGCGGGCCTTCAACCGCTGGATCGAAGAAGAATGGGGATTTGCCTACAGGGATCGTATCTTCGCAGTGCCCTACTTGAACCTTTCGGACCCGGAGAAAGCAGCCCACGAGCTGCGATGGTGCCTCGACCACGGCGCTCGGGTCGTCGCTATCCGCCACGGCTCAGCGGTCACTGCCGATGGCCTTCGGTCTCCGGCCGATCCCATGTTCGACAGGTTCTGGGGACTCGCTCAAGAATCCGGCGTCGTCGTGTCTTCGCATGATGGATCGGACAACACGTACGCGGACCTGGGGTCACTTCTGAGTCGGGTATGGGGCGACGAGATGCGCGGTGGAGCTAACCATTCAGGTGAGAGCATGAAGATGATGGGCGGGGGTTCGGTCGTCGGAGCACTCATGAAGAACCGGAATGTCCATGACTTCGCTTATTTCCTGGTGGCCCACCGACTGTTCGAGCGGTTTCCGAAGCTAAAGGTGGCGTTCATCGAAAACGGTTCTGCCTGGGTGCCATCGGTGCTCCAGGCATTGGAATATCTCGGTCACGGGGACGAGTACCAGAGCAAGCCGAAAGACATGTTCATCGAGCACTGCTGGGTAGCGCCCTTCGTCGAAGAAAGCGTGGACGAACTGGCCCGGCACTTGCCCGTGGAGCGGATCTTATTTGGCTCGGACTGGCCACACGGTGAGGGCTTTCCGCAGCCCATGGATTTCTTCGAGAACGTGGTCCACTTCTCGATCGAGGACCAGCGCCGAATCATGTATCAGAATGCCCGCGATCTGACTCGCGCATAGCTGTCGCCCCTGACGAATGCCGCGGCCGGCAGCTACGCCGATCCGTGCCGCAGCAACTGCCCCGGCGTCTTCGTGGTGCACTGGCCGTCGATGAACGTGGTCTGGCCGTTCACAATGATGCGGTCGTAGCCCTTGGCCTTTTGGACGAGTCGCCACTCGCCGGCCGGGTAGTCATACAGGCGTTCCTGAGGAAGGGCGTCGATGGTGTCTAAGTCGTAGACGATGACATCGGCTGCCTTGCCCTCGGTGATATGGCCCCGATCCTTGAGACCCACGGCCATCGCCGGGTACGCTGACAGGCGCCAGTGCGCCTCTTCGAGCGACATGATCTCGTGTTCGCGAACCCAATGTCCCAGCAGCTCGGTGGCGAACCGCGCCGTGGTCACGAACTTGGTATGTGCTCCCCCATCGCTGATGCCGGGTAATGCCACCGACGAAGTCCCGACCTCCTTGACTGCTTGGGGGTCCATTTCGATCATCGTCGTGCCGAACCCCACGTTGAGGTCGGCGGCCACGGCGACGTCGAGCATGGCGTCGAGGAGGTGCTTGTCCTCCCGCGCCGCGATCTCGCCAATTGAAAATCCTTCGTACCGCTCCTTCAGCTGCAGGGCATTCCGTGCGTCGCTGGAGATCCAGTTCACCGTTATCTCATCGAGCCGATAGCCGGCCGCGCCGAAGCCGCCACCTAGCTGATCCACTGCCTCCTTGAGAGCCGGGCGGCGCGCAGGGTCGGAGAATTTGGCGATCTTCTCCTCGAGGGTGCCGAGGCTCGCCTCCATCCACGGAGGGAAGATGTCCATGAGGTTGTAATCCTCGAGGACGATTTCGGACTTGAACCGTACGATCTGTGCCGAGGCGAACACTCGGGCACCCTCTTGGTTCAACTGGTCCAGACGGGCGATGGTCTCAAGGTGCGGATGACGGGACTCACCGTGCTGATTTACCGAACCGGTAGGCGCCAATGCGTTCCAGATGATCGGTCGCCCGCTCTCCCGAGCGATCAACGCCGCGGTATCCAGGTCGCCGGTAATCTGCGTGGTGCCTCGGCCTATGCCTCGGAGCACACGCGAGAAGGCGACGATCTCCCGCTCGGTCATCTGGTCGGTGACCATCGGCGTGCCGTCGAAGTCTCGTTGCACGTTTCCGATATCGCCAGTGATCTGGGAGCTCCAGCCACAGCCGCCGGCCTCCATGGCCACACGAACCAGCCGGCACATCTCGTCCAGCTCCTGGTCGGAGGCTCGTAGTTCCTTAGCCTTGTCGACGCCGACAACGTAGGTGTACAGCGGGGCCAACGGGACCAACGACATCACGTTCACACCCTTGGGCGTGCGCTCGACGCTGTCGAGAAATTCCGGGAACGTCTCCCAGTCCCACGGCATCCCCGCACGCATGGTCTTCAGGGGTACCGCTTCGTTCCGGGACAGGCTCAGCATCGTGCGGTCCTGATCCTCTGGTCGACAGGGCGCGAACCCGAACCCGCAGTTGCCGATCACCACGCTCGTGACGCCGTGCCAGCCCGACATCGTGCACCACGGATCCCAGAAGAGCTGGCTGTCGTAATGCGTGTGCAGGTCGACGAATCCGGGGGCCACGATCTTTCCTGAGGCGTCGATGACCTCATCGCCCTCCGACGCGTCGACCGACCCAATCACCGCTATTTTCCCGTCCTTGATGCCCAAGTCGGCCTTGAAGCGCGGCGTCTGCAATCCGTCGATAACGGTGCCTGCCTTGATCACGATGTCATAGGTCGACATTTCATACCTTCACTTGGGAGCGGGGCTACACAGTTGCTAGTTGAGCGTACAGCAAGTTAACCGAATCGTCTAAGTGGGCCGACGCCCCGGCGCCCAAGGGGTGTGTGCCCCCACCGGACTGGGACCTCACGGCCCCGAACTGATATGTTGATATCGATGTCAATGCCATGACGGTAGTCTCCATCACTTCGATGGGTAGCTTGCCTTGACTCCACTTGGAGACGGCGGTACCCCCCACCGCTCGCGACAAGCTACCCATCGAATTGATGGGAGCCGCGAGGGGGCCGCAGGTCGCGCCGCCACCTCCGGCGTGCGAGCGATCGCACCACGGCGATATACGGGTGACCAGACGACGACGGGAACCGCCAGCTTGGTGGCCCTGATCATCAAAGGAACGCTCGCGACAAGCGAAGCGCCACTTTCTCGGAGACACCGCAATGCCGAGTGCAGCCGAAAGGGTTCTGCATGACGACGAACGACCTACCCGACCGCCTTGCTGCTTGGTTCGCGGATCAGATTTCCAACGCCGACGAAGTCAGAGTTGAGGGCCTTGACCACGCGTCGCTTGGCCACTCGTCAGAGACGCTAGTGATGACGGTGGTGGCGCGAGTCGGCGGGGTGGAGCGCCGACAGGACGTCGTTGTACGCCAACGGCCGCCGAAACCCGGATTGCTCGAGCCCTACGATCTGTGTGCACAGTTCGAGGTGCTGAAGGGTCTCGAAGGAACCGACGTCCGTGCTCCGGAGGCACTATGGATCGAGCCCACCGGGGCGGTGCTCGGGCGCGAATTCTTCGTCATGGCACGACTCGACGGTGAAGTATGGGAGCAGCAGCGCATCCCGGCAGAGATGGAGTCCGACGGGACACTTCGACGCATGTGCGAAAGCATGGTAGATCAGCTTGCCGCCATCCACCTCGTCGACCTCGAGGCGACCGGGCTGGCCTCGCTCGGTAATGGCGCGACGTTCCTGGATCGGGAACTCGAGCGTTGGGCGGCGGAGATGCGCCGCGTGCAGCGAGGACCGCTGCCGGCGATGGAGCGCCTCTTGGAGGAGCTCCGCAAGCAGCAACCCGAGCCGTGCCCGACCGTCACGCTTGTGCACGGCGATCCGAAGCCCGGCAATTTCGCGTTCGTCGGCGACGAGGTGTCGGCGGTGTTCGATTGGGAGCTAACCACAGTCGGCGACCCCCTGGCGGATGTCGGCTACCTCGAGCTGCTGTGGGCGATGCCAGTCGGCATCACCAGCAAGCCTTCATCGCTTACCGTCGATGAGTTCGTCACTCGCTGGGAACAGCGAACCGGGATCACCGTCCAGCACCGCAACTGGTACCTCGCCATGCAGGTTTTCAAGGTCGACGTCATCCAGCTGATTGCCTCGATGCTCTATGACGCAGGGCACTGGGACGATCCGCGAGCCATCCAGATGGCAATGGGAATCGAACTGATGACCCCGATCGGCCTGAACGCCCTGGGCATCACCGACGAACTTCCCATGGGGCCGATCTACCCACGCGAGGAACGCATGCAGGCCGCACAAGCACCCACCTCCGACCAGAGATAAGGATCGATCTGACATGGGATATGGACCCTGGGACGAGTACTTCATCCACCAGCTACCCAAGCCAGTGGATCAAGTCCACGACCCGGACAAGAGTTGGTCGGATCGCTGTTACTTCAGCGCGCACTCACCCGACCGATCCACGCTGCTCACCTGCGGCTACGGCAACTTCCCCAACGGGGGTTACGCCCACGGCTACGTCAAGGTCGCCCTCGCTGACGGCCGGCACTGGGACCTCGACGTCGCTCGCAAGTGCATCGACGACCGCGGCGATCTGTACGCGGGCGCCCTGAGATTCACATGCGTCGAGCCGCTCAAACGGTGGACGATCGAGCTCGGACCCAACGACTCCGGACTCGAGTGGGAACTCCATTATGAGTCGACCGCTCCAGTCTGGGATCTTCTTCCCCTCGACATCCGGCGAGGCGACGAAGTCATTGCCGACATGCACCACATCAAACAGCCAGGACGCTATACGGGATGGCTTCAGATCGATGGCGAGCGAATCTCCGTCGAAGGCTACAACGGCGGCCGCGATCGCACCTTCGGTGTCCGTGTCTCCGAGAAGATCGACTTCTGGGTGTGGTTCGAGGCCAACTTCGAAGACCGAGCCATCGAGGCTTGGGTCTTCGAGACCGCTGACGGCACCGTGCAGTACGTCGACGGCGGCTTCACTTTCACCGACGGCCGGCAGTCGAAGCGGTTCGTGAGCTTCAGCCACGACATCCGCTTCGATGGCGATATGAAGCGCCCGACCGGTGCCGACATCGTCTTCGTCGACGAGGATGGAACCGAGTTCCACGTCACCGCTAAGGCTCCAAACCTCGACGTCAACGTGTATCACGGACCGCCGCACCGGAGCCGCCGAGGACGGGACGGAGCCGGCTTCTACCACTGGTCGAGCAACGACGCCGACCTGCTCCGAGAGATGGAAGCCGGCGCAGTGGCTCTCGACCAGCTGATGGACTTCGAACTGGAGGGGATGACCGGACACGGTATCTTCGAGCTTCTCGCCATGGGTGAGGGGTACCGCCGCTACCCGAACCTCCGTGCACTCGACCTCAGCTTCACCAACATCAAATCGAGCAGCCACGACGACACCGGCACCTGAGGGCCTTGGAGTAGACATCTCGATCGTCACCCGAAATTGGTGAGCCCATCCCGCGCACGGATGAGGGGGTGACGAGCCGGCCCTGGTTAAAGTGGCCTTGGCCGGCCCCTGGCATCAGTATCGGTTGGATAGTCGCCACTGCGTTGCCGCAGGAACGGCGCTATGCGGTCCTTCACTGGCCATCTTCAGGTATCAGAACGTGCGACACGAGCTTGACTAGGCGGGCGATGACATCGACCACACTTCCCAAAGACGTGAGGCTCCCCAGAATTAGTGGACACCTGACAAGCTGACCTTTGGTCAGCCGGAAGGATGTTCGATTATGGGAATCACAAGGCGTAAGTTCACGCTGGAGTTCAAGACCGAGGCGGCCCACCGCGTGATCGATACGGGCAGAACGGTGGCCGAAGTAGCCGCCGAGCTGTCGGTGGTGGACAGCTCGTTGGCCAGGTGGGTACGCGATGAGCGTCGCCGGCTGGAAACGGTGGCTGGGTCCTCTGATGAGCCGTTGACAGCGGCGGAGCGGACCGAGCTGTTGCGGTTGCGCCGCCAGGTGGCCGAGCAGGACA
>Ga0208357_1002962_pt1 | contig 10787 bp, 10 predicted proteins | sample NGESurdeep092012_6_FD_184487 | JGI IMG/M metagenome (GOLD analysis project Ga0208357, IMG submission 184487) | Arctic peat soil microbial communities from Barrow, Alaska - NGEE Surface sample F52-2 deep-092012 (SPAdes) | ecosystem: Environmental > Terrestrial > Soil > Wetlands > Peat ... | reverse complement strand
GCCAGCGCGCAAGCGCAGACCGCCGCCATCGCGTCGGCCGACGCCAACGTCGGCAAGGCACAGGCGGCACTGACGCTCGCCCAGCAGACCGAAACCCGCGACGCAACGCTGCTCGCCCAAGGATTCATCGCGCAGAGTACGGTCGACAGCGATCGCTCGGCCGTCGCCCAAGCGCAGAGCGGCGTTGCGGCAGCCCAAGCCGCCGCCACGCAGTCAAAAGCGCAAGCGGCGGCGAGCATGAACAGCGCGCAATCCCAGGTAGCGCAGATCGCCCAAAGCAGCGCGAGCGCGCAAGGTTCGGCCGCAACGGCGCAGGCGCAAGCCGCCGCCGCGCAGGCGTCGGCCGAGCAAGTGAAAGTCGACGAAATCAACCTGCAGCATACCGTGATCACCTCGCCCGTCGACGGCACCGTGATCTCGCGCGCCGTCTCGGTCGGGCAGACCGTAGCCGCTTCGCTGCAGACGCCGACCTTGTTCACGATCGCCCAGGACCTTACCAAGATGGAGGTCGACATCAACGTCGGCGAGCCGGATATCGGCAACGTGCGTAAAGGCGACGCCGTCGACTTCACGGTGCTGGCATATCCCAACCAAACGTTCTCGGGCCTGGTTTCGCAAGTGCGCATCAACCCGACGACGGTGAGCAACGTCGTGACCTACACGGTGATCGTCGACGTGGTTAACAAGGGCGGGAAGCTGCTTCCGGGCATGACGGCGAACGCGACCATCAACATCGCCAGCGCGAAGAACGCGCTCGTGGTCCCCTTGGCAGCCGTGCACGCTCAAGGCGCGCGCGGCGCGAAGGCTCCCGCGGCCGGGACCGACGCGGCGACGCAAACCGCGCAGTCGCCTTGGGGTTCGGTCAACGGCAGCGCCGCAAGCGCGGACGTCGTGGCCGGCTCGAAGGCCGTCGTGTTGGTGCAACGCAACGGCAAGATCGTGCCGGTCCGCGTGAACGTGCAACTGACGACCGCATCGCAAGCGGCGGTCGCGCCGATCGCACCCGACACGTTGGTCGTGGGCGACAACGTCGTCACCGGAGGCGTCGCCGGCGGCACGACTCGAGCGGCGCGCAGCGGCGCACCCGGCGGCGGTGGACACGGCGGCGGCCCGACGAGTACGCGAGGTCTTCGGATATGACACCGGTCGTGCGCGTGGAACAACTGCGCAAGATCTACACCCTGGGCGACGATGAAGTCGTCGCCCTGGGCGGGGTCGACCTCACGATCGAGCCAGGCGAGTTCTTAGCCGTGATGGGCCCGTCGGGCTCGGGCAAGTCGACCTTCATGCAGATCGTCGGACTGCTCGACAATCCGACGTCGGGGGTCTATCGCTTCGAAGGCATCGATGCGGCGAACCTCGATGGCGACGCGCGCGCCGACATCCGCAGCCGCCGTCTCGGCTTCGTGTTTCAATCCTATAACTTGCTCGCGCGTACCACCGCGCAAGAGAACGTCGAACTGCCGATGGTCTACGCGGGCGTGCCCGAGGAAGAGCGCGCGCACATCGCCTTGGAGAAAATGGAAATCGTCGGCGTCGCGCACCTCGCCAAACATCTCTCCAACCAGATGTCGGGCGGTCAGCAGCAACGTATCGCGATCGCACGCTCGCTGGTCAATAACCCAGCGTTGATTCTCGCCGACGAACCGACGGGCGCGCTGGACACCAAGACATCAGAAGACGTCATGCGGCTTTTCCAGAAGCTCAACGACGAACAGGGCATCACGATCATGCTGGTCACGCACGAACCCGATGTCGCCGCGCACGCGCGCCGGATCGTTACGTTCCGCGACGGCCATATCGTGAGCGACCAGGCCAACCAGAAACGTGCGGCATGAACCTCAAGGCAACGATCCGTTTAGCGATGCAGGCGTTGATTCGCAACAAGGCGCGTTCGATGCTGACGATGCTGGGCATCGTGATCGGCGTGGCCGCCGTCATCGTGACCGTCGCCATCGGCGTGGGCGCGCGCACGTCGGTACAATCGAGCATCAACAGCCTGGGTTCCAACTTGATTATCGTGCAGCCGGGCAGCGTCACGACCAGCGGCGCGCGCGGCGGCTTCGGCACCGCTTCGACGCTGACGGTCCAAGACGGTCTGGCGATCGCGCAGATTCCGGGCGTTTCGGCCGTCTCGCCGTCGGTCACCATGCGCACGCAGGCCGTCGCCAACGGCAATAACTGGCAGACGATCGTCACCGGCGTGGCGCCGACCTACACGTTCATCAAGGCGTGGCCGATGGCGCAGGGTACGTTCTTCGGCGAAAACGATGTGGCCGCCTCATCGAAGGTCGCCGTATTGGGTCAGACGGTCATCGCGCAGCTTTTCCCCAACGTGAAAGATCCCGTGGGCCAGAGCATCATTATCAAAGGCGTGCCGTTTACGATCATCGGAACGTTGGTGGCATTGGGTCAAAGCGGCGTCGGCCAGGATCAGGACGATACGATCCTGATCCCGTATACGTCGGCCATGCAGCGCCTTACCGGTCAAACGACGGTCAGCCAACTGATGGTGTCGGCGGCAAGCGCCACGCAAATCGCGGACGTCCAGCAAAGCGTTACGACGTTGCTGGAACAGCGCCACCACATCGTGCCGCCCGCGCAAGACGACTTCCAAGTTCGCAACCTGCAGTCGATTGCGGCGGCAGCTTCGTCGACCGGCGCGGTGATGGAGTTCCTGTTGGCCGGCGTCGCGGCGGTCTCGCTGATCGTCGGCGGCATCGGCATCATGAACATCATGATGGTCTCGGTGACCGAGCGCACGCGCGAGATCGGCCTGCGCATGGCCGTCGGCGCGCGCGGCAAGTCGATCCTGAGCCAGTTCCTCACCGAAGCGATCGTGCTCTCGACCTTAGGCGGTATCATCGGAGTGGTGATCGGGCTGTTCGGCACGCTGATCGTCGCGCTGGCCGCAAAATGGCCGACCTCGGTTCCGATCGGATGGATCCTGGTTTCGGTCGCCTTCTCGGCGCTCGTCGGCATCTTCTTCGGTTACTATCCCGCACGCAAGGCTGCAAACTTGCATCCGATCGAAGCGCTGCGCTTCGAATGACGCAGGCCCAGGGCCGCATCGTCGTCATCGACGACGAACCGCGCATCCGCGAACTGCTCGAGTTAACGCTCGGGCACCGCGGCTTTGCCGTGCGGGGCGCGGCCGACGGTCAGGCGGGGTTGGAGTTGGTCAGGCAATGGGAACCCGATCTGATCGTGCTGGACGTCATGATGCCCAAGATCACCGGCATCGAACTGCTGCCGATGTTGCGCCGGGTCACCGACGCGCCGGTCATCATGCTCTCGGCCAGGGGCGAGGTCGAAAGCCGCGTCGCGGGGCTGGAGCACGGGGCGGACGACTACTTGAGCAAACCGTTTGAAATGTCCGAGCTGATCGCGCACGTCGAAGCCAAACTGCGCCGCCCCCATCTCGAGGCGCGCTCGCTGTTGGAATACGACGATCTCAACGTCGATCTGGAACGTCACGAGGTCGTGCGGGGGGGGAAACGGCTGGATCTCTCGCCGCTGGAATACGACCTGCTCGTCACGCTGCTCAAGCGTCCTCGGCGCGTCTTTACACGCGAGGAATTGCTCGATTTGGTCTGGGGCGACGATAGCGACGCGGGCACGGGCGCGGTCGAACGCTACGTTTCGTATCTGCGCGCCAAAGTCGACGAAGGCTTCGCTCGCGCGCTGATCCACACCGTTCGCGGCGCGGGATATACCCTACGTGTCGACTGACGCTCCGTTCGTCGCGTTCGCGCGCCGGCTAACGCGCGGTTACGTCGTGTTGGCGGTGATCCTCATCGCGGTGGTAGTCGGCGCGACGTCGACGATCGCATTCGTCGGCTACGCCGGCAACCTCAACGACGCCGTGGCCGTCGCCGCCGACCGCGCGACCCAACGCGCCGCCGTCCTCGAAAAGCAAGGTCTGCCGCTGTCGAAAATCGCGCCGCAACTCACCACCAACGAACGGCGCTCGCGCATCGGCGTCTCGGTCTTCGACGACGCGCACCACCGCCTGGCCGGGCGCCAAACGCCGCCGAGCCGTGTGGCGGCCGCGATCGCCGCACTGTTGGGAATCCATTCAAAGGCGATCCGCATAACCGGCGGCGTTGTGTTCGTCAGCCCGGACCTCGATAGCTTTACCGACTTGCTCGGACGTTATTGGGCGTACATCTTGCCGATCGGACTGATCGCGGTGCTGATCGCGTGGCTGGTCGGCTGGCGCATTACGCGTAGCGCGATCGCCCCGCTGGTCGACGTAACGCAGGCGCTGAACACGATCGCCGCCGGCGACTTCACGCCCAAGCCGGTGCTAGAACGCGATTCGGAACTGCGCGCCTTGACGGCGGCCTACAACGACGTTGCGTTCCGCTTGAGCGCCGCAACCGCCGAGCAGTTGCGCCAGGAGTCCGAGATGCGCCAGTTCATCGCCGATGCCGGCCACGAGCTGCGGACGCCGCTCACGATCTTCATGGGCTACCTGGAGGCGTTGCGCGACGGCGTCGTCCGGGACGAGCCGGGCATCGCGCGCGTGCACGAAACGATGCTGGCCCAAAGCCGACGCATGCGCACGATCATCGAGAAATTGATTTTGCTCGCACGCCTCGAGCGCGAAACCGAACCACGCCGCGACCGGGTCGATCTCGCGTCGATCGCCGCGCGCGCGGTCGCCGCGCTACGTCCCCTGGCCGGTGACCGCATCGCGTTATCGGGTTCGGGCGCGACCCAAGCGCTCGGCGACGATGCCGAGCTGTACGAAGCGCTCAAGAACGTCATCGAAAACGCGGTGCGCTACGCGCCGGATTCGCCGGTCGAGGTCGAGGTGCGCGGCGACGTTGACGGCGTGCGCGTCGCCGTTGCCGATCGCGGCCCCGGCATGGAACCCGTCGACATCGAGCACGCCTTCGATCGTTTCTATCGCGGCAGCGAGCGCGGCGCCATCGAAGGTTCCGGCCTCGGCCTGGCGATCGCCAAACGCGCCGTCGAACGCGCCGGCGGCACCATCACCGTCCAAAGTACCCGCGGCAGCGGCACCCGAATCGAAATGCAATTCCCCACGGACCCGAATCAGGCGGCGCTCTCGACGTAACCGTGGAGGGCGGACAGGATGTGCGGCCAGCCCTTGTGGCTGGCGCGATCTTCGTCGGTGACGAGGCCTAGTTACGCTAAGTCAACGCCTGCGGCTCAAAGAAAAAGGACCCCGGCGGCGCCGAGGTCCTTTCCATGGAGGATCGGGATTGGTTAGTTCTTTGCGACTTCCGCAAAGCGCGTGGCCGTCTCGGAGAACTGCTTTTGGCCGGCAGTTGCCAGCTCGGCAAGTTTAAGCGTGTAGGCTTTGCGCGTTTCGAGCAGCTCGCGCGTGAACGCGAACGACTTCTCGACCAGTTCGGTCGGGGTCGGGAGCTCGGCCGGCGTTACGGTCGCCGAAGCGGTCGGGAACGTCGATGCGAGGGCGGTCAACGACGCGAGCGTCTTAACGTTGAGATCTTGGGCCTGCTGGAGCGAGGCCAGGAAATCGCCCTGGGCGCGCTCGAGGAATTCGGTATAGCTGTTCATGTGCTAAGTATACCAAGCATCTGCTAGATTTGTCAACGCTTTCGCATCGTGGCGGCCCCGTGCTCGCCTGCCTGGAGCGTCGAGGTTGAGGATACCCCCGGCCGAGCGATTAACCATGAAAAAAGCGAGGCCGGAGGTATCCTCAACCTCGACGCGGGCATCGCCCACGGTCGGTGGATTCGGCTAGCGTTCCTCGACGAAGCCTCGGTAGATGCGGATCAGGGTTTCCTTTTGGGCGGCGGTCAGGCGCGGATCGAGTTTGATCGCGGATTCGACCTGGGCGGGCGACGAGGCGCGGACGGTTTCGTCCAGCAGGCCGGCCTGGGTGAAGAAGCTTTCGGCCGAGAGGTGCAGGGCGTCGGCGATGTTCTTGAGGACGTCGGCCGAGGGCTTGTAGAGGCCACGCTCGACCTGGCTGAGATACGGGTTGGAGACCTTGGACATTTCGGCGAGTTGCCGCAGCGACAGGTTGGCAAGCTCGCGCTGCGCGCGAATGAACTCGCCGAGGTCGCGCATGAGGTCCTCGCGGCTCTTCACGGCGCAACCGTCAGATCGATCGGCTCGGCGACCTCGTTGCGGACGTAGGCTCCGGGGGCGGCCGGACCGGCGGGCAGCGTCCACGGCTCGCGACGCTCGCCCGATCGTTGCGCCGACCACTGCGCCCAATCGTTCCACCAGGTGTCCTGATGTTCGGTCGCGCTGGCCAGCCACGCCTGCGCGCTCTCGCCGGGTTCGGCGGCGGCCTTCTCCCAATAGCGCGCTTTGGAATTGCCCGGCGGATTGACGACGCCCGCGACGTGTCCGGCGTTGGTGCGCACGTAGCGCGACTCGCCGCCGACGTATTGGGTGGTCATGTAACTCGACGCCCAGGGCGCGATGTGATCGGCCTGCGCGCCCAAGACGTACAACGGCGTTTGAATCGTGCCCAGATCGATCGGCGTGTCGAGGATGACGAACGCGTTGGGCTTGACGATCAGGTTGTGCAGGTAACACGCGCGCAGATATTGCGAATGCATCGCCGCGGGCATGCGCGTCGCATCGCCGTTCCACGACAGGATGTCGAACGCCGGCGGCTTCTTGCCCATAAACCAATTGGAGACGACGTACGACCAAATCAGGTCGTTGGCACGCATCCAGTTGAAGGTGCCTTCCATCTCCTTGGAGTCCAAGAAGCCGGTCTGATTCATCTTGGCTTCGAGCTTGGCGATCGACGCTTCGTCGGTGAAGATACCCAAGTCGCCGGGTTCGCTAAAGTCGACCAGCGTGTTGGTCAGCGTCGCCGTGCCGATGCGATCGGCTTGTCCGTGCGCGGCCAGATAGGCCAGCATGACGACGGCAAGCGTGCCGCCCAAACACAGGGCGGCGACATCGACCTTGGGCGCGCCGGTCAACCGTTGGATGGCGTCCAAGGCCGCTAACGGTCCTTCGCGCAAGTAGTCGTCGAGCGTGTAGTCGCGCATCGTTGCATCGGGGTTGCGATAGGAGATCATGAACGTCTGGTGGCCGTGCCGCACGGCCCATTCCACAAACGAGCGTCCGGGTGCGAGATCCATGATGTAATATTTGTTGATCCACGGCGGGCAGCACAAGAGCGGGCGCTCGTAGACCGTATCGGTTTGCGGCGCGTAGGCGATCAGCTCGATCAGCGCGTTGCGAAAGACGATCGTGCCGGGCGTCGCCGCGATGTTCTTGCCCAGTTCGAACTGGGACGAGTCGACTTGCTTTGGGAAGCCGCCGTTGTTCTTTACGTCGTCGAGCAACTCGGCCATGCCGCGCTTGAGCGACTCGCCGTTGCTTTCGACGGCTTCTTTGATGACCGCGGGATTCATCCATGGAACGTTGCTGGGCGCCAGCGAATCGAGCATCATCGTCAATGCGAATCGGGCTTTGCGGCGCGTGGCTTCGGGCAAGCGGGACGTTTCGACCAACTGCATCGCGTATTGACGCTGCACGAGATAGGCGTCGAGCATGTTGGCCAACGCGGGGTTGCTGGTCCAGGACGGATCGGAGAAGCGCTTGTCGCCGGCAGCGCTGCCCGCGGCGGGAGGCGGCGTCTGCCCCTGCAAGCGCAACAAGGCGTTCATGGCCACGGACTGCTGGGCGAGCATGTAACTGCCCGTCCAGGTCGTCATGCGCAGCGGATCGCCCATCGCATCGGCGATGACCGCGCGCAGGGCGTCGTTAAGCGCCGCCGGGTCGAGCGCGCCGGCGTCGAAACCGTAGCTGAAATCTTCTAGCGGCAGAGAGTCGATCACATGTACATCCCGCCGTTGACGTCGTAGACCGAACCGGTGATGAAACCCGAGCGATCGTCGCACAGGAAACGCACGACGCGCGCGATTTCGTCGGGTTCGCCCAGACGCGCTCCGGGCGTTTTGCTGACCGCAAGTTCGACGGCCGCTTGCGGCATCGCGGCGACCATCTCCGTGTTGGTGAAGCCCGGCGCGACGGCGTTGACCGTGATGCCGTTGCGCGCGGTTTCCAGCGCGACGGTCTTGGTCAGGCCGAGCAATCCCGCTTTGGCCGCGGCGTAGTTGGCCTGGCCGAAGCCGCCGGTATGTCCGATGACCGAACTGATGTTGACGATGCGGCCGTATTTATTGGCCTGCATGTTTTCCAGCACGGCCTTGATCATGAAGAACGGTCCCGATAGGTTGACGTCGATGACCGCTTGCCACTCGTCGACGGTCATCTTCCTGACGGTGTGATCTTTGGTGATGCCCGCGTTGTTGACCAGGATGTCGATCTTCCCGTGTTCGGCGATGACGTTTCCAACGATCGCTTCGCAGATCGGAAACGCGGCGACGTTTCCTTCGGCAAAGTGCAGCAGCGAACCGGTGCCGTTCAAGGAGGCGCGTAGCGTCTCGGTGCGTTCGCGATCGGCGGGCAGGCCGACCACGACGACGCGCGCCCCGTCGCGGGTTAGGGCCGTAGAGATCGCGGCGCCGATGCCGCGAGCGCCCCCGGTGACGATGGCGACGCGGCCGTCCAAAGGTCGTTGAGTCATGCTAGGTATTTACCCCGCAATGCTTCGTCTACCTAGCAGGTCGCCGAAAAACCCCCGAAACCGTCTCGACCCCGAATTACATGTCCAGGCCGCCGTTGACGGTGTAGACGGCGCCGGTGATGTATGCCGATTCGTCTTCGAGCAGGAAGTGGACGACCCGCGCGACCTCGTCGGGGCGGCCCAGGCGACGCTGCGGGATCTTTTCGATCACCTTGTCGAGCGCGGCCTTAGGGATCGCGGCGACCATTTCGGTGGCGATGAAGCCGGGCGCGACGACGTTGGCCGTGATGCCCTTTTGCGCCATCTCCAGCGCCAAGCTCTTGGTGAAGCCGAAGAGGCCGGCTTTGGAAGCGGCGTAGTTGGCTTGGCCGACGTTGCCGGTTTCGCCGATGACCGATGAAATGTTGACGATGCGCCCCGAACCACGTTCGATCATGTGCTCGAGCACGGCCTTGGTCATGTTGAACGCGCCCGACAGGTTGACGTCGATGACGCCGTGCCAATCGTCCGACGTCATGCGCCGCAAGGTCTTGTCGACCGTAATGCCGGCGTTGTTCACCAGGAAGTCGACGCGCCCGAACCGTTCGAGCACTTCGTCGACGACGCGCTGGCAATCGGCGAAATCGTCGATACGGCCTTGATGAACGGAGATCGAGCCGCCGCGCTCGCGAATCGCCGTCGCATACGCCTCGGCGGCATCTTTGCCTTTGCTGCAGCCCGCGGCAACGTGCGCGCCGGCCTGGGTCAGGGCGGACGTGATCGCGGCACCGATCCCACGGCTGCCTCCGGTCACGATCGCTACGCGTTCCTTAAACATGAAGACAGATGCGCGCCGGTCGCCGGGGGCACCCGCTTGGTAGACTATGCGACCAACAGGGCCGCGTCCCCACGACGGGCCGAGCCCGGCTCGAGCACGTCGCAATAGACGCCCATGACGTTGTCACGTTCCCGCGCGACGTAGCGCAGGATGCGGGGATCGGGCTCCCCGCCGCGCGGATCGTAGGTGGTGGTCACGCAGCGGCCGATGGTCTCGCGCACGTGCAGCACCGCGCCACCCAGCCGGATGGTCGAGCCGAGGATCTCGACCTCGCCGGCGGCAAACGATGGGTGCGCCGCCACGATAAAATTCGGTCGGAAGCGTTCGATCTCGACATCGTAGCCGACCTCGGCGCGCAGCCCGTCGAGCCAGCGATCGACGATCAGCGAGACCGGCGCGGCGTCGAAGAAGTGAGGAGCGTCGTCGCGGACGTCCACCTCAACGCCGCGCCGTGCGGCCATCGCGACGGCGTCGCCGACGTCGTCGGACAGGTGGAGCCGATCGTGCTCCTTGCCGCGGTAGGTTTTGCCCGCGCGCGCGTGCCCGCCGCGTACGATCAGGGCCCTGGCGCGGTCTCCCGGCAGGCCGTCGGCCGCGATCTCCACCTGCTCGAGCGCGACCCCGCGCAGCGATTTGACCGGATAACGGTAGATGGCCGCGACACGACCCAGTTCCATACTTCCGAAAATGACCTTACTCCGCAGCATAGGAAGACGTGCGAAATTCCAAGAATCGCGCGCCACGGTGCCTGAAGATAGTCATACCGCGCCAACGCTTTGGCGGCCTCTGGGTTTCGGCGAGATCTTCGACCGGGCGATAACGCTTTACGTTCGCAACTTCATCCCATTCATCGGCTTGGTCCTGGTCATAGCGATTCCAACGGGACTCTATCAGTATTATGCGGACTCGACCATAGGAATGTCGTCGATGTTTTCGACGCTATCGCAGGGCGCGTCGACCTCGCAACCGATACCCGCGTTTTTCACGCCGGCCTTCGTTGGAACGCTGCTGGTCGGCATCATCGTGACGGCCGTCTTCGAGCTGTTCGTCTACAACGCGACCGCGGTCGGGGTCGCGCATCTCTATGCGGGCAAGCCCGTCGCGTTTCGCTCGTGTTATCGCATCGTCTTGTCACGCTGGGCACGGCTGGTCGGCATGATGCTGATGTGCATCCCCATCTATATTGGGTTTACGACCGTCGCGGTCGTGCTGGCGATGCTGTTCTTCGTGCCCGCGGCGATGATGGCGACGAGCGGGCGGGGGCCTTCGATCGTCCTCGACGTGCTCGGCGGGCTGGTCGTGCTCGGAATCGCGTGCGCCGGCGCGGTCACGCTCGCGGCGGTCATCTTCTCGTTTTACGGCATTTCGATTGAGGGCCTACGAACGATGGCGGCGATCGGCGCCGGCTTC
>Ga0208357_1002960_pt1 | contig 10788 bp, 7 predicted proteins | sample NGESurdeep092012_6_FD_184487 | JGI IMG/M metagenome (GOLD analysis project Ga0208357, IMG submission 184487) | Arctic peat soil microbial communities from Barrow, Alaska - NGEE Surface sample F52-2 deep-092012 (SPAdes) | ecosystem: Environmental > Terrestrial > Soil > Wetlands > Peat ... | reverse complement strand
CCCGTCGCTGCCACGCCGCGGCCGCGGCCAGCAGCGTGTCGAGCCCCTTCTGCTCGGCCAGGCGGCCGGCCGCCAGGATGACCGGGCGTCCGGCCGCCCCGATATCGGCCTCGGCGCGGGCTACGTCCGACGCCGACGGGGCCGGTCCCCGGGCCGCGGGCACGTCGAACTCGGTCGCGTTCGCCGCGCCCCGCCGTCGCATCCGCGCCGCGAGGTCGGCCGAGGCGCACAGGACCGCGTCGGCGCGCCAGGCGCAGGTCGCCTCGAGGACGGCGTACGCCAGCTGAGCCAGGAGTTTGCGCGGCGGGGCGTTATGAATGGTGACTACTAGTGCCGGGCGCCGGGCTCGTCGCCACGGCCGCAGCAGCGCGAGGGCCGAGAACGCGCCCGCGCGCAGTCCGTGCGCGTGCACGACGTCAGGACCGATCTCGCCGAGTAGCCGGCGCAGCGTGAGCACCGCCGCGGCGTCGCGGCCGGGGCGGGGCCGGTCAGAGATCTCTGCCACCCCGAAGGCGATCGCGGGGTGGTGGGTCGCTGTCGCGCCGGGATCAGCCGGGGTCCCGGCTTCGGCGGGCAGGGCCGCTGCCCCGGCCGCGACCGCGCTCCGCGAGCTGGCCGGCCCGAGGACCGTTACCTGCAAGCCGCCGCGGCGGCTGCCCTCTGCCAGCAGGCCCGCGTGCTGGGCCGTGCCGCCGGAGGCGGTGCCCAGCACGTAGGCGACCCGCAGCCCAGTCACCGAAGGCCAGCCGCGCCGGGCCCGGTGCAGCGCCTGCATGGCCAACTGCTCCGGGGTCTTGACCGGCACCGGATGCACGCTCGCATCGTGCAGCGCGCGCAGGATCGCGAGCGCATCGTTGGCGTCGTTCTTGTTGCCGCTGCGGTGCGCCGCGGTGTGCTGCGCCGGCAGGATCTTCACCTCGATGCCGCGGGCCTGGATTTCCCGCGCCCACGCCTGTGCGCCGGGCCCGGTCTCGATCGCCACCGTTAGCGGCGGTTCGAGTTTCTCGATGAACTTGTGCATCGCCTGACGCGACTTCAGCCGCTGGCTCAGCACCACCTCACTCCGGGCACTCTCGCCCGCGACCTGAAACACATTTTTGGCCAAATCGATGGTTGCGGCAGTAATCTCGTTCATGACTAGCCCTCGCGTGATCGTGGTGGTACGAATAGCTCACCACCACTGGCACGTCGTTGCCTGAATGCGCGGGGGCGAGTCCATGCGATTACGAGATGCGAACCACCGGCATGGAACTGTCGCGTCGCCGTTCAGGCCAGCGCCTGCTGGTGCACCCCCTTGACTGCACGTCCCGACGGATCGGCCGCGTCGGCGAACGCAGGATCCCAGGCCAGTGCCGCCGGCGATGAGCAGGCGATGGATTTCCCACCGGGCACGGTCGCCGCGCAGGCCTCGCCCGGAAAGTGCTGCTCGAAGATGCGCCGGTAGAAATAGGCTTCCCTGGTCGCCGGGGTGTTGAAGGGGAAGCGAGCTCCCGCCGCCGCGAATTCGCGGTCGCTGACCTGCTGCCCGGCGTGCGCCTTGAGCCCGTCGATCCAGCCGTAACCCACCCCGTCGCTGAACTGCTCCTTCTGGCGCCACAGGATCGCATCCGGCAATGCGCCAGCGAAGGCCTCGCGCAGCACGCTCTTCTCGATTTTTCCATGCCCGGCCATCTTGTGGCTGGCGTCCATGCCCATCGCCATATCGATGAACTCCAGGTCCAGGAACGGTACGCGCGCCTCCACGCCCCACGCCATCATCGCCTTGTTGGCACGCAGGCAGTCGTAGCTGTGCAGTGCGTCGAGCTTGCGCACGGTTTCCTCGTGGAAGGCTTCGGCCGATGGCGCCTTGTGGAAGTACAGATAGCCGCCGAACAGCTCGTCCGCGCCCTCGCCGGAGAGCACCATCTTCACCCCCATCGCCTTGATCCGCCGTGCCAGCAGGTACATTGGCGTGGCCGCGCGGATCGTGGTGACGTCATAGGTCTCGATGTGGCGGATAACCTCGGGCAGCGCGTCCAGCCCTTCCCAGAACGTGTAGACGAAACCGTGATGCACGGTACCCAACGCCTCGGCGGCGATCCGCGCCGCGGCCAGGTCCGGCGAGCCTTCGAGGCCGATGGCGAACGAATGCAGGCGTGGCCACCAGGCCTCGCTGCGGTCGTCATCCTCGACCCGCTCGCGCGCGAACCGCGCGGCACACGCCGCGACCAGCGAGGAATCCAGTCCACCGGACAGCAGCACGCCGTACGGCACGTCGGTCATCAGTTGGCGATGGACCGCCTGCTCAAAGGCCTCGCGCAATGCGGGCGCCGTCACGCCATGCCCCTGTGTCGCCGCGTAGTCGCGCCACGGCCTGGCGTAGTAGGCCTGCAACTTGCCAGCAAGGCTGTCGTACACATGACCAGGGGGAAATGCCGCCACGTCGGCACACAGGCCGACCAGCGCCTTCATCTCCGAGGCCACGCACAACCGCCCCTGTTCGTCGTGCCCCCAGTACAGCGGGCACACACCGATCGGATCGCGTGCAATCAGGTAGCGCCCCATCTCGCCGTCCCACAGTGCGAACGCGAAGATGCCGTTGAGCTGTGGCACGAATTCAGTACCGTGTTCACGATACAACGCGTTGATCACCTCGCAATCCGACCCGGTGGTGAAGTCGTAGTCCAGTCCGGATGCCAGCTCGCGGTGGTTGTAGATTTCGCCGTTCACCGCCAGCGCCAGCGCGCCATCGCGCGAACGCAGCGGCTGCGCGCCGCTGCTCGGGTCGACGATCGCAAGGCGCTCGTGCACCAGGATCACGCCGGCATCGACGAACACGCCGCTCCAGTCCGGCCCGCGATGGCGCTGGCGCTGCGACAGCTCCAGCGCCTGTCGGCGCAAGGCGACCAGGTCATCCCCCGGCTGCAGATCGAATATCCCGAAAATCGAACACATAAGCTTAGGTCCAGAGGTTGGTAGCGGTTTTTATGAAAAGTCTGGCCACGGATGGCCAGTCTTGCTCTTCACGAATGGATTCGCGTGAAACAAACCCAAAACGAAAGAGGCCCGCATTGGGCGGGCCTCTTTCGCGTATTCAATGAAACTTGCTGCTACGCGCGAGCCCGCCAACGGTTGGCGTTATTGTTCGCGCGATTATTGATGTTGCCGGCCAGCAGGAAACCTTGCGCGGAGAGCGCAATGAGGTCCATGGATTTGGCGGCGGCGGAATGCATGGCCCCACTTCACCAGATTGCCGGTGCCATGACAAGCGATTTCGAGCGAGCTGCCCGGACTGGCCAACGGTACTGCGCTTATTGGAAAACGACTAACCGGCGGGCCTGGATGGCCGCCACCGCACCGTGCGGCTCCTCAAGGCCTCTTGATCCAGTCGATGGCCTTGTCCAGATCGGCAGTCGCGAACAGGCCGAACTCCGCGGGGATGGCGAAGCTGAAAGCCGTGGCGGTACCGCGCAGCCAGGGCACGTCCGTGACCAGCGCCACGCGATCCCAACCGCTGAAATGGCGTGCGCCCATCTTGGCATCGTTCCACATCGCACCCGGATCAAAGCCGGTGAAGTCGTCCGCGGTGACATACAACAGGCGCAGCTTGCGGTTCAACGCAAATGCCGCCTCCACATCCGGCACGACGATGCGTTCGTAGTCGTCGGCAGTGACCTGGCCGTGGGCGCGAAACCCCAGCGTGCCGGCGGGCAATCCTTCGATCTGTGCGATCACGGGTGTTCTCCTTGCATGGCGTTGGCAGCAGCTTGGGACATGCCGCGTGAAAAACGCGGTAGCAGTCTGTCGGGCTTTGGTGGTCGAGTGGAGGATTCGGCTGAGCGAGGCAAGGGCAGGTATACGGAGCGCCAGCGTCTCGCCGGCATGCTCTGGCGGGCGGGACGCCCGCGCTCCCAGTAGCGGATAGTGGACTGCACAGGCGGATTCGCAGACCGGCCAACCAAAAGTTCGGCAGGCTCCTGACGGGCTCAGGCCGGTTCGATATGCCGCAGCAACAGGCGCGGGTTTTCGCGTCCCTGCCAGTCGTTCACCGTAAGCTCGTAAGCCGCCCGCAGCCGCGGTGGTGGTGGTTGGCCGTGGTAGGCGTTGAACATCACCGCATCGTGCAAGCTGCCGTCGCGCGGATCACGCAGTTGCAAGCGCAAATGGCTGGTACCCATGACCTTCCAGCCGGCGCACTCGAACAGGTTGTCGAACAGCGGCTCGGGAAAGGCCTGGCCCCACGGCCCGGCGTGGCGCAGCTGGCGGGCCAGCTCCAGCGAAGCGGCGCCGGGCTGCAGTTCGCCGTCGGTATACAGCAGCGCCTGCAGTTGCCCGGGGTCGATCAGTTCGACCGCGATCGCGTCGAACGCCGCCGCAAAACGAGGGTAGTCCGCCGCCTTCAGGCTGAGCCCGGCCGCCATCGCATGGCCGCCGAAGCGTTCGATCAAGCCGGGCTGGCGCGTGTCGATCGCCGCCAGCGCATCGCGGATGTGAAAGCCGGCAATCGAGCGCGCGGAACCGCGCAATTGATCGGGCTCGTCTTCGCTGGCGGGCGCAAACGCGATCACCGGGCGATGCAGTCGCTCCTTCAGCTTCGAGGCAACCAGGCCGATCACGCCGGCGTGCCACGAGGGCTCGTACAAGGCCACGCCGGTCGTCTCGATGTGGCACAGGTCCGCAACCATTGCTTCGGCTTCGGCCACCATCGAAGCCTGGATGTCGCGCCGTTCGCGGTTGATCGCATCGAGCCGTTCGGCATGGCGCCGAGCCTGTGCGACATCATCGGTGAGCAGGCATTCCACGCCTAGGCGCATGTCCTCCAGCCGCCCCGCTGCATTCAATCGCGGCCCCACGGCGAAACCCAGGTCGCTGGAGCACAGCGTGGCGAGGCTGCGCTTGCCTGCTTCCACCAGCGCCGTGATGCCGGCGCAGGCGCGGCCGCTGCGAATGCGTTGCAGGCCAGCCTCGACCAGCACCCGGTTGTTGAAATCCAGTGGCACCAGGTCGGCCACGGTACCCAGCGCGACGAGGTCGAGCAGGCTGGACAGATCGGGCGCGGTGCCGGCGAAGGCGCCTTCCTCCCGCAACCTCCCGCGCAAGGCCAGCAACAGATAGAACATCACACCGACGCCGGCCAGGTTTTTCAAGCGTGCGTCCTGCACGCGAGAGTCAAAAAGCGGGCTTCCCTGCCCGCACTTTTCAGTGCTCACATTGGGGTTCACCATCGCATCGCAGTCCGGCAACTGTTCGCCGGGCAGGTGGTGGTCGGTGATGATGACCCGGATGCCGCGTGCCTTCGCGGCGGCGACGCCGGCCACGCTGGCCACGCCGTTGTCCACGGTGACGATCAGCTGCGGTGTCGGTTGCAACGACTCGACCAGCGCCGGACTCAGCCCGTAACCATGCACGAAACGATTCGGTATGGCGTAACTCACCCGGCGTGCGCCGAGCAGGCGCAGGCCGCGCACGGCCACCGCGGTGCCGGTCGCGCCATCGCAGTCGTAGTCGCCGGCAACCACGATGCTCCAGTCCGCGCGAATCGCTTCCAGCAGCAGCGTCACCGCCGTATCGATGCCGCCCAGCGACTGGGGCGAGAGCAGGCGCGCCAGCCGATGTTCCACCCCATCTGCTGCCAGCACGCCCCGAGCCGCATAGACCCGGCGCAAAACCGGATGCACCGAGTCCGGCCAGTCGCCCGGCGTTCCGCCGGTTTCGCGGCGGCACAACTGAAGCGTGCTCAAGGTCCGCTTCCGCGCCAGAAACGCCAGCGATGCCACGGCCGGTACAACCAACGTTCACCACTGCCAAAGTGCACGTGCAAAGGATGGCGCTCGAACAACGGCAGCAACGAGGCCCACCAGGTCGACGCGATCTCGGCGGCCGGCAGATCCTGCAGGTCGACCAGCCAACCCGGAACGGCGCTGGACACCGTTCGCGCGGTGCGCGCCAGCTGCACGACGTCCGCGCGCGCGGCCAGCGCGCGCAGCAGCAAGTCATCACTGACCGCGCCGTCGAGGCTGCCGCGCATCGGTTTCGGCAAGCGCCCACCACCCCACAACCACAAACTGTTTACCGGCGCCAGGCCGCGGGCGCGCCGCTGGGCGTTCAACGGATGCTGGTGCAGCAGGACCTGGATGTCGTTGAGCAGGATGCGCCACTGGCGCCCTTCCGCACCCGGCGGCAAGTGTTGCGACAGATCTTCGCCCATGGCCTGCTCGGGTGGATCGAATTTCGGCAAGGCCAGGTCTGCTGGCAATTGCACGTGCCAGCGATCGGGCGTGGAAACCAGCAACTGCATGCCTGCCTCGGCGAACACCGGCTGCAACGGTTCGGCCAGCGCCCGCGCCTCGGCCATGTCCAACTGCAGTTGGCCACAGGCGAGCAGACGCGCGCCAGTCATGTCCGCCCGCACCCATGCCGGGTCGGCCGACAACCAGCAGGTGTCCGCGGCGTCGCCCACCAGGAACTCGCGGGTAATCGCCGCTGCCGGCAATTGCGCATCGACGCCAGTGAAGAACTCGCCCAGCCCTTCCAGGTAGCCGGTTGCGCCATCGCCCAAACGGTCGGCACGCCGCAAGCGTTCAATCATCGGATGGTCAGGATCAAAGGTCTGCCGTGCCGGCAGCCACAGATGCAGCGCTTTGCCCCGCACTGTACTCATGGCCCCGTGCTCATCGGTGTGTACTCATGGCGCGACTTGCGCTTCCAGTTGCTCGACCAGTTGCAGCCATTCGGTTTCCAGGGCCTCTTTCTCATGACGCACTTCGACTTGACGCTGGCTCAGCCGCATCATCTCGCTGGTGGGGCCATTGTAGGTGGCTGGATCGGCCAGTCTTGCCTCGATCTCAGTGAGTTCCGCGTCGATGGCGGCCGTGCGCGTGTCGATGCGCTTCACCCGCTGGCGCGAAGCCTTTTCCTGCTCGCGGCGGGCCGCGGCATCGCGCCGGCGCTCCTCGGGTGACACCTCCGGCACCACCTTGAGCGGTGCGGCGGCCTTGCCCTTGGCCGCCTTCTTGTTGGCGCTGCCGCGACTCTTTAGCCAACGCGCGTAGTCGTCCAGGTCGCCATCGAAGCTCTCCACGATCCCGTCGGCGACCCGCCAGAAGCTGTCGCAGACCATGCCCAGCAAGTGGCGATCGTGCGAGACCAGCACCAGCGCGCCATCGAAGTCGGCCAGCGCATCGGCCAGCGCCTCGCGCATGTCCAGATCCAGATGGTTGGTCGGCTCGTCCAGCAGCAGCAGGTTGGGCTTGTCCCACGCGATCAGGGCCAGCGCCAGGCGTGCGCGCTCGCCGCCGGAGAAGCCGTCCACCGATTCGAAGGCACGGTCGCCGGCGAAGTTCCACGTGCCCAGGAAATCGCGCATGGCCTGGTTGGTTGCGCCCGGCGCCCGGTCCATCAGGTGATCGAGCGGGCTTGCGCCTTCGCGCAGACTCTCCACCGTGTGCTGGGCGAAATAGCCGATCTTCAGGTCCTTGTGTACCTTGCGTTCGCCGCCGAACGGCTCCAGTTCGCCGACCAGGGTTTTCACGAGCGTGGATTTACCCGCACCGTTGGGACCGAGCAGGCCGATTCGCTCCCCGGCTTCAATAGAGAAACGCACGTCCGACAGGACGACAATCGCCTCCTCTCCCCGTCGGGGAGAGGATTGAGGTGAGGGGCTGGTACTTGTGCTCAGTTGCATCGAAGCACGCTCCGACTCATCTTCACTTCGGCCGTGTCCCCTCACCCCAGCCCTCTCCCCGAGGGGGAGAGGGAGCAATTCGTAGCCGGCAGTGACATCCTCCAGCTGGACCATCGAATCGGGCAATCGCTCCGGTTTGGCGAAATGGAAGCTGAAGGGACGGTCGGCGCGTACCGCCTCGGTGCCGGCCAGCTTCTCCAGCCGCTTCATCCGCGATTGCGCCTGCTTGGCCTTGGTCGCCTTGGCCTTGAAGCGGTCAATGAACGATTGAAGATGGGCGCGCTCGGCCTGCTCGCGCTCGTGCGAGATCTGCTGCTGGCGCAGCTGCTCGGCGCGCAGGCGCTCGAATGCGCTGTAGTTGCCGGCGTAGAGCCTGGCCTTGCCGTCGTTGAGATGCAGGGTATGGGTGATCACGCCATCGAGGAACTCTCGGTCGTGCGAGATGATCAGCAAGGTGCCCTGGTAGCGGCGCAGCCATTCCTCCAGCCACAGCACGGCATCCAGGTCGAGATGGTTGGTCGGTTCGTCCAGCAGCAACAGGTCGGACGGACACATCAGCGCACGCGCCAGGTTCAGGCGTCCGCGCCAGCCACCGGAGAATTCCCGCACGGCGCGCTCATGCGTCTGCGGCGCAAACCCCAGCCCGTGCATCAGGCGACCGGCGCGGGCACGCCCGTCGTAACCGTTCAATTCCTCGATGCGCTGGTGAGCTTTCGCCATCGCCTCCATGTCGCCGCGTTCGCCGGCCTCGGCTTCGGCGCTGATTGCCGCCGCCAGTTCCTCGTCGCCACCCAGCACATAGTCGATCGCCGCGTCGGGCAATGCCGGGGTTTCCTGCGCCACCGAGGCCAGGCGCAACTTGCCGGACATCTCCAGCTCGCCAGCATCGCTGTCCAAGCTCCCCTGCAGCGCGGCGAACAGGCTGGACTTGCCACAACCATTGCGCCCGATCACGCCCAGCCGCCAACCACTCTGAATGACCAGGTCGATGTCGGAAAGCAACAACCGGCTGCCGCGGCGCAACGCAAAATGTCGAAAGGAAATCATGAAAAAAACTATCCGAACCGGGTAAAGGCGCACCCGCAGCCGCCCATGATAACGGTGATGAGGTTATTCTCGCCCTCTCGGTGGTTGAGGGCTGCAGCGGCGGCGAATGCCCAACCCATCGCAATCGAGGCAGCCCGACATGGCGTAACATGACCAAGTCTGCTAAAACCACGCCGCATACTGCCGTGTATGGAGAGGGGAGCCATGGTCAAGTTCACGAATACTTTGCCGATCGTCGCCATGATGATCGCAGCCGGCTTTGCGCTGTCACCGGCGGCTCACGCCGTCCAGTCGAAGCATGGGGACAGCCTGCTGATCCATCGCGTGCAGCAGGAAAAGGCCATGAACCTGCCCCGCCGTGGGCTGAGCATGAGCCAGGTCGAGAAGACCTGGGGCGCCCCGCAGCGCAAGCTGTCGCCACGCGGCGGCGATACCAGCAAGCATCCGCAGATCAACCGCTGGGAGTACTCGAACTTCATCGTGTACTTCGAACACAGTCACGTGATCCACGCGGTACTGAATACGCCGGCTGGCAACAACACCAACCCGGCTGCCGTCAACTGATCAAGTTTTGACGAAGCGGCCCGCGGCAACGCGGGACGCTTCGTTCGTGTGCGCGACGTTCGCGTCGTAGACTTTCCGGCCCGGCGTCGTCACCGGGATCACTTATGGAAACCTCGAAAAACCTCGGGATCTTCTGTAGGAGCGCACCCTGTGCGCGATGCTTTTCGCCAACGACAGAGCATCGCGCACAGGGTGCGCTCCCACAAAAAACGGGTTATTCGAGGGTCACTTCTGATTGCACAGGAACCCCCGCATGACCTCACACGCTTTGCGCCTGCCGGCGGAATGGGAACCGCAGTCCGCGGTGCTGATCGCCTGGCCGCACGCCGGCACCGACTGGGCGGAGCGCCTGGCCTCGGTGGAAACCACCTATGTGGCGCTGGCCGCCGCGGTGACGCGATTTCAGCGGCTGATTGTCGTCGTTGCCGACGACGCGCTGCAGATCCATGCGCAGGCGCAACTGCGTGACGCCGGCGTGGATCTGTCGAAAGTCCGTTTCGTCGTATTGCCGTATGACGACACCTGGCTGCGCGACTCCGGCCCGATCACGCTGAACGCAGCGGACGGGACGTTCCAGCTCACCGACTTCCGCTTCACCGGCTGGGGCGGCAAGTTCGGGGCCGAGCAGGACGATGCGCTGGTCGCCGGCCTAGTTGAGGCCGGTGTGTTCGGCCATGCCGCGCACAAGCGCATCGACTGGGCGCTGGAAGGCGGCGGCATCGAGAGCGATGGTGCGGGCACCATCCTCACCACCTGGCGCTGCCTGGTGCAGCGGCATCCCGGGCAGTCACGCGAAGAGATGAGCGCGATCCTGCGCGACAGCCTGCACGCCGACCGCATCCTGTGGCTGGACTGCGGCTACCTCGAAGGCGACGACACCGACGCGCACATCGACACCCTCGCCCGCTTCGCACCCGCCCAGCACATCGTGTTCCAGGCCTGCAACGACGCCAGCGATCCGCATCACGACGAGCTGCAGCGGATGGCGGCGGAACTGGCTGCGTTGCGCACCGAAGACGGTCGGCCCTTCCAACTTCATCCCCTGCCTTGGCCGCAACCCATTCTCGACGGTGGCCGCCGCCTGGCCGCGTCCTACGCGAACTACCTGATCGTCAACGGGGCCGTGCTGGTACCGGCCTACGGCGACCCGGCCGATGCCGAGGCCGCCCGCATCATCGGCGAGGCGCATCCCGGGCGCGAGGTCGTGCAGGTGCCCTGCCGTCCGCTGATCTGGCAGAACGGCAGCCTGCACTGCCTCACCATGCAACTGCCAGCCGGGTTGGTCTGAGGCGCGCGCTCAGAGTCTGTGAAGAAAACCACTTCCTGTGGTTTTCTTCTATCGCGAGTCCGGCACGTGTATGCATGCCATCCTTGGCATGCACCCTGCGGGTCAGCCTGCGGCATTTGTCCGGACTCGCTCACGCGAATCAGGCACTTGCGTGCCCGATCCGCGACCGGCCATCGGGCAACCGCTCCTGCGTTGCCTCAACTCGGACATCCCTGCCCTCGCCATG
>Ga0208357_1002958_pt1 | contig 10796 bp, 11 predicted proteins | sample NGESurdeep092012_6_FD_184487 | JGI IMG/M metagenome (GOLD analysis project Ga0208357, IMG submission 184487) | Arctic peat soil microbial communities from Barrow, Alaska - NGEE Surface sample F52-2 deep-092012 (SPAdes) | ecosystem: Environmental > Terrestrial > Soil > Wetlands > Peat ... | reverse complement strand
CGTCTTCTTCGTAGGTGCTGACCTTGGCGATGACGGCTTTCGCGATCCGCTCCCGCGCCGGTTCGTCGACCAGCTGAAGCGCCGCAACTGCGAGCGAGACGTGCTCGCTGATCATCTCCCAATACTGCGCGGGCGATCGCGTCACGAGTTCGACGTCGACGTTCCACTCGGCAACGGCGCGCAGTCCCGCGGCCTCGTACAGGGCACTGACATATCCCGGGGCAGCGCACCGGAACATATTCGGCCCGTCCGGGTCGGGTGGCGCCAGCGCCGCCTCCGTCGCGATTGCCTGCATGGCGATCGTCGTCCACGGGTTTTCCTCGGGTTTGACCCATACCGACGAGCAGAGGCGTCCGCCCGGCTTGAGCACGCGCGCGAACTCGGCGGTCGCTTTGGCGACGTCGGGAAAGAACATGTATCCGAACCGTACCGAGATACTGTCAAATGTCGCGTCACCGAATGGCAGGTCGTCGGCGCTGCACACCTTGGTCTCAAAATTGGTGATCCCTTGCGCGTTCGCTCGTCGCGTCGCGATGTCGAGCATCTCAGCCGCAAGGTCGGTCAGAACGACGTGTCCCCTCGGCGCGAGCTTGGCGACGGTCAGCCCCGGCTCACCAGTGCCCGCGGCAATGTCGAGATGCTGCTGATCATCGGCGATGTCGAGACGCTCGATAATCGCTGTGCCGACCGGGCCCAGCTGATCCATGATGACCGAGTCCCACTTCTCCCAGCCCCCAGAAAGCCCGGCCCACGTCGCTCGCTGAACGTCTCGGATCTCATCGCCGCTCGGCATCGGCCCTCCCGCTATCGGATGCATCCACCGAACACGAAGGCATTCCTTGGCGGAGTACATAATGCCCGATAGGCGCGCCCCCAGCAAGTCGGCCCGGTCGGCAGCCTGCCCGGCCGCGTCCTGGCCTGGGGACGCGAGCACAACATCCGGCCAATCACCACGACCGGGGATCTGAGCGACACGAAGGTCGCCGCTTACGTGGCCAAGTAGGGCACCAAGGCCGCCGAGTGCACCGGCACACTCGACCGGCGCATCACCCCCGCCGACCAGCTCGCCGACCTTCCCATTCGCGAGCACGCCCGGCGCCTCATCGCCGAATGCATCCGCCTGAGCAAGCTTCCCGGATTCGGCGGCCTGCGCCTGGCCGCCTGGGCGCGCATGCTCGGCTTCAGCGGCCATTTCTCGACCAAGCCGTACTTACTCCGCCACTCTCAGCGCGCTCCGCGCCGACCGCGCCAGACATCAACGCGAGTACGCCATGGCCGCTGGACTCTGGCCCGACCCCGGTGGCGACACGGTCCTCGTTCTCTCCCACTGGAGCTTCACCGGACGCGGACAGCCACCTGTCAGCCTGCGTCCAGTGACAGCGAGCGGCTCCGGCCGAGCTGAACACCCGGACCTGCCGCCAGGAGGTGACGGCCCGTGGACATAACGCTGTTCACGATTGACGAGGCCGCCGCCCGGCTGCGGGTCAGCCGGTGGAGCGTCTACAACCTGATCCGCTCGGGTCAGCTCCGCACAATCAAGATCGGCCGTCGCAGACTCGTCCCCCTTGACGCCCTGAGCGAATGCCCCGAACGACTGAAGGAGATGGCCGTTTGATGACCAGAACCACGATCGCCACGCCGGACGAACCGCAGGACCCGGATGGCCCAAGCCCGAAGGGTCGCAAGGCCCGCGAGTTCCGGAGCCGCAAGAGAGCGAATGGCGAAGGAACGATCTACCAGCGCAAGGACGGACGGTACGAGGGAGCGGCGTTCGTGCCGACCACGGCCGGAACCTTCAAGCGGGTACGCGTGTATGGGCGTACCCATGAGGACGTGCGCCGCCAGCTGACCAAGCTGCTGGAGCAGGCTGACCGGGGCATCCCGGTCGCAGCCGAGAGCTGGACCGTCGCCAAGTACCTCGCGTACTGGCTCGAACACGTGGTCCGGCCCGAGCGGAAGCCCCGGACCTACCAGGGGTACGAGGGAGTAGTCCGCCTCTACCTGGTCCCAGAGCTGGGCAGCCAACGGCTGGCCAAGCTGACCGCCCAGGACGTACGGGTATTCACTACCCGCATACGGGCTCAATGCCTGTGCTGCAAGCACGGCCTCGATGCCGCCCGCGACGAGCCACAGTGCTGCGCCCGGCCAGGCGACGAATGCTGCGCGTCCCGGATCTCGGTGCGCATGGTCCAGTCCATCCATGCGGGACTGAGGAACGCGCTTGAGTCCGCCGTGCGAGAGGAAGTCATCCCGCGCAACGTCGCCAGGCTAGTAAAGGTCACCACGCCGAAATATGCGGTCAACCGCGGGCTCTCCGTCGTCCAGGCCCGCCGGGTACTCAAGGCGGCCAAGGGCGAACGGCTGTACGCGCTCTACGTCCTGGCGCTTTGTCTCGGCCTGCGCCGTGGCGAGCTGCTCGGATTGCGCTGGGCTGACACCGACCTCGACGCGGGCACGCTGGAGGTCGTCCAGACGCTTCAGCGGGTCGGTGGCGCACTGCGCTTCGTCCGGCCCAAGACCGAGAACTCGGCACGCACCATGCCGCTCCCGCCGCTGTGCATCGGCGCGCTCCGTGAGCACCGCCGCCAGCAGTTCACCGAGCGAGCTGAAGCCTGGCCGGACTGGCAAGAGAACGGCCTCATCTTCCCGACCCGGATCGGCACGCCTATGGAACCCGACAACCTCCGCCGGAGCTGGGGCCGCATCCGCATCGCAGGCGGGCTGACCGGCACGCGGTTTCACGACATGAGAAACACCTGCGTCTCGCTGCTGCTGCACCTGAGCGTGCCACCGGACATGGTCCGGGAGATCGTCGGCCACAGTGACATCGGGGTCACGATGACGATCTACGCCCACACATCGCTCGACGAGAAACGCCAGGCACTCGGCAAGCTCGGCGACGCGCTGGCCTAGCCTGGACGGCCGCCCAAGCTCGCGGTTGCCGTCACCGTTGCCGTCAAACGCCCCGGACGGAGACATCCGCCGAGGCGTTTTGGCTGGTCAGACTGGGTGGTCAGGGGCGGGGTCGAACCGCCGACCTTCCGCTTTTCAGAAGCCCTGTCGTGGGTCCAGGACCACCTGCCTCATGAAGTTCGCCGGCCCCGTCACCTGCATCAAGACTGGTCAGGAGCTTGCCACGCCATTGTAGCGGTGTGCTGGGGTGTTTCGCATGGTGCCGTTCCGTCCGTGTTATTCGCGTGTTAGACGCGGCCCGAACCCGGACTTGTGTTGCCCCTGTGTTGTTCGCGGACTCACACCGGGACCACCGACACTCCGTCCAGCTCCGCCGTCAGCGCCTGCAGGTCGTCCGGGTCGCTGGTGAGGATCCGCACCCTCTGGCCGAGCCCGCTGGCCGTCACCGCGACTATCGCGTCGACGGTGTCGGCCCGGCCGGTCCGACCCAGCAACTCCCCCGCGGCCCTGCCGAGCCCTGGGGTAACAGGGTGCGGAACCACGCCCTTCAGCAGGCTGTGCACACGAGCATCACGAGGACCGCCCCGCAGCGTCTCGGTCAGAGTGACGGCACTGACATGGACCTTGGCGCCAAGACGCTTAGCAAGCACCAGTTCGGCCCGAACCCGTGCGGAGCCTGCCGCAGCCGCGCTCAACCCTTCCGAATCAAGAAGAACAGCATCGGGCAGTACCAGCGGTCTCAGCCCCCGGCGCCGAGCCATTCGTTGCGGACCTCCTCCAGCAAGCTAGCCGGGACAGGACCGTATTCATCATCCTGCTGGGCGAGCCAAGCTCGCAGAGCGCTTCTTCGTTCCTCGTCCTCAAGCGCCTCGGCTACGTAGCTCGACAGGCCCCGCGCGCCCACGCGACCGCGGATTCGCTCCAGCAACCCGGCCGGCAGCGTGACTGACACCTTGGCGTATTCGGCAACCATAGCGGTAATCGTACCGCCAGTAGGATTCACCTGCAACTCCGCTGCGGTCGGCATTCAGTTCGGCAAGTACGGGTCCGGCCGACCGCCATCGACGTTTGCGCTGCTAGGCGTGGCGTCGTGATGTGAGACGGTCACCGAGTGATCCTCGTTGAGTTCTGACTAAAGATCTCAAGGATGAGCAGCGACGCGATGGCCGCAGTACCCAGTACTGTCCGTCAAAGCGGGGCAACCTCAGTCGTACAACTCGTGAAGCTCCGGCCACCTTCGATCCGAGATCCCCTGGATCAGGCGTTCAAGGACGTCCTGCGGGCTGGCTGACTCGGGCATGAGGACGCCCCCGAGGCGGGATGAGGGTGGCGCATGGAACTGTTCCTTCCGTGCCGCGGACCGCCGTTACGGGGCGTCTGCTAATTGGGTTCAGTACCCTTAGCCCGGCTCCAGTGATCCGTACTCTGGCTGTGATCCGCGCGCGGCGGCGGTCAGCGCGGTCGCCTCGGCCCGCCACTTCTGAGCAATGCTGAATCGGATCCGGTGGAGCCGCCCCTGCTGGTCCTGCATGTGCGCTCGGACCGAGAAGTGCGAGATGCCGTGGTCTGGCGGACCGAAGCGGATCGACTGACGCGGGACAGTACCCAGTGTGCGAGTCGGCGTGTTGCTGAAGCTCTTAATCCCCACGAAGAGCACGTAGTTGGTCGTGAGCAGGACGTAGACCGGGCCACCGGTCGAGTCGGCAAACGGGATCTGCCCGCGCTCGTCCACGAACAGTCCCTGCAATTGCTCCCAGGCGGCGCGAACTCGGCCAGGCGGCTGCCGAGCTCGTCGCGTATTGCGGCTTTGCTCGACAGCATGCGATCCACGATAGCCGCGACGGCGACCGCGGACCAGGCCGGAGCCGGGTCGCTGGAGCTGGCCTGGCTATACCATGGGCGACGCCCAGCCCGCTCGCCACATCACACGGTCCGGACGAAGCAGCACCACGACACAACCCGGCTGAATCGATGCGATTGCGTCACTCCCGTGCCACCGCTTCTAGCGGACGAGCAACTCGCCGACATGTATTGGTAAGTCGGGGCATTTTCCGCCCTTCTCCCGTTTACCTTCTCAATGTCTATTGACTGTCCAGAGGCGAGAAGTGCCCTTTCGATCCAACGCCGGCGCCCCAATGCACGAGGCCGCCGTCGATGGAGGGAGGATTAGGTGGTCCGCGTCGCCGGGTGATGGTCGGCAGTCACGACCACCAGGGTTGCAATGAGATCTTCGGCGGTGGTACGCCACTTTTCCTCGGTCAGGTGCCCGCTGATCTCCAACCCGGCGATGCCGTGCGCGCTGCTGAACAACAGAGCGCCGTAGTGTCGTGCGTCCGCCTCGCCGACCACGGCAGCAACGATGGAGAGGAACTCCTCCTGAGCCCGGGAAGCGGCGCGCGCTCCTGCTCCAGGGTCGCTCTCGGGAATGACGAACATCAGTCGGTAAAGGTGAGGGCGATTCCTGCCCAGCTCCACGATTGCCGTCAAGGCTTGCTGCAGCCGTGTCGACGGCGCGGAATTGATGGCGCCGCTAGTCCTCAGGGCTTCGGCGAGACGGTCCCAGCTTTCAACGGCAACCGCGGTCAGTAGTCCCTCCTTGTCAGCGAAGTGCCGGTAGGGCGCGTTCCGAGAGACGCCGGCGCGAGCCCCCACCTCCCGCAAGGTGGCTGCCTCTGGGCCGCCGGCGTCGAGGAGCTCGGCGGCAGCATCGAGCAGGGCGCGGCGGGTGTTGGTCGCCGATTCCAGGCGGCTGATCATGGGTGGCTCACTCGATTCAGTTGACGTTGTCATCTGGAAGCTCTTATGTTAGCTAAGATGACAACGTCACCTGAAACTGAGCAGCTGATCGTAGCCAAGAAACGCCGGGCGGCTCAGCACCCCGACCCGGGAGCTCGCAATCGCTCCCCGCGTCGGGTCTGAAGGCGCCGCGCCCGTAACCCACTCGCTGCGCCACCCCGAGCTACCCACGAAGCAGCGCCGGAGACTGCAGGGCTGCATCGACGAGCTGATCGACAACACCGCGGCTGCGCCGCTCGTCCCCGTTTCACGACTCCCTCAACCGCTATCGAAAGGACAGAGCATGGCAACGACCTCAAATCCCGCCGCAGTACAGACGTTTATGGTGGTCGCGACCATCCGCGACAACACGAACCTCGCCGAATTGGCCGCTCTAAGAGTTGACGAGGAGAAGCAACTGGAGGTATTGCACTCGGACGGGAGGATTGGCGCCCATCACGTTGCCCCCGCCCGGCGGACGGTGTTTCTCGAGGTGATCGCCGCCGATGAGGAGCAAGTTGTGGAGACGCTGGCAACTCTGCCGTTTAATAAGTTCTTCGATCTCGATATCTATCCGACCTCGGCTCCAGACGTAGCGGATGCTGCCCTCCGAACCCAGTCATGAGCCAGGACGCCAATCTCTCCGCAGCGGAGATCGTTTACCTGAGGTCCCAGACTCGCGGTCGGCTTGCTACACAGTAGATCCGACGGCCGGAGACTCCGCAGACAGTCCGGTGCCCCCGGTCCCCGACCCGGATGCGGCCTGAATCGACTTCAACTCGCCGAGGGGAGTCGATCGCTTCGCCAGCGGCAAGAAGGTATCTGTCGAGATCGACGTCCAGTTTGTGGCCCCGGCAGCCGCCGAGCCTGCAGCGTAGCCAGGCTGCTGGCGGATGTCATTTGCGCGTCTACGGCCTCAATTCACCTGGCCAGGGGGCCTGTTCACCTACTCGCGCGGCCTCTAACCCGTCAGCGCCCTGTCGTACTGCCCCGCATCCTGGTTCGCGGCCGCCGCGACCTGCACGAGGGAAGATTCAGCCCCCTCACCTGCGAGAACAGCCCAGGCGACAGGATTCCTATGAGGCTGCCCGCACGCCCGCAACCCAAGATCAACACAAAGTAACACCAGCGTTTGCTGGGCTGGAGTCACAGAACCCGTGGTCAGGGGCGGGGTCGAACCGCCGACCTTCCGCTTTTCAGGCAGCCGCGTAACCGCAGGTCAGACAGCCTGACGGCGGCGAGCGTGCGATCCGCGTGCGACATCAGTGCTTGACGACGATCGACCTCGGGAGCTTCGCAGCGTCGCCATGCGCGGCCAGATCCGACAGAGCGGAGGCTATCTCCGCGTCGCGGCCATCGACCGCATGCAGGTACCGATAGGAGGCGGCTGGGGAGGCATTCCCGAGTCGGCGCATCAGATCCTTCGTCGTCGCGCCGGTTGCTGCCGCGAGAGTCTGGCCGGTGTGCCGCAGGTCATGGAACCGGAATCCAGGCATCCCCGCTTTGCGGCGAGCGCGGCCGAACGCCTGGCGCACGGCATCGCCCCGCATCGGCCGACCATTGCGGCCGACGAACACCCGATCCGGTCCGGCCCAGCTCGCCATGTGCTCCGCAAGAACCGGCAGGACATGCGGAGGGATCGCCACGGTCCGCTTGCCAGCATCCGTCTTAGGGTCGGCGTCGAAGGCGGCGCGATCGTTCTCCAGCAGCTCGACGCGGTTACGCCGCACGGTGACCGTGGCCGAGCCGACGTTCACGTCTTCCGGGCGAAGCCCGATAATCTCGCCGCGACGCAGACCGCACCAGGCAGCGAGCAAAACGGCAGCGCGGTACCGGGGAGTGATCGCCTCCAGGAGGGTGACCACTTCTGCCGGGGAGGCTACAGGTCGCTCTTTGGCGCGATCCGAACCTGCGCCCGCGATCTGGCACGAGTTCTTCATCACCGCACCGTCACGCACCGCGGTATTCATCACGGCACGCAGGAAACGGTAAGACTGCTTGATCGAGGTCCGGCCGCCACTCCCCCGCATGGCCGTCGCGTACCACTCCCGGACAACCGCAGGAGTGAGCGCCTTCAGCGGCACGTCTTCGAGCGGAACCAGGTGCAGCCCGGAGGTTCCGCAGGCACGTCTCCCGGTACCTCGGACCCATCCGGGGATGATCACGAAGCCAGGCCCGAGCGTGTAGCATTCGGCAGTTGTTACCGGGACCAGCCAATATATGTTGCATACTTCGCCGTCCGGCATCTCAAATATGGCGAAATCATCCAGCTCGCCATCAACATTTTCCCAGACGGGTTTCATCACGTACCCGTTTGTGAGAAGGCTACCTTCTGGAACGACTCGCTCAGGAAATTGATATGACATGCCCCAGCCGAAAGAGTGACGGTCGACGTGTGGGCTCCGAGCCACAAAGGTCATCATGAGAATAGGATATAGTCCGACCGGATCATCAAAGTCCCAGTTGGGATCTAGGTACATGATAAGTTCAGAGTGCCGCTCGGCGACAGCGCCGCTGGCATCCAGCGCTGCTTTGCAAGATGCGCATATCTCCGTAGTTTCGAGTGGGCGTGCACCCATTCCGACCGTGGCGGCCGTGGTGAATGGCCTCTCTTCGTTCGGAGGGAAGATATAGGTATCTATGTGTACGCCGACAGACTTAATTTCGTGAATGATAATACGGCTTGGGTCGCCGAAGAATCTGCTGTAATGCGCTACTAACGCATTCTCATAGTCCTCGGTGACATGGACAGCCGACGATCCAGCCTCTCGTCCCTCGGCGCCAGGCTGATCAGAAGACGAGCCCTCGTTCATCGGCCTCTCCGTTGAGTCAGCTGCCCGCCAACGAGTCGTGCGATCCGCGTGCGATAACGCCCGGTCAGCCGGAGTCGATAGCGGGTCCTCAGGGTCGCTCAGCTTCGCGGTGCGGAGAAGGCCATGGTCCCGTCAGCCCAGGTCAAAGGCGATACGGATCTGTGGTCAGGGGCGGGGTCGAACCGCCGACCTTCCGCTTTTCAGGTGTAGCAGACACCCAGATCCCAGAAGGTTGCCGCAGCGTCGGCGGCTGCCGACGTGTGTCTCTGGTCGTGGCCGGTTGCCGTCGTTGCCGTCACCGTTGCCGTCAGTTCGCCGGGTATCCGGAGGCGAACGATAGCTGCTCCGGACTGCAACAAGGCACATGGCCGATCACGCGCCGCTCGCCGCTGACCTGTTCATTACGAGGGTAGTCCGTACCGCCTGGGCTTCCGCCAAGCCACCCGGCGACCCGCATGAACGGTCCATCCGCGTCCCGAGGTGTCCGGTGACGTACCTGGCGATTGTCACTCAGTTAGACACTCAGGCCGACCGGCGGAGCACTATCAGCTTGGGAATGATCGTAACGGTCAGCCTTGACCTGCCCAAGCGCAGGTCAGCACGCATCCTGACTTCCCCGCGAGTGACCGTGAGTCCCCGCAATCGACCACCCTATCGGGCACGCAACGGGCACGCTTACGGCTCCGGAGGCCGCCGTTGCAGGCTGGCGAATTTGTGCGCTGGCCTCGCGAGACGCCGCTGTTGCCGTGCTGACAGCGAAGATCGTTCCGCATATGTTTCGGATCATGCTCACCGGGGTGCTGCCGCGCACTCCTGTTCTGCTGATCATCCCGGCGCGAGGGCAGGCCGGATGGCGGACTTGCCATCGATCGTTCAACGGTATATAACGTCTACATGGCCACGCGTGCGATGCAGGAAGCGACCTTCATGATCCTCACCGCGCTGGCCAACGGCAGCCAGCACGGGTACGGGATCATCGCCGACGTCCGGGACATCTCCGGCGGCCAGGTCCGGCTGCGCGCCGGGACCCTGTACACCGCCCTGGACCGGCTGCGCGCGGACGAGCTGATCGGGGTGGACCGGCAAGAGGTCGTGGACGGGCGGCTGCGCCGGTACTACCGGCTCACCCCCGCGGGCACCAGGCAGCTCGCGGATGAGGCGGCCCGGCTGCAGGCTCATGCCGCCGTGGCGCTGAAGCGGCTGGACCTGGCAGGGGGGATGGCGACATGACTGATCAGGAGCACCTGGAGCGGGCCTACCGGCGATTGCTGGCCTGGTATCCCCGGAAGTTCCGGCACGAGAACGAGCAGGAGATCCTCGCGGTGCTGATCGCCGGCGCCCCGCACGGCCAGCGCCGCCCCGGCCTGGCCGAGGCCGCGGACCTGATCCGCAGCGGCCTGTGGATGCGGCTGCGGCCCAGCGCGCCACGCTCGGTGCGGGCCGCCGTCAAGCTCATGTACGCGGGCGCCGCGGTCAGCACCGTCAACCTGGTCATCTTGCTGGCCCTCACCGGCGACATCACGGTCAGCCAGCTGCTGAACACGCCGTTCATCACGGTGTCGATAGCCTGGTCCTTGGCCCCGCTCGCGCTGTGGCTGTGGATGGCCCGGGAGAACGGCCGGGGCAGGAACTGGGCGCGCATCGTGTCCACGGTGCTGTTCGGCGCGGCGACGCTCGACCTGACCGAAGTCTTCGGGCCGCCGGGGATCCGGTTGAGCCTCGTCCCGGTCATCGCGGGCAGCCCGACCGTCCCCGTGCTGTACTGGCTGGTCGGCCTCGCTGCGGTGTGGCTGCTGTGGCGCCCGGGCTCTAGCGCGTTCTTCAGGCAGCCGGGTTACACGCAGGCCCAGTACCAGGCGCATCAGGCGCAGATGACCGAACTCGCCCGGATCAGGGCACGGGTGCCGCGTCAGGCGTGAGCCGTGTTGATCTGGGTGCCCGCGCGGGTGCGGGCCCGGCGTGCGCCGGGCGGGCCTCGCCAAGGCTGAGCCCGGCGCTGACGCCGGGCCAGCGCCTACTTAGCCGTGCAGGGCACCTGAGCGCACACTTGACAGTGGCCCTTCACCGGAGATCGAAGGAGCTGCTGACGATGGGACTGACCTGGCGGGACGCGGTCTCGTCCTGCGCCATCGTAGTGATCGTCATCACGTGGGTCGTGTATCGGGGAGGAACGAGCCTGCTGCTGATCTCCAGCGTGTGGGCCACATCCGCCGTGGTACTGGTCCTCGGCATCGGCTGCGCTGTCGTCGCGTCCGGCGACCTGTATACGAGACCTCAACCACGTATGGGCCAGGT
>Ga0208357_1002957_pt1 | contig 10799 bp, 7 predicted proteins | sample NGESurdeep092012_6_FD_184487 | JGI IMG/M metagenome (GOLD analysis project Ga0208357, IMG submission 184487) | Arctic peat soil microbial communities from Barrow, Alaska - NGEE Surface sample F52-2 deep-092012 (SPAdes) | ecosystem: Environmental > Terrestrial > Soil > Wetlands > Peat ... | reverse complement strand
GCATGGCTGGCTGCGCCTGGACTTGCGCCCGATCGAGGGCGGCGCCGAGATCGAGCTGGCCAACCAGGGCCCGTTGCTGCCTCAGGCGATGCAGGGCCGCTTGTTCGATTCCCTGGTCAGCCTGCGTGACAAATCCACGCCCGGTGACGCGCCGCATCTGGGCCTGGGCCTGTACGTGGCGCGGCTGGTGGCCGAGCGTCACGGCGGTAGCGTCAGCGCGCGCAATCTCGACGATGGCAGTGGCGTGGCCTTCCGGCTCACCTTGCACGGCATGCCGCGGCAGCGGCTGGGTGGCTGAGCGGAGTCAGCTGGCATCGACCATGCTCAAGAACTGGCGGCTGCTGCCGTTAAATTCACCACGCGGTTCCCCGCATGGAGTGTCCGTCATGCCTGTTCTTGATCTCAGCAGACAACCCTACCGACGACCGCCGATAGCTCGCGCCACCAACCCGCAGCGCATGAACTGGCTGTGGCGTCTGATTTGCGAAGCGGCCGAGCTGCGTCCCGCGGACGTGGTCGAGGCGCTGCATGCATCGCAGATCCCGGTCGACCAGGCACGCGCCCGCAGCTGGCTCGCCAGCGACCTCGACGACAGCTTCTTCCCGATCTCGATCGCCGAGGTGGAGCGTAATCTGCGCGCCCTGCTGTTGTTGCGCGAAGCCGTGGGCGGGAACGATGAACTGCTTGCGGCCGGTGAAGGCGACATGGTGCCCGAGTGGGCCATGCTTGGCGCCGATACCGATGTGGCGGGCGACGCGATGGAGGCTTGGGATGGCGGTGTCGATGGAGCCGACGAGCGCGTCGCCGGTGGCGCGGCGGACGCGGACTGACCGGCGCACGCGCGCCAGTCATTTTGGTGAGATGGCACTTGTCTTCCGGCGCGGCGTGAACGCAATCCTGCGGTGGGTCAACGCACCGGCGGGGCCGGCATGGCCGTGCCGGCGCTTGCCGGCAGCATGGCGGTGACTGATGCCGCCGGAGCCTGGATGGTTGCGGCCGGCGCGGGCGTCGAGGCAGCCACCGATGGTGCGATCGTGGAGGCGGCCGGGCGCGGAGTCGATCCTGCGCTCGCCGGAGCAACCGCCGTCGTGGCCGGCGCGGGTGTCGATCCTGCGACGGCTGCCGAAACCTGCGACGCCGGGCGTGGCGTGGCGTCGGCGCCCGCGACTACGCGAGCTGGCGGCGTTGACGGTCCGGCGTCGGCGCCAGCTGGCTGGATGGCCCCCGCCGCGACGGGTGGCGCGACAACCGGTGTGTTCTCCGTCCAATAGCGATAGGCCCACACCGCCAGCGCGACCACCACCACCAGCAAGACGAGCCGGCCGGTGCGCGAGCGCCCGGTTGCCGCCGCAGGCGTGAACTCGGCCGATACCGGTTCGGCAGCGTCGGGTGCGTCTGGCGCGGGTGTTACCGGTGGCGGGTGGATGAGGTCGTCGTCATCGGCGGGTGCCGTGGCGTCCGGCCCGGGCGCGGTGCCGTCGATGTCGCCGAAGGGCTCAGCTGTCGACGACGGCTGCACCGCTGGCGGCATGGGGTCGGGCAGCCCGGTGACGGCGTCGGGTGCTTCCTCCTCCCGTGCGATATCGTTGGTGTGATCGGGCTCATCGAAGGCCGGCGTGGCGTCGTCGACATCGCCAGGGTCGACGGCGGCTACAGCTGACGACTCCTCGTCGACCGGCGCCGGCCACAGCTGCCACGTCGTGCTGCCGTACAAGCGGTACGATTCGCCCGGCTGGATGAAGTCGCCCAGTGACGACCGAGGCAGCGGCCCGCAGCTTGCGCCCACGCGCTCGATGTAGGCCAGCTGCGAATCGTCAGGCAGGACACGTGCATCGACATGTATGGCGTGCAACAACTGCGCGACGCGGTCGGCCGTGACCCGGTCCAGATCCTGCCGCACGATCCGCGGCAATGCGGCGACCACACGTTGCTCGAATTCGTCGTGGTCTAGCTTCAGCGCGGCGGCCACCGGTTGCCATGCGACAGCATCCTCCGGCGCCCCGGCCTGCAGGCCGCATAGTACGATGCAGTACTGATCCACGAGTTGTCCCCTGGTTGCTCGATCGCCGAGAGTAGACCGCCCTCGACGGTGTATCAAGCATGCCACGTGGCTGTTCCGCGCTTCGCCTACAATGGCCGCTCTCCGTTCGGCCCACCGGAACGCTAACGTGATTTCCTCCAGCCAAATCAGCCCCAACCAAATCAGCCGGGATGAATTCGACGCGCTGGTGGCCCGCGGGCACACGCGCATCCCGCTGGTGCGCGAGGTGTTCTCCGATCTCGACACGCCGCTGTCGGTGTACCTGAAGCTGGCCGATGGCCCGTACACCTTCCTGTTCGAATCAGTCGAGGGCGGCGCCACCTGGGGACGCTATTCGATCATTGGCCTGCCGGCGAAGCGGGTGTATCGCCTGCGCGGGCATGAGCTGGAAGTGGAGGATGCCGGCGAGGTCACCGCACGGCGCCACCTGGACGATCCGCTGGGCGAGATCGAGAAGCTGCGCGCCCAGTACGACGTACCGCGCCTGCCGCAGCTGCCTGCGTTCAGCGGTGGACTGGTCGGCTACTTCGGTTTCGAGACGATCGGCTACATCGAGCCGCGCCTGGCGCAGTGGGACCGCGCCGACGAACTGGGCACGCCCGACGTGTTGCTGATGCTGGCCGAAGAAGTCGCCGTGTTCGACAACCTCAAGGGTCGACTGTATTTGATCGTGCACGCTGATCCAGCGCAACCGCAGGCCTATGCGCAGGCGCAGCGCCGGCTCGATGCGCTGGTCTACCGGCTGCGGCAGGGTGGTGCCTCCTACCCGCAACTCGCGCAGTCGGTGGCGCTGGACGAGGCCGACTTCACCTCGTCCTTCACCAGGGAAGAGTTCGAGGCGATGGTCGAGAAGGCCAAGGAGTACATCCGCGCCGGCGACATCTTCCAGGTGGTGCCGTCGCAACGGCTCAGCGTGGCGTTCCACGCGCGGCCGGTGGATGTGTATCGCGCCTTGCGCGCATTGAATCCGTCACCGTACATGTATTTCGTCGACCTCGGCGACACTCAGATCGTGGGTTCATCGCCGGAAATCCTGGCGCGATTGAAGGACGGCAAGGTCGTCGTGCGCCCGCTCGCCGGCACGCGCAAGCGCGGCGCCACCGACGAGGAAGACCGCGCGCTGGAGGCCGAACTGCTGGCCGACCCGAAGGAACGCGCCGAGCACGTGATGCTGATCGACCTGGGCCGCAACGACATCGGCCGGATCAGCGAGAACGGCAGCGTGGAGGTCAGCGAATCGTTCGCGATCGAGCGCTATTCCCACGTGATGCACATCGTTTCGCAGGTGCAGGGCACGGTGCGCGATGGGTTGAGCTACATGGATGTCCTGAAAGCCACCTTTCCGGCCGGCACGCTCAGTGGCGCACCGAAAGTGCGCGCGCTGGAAATCATCCAGGAACTGGAGCCAACCAAACGCAACATCTACGGCGGTGCGATCGGCTGGATCGGCTGGTGGGGCGACGCCGACACCGCCATCGCGATCCGCACCGCGGTGATCCACGGCGGCCGCCTGCACGTGCAGGCCGGCGCCGGCATCGTGTCCGATTCCGACCCCGCGGCTGAATGGGAGGAGACGATGAACAAGGGCAGGGCGCTGTTTCGCGCGGTGGCGCAGGCAGCCAAAGGCCTATGATATGCATTACCCATTTGCACAGGGGAATTCCATGTCACGCTGGATCTTGCTTGCCGCCGCCTTGTTACTGCCCCTGTCGGGTCTAGCACAGGTCAATACCATTCCTTCGGCGCCACATCTGCTCGTGAAAGGTCATGCTGAAGGCCATTACATACCCGATCGTTTCAGCGTGGAACTGCGCGTGGTCGAGACGGACATGGTGCCGGACAAGGCGCGCACCCTGGTCGAACAGCACATGCAGCAGATTTTCACTTCGTTGCAGAAGAACCACGCGATACGGCAGCGCACCATTGCCAGCAGCCTGCAGATCAACCCTGACGTTGAATATCGCGATCAACGCAGCGTCTTTATCGGCACGACGGTCAGTCGCACGGTGCATGCCACGTTTTCGAGCCTGGACGGCTTGCGAGGTTTTCTGACCCAGCTGCAAGCCAGCGAAACGGTTCAAGTCATCGGTACCAAGGCCGAGCGCAGTGATATCGACAAGATCCGGCTCGCCCTGCGTCAGCGTGCGATGGCCAATTCGAGGCAGGCAGCGAAGGAGATCGCTGCCAGTTATGGCATGACAATTGTCGGCATCTACAGCGTGTCCGAGGTGGCGCCGAATTTCGCCTACGGCATCCAGGCAGGTACCTGGGAAAATCCGGATGCGCGTGATGCGATGTTCGCTCCGCCTGCGCCCCCACCTGATATGGCGGCACAGGCGGACTACAATCGCCATCCGGATGCCGATTTGCGTGCCGGTACGATCGATGTCCAACGGAATATCTACGCGATCTACTTGATCAAGCCGTAAGCGATGACCCGATGCTGGGCAAGTGCTCACTCACGCCGTCGACCCGACGCATCAAGCGAGCCATGCCATTACTTCACGCTTCCGCAGGCCGAGCGCCCAGCGGCGAGGCCTCACGACAGGACCGGTATTCGAGGTTCCACGTTCGACAGCGGCACATGCGGCCTTGGACAAGGTGTGTGTTTCCCTGGCAACGACCGCTCGCTGGCGATCCGTATTTTTTGGCCGCAAAACCCCTGAACCAACGCCCAAACATGACTTCCGGCAGGGCTTCCACAGCGATCTGTTATGTTATATCGTTTCGCGCTACATGTTCGCCTCACGACATCTTGAAGACACGCTCCGATGAGCAGTAACGGGATGGCATGTCTGCCGGGCGGGTGGTCGTGAAGGGCTGCCGTGGTGAGCAACATTCCATCAGCGGCAGCGTCCTGCGGTCGGATCGGCGGCTACTGTCTTTTATCGCCGTCCTGCTGCTGACCGGTTGCGCGGTTGGACCGGACTTCAAGCGCCCCGCCGCCCCCGACACCAGCGATTACTCGGCGCGACCGGCCACACGCACGGCGGCTACGGCAGACGTCGCCGGTGGGGAATCCCAGCACTTTGCCCGGGGCGGCGACATTCCCGCCGACTGGTGGACGCTGTTTCATTCGCCGGCGCTCAACACGCTGATCCAGCAGTCGCTGGCGCACAACCCAGATCTGAAGGCAGCGCAGGCGGCGCTGGCGGTGGCGCATGAAAATACTCGGGCGCAGCGCGGCGCCTATTATCCGGCAGTCGACGGGGGTTTCTCGGCCAGCCGCCAGATGCAGTCGCAGCAGGTCGCGCCCGGGCCGAACTATCCGGTCGTGCCCCAGGAGTATCTATACAGCTTCTTCACTCCGCAGCTCAGCATCTCGTATGCACCGGATGTGTTCGGCCTCAACCGGCGTACGGTGGAGTCGCTGAAGGCGCAGGAACAGTCTGTGCGGTTTCAGATGATCGCCGCCCGCATCACGTTGAGTACCAACGTGGTGGCTGCGGCCGTACAGCAGGCTTCATTGCGTGCGCAGATCGAGGCGACTCGTGAGCTGATCGCGATCAACACGAAGATGGTGAAGATCCTGCGCTACCAACTGGACAAGGGGTACGCCGGCGGTCTCGATCTGGCTGCGCAGGAGTCACAGCTGGCCCAGCTCCAGGCGACGCTGCCGCCGCTGCTGACCCAGCTGGATCAGCAAAACGACTTGCTGGCCGTGCTGGCTGGGCGCTTGCCGAGCCAGGCGCCAGAGCAGGCTTTCGACCTGGCCAGTCTGCACCTGCCGCAACACCTGCCGCTGAGCCTGCCATCCAGACTGGTGGCCCAGCGTCCGGACGTGCGCCAGGCCGAGGCGAACATGCACGCGGCCAGCGCCAATATCGGCGTGGCCATCGCGAATCGGTTGCCGAATATCTCCCTCAGCGCAAATGCCGGCAGTACCGCGGTGACGATAGGCCAGGTGTTCAAGGCCGGTACGGGCTTCTGGAGTGTCGGTGCCGATATCGCCGCACCGATTTTCCATGGCGGCAGCCTGCTGCATCAGGAGCGTGCGGCCAAGGCGGGCTATGTGGAAGCCGCCGAGCAGTATCGCGGCACGGTGCTGACCGCGTTCCAGAACGTGGCCGATACCCTGGCCGCGCTGCAGCACGACGCCGAAGGCCTGCAGGCGGCCGCGAAAGCCACCGATGCGGCCAGGCTCACCCTGAATCTGTCGCAGCGCCAGTACCAGGCTGGCTACGCCGGCTACCTGTCGTTGCTGAGCGCGGAGCAGGGCTATCAGCAATCACGCATCGCACTGGTACAGGCGCGGGCGAGTCGCTATGTCGACACCGCCGCGCTGTTCCAGGCGTTGGGCGGCGGCTGGTGGCATGACGCCGGGACCGCTCCAACTCATGCCGCCGCCACTCGGGATAACGATGAAAAATAGATCACCCTGCGTGGCGCCGTCGACGCGGCGCGTTCGCATCGCGTGGATGCCGGTTTTCGCCGTGGCGGCGCTGCTGGGCATGGCAGGATGCTCGCAGCAGGAGCCGCAGGCTGCACCCGCCAACGACACGCCGCAGAACGTGACGCTGACCTCGGCGCAGCGCGAGCACATCCACCTGCTCACCATCGCGCGCAGCAGCTTTCATCGCAGCGTCGGAACCAGCGGCGTGGTGGATTTCGACCACGATCGCGCGACCCAGGTACTGGCGCCGTTCTCCGGCCCGGTGACCGAGGTGCTGGTGAGCCTGGGCGAAAAGGTCAGGCAGGGCCAGCCGCTGGCGCGGGTGGACTCGGCCGATTTCGCCGCCGCCGCCGGTGCCTATCGCAAGGCGCTTGCCGCGGCGCATGCGGCAGACCAGCTGGCCGCGACGGATCGCGACCTGTACACGCACCAGGCGATTTCGCAGCGCGAGCATGCGCAGGCGCAATCCGATGCGATCGGGGCGGACGCCGACCGCGACGCGGCGTTGCAGGCGCTGGTGGCCTTGCATGTCGACCAGCAAGGCATCGCGGCGATCCGCGACGGCAAGCCGCTGGCGCACGGCCAGGGCGTGATCCGTGCGCCGATCGCCGGCACCGTGGTCGAGAAGTCGATTGCGCCGGGGCAACTGCTGGCGGCAGGTTCGAGCGCATGCTTCACCATCGCCGACACGTCGAGGATGTGGGTGATGGCGCAGCTGTTCGGCGACGAGCTGGCAGCGGTCAAGAACGGTGATGCGGCCACGGTCGACACCGGCGCGGATGGCACCAAGATCGATGGCAAGGTCACCAATGTCGGCGCCGTGGTCGATCCGGATACGCGTTCGGTCGAGGCGCGGGTGCTGGTCGACAATCCGGACGGTGCCTTGAGGCGGCAGATGTACGTGCGCGTGCAGATCCGCTCGAGCGAGGCGCAGGAGGGGTTGCTGGTACCGGTCTCGGCGGTGCTGCGCGACGACGAGAATCTGCCGTTCGTGTACGTGGCCGCGGCCGACGGCGGCTACGCGCAGCGACCCGTGACGCTGGGTGCGCGCGTCGGCGATCGCTTCGTGATTTCCGTGGGCCTGCACGCCGACGACAAGGTCGTGGTGGATGGCGCGATCTTCCTGCAGTTCATCCAGACCCAATGAGCACGCCGACCCCGCCCGCAGGGATGTCGCCGCGGCCGACATCGCTGATCAATCGCATCGTCGCCTTCGCGCTGCAGCAACGCATGCTGATGGTGCTGCTGGCGCTGGGCCTGGCCGCAGCCGGTGTGTGGTCCTACAACACCCTGCCGATGGATGCGTACCCGAACCTGTCGCCACCGATGGTGGACATCGTTGCGCAGTGGCCCGGCCATTCGGCGGAGGAGGTGGAGCGGCTGATCACGGTGCCGATGGAGCTTGGTCTGAACGCGATCCCCGGGCTGGTCACCAAGCGTTCCATTTCGCTGTATGGCCTGTCCGATGTCACGCTGACTTTCGACGACGGCACCGATCCCTACTTTGCGCGCCAGCGCGTCTACAACCGGCTGCCGAGCATCGCCCTGCCCGGTGGCGTGGCGCCGTCGATGTCGCCGATGTCGCCGCCGTCGGGACTGGTTTATCGCTACGTGCTGCAAAGCACCGATCGCTCGCCGATGGAATTGAAGACGCTGAACGACTGGGTGGTCGCACCGCAGTACCGCTCGGTGCCCGGCGTGGCCGACGACTCCGGCTTCGGCGGCGGCACCATGCAATACCAGGTCTTGCTCGATCCGGTGAAAATCGCCTCGCTCAACCTGTCGGTGGCACAGGTCGAAGCGGCGCTGGCCGCCAACAACAGCAATGCCGGCGGTGGCTTCTATTCGCAGGGCGGGCAGTTCTTCTATGTCCGTGGACTGGGCCGGCTCGAGACGGTGCAGGACATTGGCGACGTGGTGCTGGCCGTGCACGACGGCACGCCGATCCTGGTCAAGAACGTCGGCACCGTGAAGATCGGCATCGCGCCGCGGCTGGGCGAGTTCGGCTACATGAACCAGGACGATGCGGTGGAGGGCGTGGTGCTGGCGCTGACCGGCTCGAAAACCGAAAACGTGCTGCAGCGGGTCGAAGCGAAGACGCAGGAGCTCAACCGCGAAATCCTGCCCAAAGATGTGAAGGTGCACTCGTTTTACGACCTCACCGACCTGATCCAGCAGACCAAGGGCGTGGTGATGCATAACCTGCTGCTGGGCATGCTGCTGGTGATCGCGGTGCTGATCTTCTTCCTCTACGACGTGCGCGCCGGCCTGATCGTGGCGGTGACGATTCCGCTGGCCTTGCTGTTTGCGTTCGCGTGCCTGGGCCTGAAGGGCGCCTCGGCCAACCTGCTGTCGATCGGCGCGGTGGATTTCGGCATCCTGGTCGATGGCGCGATCTTCATGGTCGAGAACATCTTCCGGGAGCTCGCCGGGCGACGCGGTACCGAGTTCGACATCCGCGAAGTCATCCAGAGTGCCGCCTCGGAAGTCGACCGTCCGCTGGTCTATGCGGTGGCGGTGATCGTGGCCAGCTTCCTGCCGATCTACGTGCTCAGCGGCCCGTCGGGCACGCTGTTCAAGCCCATGGCCGACACCATGATCTTCGCCCTGGTCGGCTCGTTGCTGGTCACCCTGACCCTGTTGCCGGTGCTGTGCGCGCTGTTCATGCGCCGCGGCGTGCGCGAACGGCGTAATGCGATCTACGACAAGTTCAAGGGCTGGTACATAGGCGGGCTCGAACGCCTGCAGCGTCATGCGTGGCCGGTGACCGGAGCCTCGGTGCTGCTGCTGGTGCTGGCGCTGGTCATGATGCGCGGCATCGGCGCCGAGTTCATGCCGCACCTGGACGAAGGCTCGCTGTGGGTGCGCGCGACCATGCCGTACACCATTTCCTTCAAGGAAGCTTCGAAGATCTCGCCGCAGATCCGCCAGATCCTGCGCTCGTTCCCCGAGGTCACCACGGTCGCCTCCGAACTTGGCCGTCCGGATGACGGCACCGATTCCACCGGCTTCTTCAATGACGAATTCTTCGTCGGCCTGAAGCCGTATTCGCAGTGGGTTGGCAAGTACCGCAGCAAACAGGATCTGATCGAGGCGATCGACAAGAAGCTGGAGGTGTTCCCCGGTATCCAGTTCAATTACACCCAGCCGGCCGAAGATGCGGTGGACGAAGCCGAGACCGGGCTGAAGAGTGCGCTGGCGGTGAAGATCTACGGGCCGGACCTGCATACGCTGCAGGCCAGGGGCAAGGCGATCAAGCAGGTGATGGAGAAGGTGCGCGGGATCACCGACGTGACCCTGGTGCATGAACTCGGGCAGCCGAATCTCGCGATCAAGATCGACCGGGCGAAGATCGCCCGCTACGGGATCAACGTCGACGACATCAACAAGCTGATCGAGGCGGCGGTCGGCGGCGACGTGGCCACCGAAGTGGCGCAGGGCGAGAAGCAGTTCGACCTGCTGGTGCGCCTGCAGCCGCAGTATCGCGACAACCCGCAAGAGATCGGCGAGATCCCGGTGGCCACACCCGGCGGTCAGCAGATTCCCTTGAAGGAGCTGGCGGACATCAGCGTCGCCAACGGGGCGTCCTTCATCTACCGCGAGAACGGTTCGCGTTACATCGGCGTGCAGTTCTCGGTGACCGGGCGCGACCTGGCCGGCGCGGTGAATGATGCGATCACCCAGGTCGCCCACGACGTGAAGCTGCCGCACGGTTATCGGCTGGAGTGGGGCGGCGAATACAAGGAGTACACCGCTTCGCGGGCGCAGATGAACGTGATCCTGCCGCTGACCCTGCTGCTGATCTTCGGCCTGCTGTTCGTGCTCTACGGCAACTTCAAGTTCCCGTTCATCACCGTCGTCGGCGTGCTGCTGTCCGCACCGTTCGGCGCGATCGTGGCGATGTGGCTCACCGGTACGCCGTTCTCGGTGTCCTCGGGCATCGGCTTCATCGTGCTGTTCGGTGTCTCGGTGCTGACCGGCGTGGTCTACATCTCCTGCGTCAACGAGCTGCGCCTGGGCGGCATGGACATCGGCAAGGCGATACACGAAGCCGCGATCCTGCGCCTGCGTCCGATCACGATGACCGCGCTGGTCGCCGCGCTCGGCCTGCTGCCCGCGGCGATCGCCAGCGGCGTCGGCACCGATTCGCAGCGGCCGTTCGCGCTGGTGATCGTGGCCGGCATGTTGTCGCGGCTGCTGATCGGCATGTTCCTGATGCCGGCGCTGTATGCGCTGGTGGCGCGGCCAGCGGATCGGCTGCAGGTCTGAGACGCTGTGAATTTATCAATCTCTCAGGCCGGCCACGGCGAGGGCATGGATGCCCGAGTTGAGGCAACGCAGGAGCAGTTGCCCGATGGCCGGGCG
>Ga0208357_1002954_pt1 | contig 10814 bp, 8 predicted proteins | sample NGESurdeep092012_6_FD_184487 | JGI IMG/M metagenome (GOLD analysis project Ga0208357, IMG submission 184487) | Arctic peat soil microbial communities from Barrow, Alaska - NGEE Surface sample F52-2 deep-092012 (SPAdes) | ecosystem: Environmental > Terrestrial > Soil > Wetlands > Peat ... | reverse complement strand
TCGTTATCGTTGGCGATCGCGCTCGCCCTTTTCTCCGGAAAGCCGGACGCAGCTCAGAGTCCGGCTGGCGCCGCTGATCAAGCCGCTGCCTGCGTTTGACACTCTGCTCATGGCCCCCGGCCAGCTGCCCGGCGCGGGTGCTTGATGCGGGCTGTCACCGTCCAGCACTCCAAGCTGGAACTGGTCGAGCTAGCCGACCCGCGGCCCGCAGCCGGCCAGGTCGTGCTCGACGTCCTCGGCTGCGGCATCTGCGGGTCCGACCTGCACGCCCGGCTGCACGCCGACGCCGAGGCCGACGCGCTGACGGCGGTCGGCTACGACGGCTTCATGCGATCGTCTCAGCAGGTGGTGCTGGGGCACGAGTTCGTCGGCTCGGTCTGCGAGTACGGACCCGGCACCAGGAGGAAGATCGCGGCCGGGACGCCGGTGGTGGCGGTGCCGCTCACCCGGCGGGGTGACGAGGTGCACGCGATCGGCCTCTCGGCGGCGGCGCCGGGCGGCTACGCCGAGCGGGTGGTGGTCGAGGAGTCGTTGATGTTCGCGCTCCCGAATGGCCTCCTCCCCAAGCTCGCCGTGCTGACCGAGCCGCTCGCGGTCGGCTGGCACGCGGTCCGCCGGGCGGAGGTCAAGAAGGGCGACGAGGCGATCGTGATCGGCTGCGGCCCGGTCGGCCTCGCGGTCATCGCCATGCTCAAGGCGCAGGGCGTCGGCACGGTCGTGGCGAGCGACTTCTCGGCCGGCCGACGGGAGCTCGCGACCGCCTGCGGGGCCGACGTCGTGGTCGACCCGGGGGTCTCGTCCCCGTACGCGGCGGCCGGGGACCGGGGCTACCTGACCTCGCTGCCGGACGCCGTCGGGCTGGCCATCGGCACGATGGAGAAGCTGCGGCCGCTGCCGGTGCCGTGGCACCAGGTCTGGCGTGCGGGCGAGTCGCTGGGGCAGAAGCCGAAGCACCCGGTGATCTTCGAGTGCGTGGGCGTGCCCGGCATCCTCGACGGCATCATCGCCAGCGCGCCGCTGTACTCGCGGGTGGTGGTGGCGGGGGTCTGCGCCGAGCCGGACACGATCCGGCCCGTGATCGCGATCAACAAGGAGATCGACCTGCGGTTCGTCGTCGGCTACACGCCGCTGGAGTTCCGCGACACGCTCCACCTGCTGGCCGAGGGCAAGGTGACGGCGGCCCCGATCGCGACCGGGACCGTCGGCCTGGCCGGGGTCGAGGCCGCGTTCGAGGCGCTGGCGGCGCCGGGCAGGCACGCCAAGATCATCATCGAGCCGGCTAGCTCGGCCGCAGCTCCTTCTTGAGGATCTTCCCGGTGGCGCCCTTGGGCAGGCTGTCCCTGAACTCGATCGCCCTCGGGTACTTGTAGGCGGCCGCCCGCTCCTTGACGAACTCGATCAGCTCGGCCTCGGTGACCGACTGCCCGGGCTTGACCGCGACGATCGCGCGCACCTCCTCGCCCATCTTCGGATCGGGCACGCCGATGACCGCGGCCTCGGCCACGGCCGGGTGCGCGTACAGGACCTCCTCGACCTCGCGCGGGTAGACGTTGTAGCCGCCCCTGATGATCAGGTCCTTGATCCGGTCGACGATGAACAGGAACCCGTCCTCGTCGATGTAGCCGAGGTCGCCGGTGTGGAACCAGCCGCCCGCGAACGCCTTCGCGGTCGCCTCGGGGTTGTCGTGGTAGCCGGTCATGATGTTCATGCCGCGGAGCACGACCTCGCCGACGTGGTCGGCGCCGGGCGGCAGCGGGAGGGAGTTCTCGTCCCAGATCTGGACGGCGGTCCCCCAGATCGGCTTGCCCACGCTGTAGACCTTGCGCTCGGTCACGCTGATGTTGAAGGTCGCGGTCGAGGACGACTCGGACAGCCCGTAGCCCTCCAGGATCGGCACCCCGAAGCGGCTCTCGAAGGCGTCGATGACCTCGGCCGGGATCGGCGCGCCGCCGGAGACCGCCACCCGCAGCGAGGCGAGGTCGTAGTCGCCCGAGTCGACCGCGTCGATCGCTTGCAGCAGCGCGATGTACATGGTCGGGACCCCCATGAACACGGTCACCCGGTCCCGCTGCACGAGCTGCAAGACCGCCTTGGGGTCGAACCGGGGGACGAGCGTCATGGTCCCGCCGAGCAGGACGCAGGTGTTCATGACCGACGACAGCGCGAACACGTGGAACAGCGGCAGCGCCACGATGGCGACGTCGTCCGGGCTGAACTCGAACAGCCGGCCGGGGATGTCGGCGTTCATGTACAGCCCGATGTGCGACAGCACCGCGCCCTTCGGGGTGCCCGTGGTGCCGGAGGTGTAGATGATCACCGCCGGGTCGGCCGGGCCGCGCGCGGCCAGCTGCGGGCCGGGCGGGTCGCCTGCCAGCAGCGCCTCGAACGGTTTGCCCGCCGGGTTGCTTATCTCGCCGACGACGTACAGCTCGGTCACCGCCGCCGCCTCGGCCGCCTTGGCCGCCTCGTCGAGGACGCCGCCGAACGTGATCAGCGCGCGGGCGCCCGAGTTCTCCAGCTGGAACGCGATCTCCGGCGCCTTGAGCAGGACGTTCATCGGAACGACGACGCCGCCCGCCTTGAGGATGCCGAAGTAGGCGATGACGAACCGGGGGATGTTCGGCAACTGCAGGCCGACCCGGTCCCCCGGCGCCAGGCCCGCCCTGACCAGGTTGGCGGCGAGCTTGTCCGACAGCTCGTCGAGCTGCGCGTAGCTGAGCCTGACGTCGCCCAGGATCACAGCCGTCTTGGCCGGCGCCCGCCGGGCCGACTCCCGCAGCATCACCGCGAGGTTGAAATCCATTCACCGCTCCTCAAGCCGTCCGGGGGGCGACGCTGGCCGGACCTGGTAGTTCGTCATCAGCCTGGTAGCCCGTCATCAGAATGTCATCGGCGGCAGGCGGGTGCAAGATCGTCGGCGACGCCTCCACGTCTACTTCAACGAACATGTTCGTTGCGAACTTGTTCTTTACGAACATGTTCGTTATGCTGGAGCCATGACACCAGGAACCCGTCCCGCCGGAAGCCGCCGCGAACGGCCGGCCAAGCCCGCGCTGACCCGCGCGGGCATCGTCGACGCCGCCCTGACGGTGATGCGCGCGGAGGGGCTGGACCGGGTGACGATGCGACGGCTCGCGGCCGAGCTCGACACCGGCGCGGCCTCGCTCTACGTCTACGTCCGCAACACCGCCGAGCTGCATGCGGCGATGCTGGAGGAGCTGCTCGGCCAGATCGACCTGAGCCCCGCCGCCATCGGCTCCGGCGACTGGCAGGAGCGGCTCATCGAGGTCCTGACCTCGTACACGACCATCTTGTTCGAGCACCCGGGCCTGGCCCAGTCGGCGCTGGTGACGAGGCCGAGCGGGCCGGCCTACCTCGGCCTGGTCGAGGCGATCCTGGCGCTCCTCGACGCGGGGGGCATTTCGCACGACCGCGCCTCGTGGGGGATGGACCTGCTGCTGCACGTCGCGACCGCGACCGCCGTCGAGCACGGCACCCGGGAGCGCTCGCTCGACGCAAGCGACGAGGAGGACGCGGTCGCGGAGGCGCTGCGCGACGCGCCCGCCGACCGGTTCCCGCACATCGCCGCCATCGGCGCGACCGAGCTCATGTCCGGCCCCGGCCGGCTCGACTGGGGATTCCGGGTGCTGATCAACGGGGTCATCCACACCCCCCGGCCGGAAACGGAGACCACGCCATGACCTCGAAGGCAACCACCACGACGGGCGGCAGCGAAGCCGCATCCGCATCCGCATCCGCGCGGCTGACGCCGCGACTGCGCCTGATCCTCGCGATCGTGCTGCTGGCCGATGTGCTCGACCTGATGGACTCCACCATCACCAACATCGCCGCGCCGACCATCGTCCGCGACATCGGCGGCGGCGAGTCGCTGATCAAGTGGCTCGGCGCCAGCTACGCCCTGGCGATGGGCGTGCTGCTGGTGGTCGGGGCCAGGCTCGGCGACCGGTACGGCAAGCGGCGGATGTTCCTGGTCGGCATCGCCGGGTTCACCCTCGCCTCGCTCGCGGCCGGCCTCTCGGTCGACCCGGTGATGCTGATCACGGCCCGGCTGGCGCAGGGCGGCTTCGGGGCGCTGCTGATCCCGCAGGGCATCGGCCTGCTGATCGGCTCGTTCAACCGCGAGCAGATGCGCGGCGCCTTCAGTGCGTTCGGGCCGGTGATGGGCGCCTCGGCCATCCTCGGCCCGATCCTGGCCGGCTTCATCATCAGCGCCAACATCGGCGGGCTGACCTGGCGGCCGATCTTCCTCATCAACATCGTGCTCGGCGCCGTCGGCTTCATCGCCGCGCTGCGGGTGCTGCCCGCCGACGAGCCGACCGACTCGGTCTTCATCGACAGCCTCGGCGCCGGCCTGCTCGGCGCCAGCATGCTCGGGCTGATCTACGGGCTGATCGAGGGCTCGACCGACGGCTGGACGGCGCTGCCGATCGGCTGCCTGGCGGCCGGGGCGGCGCTGCTGGCCGCGTTCGGGGTGCGGCAGCGGACGGCGGCCGACCCGCTCATCCTGCCCTCGCTGCTGGCCAACCGCGGGTTCACGGCCGGGATGCTGCTCGGGCTGGCGTTCTTCGCCGCCGTCAACGGCCTGGCCTACGTCATCTCGCTGTTCTTCCAGACCGGGCTGGGGATGAGCGCCCGGTCGGCCTCGATCGCGCTGAGCCCGTTCATGATCGGCATCATCGTCGCCTCGTTCGTCTGCCGCCCGCTGCTCGGCAAGCTCGGCCGGACGATGGTGGCGATCGGCATCGGCCTCACCCTGGCGGGCGCGGCCGGCGTCTGGGCCACCGTCCTGAACCAGGGCGTGCAGGTGAACCTGTGGACGCTCGCCCCCTCGATCCTGGTGCTCGGGATCGGCGCGGGCGCCTGCTTCAGCTCCCTGTTCGACGTCGCCATCGGCGACGTCGCCCCGGCCGAGGCGGGCAGCGCCAGCGGGTCGCTCAGCGCCGTCCAGCAGCTCGCGTCGGCCATCGGCTCCGCCGTCGTCACCACCGTCTACTTCAGCCAGCGGCTCGAGCACGGCGCCGGGCACGCGATGACGGTCAGCGTGGCGGTCGTCGCCTTGATCGCCGCCCTCGGCCTCGGCCTGGTCTGGCTGCTGCCCAGGTCCGCCCCGGCCGAAGATCACTCGTGATCGGAACGCGGCCTCCGACCTGAGCGTCGGCGCGTCCGCACGCCACGCGCACCACCAGCCTCTCGTCCTCGCTAGGGGACGATGACGACGGGGACCGGGGAGTGGCGGGCGAGGCTGACGGCGGCCGAGCCGAGCATGCGGTGCAGGGCCTGGGAGGAGCTGCCGACCACAATCGACACGGTGTCGTCCGGGCGCGACTCGTGGATGGCCTTGGCTGCGGCGAGAAGCTGGTCGGCGATCAGGCCCCCGCGGCGCTCGAACTGCCAGCGGTCCTCCCGGTCGCGCAGCTGCTCGGCGGCGGCGGCGCGCAGGTCGCGCTCGATGTCGTCGAAGGTGACCTGCTCCTCGGCTACGGCGTCGGCCGACATCATGTCGATGCCGGGCATGTGCGCCACGTAGACGACGTCGATGCGGCCTTCGCGGCCGTGCAGCAGTCTGACGGCGGCGTCGAGAGCGCGGCCGGCCGGGGCGGAACCGTCATATCCGACAACGAGGTACAGGTTCGAGGGGGTCGCGAGATCGTTCACAGAGATTGACCCTAGTCCCGCCGCCGGTACCTGCACGGACTGGTGGCACACTCAGGGGTGTATCCAACGGGGGAAGGATATTGCGGTGTCCAATGGGGGAATTTCCGGTCAGCCTGGCGTGCCCGAATCCGGCTCGCCGACGGCCGAGGAACTGCGGCTGCGGGAGACGCGGGCGGGGGTGCCCTGGCGCGCCTGGGGACCATACCTGAGCGAGCGTCAGTGGGGGACGGTCCGCGAGGACTACAGCGACGGCGGAGACGCCTGGTCCTATTTCACGCATGACCAGGCGCGCTCGCGGGCTTACCGGTGGGGCGAGGACGGCATCGCCGGGATCAGCGACGACAAGCAGCGGCTGTGCCTGGCGCTGGCGCTGTGGAACGAGCAGGACCCGATCCTCAAGGAGCGGCTGTTCGGCCTGACCAACGCCGAGGGCAACCACGGCGAGGACGTCAAGGAGTACTACTTCTACGTCGACAACGTCCCGACTCACAGCTACCAGCGCTACCTGTACAAGTACCCGCAGGCCGAGTTCCCGTACAACGACCTGGTCGCGGTCAACCGGGAACGGTCGCGTCAGGAGTTCGAGTACGAGCTGATCGACACCGGCATCTTCGACGCCGGGAACTACTTCGACGTCGAGGTGGAGCACGCGAAGGCGCTCCCTGAGGACATCTTCTGCCGCGTCACCGTGCACAACCGCTCGGCGCAGGACGCGGTGCTGCACGTGCTGCCCACGCTGTGGTTCCGCAACACGTGGTCGTGGGGCGACGAGGAGCCCAAGCCACGGATCAGCCGCGTCGACGCGCCTTACCCGGTCGTCCGGGCCGAAGATCACCAGCTGGGCGACTTCTACCTGTACGCGGGCCCGGAAGCGGACCTGCTGTTCTGCGAGAACGAGACGAACGAGGCCCGCGCGTTCGGCGGCGAGCCGAGCACGCGCTTCCCCAAGGACGGCATCGGCGACCACGTGATCAGCGGCGCCGACACCGTCAATCCCGACGGCGAGGGGACCAAGGCCGCCGCGCACGTCCGGCTGCAGGTGCCGGGCGGCGGCCAGGCCTCGGTCCTGGTGCGCCTCACCCGGCAGAGCCCCGACCAGCTCCCGGCGCCGCTGGCCGGGGCGGACGAGCTGATCGCCGGGCGGCGGGCGGAGGCGGACGAGTTCTACGAGTCCATCACTCCCCCGCAGGTCACCGACGACGCGAAGTCGGTCATGCGGCAGGCGCTGGCGGGGATGCTCTGGTCCAAGCAGACCTATTACTTCGATGTGGACCAGTGGCTGCGCGAGCGCCAGGTCCACCCGCTGCGGGCGCCGGTCCGGCGGGGAACCCGCAACGAGTCCTGGTTCCACATGTACAACCAGGACGTGGTGTCCATGCCCGACAAGTGGGAGTACCCCTGGTACGCGGCCTGGGACCTGGCGTTCCACTGCATACCGCTGGCGATGGTCGACCCGGACTTCGCCAAGGGCCAGATCGACCTGATGCTCTCGCAGAACTACCTGCACCCGACCGGCCAGATGCCCGCCTACGAGTGGAACTTCGGCGACGTGAACCCGCCGGTGCACGCGTTCGCGGCGCTGTTCCTGCAGAACCTGGAGGCCGACCTGGGCGAGGTGGACTTCCCGTTCATGGAGAAGAGCTTCTCCCGGCTGCTGCTGAACTTCACCTGGTGGGTGAACCGGAAGGATCCGACCGGGCACAACGTGTTCGAGGGCGGGTTCCTCGGCCTGGACAACATCGGCGTGTTCGACCGCAGCGCCGCGCTGCCCACCGGCGGCCGCCTTGAGCAGGCCGATGGCACCGCCTGGATGGCGATGTTCAGCCAGAACATGCTCGAGATGGCCCTGGCCCTGATGGAGCGGGACGACAACTACGAGCAGTACGTGCTCAAGTTCGTCGAGCGGTTCTTCTGGATCGCCGCCGCCACCGACCCGATCGGCGAGAAGCCCGACGCCATGTGGGACGACGAGGACGGCTTCTTCTACGACGTGCTGCGCCTCCCCGACGGCTCCGGCACCCGGCTGAAGGTGCGCTCCCTGGTCGGCCTGCTGCCCATCTGCGCCACCACCGTCATCGAGGCCGATCACATCGAGCAGCATCCGCAGATCGCCGCGCAGGTGGCCTCGTTCCTGGAGCGCAACAAGGACCTGCTGTCCAATATCGCCGATCCGCTCGTGCCCGGGGTGAACGGCCGTCGGCTGCTGTCCCTGGTGAACGAGGAGAAGCTGCGGCGCATCCTGGCCCGCATGCTCGACGAGGAACGGTTCCTCGGCCCGCACGGGATCAGGTCGATCTCGCGCTGGCACCTTGAGGAGCCCTACGTCTTCGACGTGCACGGCGTCGAGCACCGGGTGCAGTACGAGCCGGCCGAGTCGACCAGCGGAATGTTCGGCGGCAACTCCAACTGGCGCGGGCCGGTCTGGTTCCCGATCAACCTGCTGCTGATCCGGGCGCTGATCCAGCACTACCGCTACTACGGCGACAGCCTCAAGGTCGAGTGCCCGACCGGCTCGGGGACGATGATGACGCTGTTCGAGGTGTCCCAGGAGCTGTCGCGCCGCCTCGCGGCCACGTTCCTGCGCGACGACGAGGGGCGGCGCCCCGTCTACGGTGGGATCAAGCTATTCCAGGAGGACCCGCACTGGCGGGACCTCATCCTCTTCCACGAGTATTTCCACGGCGACAACGGGGCCGGGCTCGGCGCCTCGCACCAGACCGGGTGGACCGGCCTGGTGGCCAGGCTGATCCAGAGCCTCGGCCAGTTCGACCCCGAGACCGTGCTCAATGACCGGCACTGGCCGCTGGCCCGTCCCTACCGTCGCCCCGGGGTCCCGCCGACGCCTTAGGTCACGAGGCCGGAGCCTCATCGAGGCTGTCGGGCTGTACCTGGGCCTTAGTGCGGCTCTTGTACAGCCCGACCGCGATGAGCGGGTAGATCAGGACCGACAGGACGCCGGCGCCGACCAGGGCGGCGGCGGTGGACGGGAGCATCACCCCGTCTTGCTGGCCGATCTCGGCCAGGGCGATGAGCAGCGGCAGCGAGGTCGCGGTGATGAACGTCATCTCCACCCGCTCTCGGAGCATGAGGTCATTCCGGTAGACCAGCAGGGATGGCAGGCCCCGGACGACCAGCAGCAGCGCCAGCAGCAGGAGCAGGCGCAGCGGGCTCTGGCTGATCGCCTTCAGGTCGATGGTCATGCCCGACGAGATGAAGAAGATCGGTATGAAGATCCCGTAGCCGACCGCGTCGAACTTGCGCTCAAGGCTCTCGGTGTCCGTGTTGAGCCTGCGGGTCCAGATGCGCAGCACGATCCCGGCCAGCATGGCGCCGAGCACGACGTCGAGGCCGAATCGGGACGCGAACGCGAGCAGCGCGAACAACAGCACCACCGCCCAGCGCAGCGTGATCTGGGCGGTCGCGTCCTGCCCCTCGGTGAGAATCCGCTTGACCGCGTTGCTCTTGGCCAGCCACGGCACCAGGGACAAGACGATGGCGAGCACCCCGACCAGGAGAACCGAGGCCAGCGCGATGAAATGACCCCGCTTGGAGAGGAACACAGCGATGATCAAGATCGGAAACAGCTCGCCGACGGCGCCCGCGGCGAACACGTGGCGGCCGAACTGCCCGCCGAGCATCCCGTTATCCCGCAGGATGGGCAGCAGCGTACCCAGCGCCGTCGTGGTCAGCGCCAGCCCGACCGGCACGTAGTCCTTGATGTAGCCGGCCGCGGTAAGGCCGGCCGTGACCGCGACCGAGATCGCGGCCGACATCACCCAGCCGGTGATCGCCAGCCGGCCGGGCCGCTCCCGCAGCAGCAGCGGGTCCAGCTCGTAGCCGGCCAGCAGGAACAGGAACCCCAGCCCCACGTCGGACAGCAGCTGGATGCTGCCGGTCTCGGCCAGCCCGACGACGTGCGGGCCGATCAGGATGCCGCCGATGAGAAAGACGACGACCTGCGGAATTTTCGGCCCGGGCAGGATGGCGACCAGGAGCGGCGTGAGCGCAGCCACCAGCGCCACCGCCAGCAGGTCGTTCAGTCCTTGAAGAACGTTCACGATGGCCTGTCGGCCGCGTGCGATCTAGCCATCGGCACCCCCGAGCGATGATCACGGTGGGTGTACCCAGCGGAACCCTCCTTCCCACGTACGCATGAGCGGAAGAGCATTGACTTAGGTAAGGCTTACCTAATTAAATAGACGTCATGGACTTCGAAGTGCTCCCCGGGCCCTCCCTCGCCGAGCTGGCCAGGACCGCGCTGGCCAGCGCGGTAGTCGCTGAGGTCGACGACGCCCGCTCCCCCGGCGACCCGGTCTATCCCGGGCGGGTTCCTGCTCAGGTACCGGTCCGGGACGGGCGGGACGGCAGCCCGCTGCTACTGCCCGTCACCGGCTCCGTGCTTGAACACCAGCTGGCGGCGCGAACGGAGGCGGCAACGGTGACCGTGCCGGCGGTCGGGCCGTACTCGGCCCTGCGGCTCACCGGGACCGCCCGCCCGACGGCCCGCAACCGCCGCGCCGAGATCGCCGCCTGCATGATCGACCTGCTCTTGGTCGAGCTGATCGGCCACGCCGGCGTTTGCGTCCAGGTCCCGCTGGCCGCGTACCGCGCGGCGGCGCCCGACCCGCTCTGGCGGGAGGCCCCCGCCGTCCTGCGCCACCTTGAGCAAGGGCACATGGCCGACCTGATCGCGTGCGTCCGCATGCACGGGCTGGCGCAGGCCGTCTGGGTCCTCGCCCGAGGCCTCGACCGCCACGGGCTGGAGCTCCTGGTGCTCGCCACCGACGGGGTCGCGGCGGTCCGGCTGGGGTTCCCGGACGGGCCGGTCACCTCGCTGCAGGAGGTCCCCGCCTCCATCCGCACCGCCCTAACCTGCCGCTGCGAGTCCGCCCGGCAACGGCGCTAGGGAGACGCGGAAAGCGACGGCGTTCTCCTCTGCCGCCGGGGCCCCCGCTGGCGGGGCCGGGACCTCGCGTTAAGGTTGGCGCGGCCGGGTATTACACGCGCAGGGAGGGCGATGAGGCGCAGCACTGCGCGGGGAGCTCTAGAGCTTGGCGCTCTGGGGATCGTGTTCGGTGACATCGGCACCAGCCCGCTATACACCGTGCAGACGGTCTTCAGCCCGTCTGATCCGCACC
>Ga0208357_1002952_pt1 | contig 10817 bp, 9 predicted proteins | sample NGESurdeep092012_6_FD_184487 | JGI IMG/M metagenome (GOLD analysis project Ga0208357, IMG submission 184487) | Arctic peat soil microbial communities from Barrow, Alaska - NGEE Surface sample F52-2 deep-092012 (SPAdes) | ecosystem: Environmental > Terrestrial > Soil > Wetlands > Peat ... | reverse complement strand
GATCCGGGACGCTGCCGCATCCGCCAGATCCGGCATTCGCGTGAAGAGAGGTTCCCCATGCCGCTCCTCGCGGCCGGGCGTCTGGATCGGGCAAATTTCGATGAAATCGGGCAGACCGGCACACCAGGGGCGGAATGCGGAAGCCCCGCCGCCCGCGAAAGGGAAACAGAACAGGCGGATCGCAGCCCCCGGATTCGGTACGAAAAGACGAACCCATTTCACTCAGATCGGCTCGGTATCCGTGTTTGCACGAATTCGGTCGGGACGAATTCGTCCAGGGTGAAATAACGCGCCAACTCTTCGCCATCGGGCGCCGCGGCGGACCATGCGCGGCCCGCGTGAGACGCCAGCGTCACGCCGGGATATCGCTCCGTCATCAATTCCGAACAATGCCGATCGACCAACCGCTGTAGTTTCCCGGCGTCGAAGCCTTTGAGGAAGTCAGACGATTGCCCCGGATTGGAGTGGCAACCGTCCAGCAGGCTCTCCTCAATTCCGCAAAACGAAGCGATGGCACCCGTGCTCCGGGCCAGTTCTTCCGTGTTGAGCATGAGTAACCTATCCGCCGGAACAACCTGCTGAATCCGGCGATTGATCGACACCCAGGCTTTCATCATCTGTTCCAGGCAGATTTTCGATCCGGAACGATCCTCCAGCAGGAGAGTCCCGTCCGGGAGGAAGGTGAGGGCGTTCATGAAGTCCCCTGCCCGGCTGCCCCAGCCGCCCACAAAATCTCCATACAATTTCCCCACGCAGGAGTTCATCCAGGAGTAGACGCTCCGCAGAGTCAGGAGAAACTTCGCTTCCGGAAACTCCTCCACCAGGATATCCAGAATTCCGAAGTGCGCCCCGCAGGAATCCATTACGAGCGGCTTGGTGGCCGCCCGATTCCTCACGAAGGCTCTGATTTCCGCGTCCGTCATTGAGCCCGAAATGCGATTCACGAGAGTGTCGAGTACATCCTCCACCTGGAACTCATGATCGGAAGGAAAAGACCTCGCAAACATCTCGCACATTGTGGTTGTGCCGGTGCGGAATAAGCCTACGCAGAATATTTTCATTCAATCTCGTCTCCCGAAAAGCAACCTTCCGAGTTTCGCAAAACAGAGTGGAAATTGGCAAACCGGAGTCTCACGCCGGCCATGGTAGCCTAAGGCCTGCCTGGACACGGTCGAAAGGGGAAGAATTTGAAGTATTTCGGGACAATTGCGGGGCCATTGGAGCTTTCCGGCCTCGCCGTAGTGCCGCCGGAAGGCGTCTATGGAATGACGGTTTTCGTCAAACGCTTCATCGCCAGCCTTCTTCGGCACGGCGATTTCGATGAGCTGCATTTCTTCTACAGCGGACCGCTTCCGAACCTTGCGGATGGAGACTTGCTCGCCTCCGACCCCCGCATCCGCATCATCCCGGTCGATCGGTTCGCGTTCGAGACGTCTCGAAACGATTATGAGGTGTTGCACAACCTCTGGTCTCCCGACATCGGCCCGTGGACGGACCTGCGCAACCGATTGAGCACGCGCAACTTTCCCGTCACCGGCCTGACTCACACCATCAGTTACCAGTCCTTCCTGCCACGCGTTCTGGCCACCATGCTGCTCGGACCGCGCCCCTGGGATTCCATCGTCTGCACCACCGAATCGGCGCGCGCGGTGATGCGCGAGTGGATCGAATACCTGAGGGAGGAATTCTGTCATCAAACCGGCACGGAGGTCAATTTCAAAGCCCGGCTCGATAAGATCCCGCTCGGCGTGGACACCGAAGTGTTTCAACCGGGTGACAAGCGGGAACTAAGGCAGCGGCTCGGGCTTCCGCGGGACGAAATAATCGGTCTGTATTTCGGCCGCTTTTCCCATTTCGACAAGATGGACCTGTTCCCGCTGCTGCTTGCGGCGCGGAAATCGTTCGCAAATTCGAGCGGCAAACCGGTTCTGGTGATGGCCGGTTCCGATGGTTTCCACAAATACTCGCGCCTGGTTCAGGATTTCGCCGGAGAACTGGGGATTGCCGATCGGGTGATTATCCGTACCGATGTGCCGGACAGTGACGTCCCGGCATTTTACGGAGCCGCCGATTTTTTCGTCTCACCGAGCGACAGTCTTCAGGAAACGTTCGGCCAGTCGATTATCGAAGCCATGGCGTCCGGGCTTCCGGTTATCTGCTCGGACTGGGATGGGTATAAGGAACTGGTGGTCCACGAAGAAACCGGTTTTCGCGTCCCCACGTATTGGATGGACTGTAACCAGACGGTTTCCGACTATGCAGGCGTATCGGACTGGATGGTCGATCACTTCCGTGTCGCCCAATCCGTCGCGGTGGATGTCCCCTCCATGGCGAATGCCATCGAGCGGCTGATTCGGGATGAAGGTCTTCGGCGCTTGTGGGGCGCGAACGGCAGGCTCCGGGCTCAGAGTCTCTTCGACTGGAAGCCTGTTGTCGCGGAGCATCTGGCGCTTTGGCGTGAATTGAAACAGATGGCTTCCGCTGCCCCGCCGCCCCAGCCGCAAAGTCGAACCTGGTACCGTCCGGACTTCTTCAGAACTTTCCGGCATTACCCGGGCAACGTCCTGAGTCCCGATTCCAGACTGGCGCCTGGCTGGACGCACACAGTTCAGTTCTATCCGGAGTTGCAGGCCACTTTTCGGGAGGAGGTATTCGATGCCATTTTGAAGCGGGCACATCGAATGCCGACGGTCGGCGAGCTTGAACTCGAAGTGACGGCGGAGTTAAACGAACCGGTTCACTCGTTCCGCTGCCATCTGCTCTGGCTCATCAAGTACGGGCACCTGCAGGTTGAATCGCCCATTCGGCTCTGAATCAGCCCTTGTATTGTTCTTCGCTGACCTGTTCCATCCAGTCGACAACCTTGCCATCGAGCCTTTCCTGAATGGCGATGTGCGTCATCCCCGTGGTCGGCGCCGGGTCAGGCGCCTGAAAAAGCGGATCGATACGTACCGGGCCAGTGAACCAGTCCGAGGGTCCTTTCAATGAAGGCTGAGAACCAATTCTTTTGATGTCCATTTTCAGGAAGTCCCCCATCCCAATGATGGCGGATACCGTGCCGCTTGCACCGCGATCATCTTTAGAAGAGTTATTGATTCTAAATTGGTGGAGGCGGGGGGAGTCGAACCCCCGTCCGAAAAAGCTCGAAATGAAAAGACTACGTGCGTAGCGCGGTTCTATTTATTCGGTCAGCACTTCAGAATCGGCAAAAGCGGTGCTGCACCTAGTCCGATTGATCTCGAGTCTCGGCTCCGGACCGAAGCCTGCTCCCTATCCCACTGAATGACGCTCGCTAACCAGCCCGTGGGCTGACTGGCCGGAGCGACGCCACTTAACTTTAATTAAGCAGCGTATGCAAACTGCATGTTATTGGCAGTTTTGTTTTTCCGATCGTTTTACGGGAGCTCGGAACCCGGCACGCCTCTCCATCGCGATTCAATCCCGTCGAAGCCGTTGCGCCCCCATGACGCTACCCGAGTGTAACATCCGGGCCGGTCGATTTTACACTTAAGGGATGACGCGCGCGCCCTGCAGGTTTCAACGGCCGGGCAAATCTGCCCGATTCCGCTTATCTTCGTTTATTCTGAAAGCCAGTGCCGATTACATCTCATATTGAGCATCACTTCACCGCTACCGAAACCGTCCGCGACGTCGTGATTGGCATGTCGGACGGCTTGACCGTACCTTTTGCGCTGGCGGCCGGGCTGTCTGGTTCGAAGGTCGGCACGGCGGCGGTCGTGGTGCTCGCTGGCCTGGCGGAAATTGCCGCGGGAGCGATCGCGATGGGCCTCGGCGGATTCCTCGCCGCCCGGACCGATCAGGAGCATTACCAGAGCGAACTGCATCGCGAGATCAGGGAAACGCGCGAAATCCCTCTTGAAGAAGCCGCCGAAGTGTCCCGTGTCTTTGAAGGCTGGGGTCTGACCGACCAGCAGATTCAGCCGATCGTGGCGGCGATCAGTTCCGACGAGAAGCGCTGGGTGGATTTCATGATGCGATTTGAATTGGGGCTCGAAGAACCCGACCCGAAGCGGGCCCTGCGCAGCGCGGTAACCATCGGGGCATCCTATATCGCCGGTGGTTTCATACCGCTCGCGCCCTATTTTGTCCTGAGCGGCCTGCGGACCGCCCTGATCGCGTCGGTCGCGGTAACTCTCTCGGCTTTGTTCGTTTTCGGCTGCATCAAAGCCAGTTTTACGGGAATTTCACTGTGGCGGGGCGGCTTCCAGACCACTCTGATCGGTGGCCTTGCGGCCGCGGCGGCGTTCGGGATCGCGCGATTATTTCAGTAACTCAATTTAACCTGCATTGCGCGCATTCACGCTCTCCCTTAGACTAAAACTGGAAGTTGCAGAATTATTATTCTTTCGAACTCATTATTTTTGGAGGCCACTTAAGTGAGCATGTGGAACAAACGAGAAGAACCTCCGGCTCCGCGCCCGGCCAGCGCCCCGCCGGGGCCCGCACCTGTACCAGAGATTAAAAAGGAGCCTACACCAGTGTCGTCAACTTCATTCCGGACACCAGAGACCGACCCGCGAAACGCTGCGACGATCGGCAAAGCAGTCAAAATCATCGGCCAGATCTTCACCAAAGAGGATCTGTATGTCGACGGCGACGTCGAAGGTACGATCGAATCCCAGGACAATAAGGTCACAATCGGACCCAACGGTCGCGTACAGGCGAGCATTCGCGCGCGGGAAGTGACCATCCTCGGACAGGTCCAGGGCAATGTGGAGACCACCGATAAAGTGGACCTCCGCAAAGACGCGAAGCTGGTGGGGGACATTATTACCGCGCGGATCAGCATCGAGGATGGCGCTCTGTTCAAAGGCAGTATCGATATCAGGAAAGCGGAGCCGAAGCCCGCAACTCCGGGTAGCACGGCGTCTTCCGCGCCCACCCCGGCGGCGCGCCCGGCCGAACCGGCATTCTCCGCGGCGACTGGCGCTGCCGGCACCGCCGGGGTCAAGAGATAGGCGATTACCGGTTAACGCCCAACCCGTGATGCTACCCCAGTGATGCTACCCGAGAGGCTACGTTCGATCTTCCGCAGGGAAAACGATCCCGTTCCTCACGGGTCGCAGTTGGGAGATTCCATCCGGCTCCCCTCCCCGGCCGGCTCGCAAACTGGTTTACAGGCAAATAAACGGGCCAGAAAAGAGTTGCCGCCCGCAACGCGCCAGAGCCGGGGACTCGAGCAGTTTTTCTTCAACATCCGCGATGTGGTGGGTCTCTCGATTCTGGACTCCGCCGGCGCCACCCAGGAAAACATCAATTTCCTCGTCGAACTGGGCCACAAAATCTATTCGCAGGATCTGGTTCGAAGCCTCGAAGACGCATTCGGACCGGATCCCGCGGAGCAGACCAACGTCAGCCGGATCGATTACTTCCTGCGCCAGAACTTCAACTTCCCCCCGGATACGTTCGACGGCGCGCTGCTCTGGGATTCCCTGCAGTTTATGGGACCCGCGCTTCTGAATGCCACCGTCGAACGCCTCTATGACGTGATGCGGCCGAACTCCTACCTGCTGGCCTTTTTCACGGCGAGCGAACGGGTGACGGAGGTGCCTTCGTATGCCTTCCGGATCGTGGACAACAAGACGATTCTGCTGACGGACCGCGGCATGCGGCCAACCGGCCAGGTCTTCAATAATCGCAATCTCGAAAAACTTTTCGGAAAGTTCGATTCCGTCAAGTTCTTCCTTACGCGGGAGAGCCTGCGGGAAGTGATCGTCCGCCGCTAGGCAAGGAGCACCGCACAACCGCTGAATCACTCAACAACCTCGGAGTCGACTGCTCTGCCCAAGGCAGGTATGGAGAGGCCGAGGGCTACTACCGTCAGGCGCGGGCCATTCGGGAGAAGGTCCTCGGCAACGAGCACCCTCACACTGCGGTAACACTCAACGACCTCGGAGTCGCCTGCGATGCTCAGGGACGGTATGTGGAGGCAGAGAGCCATTTTCGTCAGGCGTTGGCTATCTGGGAGAAGATTCTCGGCACGGAGCATCCCTACACCGCCGACTCTCTCAGGAGGCTTGCGTTAGATTGTTTCGCGCACCAGGAGCGGCAAGGAGAAGCGGAGACCCTCTTTCGGCGGGCGCTCGCCATTCGGGAGAGAGTCCTCGGGGAGGAACATCCCGACACCGTTAGAAGTCTTTACGAACTCGCGGCCTTAATCCACCGGCGCGGCTTCCCCGCCAAGCTAAACCTCTCTACGAGCGCGCCCTGATCACAGGAGAGAAATGCCTGAATGAGGCAGCTCCTCTCCTGCAATCGATCCTGAGCGACTACGCCCGCCTTCTGGCTCAAGCCGGGAACACGGCCAAAGCCGAAGCGCTCTGGAAGCGGCTCAACGAAATCAAGCGGCCGAACTGACTACCGGCGCTTCGAGCTTTCCGAATTTCAGCTTGCCGCTCTCGTCGTCCCGATCGACGAGGACGGTTTCGCCGGAGAGGTACTCGCCCGCCAGCAGCCGAAGCGAGAGCTGGTCCTGAATGAGGCGCTGGATGGAGCGTTTCATGGGGCGCGCCCCGTAAGCCGGGTCGTAACCTTCGGCCATGATGACTTCCTTGGCCGCCGGGGAGACTTCGAGCTTCAACCCGCGATCGGAGAGTTGTTTTTCAACCCGTTTCAGTTGCAGATCGATGATCACGGACAGGTGCTCCTTCGAAAGCGTATTGAACACGATGATGTCGTCCACGCGATTCAGGAACTCGGGCCGGAAAGTCTGCCGCAGGGCGTCGAGCAGGTGCTTGCGCACCTCTTCCTGCCCGTTCCTCACCTTCTGATTCACCGAGAATCCGATCGGAGTGGCATCGTGGATAATCGAGCTGCCCACGTTTGAGGTCATGATGATGACGGTGTTCTTGAAATCCACCGTGCGGCCCTGGCCATCGGTCAGATGCCCGTCGTCGAGAATCTGCAGGAGCGTATTGAAAATGTCGGGATGCGCCTTCTCGATTTCGTCGAACAAGACGACGGAGTAAGGGCGCCGCCGGACGTGTTCGGTCAACTGGCCGCCTTCGTCGTAGCCTACATAGCCGGGAGGCGCGCCGATCATCCGCGATACGGAGTGCTTCTCCATGTATTCGGACATATCCACCCGCACCATGGCTTTATCGTCGTCGAACATGAACTCGGCCAGTGCCTTCGCCAGTTCGGTCTTGCCGACGCCCGTCGGGCCGAGGAAGATAAAGCTGCCTATGGGGCGATTGGGATCGCTCAAGCCAGCCCGGTTGCGGCGGATCGCATTGGCGACCAGCGAAACCGCTTCATCCTGCCCGATCACGCGGTCGTGCAGCCGCGTTTCCATGTGGATGAGCTTCTGGACTTCGCCTTCGAGCATGCGGGAGACCGGGATGCCAGTCCACTTGGCGACGATTTTCGCGATGTCTTCTTCGTCGATTTCCTCTTTGAGCAGCGGCGATCCGGATTTGATCGCGTCGAGGTCGTGGTTCGCCTCTTCAAGGCTGCGCTCGATTTCGCGTAATTTTCCGTGTTTGAGCTGGGCTGCCTTTTCCCAGTCTCCGGCGCGCGTGGCGTGCTCTTCTTCGGAGCGATTCTGTTCCAGTTCTTCCTTGAGTTGTTGCACGCGCGTGATGGCGCTCTTCTCGCGATTCCAGCGCTCTTTCAACCCGGCCGATTCGCCGCGCAGACGTTCCAGCTCGTCCTCGATATGCCGCAGACGCTCCTTCGATGCCGCATCTTTTTCCCGATGCAGCGCCTGACGCTCGATCTCGAGGTGCGACACGCGCCGCTCGATGTTATCGATCTCGATCGGCATGCTGCCGATCTGCATTTTCAAAGCCGCGCCCGCCTCGTCGACCAGGTCGATGGCCTTGTCGGGAAGGAATCGGTTGGTGATATACCGGTGTGAGAGGACCGCTGCCGCCACGATGGCCGAATCCTTGATGCGGACGCCGTGGTGAATTTCGAATTTCTCCTTTAGGCCGCGGAGAATGGCGATGGTATCGTCCACCGTCGGCTCACCCACCAGCACGGTCTGGAAGCGTCGGGCCAGAGCGGCGTCCTTTTCGACATACTTGCGATACTCGGTCAGGGTGGTGGCGCCGATGCAGCGCAGTTCGCCGCGCGCCAGAGCCGGTTTCAACATGTTGGCCGCATCGATTGCGCCTTCCGCGCCGCCCGCTCCAACCAGCGTGTGCAATTCATCGATGAAGCAGATAATCTCGCCGTTCGATTCGGTGATTTCCTTGAGAACGGCCTTGAGGCGGTCTTCAAACTCGCCCCGGAATTTGGTGCCGGCCACCATCTGGCTGAGATCGATCGCGACCAGTTTCTTGTTGCGCAACTGGTCCGGCACGTCGCCTTTCAAGATGCGCTGGGCGAGGCCTTCCACGATGGCGGTTTTGCCGACACCCGGTTCGCCGATCAACACTGGATTGTTTTTCGTGCGGCGGCTCAGAACCTGCATGACGCGGCGAATTTCCTCGTCGCGGCCGATCACGGGATCGAGTTTCCCGCGGCGAGCCTGCTCGGTCAGATCGACGGCGTAGCGCTCCAGTGCCTGGTACTTCGATTCGGGGTTCTGGTCCGTAACCCGCTGGGTGCCACGCACGGCGACCAGCGCTTTCAGAATCGCGTCGTGACTCGCACCCTGCTTGTTGAGCAGGCTCCCGGCGGGATCGTATTTCTGATCGGACAGCGCGAGGAGCAGGTGCTCGGTAGAGACGTATTCGTCCTTGAAGTTTTCCGCTTCCTTGAACGCCGCTTCCAGGATCTGGTTCATTGCCGGCGAGACGTACATGCCGGTCTGCTGGCCAGTGACTTTGGGAATCGACGCCAGCTGCCGCTGTGCTTCCTGAATCAGCGGATCCGGCTGGACGCCGCATTTCTCGAGGACGGGGCGCACAATCCCCTCACGCTCACTCGCCAGAGAGATCAGAAGATGCAGAGCATGTACTGCCTGATGTCCGTTCTGGCTGGCGATTTCCTGCGCCTGTTGGACGGCTTCCTGTGCCTTTTGGGTCAGTTTGTCGAATCGGAATGGCATGTTTTTCTCGTTTCTCAAATTCTATCCGAGAGGCGCGGGCTCCTCATAGCCTTTCGATTCCTTTGCGCTGAATCGGATTCATTAATATCATTAAATATTATCTTGTACGAATCATAAAACCTTAGCGTTGTATTGTCAAATTTGTCTCCGGCGATGGTTTGCGCTCCACTGACTGACGGGCCCGGCGATTTCGGAAACTTCCGCAACCAGCGACTCCAGGAAACCCGATACATCGGTACAGGCGGAAAGATTGGCGCTTTGCCCGGCCCACATGGGCAGAAGATCCGATCGGCCCGCCGCCTCCGCCGGGATCGCGAGATTTCTGACGAGTCCTCGTTGCAGAGGATAGGGCAGAATCCCGGTTCCTTCCCGGTTTAACTCCTCCATCAACCGGTTGTGGATTCCCCGTGCGAGTCTTCCCGTGAAACCCTTTGTCAATGCGGTGTGACCAGCGTGTTTTTCCAGCAAAGCTTCGCGATGAAGGCGGCTGGCGCCGGATTCCTCGCACGCGAGGAATGCCGTTCCCATCTGGACGGCCTCCGCCCCGAGAGCCAGGGCGGCGATTACACCTCGCGCATCTCCTATACCGCCCGCGGCGATCACCGGCACATCGACGATGTCGACGATCTGAGGGACGAGCGACAGAGTCCCTGTGAGCGAATCCTCCGCGGCCCGGAGGAATGAACCGCGATGGCCCCCAGCTTCGAAGCCGGAAGCGGCGATGGCATCCACTCCGGCCTTCTGAAGCGCCGCGGCCTCGTCGGGTGTTGTCGCCGCGCCAATGGTTACGATGCCTTTCGCCCGGCACTCCTCTAAAATTTCGTGCGACGGGATGCCGTAGATGAAACTGAACGCCGGTACGTTCGCATCGAGCAATACGCGGGCCTGATCTTCAAATCGGGCTGGCGAATACGGTTTGTATGCTGGACGAGGTGCCCCCAACTCCGCGAGATGGGCGGCAAGCGGCGCGACGCTCCTGTCGAATGCGCCTTCGTCCGATGTTCGGGCACCTTCATCTTCCATCGACACCCATAAATTCATTGCGAAGGGTTTGGATGTAAGGGAGCGAATCCGTGCAATCACGTCTTTGATGGCTCCCGGCGCCAGGCCGTGCGCACCGAACGATCCCAGTCCGCCAAAGTTGGAGACCGCAGCCGTCAACCTTTGCGATGACAGCCCGCCGAGCGGACCTTGAACGATGGGATAGTCGATCCCGAGTTTCGCCGTAAGCCGGTTCCGGTTCCAAACGGCAGGCACTTGCGGGTCCGTATACTTCGCTTTTTCGAGCTGGCTCATGGTTCATTCGTCGCTGAAATAAATTGTGCCACCGTCCGGATATGCAAGGAGCATGCCATTGGCTCCGTTTGTACCTCAGGACGAACTATGGTCTCTTAAATGGTATGAGGCGCTTAACCTGCATCAGGGCGGTTTGGCCGTTTGCCGCAGCCGTCTTTCTTCCGCTCGGCTTGTCCGGCCAGCATACCGTTGACACCAGGAACTGGACCGCGGCGGAAGATCACCAGAACATGATGAAGCAGCTCGGGATCACGGCTTTGCGGCCGGGCCCGAGCGGTAATGAGAAGGCGCCCAACCACGCGAACTATGACGAAGCGCTGGCAAATCCCTTTCCAAATCTACCGGACGCCCTCACACTGAAGAACGGCGGGAAGGTGACGACCCGGGCTGCGTGGTGGAATCAACGCCGGCCCGAGATTGTGGAAGATTTCGAGCGCGAGGTAGTGGGCCGGATTCCCGCGGATGTTCCGCATGTGAAGTGGGAAGTAATGAAGACGGTCGAAGC
>Ga0208357_1002950_pt1 | contig 10829 bp, 20 predicted proteins | sample NGESurdeep092012_6_FD_184487 | JGI IMG/M metagenome (GOLD analysis project Ga0208357, IMG submission 184487) | Arctic peat soil microbial communities from Barrow, Alaska - NGEE Surface sample F52-2 deep-092012 (SPAdes) | ecosystem: Environmental > Terrestrial > Soil > Wetlands > Peat ... | reverse complement strand
CGCCGCACGATTTTGCAGTGCTTGCAGATTCTCTTTACGGATGGACGTACTTTCATCTCATATCCTCACGAGCCGCCGCGGCCGAGAAAATTCGCCTTCTTCATCAATCCTGGATAGTGATGCGACATCAGGTGCGCCTGCATCTGCGCCATGAAGTCCATGACCACCACCACGACGATCAGCAGCGAGGTGCCACCGAACTGGAACGGCACGCCCTGCGAGGACACCAGCAGCTCCGGGATCAGGCACACGGCCGTGACGTAGAACGCGCCCCACAGCGTCAGGCGGGTCAATACCTTGTCCAGGTAATCGCCGGTCTGTTGGCCGGGACGAATCCCGGGTATGAAGGCGCCGGCCTTCTTGAGGTTCTCCGCCGTATCGCGGGCGTCGTATACCAAGGCCACATAGAAAAACGCAAAACCGACGATCAGCACCGCGAACAGCAAAACATGCAGTGGTTGACCATAATTGAGGATGGCGGCGATCTTTTGCAAGGTGCGCTGCAGCGCATTCGGATTTGGAGTGCTGCCGAAGAACTGCGCGATGGTCGCCGGGAACACCAGCAAGCTGGAGGCGAATATCGGCGGTATGACGCCGGCCATGTTGAGCTTGAAGGGCAGGTGCGTGCTTTGGCCCTGCATCATGCGCCGGCCCATCTGGCGCTTGGCATAGTTCACCTGAATTTTCCGCTGCGCCCGCTCGACGAACACACAGAACAGGGTGACCAGTATCACCACCACGATGATCAGCAAGACCACCAAGGGGTTCATTTCACCGGAACGCACCATTTCCAGCGTGCTGCCGATGGCGCGCGGCAGACCCGCGATGATGCCGGCGACGATGATCATGGTGATGCCGTTGCCGATGGCGCGCTCGGTCATCTGCTCACCCAGCCACATCACGAACATGCAACCGGTGGTAATCGACACCGTGGCGACGAACAAGAACTGCGGGCCCGGATTGGTCACAAGACCACCGCCGGAATTCTGAATCGCCAGGGCCGCGCCGAAACCCTGGAACGCCGCGAGCCCGACCGTGCCGTAACGCGTGTACTGGGTCAGCTTGCGGCGACCGGATTCGCCATCCTTGCGGATCGTCGACCACGGCGGATACACCATCGATGCCATCTGCACGATGATGGACGCGGTGATATAGGGCATGACATTCAGCGCGAAGATGCTGAAGCGCTGCAGTGCGCCGCCGGAAAACATATTGAACATGCCGAGCAGCGTGCCGCCCTGCGTCGAGAAGAACTGCGAAAAGCGGGCTGCGTCGATTCCCGGCACCGGTATGAATGTGCCGATCCGATACACCACGAGCGCACCCAAGAGAAACCATAGCCGCTGGCGCATTTCAGCGAAGCGCGCCATCTCTCCCAGAGCGGCTGGATTGGTGCTGGATGTGGCCACGGGTCTCTTCTTAAGCCTCGAAACGCCCGCCGGCCGACTCGACCGCACTCTTGGCGCCCTTGGTCGCGGTAATCACCTTATCCTTGACGACGTAAGGCTTGGTGACCTTTCCCGACAAGATGATCTTCACGAGTTTCGTGCGTTCGGGCACCAGGTTGGCCTCGATCAAGCCCGCCAGCGTCACATCGGCGCCGCTAACGCGCATCAAATCGGTGAGGGTCAACTCGGCGCGTGACGCCTTAAGGCTAGAGCGAAAGCCGATCTTGGGCAAGCGACGCTGCAAAGGCATCTGGCCGCCTTCGAATCCGACTTTATGATAGCCGCCCTTGCGCGCGCGCTGACCTTTCACGCCACGGCCGCAGGTCTTGCCCTGGCCCGCGGATGCGCCGCGGCCGACCCGCAGACGCGGCCGCTTGGAGCCCGCGCCCGGCTTGATGGTGTTTAATTGCATTTTAGACTCTCTTCTGCGAAGCCACGGAGGACCCCAATGCAGGCTCGACTTTAAGCATGTGGCTCGCCGCATTCATCATGCCGCGATTCGACGGCGTGTCCGCGACCACCACGCTGTGGCCGATCCTGCGCAGCCCCAAACCGCGAACCGAGCCGCGGATGCTGGCCAACTGACCGTACACGCTCTTGATCAAGGTAACTTTCACAGTCTTGTCCGTCATGACTTTAGCCCACGATTTCCGCAACGGTCTTGCCGCGCTTGGCCGCCATGTCATCCGGCGTCCGCAGTTGGGCCAAAGCGTCCATGGTGGCGCGCACCACATTGATGGGATTGCGCGATCCATAGCTCTTGGCAAGCACATTGCGCACACCGGCGCATTCGAATACCGCACGCATGCCGCCCCCGGCAATCACGCCGGTACCGTCGGCGGCCGGCTGCATGTACACCCGCGTGGTTCCATGTCGTCCTTTGACGGCGTAGAACAAGGTATCGTTCTTCAACGATACGGTCACCAGGCTCTTGCGTGCCTGCATCATGGCCTTCGAGATCGCGACCGGCACTTCACGCGCCTTGCCGTAACCGAAGCCCACGCGACCGGCGCCGTCGCCCACCACGGTGAGCGCGGTGAAGCCGAACTGCTTACCACCCTTGACCACCTTGGCGACACGGTTCACCGCGACCAGCTTTTCAAGCAGGTCATCGCCGGACATTGGTTTTTCTACTCTCGCCATATGCCTTCAGACCCTTTGGTTAGAACTCGAGACCCGCTTCGCGAGCGGCCTCTGCCAGCGCTTTGACGCGCCCGTGATACATGAAACCGGACCGGTCGAAAGCGACCTTTGCGATGCCTTTGGCCTTGGCGCGCTCCGCGATGGCGCGGCCGACGGCTTTGGCGGCTTCGATGTTGCCGGTGGCCTTCAATTCACCGCGCACGTCCTTCTGCAAGGTCGAGGCGGCGACCAGAACCTTGTCGCCCTCGGCAGCGAAGATCTGCGCATAAATATGCTGCGGCGTCCGATGCACGGATAAGCGCATCGCGGCGAGCTCTTTGATCTTCTCGCGGCCTCTGCGCGCCCTGCGCAGGCGGGTGTCTTGTTTGGTCAATTTCATGTGATTACTTCTTCTTCGCCTCTTTCAGCGAAATCTTCTCATCCGAGTACTTCACGCCCTTGCCCTTGTAAGGTTCCGGCGGCCTGAAGCGGCGAATTTCCGCCGCGGTCTGGCCGACGCGCTGGCAATCGATCCCTTTGACGATGATCTCGGTCTGGCTGGGCGTTTCGATGGTCACGCCGTCCGGAATCGCGTAGTTGATCAAGTGCGAAAAGCCCAGCGTCAGAGTCAGGCTCTTCGCCTGAACGGCGGCGCGATAACCCACGCCCACCAGTTCGAGTTTCTTCTCATAGCCCTTGGACACGCCCGTGACCATGTTCGCCAGATGTGCGCGCGTCGCGCCGGCGATGGCATTCAAACCCTCCGCCGCCGTACTGGCTTCGACTTGCAGATGCTTGTCCTGCTGCACGACCTTGATGCCGCTCTTGATCGCCAGCGTCAGCGAACCCTTGGCGCCCTTCACCGTTACGGCATCCGCGCCGATGGTGGCGCTGACGCCCTGCGGCAGATCAACCGGCATTTTTGCGACTCGAGACATAATAAAACCTTAACTTTAAGCCTAAATGACGACCTTATTGAACGACGAACAGAACTTCGCCGCCGGTGCCGGCCGCGCGCGCCTGCCGGTCCGACATGATGCCCTGGGGCGTCGACACCACTGCCACACCCAAGCCGCCCAGCACCTTCGGCAGTTCGTCCTTGCCGCGATAGATGCGCAGCCCCGGACGGCTGATACGCTCGATGCGATCGATGACCGGACGGCCGTCGTGATACTTGAGTTCAATGGACAACGTGCTCTTCGCCCCGGCCACGTCGACGCCATAGGCGCCGATATAACCCTCGTCCTTCAATACCTTGAGGATGGCCAGCTTCAGCTTCGAGGCGCCCACGCCCACCGTGGGCTTGCCCGCGGATTGCGCGTTGCGAATTCGCGTTAGAAGATCGGCAATCGGATCACTCATGCTCATTGTGCGCGCCTCACCAGCTGGCCTTTGACAGACCCGGAATTTCGCCGCGGTTGGCGGCCTCTCGCAGCTTGGTGCGCGCCAGCCCAAATTTGCGGTACACGCCGCGCGAACGCCCCGTGATCGAGCAACGATTGCGCTGACGCGACGCGGCTGCATCGCGTGGCTGCTGTTGCAGCTCCACTTGTGCGGCGGCGCGCTCTTCGGACCCGGTCTTCGGGTCGCGGATCAGCTCTTTGAGCTCGGCGCGTCGGGTGGCGTATTTCTTCGCAACCTTGAGGCGGCGCTTCTCGCGTATGAGCATGTTCGTCTTGGCCATGGGCTATTACCCTACTTGCGGAACGGAAAGTTGAAAGCTTCTAGCAGCGCGCGTCCATGCTTGTCGTCCGCGGCTGACGTGGAGATGGTGATGTCCATTCCACGGATTTGATCGATTTGGTCGTACTGAATCTCTGGGAAAATGATCTGCTCTTTGACGCCCAAGCTGTAGTTGCCGCGGCCGTCGAATGAGCGCGTGCTGATGCCGCGAAAATCCCGAATGCGCGGAATCGCGATGCTGACAAGACGATCCAGAAATTCATACATGCGATCGCCGCGCAACGTCACCTTGCAGCCGATCGCCTGGCCATCGCGCACCTTGAAGGTCGCGACTGATTTCTTTGCCTTGGTCACCGCCGGCTTCTGGCCCGTGATCTTCGCCATATCGGCGGTCGCGGCATCCATGACCTTCTTGTCGGCCACCGCCTCGCCCACGCCCATGTTGATCGTGATCTTCAAGATGCGCGGAACCTGCATCGTATTCTTGAGCTCGAGCTTGGCCTTTAGCTCAGGCACGAGCTTCTCTTTGTAAATCTGTTTGAGTCTTGCTGCCATGTGAATACTCGTTACTTCGCGTCGACCATTTCTTTGTTCGATTTGAACACCCGCACCTTGCGGCCGTCCTCGAGCGCCTTGAAACCGATGCGATCGCCCTTCTGCGTCGCCGGATTGAAGACCAACACGTTCGACACATGCAACGGCGTCTCGCGCTCGATGATGCCGCCCTGAACGCCCAGTTGCGGGTTCGGCCGCTGGTGCTTTTTGGACAGGTTCAATCCCTCGACGCGCACGCGGTCGTCGCCGAGCACCTCGATGACCGCGCCCTTGCGTCCCTTGTCCCGACCCGCGATCAGCACCACGGTGTCGCCCTTGCGAATCTTCTTCATCTAGAGCACCTCGGGCGCCAGCGAAATAATCTTCATGAACTGCACGTTGCGCAGTTCGCGCGTCACGGGCCCGAAGATGCGGGTGCCGATCGGCTCCAGCTTACTGGTCAGAAGCACCGCCGCGTTGGTGTCGAAGCGGATCAACGAGCCGTCGGCGCGGCGCACGCCGCTCTTGGTGCGAACCACTACGGCGTCGTACACCTCGCCTTTCTTGACTTTGCCGCGCGGAATCGCGTCCTTGACACTGACCTTGATGACATCTCCCACCGCCGCGTAGCGGCGCTTGGAGCCGCCCAAAACCTTGATGCACATGCATCGCTTGGCGCCGCTGTTATCGGCTACGTTCAATATGGTTCGCATCTGAATCATGTCAGTTCCTCACTCGGCGCGGGCGCGGTCGACGACGCGCACCAGGACCCACGATTTACGGCGCGACATGGGCCGGCACGGTTTGATGGAAACCGTGTCGCCTTCCTTGCACTCATTGCCCTCGTCATGGGCGAGCAGCTTGGTGGTGCGGCGGATGTACTTGCCGTACATCGGGTGCTTCACCAGACGCTCGACGGCCACCGCGATGGTCTTGTCCATCTTGTTGCTGACGACCTTGCCCGTGAGCAAACGCTGTCCGGGTACGGGGGCCGCACCGGGCGCGGCCGGCGCGACGCCCTGGTCGAGTACAGTGGTTTCTGTTTCGGTCGACATCACAATCTCTCCAGGCGCTTCGCGCCACCTTTCAACGGGGTCGAGGCGACCCCGCCTGATAAATGTTCGCTGCGCGGGCACGTAGTCATCGACGCACCTGGGCAAGCACCGTCTTCACGCGCGCAATGTTCTTGCGCACCTTCGCAAATTGATCCGGCTTGGCCGCCTGGCCCGTGGCGCGCGCCATGCGCAGGTTGAACTGTTCACGGCGCAGCTTGAGCAACTCCTCGCCGAGTTCCTTGGGTTGCTTGCCCTGTAATTCTTTGGCCTTCATGTACGCACCTTCACGCTCGAACCTGGCGTTTGACGAACGCCGTCGACACCGACAGCTTGGCGGAAGCCAGGCGGAACGCCTCGCGCGCGATTTCCTCGCTCATGCCTTCGATCTCGAACAGCACTTTGCCGGGCAGCACTTTCGCCACCCAGTACTCGACGTTGCCCTTGCCCGAACCCATGCGCACTTCGAGCGGCTTTTGTGTGATCGGCACGTCCGGGAATACCCGGATCCAAATACGGCCGCCGCGTTTGACGTGGCGCGAAATGGCGCGCCGCGCCGCTTCGATCTCGCGTGCCGTCATGCGGCATCGATCGGTGGCCTTCAGTCCGTATTCGCCGAACGCGACGGAGTTGCCGCGCTGCGCGCTGCCGGAAATCTTGCCCTTGAATTGTTTGCGGAATTTGGTCCGCTTCGGCTGCATCATGCTTAAGTTACCTAATTCAACCGGCGGCCGGCGCCGGCGTTTGGGCCGGCACCGGGGCCGGAGTCTCGGCGGACTTGGACTGAGTCGCCGCAGCGCCCTCAACCTCGGCCTCGACGACCTCGGCTTCCGGCTTCTCGAACACTTCACCCTTGAATATCCAAACTTTGATGCCGATCACGCCGTAGGTGGTCTGCGCTTCGGCGAGACCGTAGTCGATGTCGGCACGGAACGTATGCAACGGCACGCGTCCCTCGCGATTGGTCTCCGTTCGCGCGATTTCCGATCCGTTCAAGCGGCCCGAAATACGCACCTTGATGCCCAGTGCGCCGGAGCGCATGGTGTTGGTCACGGCACGCTTCATCGCGCGGCGGAACATCACGCGCTTCTCGAGCTGCTGCGAGATGCCCTCGGCCACCAGCTTCGCGTCCAGTTCAGGCTTGCGGATCTCGGCGATGTTGAGCCGCACGTCATTCATGGTCATGCCGAGAATCTTGGCCACGGCGGTGCGCAGTTTCTCGATATCCTCGCCTTTCTTGCCGATCACGATTCCCGGACGCGCCGTGTGAATGGTGATGTTGGCCCGGCGCGCGGCACGCTCTATGTGAATGTGGCTTACCGAGGCATCGGCGAGCTTTTTATTCAGGTACTGCCGCACCAAAAAATCGGTGTGGATGTTCGAGGCGAACGTCTTGGACCCGGCATACCACTTCGACGACCATTCGCGCGTGATGCCAAGACGAATGCCAATCGGATTTACTTTCTGACCCATGCTTGTTTCAGGCCTCTCGCTTGCCGTCGGACACTTGAACCAGGATATGACTGCTGCGCTTGGCGATGCGCACGCCGCGCCCCTTGGCGCGTGCGTGGAAGCGCTTGAGCACCGGCGCGGCGTCGACCTCGATCCGCGTCACCTTCAGCTCATCCACATCGGCATTGAAATTGTTGTAGGCGTTGGCGATAGCCGAATCCAGCACCTTGAGGACGATCTTGGCGCCCTTCTTCGGCATGAACTTCAAGGTGTTTACCGCCAAGGTGGCCGACTTGCCGCGAATCGTGTCCACCACCAAACGGCATTTCTGCGGAGAAATGCGCGCGTAGCGTAATACTGCTTTGGTCTCCATGCCCTACTCCGCCGCCGACACTTTCTTGTCGCCGGAATGCGCTTTGAACGTGCGTGTGGGCGCGAACTCGCCGAGCTTGTGACCGACCATGTTCTCGGACACCAACACCGGCACATGCAAACGGCCGTTGTGCACGGCGATGGTCAAACCGACCATGTCGGGAGTGACCATGGAGCGGCGCGACCAGGTTTTGATCGGGCGCCGATCATTCTTTTGACTGGCCGTCTGCACCTTCTTTGCCAGGTGCAAATCCACGAATGGGCCTTTCTTTAGCGAACGAGGCACTGATACTTCTCCAGTCTTACAGTCGTTTGTTCTTGCGGCGCTGCACGATCATGCCGTCGGTACGCTTGTTGCGCCGGGTCTTCTTACCCTTGGTCTGCAAGCCCCACGGACTTACCGGGTGCGGATTACCTTGGCCGGACTTGCCTTCGCCGCCACCATGCGGGTGATCCACCGGGTTCATCACGACGCCGCGTACCGTCGGCCGCACGCCCAGCCAACGCACCGCGCCGGCCTTGCCGAAGACCCGTAGATTGTGTTCATCGTTGCCCACTTCACCGATGGTGGCGCGGCAATCGACGTGAATCTTGCGCATTTCGCCGGACTTCAGGCGCACGCTGGCGTACATGCCTTCGCGGGCCGCGAATTGCGCGGAGGCGCCGGCGCTGCGCGCCATTTGGCCACCTTTGCCGACTTTCAATTCGATGTTATGCACCGTGCTGCCGACCGGAATGTGCCGCAGCGGCAGGGCATTGCCCGCCTTGATCGGCGCATCGGCGCCGGAACGGATCTCATCGCCGGCCTTCACGCCCTTGGGCGCGAGGATGTAGCGGCGCTCGCCGTCCTTGTACAGCACCAAGGCCAGGTGTGAGGTGCGGTTCGGATCGTATTCGAGGCGCTCGACGACGCCGGGAATGCCGTCCTTGTCGCGCTTGAAATCAACAAGACGATAGCGCTGTTTGTGACCGCCGCCGATATGGCGCGTGGTCTGCCGGCCGGAATGATTACGCGCCCCGGTGCGATTCTTTTTCGTCGTCAAGGACGCAAGCGGTCCACCCTTGTGCAGGTGCGATCGGTCGACCTTCACCACGAAGCGTGTGCCCGGTGAAGTCGGCTTCATTTTAATGAGTGCCATGGCTTTAAGGCTCCTTACTTCGCCGCGCTGCCGGTGAAGTCTATCGACTGCCCGGTTTCCAGACGCACATACGCCTTCTTGTAGCCGTTGCGCTTACCGGCCACATTCTTGAAGCGACGGGTCTTGCCCGGTTTATTGAGCAGATTGACGCCCTCGACTTTGACTTCGAACATCAATTCGACGGCTTGCTTGACTTCGGATTTCGACGCATCGTCGCGCACGCGAAATACATATTGATTCGCTTTCTCGGTGACGGTCGCGGCCTTCTCCGACACATGTGGCTGGATAAGCACGGTCATCAAGCGTTCTTTATTCATTCGCGCCTCCGAGACGCTGTTCGAGCAACTTCAGGGCGCCGACCGTGGCGATAACCTTGTCGTGCTTGATCAAGCTGACGGGATCGAGCGAGGCGACCGGCATCACATCCACATAGGGAACGTTGCGGGCCGCCAGGAACAACTTTTCTTCGTAGGCCTCGACCAGGATCAGCGCGCGGGTCAGCCCGAATTCGGCCAACTTGGCGATCAGCAGCTTGGTTTTCGGCGCGGCAAGCTCCAGCGATTCGACGGCGAACAGGCGGTCTTGGCGCACCAGTTCCGACACCATGGATTGCATGGCGGCGCGATACATCTTGCGATTGACCTTCTGCGAGAAATCGCGTGGCCGCGCAGCGAAAGCCCGTCCGCCACCCACCCAAATGGGGCTGCGAATCGAGCCGGCGCGCGCCTGGCCAGTGCCTTTCTGGCTCCAGGGCTTCTTGCCGCCGCCGCGCACTTCGGCGCGCGATTTCTGCTTCTTGGTGCCGGCACGGCCGGCCGCCTGGTAGGCCGTGACGACCTGGTGAATGAGCGCTTCGTTGTAAGCACGGCCGAAAGCCACATCCGATAATTGGATATCGCCGGCGGGAGATGCGTTCTTTAGCTGGAGCTTCATGAGGGTTACTTCTTGGCGGCCTTGGGAGCCGCGCCCTTCGCAGCGGGTGCGCCCTTGGCGGCGACGGGAGCCTTGTTCGGCATCAATTTATTGCGGCGCGCCTGGCCGCGGGCCTTGACGGAGGGCCTGACGACGACGCGGCCGCCTTCAGCGCCAGGAACCGCCCCGCTGATCAGCAACAGGTTACGCGGGACATCGACTTCCACTATTCGCAAGTTCTCGATGGTGCGGTTGCGAACGCCCATATGGCCCGACATCCGCTTGCCTTTGAAAACGCGTCCCGGCGTTTGGCGCTGCCCGATCGAGCCCGGCGCTCTATGCGATAGCGAGTTGCCGTGAGTCTTCATGCCGCCCGCGAAATTGTGACGCTTAATGGTGCCCTGGAAGCCCTTGCCCACCGTGGTGCCGGTGACGTCCACGACTTGACCCGCGGTGAACATGTCGACTTTCAGCTCAGCACCGACCGCCAGATCTTCGCCTTCGCCCGTGCTCAAACGAAATTCCCGGGAGGTGTGGCCGGCGGCGACGTTCGCCTTCGCAAAATGTCCGGCGAGGGCCTTAGGGACCCGCGACGGGCGGCGGCTGCCAATAGTGATCTGCACCGCGCGGTAACCGTCGGCTTTATCGCTCTTGACTTGCGAGATGCGATTCGGCAACGCCTCGACGACCGTCACAGGGACAGTCACACCGGCGTCGGTGAATACTCGGGTCATGCCGCATTTGCGGCCAACCAGACCAATGCTCATTGTCAATCCTCACACTGCGAGAAGCTGCGATTGGCTCCCGCATTCGTTGCAACAGGTCAGCGGTTTGGACAATCGACCCCAATTACCCGTAGGTGACTGGCGTCGGCGCCCACGCGCTCCGACCTCCAAAATGGACGGCGAAGTATATATTAATCCGCGGTCAATTCAACTTGATTTGAACGTCGACACCGGCCGGGAGTTCCAGCTTCATCAACGCATCCACGGTCTTATCCGTGGGATTTAGTATGTCCATCAGACGCTTGTGCGTGCGGATTTCGAATTGATCGCGCGCATCCTTATCGCCATGCGGCGCGGTCAACACGGTAAAACGCTCCATTTTGATGGGTA
>Ga0208357_1002949_pt1 | contig 10830 bp, 11 predicted proteins | sample NGESurdeep092012_6_FD_184487 | JGI IMG/M metagenome (GOLD analysis project Ga0208357, IMG submission 184487) | Arctic peat soil microbial communities from Barrow, Alaska - NGEE Surface sample F52-2 deep-092012 (SPAdes) | ecosystem: Environmental > Terrestrial > Soil > Wetlands > Peat ... | reverse complement strand
GTGAAGGACGGCTCCGCCGGCGCAAAACTCGGCAAAATCCTGGAGGCAATCAAGCCGGAGTCGGTTCATTTCACGTCAATCTGCGGCAAGCGCACCGCCTTCCTCGTGGTGGATTTGCCGGACGCCTCGAAGATTCCGGCGCTGGCCGAGCCGTGGTTCCTGACCTTTGAGGCGGATGTGCAGCTTCATCCCTGCATGACGCCGGAAGATTTGAAGCGCGGCGGTCTCGACGAGCTGGGCAAGAAGTGGAGTTGAACTTCGCGATTATTTCCCGATACAAAACTGGCTGAAGATCGAGTCGAGCAAATCTTCCGTCGCCGTCATGCCGACGATTTCGCTTCCAGTCGCAAAGCGACATCGGAAATTAGCCAGCCACATTGCGGCTGGTTCGGGTTCAAAAACGTCAACGTTTTGAAAGGACGGCGGAAAACGATTTCAACTGCGTTTATGCCAAAACCAAGATGAACTAAACCAAGACGGCCTTGTTCGCCTTCAGATATTTCTCGATGGTCTTGATGCCGTTGCAGGAGTTGGCGACGCGGACGGCGTCGGGCTTGCCGAGTTTGTAATGCACCAGCAGCTTGCCGACCATTCCCACCTGAAGATTTGCCCCGGCCATGCGCCAGAGCTGGCCGGCTTCCAAGGGTTGCTGGCGGGCGCGAGGCTTCGGCTTGGTTTTTATCATGGTTGATTCTGCACTTTAACTTTGCATTAAGCCAGTTAAATCGCGCCGCCTAACCCCGTGCGAGAACCGCCTTGTTCTTTTTCAAATATTTTGTGATGGTGCTGATGGCGCCGACTGAATTGGGAATTCTAACGGCATTGGGCCTGGCGAGCTTGTAATGCACGAGCAGTTTGCCGACGGATTCCACCTGAAGAATCAACTCCTCCATCCGCCATTTTTGCCCGGCCTCCAGCGGCTTCATGAGCAGGCGGGGCTTGGACTTGGTTTTCTTCATGCCGAAGTTTGCGCCGGAACGCCCGAATTAACCAGTAAAATCGCATTGCGTTTTGTTTTGGCAAATGCGCCGTTCGCGGATTAACTGTCGCCATGCAAGTCGTCCTGGATTATCTGAAACAAAACCAGACCCGCTTCGTCGCCGAATTGTGCGACTACCTCCGCTTCGCCAGCATCTCCGCGCAGCCGCAGCATAAAAAAGATTTGCGCGCCTGCGCCGGATGGCTCGTGAACCATTGCAAACAGATCGGACTCGAAGCGAAAATCTGCCCGACTGCGGGACATCCCATCGTGGTGGCCAGGACGAAGAAGCGCAATGGTGGCCGCGGCGGCGCGCCCCACTTCATGATTTACGGCCATTACGACGTGCAGCCGCCGGAGCCGCTCGACTTGTGGAAATCGCCGCCGTTCGAGCCGCTCATCGAAGGCCGCTCCATTTTCGCGCGCGGCTCCACCGACAACAAAGGACAGAACTTCGCACACTTGAAGGCAGTCGAGGCTTATTTGAAAACCGGGACCCCCCTGCCCTGCGATTTGACTTTCGTGATCGAAGGCGAAGAAGAAGTCGGCAGCGCGAACCTCGCGAAATTTCTCAAGGCCCATCGCGCGGAATTGAAATGCGACGCCGTCGTCGTCTCCGACACCGGAATGCCCGGCCCGAAACATCCCGCGCTCACCTACGCGCTGCGCGGCATCATCGCGTTTGAAATCACGCTGCATGGCCCGTCGCGCGATTTGCACTCCGGCATTTTCGGCGGCGCGGTGGATAATCCAGCGATGGCCTTGAGCCAGTTGCTCGGCAAACTGCGCGACAAAAACGGGCGCATCGCCATTCCCGGTTTTTACGACGACGTGAAACCGCTGACCGCCTACGAACGGAAACAATTTGCCCGCCTGCCGGTCACGGATGGCGGACTGCAAAAACTGACCGGCGTGGAAAAACTTTTTGGGGAACGCGGGTTCACGCCCACCGAACAGCGCAGCGCACGGCCCACGTTTGAAATCAACGGCCTCACCAGCGGTTATCAGGGTGTCGGCACAAAGACAATCGTGCCGGCAACGGCCGGCGCAAAAATCACCTGCCGCCTCGTGCCGCATCAAAACCCGGCGCGCATCCGCAAAATTGTCTGCGACCATCTCAAGAAAATCTGCCCGCCGACCGTGCGGCTGGAAATCGCGGCGGGCCACGGCGCGGAAGCCTATCTGGTTTCGCCGACGAGCGCGCAGGCGCGGACGGCGTTGCGCGCATTGCGCCAGGCGTTCGGCTACGAACCGGTGCTGATGCGCGAAGGCGGCTCGATTCCGATTGTCAACGATTTCAAAAAAGTCCTCGGCGCGGACACGCTGCTGCTCGGCCTCGGCCTGCCGGAGGACAACGCCCATTCGCCCAACGAAAAATTCAACCTCGACTGTTTTGAAAACGGCCAGCGCATGAGCGCGTTGTTGTGGCAGGAATTGTCACGGCAGGAGACGGCCTGAAGAGTCTCATTCTGGAAATCCGCAATCCGCAATTGATGAGTCTCGTGATCTCTTTGCGTCTTTGCGTTAATATTTTCAGTGGCGTTGACGCCAGAAATCGCGCCAGACCGAATCCAGCAATATCCTCAAACGCCCGTCGAGCCGCAAGCAGTGAAAAAACTGGCCGCTGACTTTCAGAAATTCCTCGGAACGTCTTTTGGAAGCACCACCCACAAATTTATTCGTAGAGATTTTTTAACGCACCGCGCAAGTCCGCGAATTGAAATTGAAATCCCGAAGCCAGCAATTTTCCCGGCACGACGCGGCGGCTCTTGAGGATCAATTCCGTTTCCGTCCGCAAAAAAACCGCGCCGACTTCAAGCATCCATTCCGTCGCAGGCAAACCGAACGGAACGCCGCCTGCCTCGCGCATCAGACGCATCATGTCCCGGTTAGGCAGCGGATTCGGCGCGGCAAGATTAACCGCTCCGCTCAATTGTTCATTTGCGATAATCCATTCAATCGCGCGAAGAAAATCATCCACATGAATCCATGAAACAAATTGTCTGCCGCTTCCCATTTTGCCCCCGAGGCCAAACCGCGTGAGACGCCGCAACACTGGAAACACGCCGCCGTCTTTTCCAAAAACCATCGTGATGCGCAGGGCAACCTTGCGCGTGGCGGGCGTTTGCGCCTCGTCCAAAGCGCGTTCCCATTTGCGGATCACTTCGATGGAAAATTCGTCATGAGCTTCCGGCGTCGCGCCCGTTTCGCAGGATTCGTCCATCGGCGTGTCAAAAATATGTTTATAAATCGTCGCCGAACTGGAATTGAGCCACATACGCGGCGGATTTTTGCACTTCGCAATCGCTTCGCCCAGAACGCGCGTCGAATCCACGCGCGAGGCGATGATTTCGCGGCGGTTCTTCTCGTTGTAACGGCAGTCCACCGATTTGCCTGTCAGATTGATGACAACTTCCGCGCCATCTACGAATTTTGTCCAGTCGCCAAGAGACTTTGCGTCCCAGGCGATTTCTATTGCGGCATCGTTTCGGGTGCGTGGCGAGCGCGTCAGGATAATCACCTCGTAATTTTGGCGAAGAAATTCTTTGGCCAGCGCCTGACCCAAAAATCCGCCGCCGCCTGCTAGAATAATTCGTTTGCCCATAAATATTATCGTTCCGGCGCTTTGCACATTCCGCCGAGGCAATGGCGGCTTGACGCCACACGACGGTAAATCGCGCGGAAAATAAAATGAATTCCAGGAATCTGCCCCAGCGCGAACAGCGGCCACGTCCACCAAATCTGTCGCGCGATTTGCGCGATGCCGTCTGCACCGCCGAATTTTTTTCCGTCCACGGTCAGCACGACCATTTCCGTCAATTCTGGCTCCGGCTTCAAATCCAGGCGCGCGCGCGCCCATAAATTTTGAAACTCCACCGGCACGAAACCGCTTCTCTTCAATATCCGCTCGAAACGCCGGATGGAATTGACGCAAAAGGAACAGTCGCCATCGTAAAATACCCAGCCGGAACTTTGTGCGGGCAGCAACGAAAGTCGCGGGACATTTTCAACCGTGAGCGGATTAATTGTGAAATTTTCAGATTCCAAACGCACAAGCCAGTTCGCAATCAGTTCAAGCACGGCGGCAACATCAAGCTGTTCGTGGACGCGCGGATATTTTTCGAGGTTGGTTTTCGCAAGTTTGAAAAGCGCCGCCGACGGTCGCAGCCGGTCTTTTTGCAGATGCACAAACGCGCCCGCAAGCTGGATCAATCCTTTGTAAAAATTTCCGTTGACGCCGTGGCGGTCGGGCAGCCAGAGGTTTTCCAAAACGTCGTGCGCCTCGTAAAATTTATGCCGGTTGAACAGTTCAAAATAGACGCTGTAATGCGGGTCGAAATTTCCGTCGCGGAATTGCCCGACCATTGCGGCGATGCGTTTGCTTTTATTGCTCACGAATAAATCGCACTTTCATTCGACGTTGTGCCCCTGTTCGCGCCATCTTTGCAGCTTGTAGATCAGCGCGCGACGGCTGATGCCCAGCGCCCTGGCGGTTTCCGTGCGGTTGGATTTATATTGCCGCAACGCCTGCATAATCGCCAGCCGCTCAATCTCATCCAGCTTTTCCCGGTCGCCAGCCTCGCGCGGCACGGCCTGCTCCGCGATGGTTCTCATGCGCGCGGGCAAATGTTCCATGAGAATCAATTCGCTGCGGGAAAGCAGCGCGGCCCGTTCCATCGCGTTCCGCAATTCGCGCACGTTGCCCGGCCACGCGTAATTTTCCAGGCACGCGGAAACCATTTCTGAAAATCGCGCGCGGCCCTTCGTCAATTCCTCGATGAACCTGGCGGCCAGCGGCAAAATATCCTCGCGCCGTTCGCGCAGCGGCGGGATGTTTAACTCCACCACGTTCAGGCGGTAAAACAAATCCTCGCGGAAACGTCCGGCCTTCACTTCGTCTTCGAGGACGCGGTTGCTCGCGGCGAGGATGCGCGCGTTGGTGTTGACCTCGCGGTTTGAGCCGATGCGCTGGAATTTTCCGCCCTGCGTCACTCGCAGCAATTTAGCCTGCAACGGCGGCGACATCTCGGCGATCTCATCCAGAAAAATCGTGCCGCCGTCCGCCTCTTCAAAACGGCCGACGCGCTTGCTGCTTGCGCCGGTGAACGCGCCCTTTTCATGGCCGAACAATTCGCTTTCCAGCAGCGTTTCGGGAATTGCGGCGCAATTTATTTTGATCAGTGGGCCAATCGCGCGCAGGCTCCACGCGTGAATCACGTCCGCGAGAATTTCCTTGCCCACGCCGCTTTCGCCGGAAATCAGGACGCGCGTTTCGGACGGCGCGATCAAAGATGCATCGTGAAAAACGGCCTGCATGAGCGGGCTGCGCGCGACGACGTAATCCGGCAATTTTTTCTCGTTGTCATACAGCAGCGGCGCGGCTTGCGAAATGCCGATGGCCGTGCGGACGGATGCGAGCAGTTCGTCGAGGTCAATCGGCTTGGAAAGATAGTTGACCGCGCCGTCACGCATCGCGGCCACGGCGTCGCGAACGTCGGTGAAGGCGGTGACGAGCAGGACGGGCAGCGCGGCGTGCTCCTTGCGCGCCTGTCGCAGCGTCTCCAGACCGGTGAGGCCGGGCATCCGCACGTCGGAGATCATCATGTCGAATTTTCCGGCGCGGAGGGTTTCCAGCGCGGCCTTGCCGGAATCCGCCAGCACGGTCTCAAATTTCTGGCTGCGCAAAAATGAATCCAGCAAACTGCGCTGGCCGGGGTCGTCGTCCACGATGAGGATGCGCGGCGGCCCGGCGGATTTTTTTCGCAGTTCGGTTCCCATGCGCCCAAGCTATCCGAATCCGGCGGCGGATTCCAAAAGAAATACGCAAGACGGTCGCGATCCTGCGGCATTCCGTCGCGGATCAATATAAATTTCTCGCGTCCGCAATTATTTCCCGCGTCCGCAATTGTGACTTTCCTATTATTGAAATAATCTTTTAGCTGCAGGTTTTGACAAAGAAGACAATAAATAGTATCACTGATGCGTTTCTTCAAACGATTGCAGCCGATGTCGAAATCCGCGAACAAAACATATATTGCCGGTTTTACGCTGATTGAGTTGTTGGTGGTCATCGCCATCATTGCAATTCTCGCGGCGCTTTTGCTGCCTGCGTTGGCGCGCGCGAAGGAACGGGCACAGGCTGTGATCTGTCTAAACAACACGAAGCAGCTTCTTCTCGGCTGGCATCTTTACGCGGAAGACCACGATGACGGGCTGCCTTACAATCTCGGCATGGCTGGATCGTCTTTCCGAACGAATCTCAATTGGGTTAATAACGTCATGACGTGGGATTTGAGCCCAGACAACACAAATACAGCGACGATTGCCGGTGCGAGTCTTGGCCCTTATGTCAGCGGCGCGACAACCATTTACCATTGCCCATCCGACCAGGCGTTAAGCGCAATCCAGCGCGCAGCCAACTGGAGCGGGCGCATCCGCAGTTACTCGATGAACGCGATGGTAGGAAACGCGGGAAATTTTTCAACCAACGGCGTGAACATTAACAATCCCAATTACAGGCAGTTTTTCAAGCTTGCGCAAATTCCTCATCCGTCCGATATTTTTGTGTTTCTTGATGAACATCCCGACAGCATTGATGACGGCTATTTTCTGAACAAGGCTGCTCAAATTACCTACGGAAACTATGGCCATCCTGTATGGCTTCACCTGCCCGCTTCATATCATAACAACTCCGCCGCCTTTTCATTTGCTGACGGCCACGCTTCGTTTCACCACTGGTTGAAATCCAGCACCATCTACCCGCCAACACCGAATGCCGCAAATCTTCCCATCCAGATACCCGCCACGCCCGCCGACGAACAAGCCGACTTCGATTGGATGCTGGCGCACATGAGCATTGAAAACTGAAGTGGACGAAAATTGAGATCGGAATTTGCATCAGAGAAATTGTTTGATTGCCGATTCATCGCCCGACGTGCCGAGTAAATAAAGTTTGCCGTCCCGCGACCAGGCTGCGGTGATTAGCTGGTTGACTTTCGCGAACTGCGGGGAGTTTAATGCGGGGACGTTCTTCACCGAGCCGCGGTCAACTACAAACAGCCACAAATCAGCCTGCTGCCCGGGAGGCAGCGGCTTGCCTGTGTGAAAACAAATCATGGAAACTTTTGCGTTCTGCCAGCCTTCAACCGCGCAGCCAGTCATGGCCATTTTTTGGAGCGGCGCGGGCAAGACATAATCCGACGGCGCGTCCTGTTGCGCGAGGTAAGCGCGGATTTGCGCCGGATCGTTTGTCGTCAAATCCATGGAATAGCCGCGCAACGCAACGCCCGCCATGCGCCCTTGATAAATGGAGAATGTGCTGTCATCGCCGCTGCCTGACGGCATCCAGAATTGGGACAGGAACGCAAGCGAGACGACTATGGCCGCCACCGCCGCGACGGCGACATATTTTTCGCGACGCGCCTTCGTTTTGGAAAAGGCCGCCTGCTCTGAAATGATCTGCTCTTTCAATCCGGCAGGCGCACTGATTTTCCGGAATTTTTCGCGCAGCGTGTTTTGCCGCGCGCAATGTTCCTCAAGCCAGCGGGCAAGTTCTGGATCGTTTTCCGCCAGCGCGAGCGCCTCGGCGATTTGCGGGTCTTGCGTGTCCGCCGTGCCCGGGCGGTAAAGTTGGAAGATTATTTTTGCCTCGTCTCGGCTCACGGTTTTGGCGGCTGGGGTTGAACGTCTGCCAGTAAATTTTGAAGCCGTCCGAGGCCGCGCGTCAGGCGTGATTTGACGGTGCCGAGCGGGACGCCGAGGGTTTCGGCGATTTCGTTGTAAGAAAAATCCTGCAAATAAAACAGCGCGACAGGCGCCTGGTAAATGTCGTCGAGCCGGGCCAGCGCGTCAAGAACCTGCGCGGCATCGAGGCGGTTGACACTGGCCGGCGCGACAGTTGGAAGCTCCGCCGAAGCGAATTCGATTTCGACTTGCGGAAAGCGGGACTGCTTCCGTCGTTCGCCGAGAAATTCGCGGTGCAAGGTTGTGAAGAGCCATGTTTTCACTTTGGATGTGTCGCGCAATTGGTGGCCTTTGTTCGCCCAGATGCAAAAGGTCTGCTGAACAAGGTCGCAGGCGTCCGCCTCGTCGCGCGCCAGGCTGAAGGCGAATCCATACAGCGGCTCGTAATAAGCGGCCACAAGATTTTCAAAGTCCACTCTTTCAGCCATATCGCACCATCTTAATTAGGAGTGTGAATCAAGCCAAATGTTCCCGCCGGATCGTGCGAAACATTTTTTGGGAACAAATCACATGGTTGTTCCTCTCATTTAAAAGTTATATATGAAATTGAGTCTTTTGTCGAAAATTCTTCCTGCCGCAGCGGCGGTTGTTGTCATTTTATCCTGTCCGCTCTCCAGTATTGGCGCGGTTGCCAACGTATCCGTCGTCAACGACTCTTTTTCGCCAGGCACAACCAGCATCAATGTCGGCGACACGGTTGTTTGGACGTGGGCAAGCGGCGCCGCCAACCACAATGTCGTCAGCACATCAGCGACGAGGGCGTGGCTTTTCCCGAACACCGGCGGCACGGCCTCGAACCAAAACAACTCAAACCTGAAAAATGCGCCATTCGTCTTCACCAATGTATTCACCTCCGCAGGCTCATTTCCGTATGAATGCACGGAGCACGCCGGCTTTGGCATGGTCGGAACGATAAATGTGGCGGCGGTTGCGAATCAGCCTCCGACGGTCACCGTTACAAATCCCGCATCCGGCACGGTCTTCATCACACCGGCCAGTGTGACGATTCAAGCCTCGGCTGCGGACAGCGATGGCTCGGTGACGAACGTGCAATTCCGCATCGGCACGACGATCTTGACCAACGAGATTGCCGCGCCGTTTTCCGCCGTCATAAACAATCTGCCGGCGGGCAGCTACACGCTTGCAGCCATCGCCTCGGACAATCTCGGCGCGACCGCCACAAATTCTGTGAGCATGATCGTGGACACCCCGCCGGTCGTGACCATCACGAATCCACCGGACAACGCGACATTGAGTGCGCCCGCCAACGTGACAGTTCAAGCCATTGCCTCGGATTCGGACGCGGGTGGCACGGTGACAAATGTTCAATTCTTCGTCGGCGCGATTGTCCTGACCAACGAGATCGCCGCGCCATTTTCCGCCGCGACAAATATTCTCGCGGCGGGCGGCTACACATTTTCCGCCGTCGCCTCGGATCAGTTCGGCGTGAAAAACACGAACGCGGTTTCGATCAATATTGTCAACCCGGTGCCCGCAACTTTTGACGGAATGCAACTTTCGAGTTCAACAAACTTCCAATTCAGCTATGCCGCAAATGTCGGGTTGGGCTACGTCGTCCAACTGTCCACAGATCTGGCTTCGACCAATTGGATTTCAATCGTTACCAACGTGGCCGCAAGCAATCCCGTGATCTTCACTGACAATCACGCGACGAATAATCCTGGTTTTTACCGCGTCGGGCGGCTGCCGAATCCGTGACGGCGCGTCGGAAAATTTTGAATATGCGGTCGCGGCTGCCGGCTGCCGGCAAATTGCTGTTTTGCCTGCTGATTTCGTTCAATGCGAAATCAGCGGAGGTATTGTTGCCACAAAGTGAAACCAACGCGCGCATTTTTGCGGCGAAGGGCGTCATTGAGGGGCTCCAACCCGCCGACAAAATCATCGTCATCAAGCACGAGGCTGTCTCAAATTACATGGACGCCATGACCATGCCGTTCAAGGTGAAAGACCAAAAGGAACTGGATGGATTGCGGCGCGGCGACGAAATTTCATTTCACCTTCATGTGACAGAAAGTGAAAGCTGGGTGGATCAATTTCAAAAAATCGGGACGGTTTCAATGAGAGAAGGCAGTCCGCCGGAACAATCCGTTTCGGAAACCCAGAGTGGCCGCGAAAAAAAACTGTTGCTCGATTACAAATTTACCAACGAACTTGGCCACGCCGTCAGCCTGGATGATTTTCACGGACAGGCTCTGGGCATCACGTTTTTCTACACGCGCTGTCCGCTGCCGGATTATTGCCCGCGCCTGTCAAAAAATTTTCAGGAGGCGTCGCAAAAACTTGAGGCCATGACCAACGCGCCGAGCAACTGGCATTTCCTTTCCGTTTCATTCGATACGGAATTTGATTCGCCGGAAATGCTCAAGGCTTACGGGCAAAGCTACGGCTATGATCCGGCGCACTGGAGTTTTTTGACTGGCCCGGCGGACGAAATCGCCGAACTCGCACAAGGTTCGGGTGTGAGCTACAAGTCTGCCGGGGGCACTTTCAACCACAATTTCCGCACGCTCATCATTGACGCCGCCGGCCATCTGCAAATGATTTTTCCGACCAGCGGGGATTTGTCGGATCAAATCGTTGCCGAAATCATCAAGGCCGCCGCCGCGACAAACCAGCCCGCGCCGTGAAATGCAAACGCGCATTTGTGGCGTTGCTTGCCTTTGGAATTCCGGCGTGCGCCGCGCTGTTCGTCATTTCCTGCTCAACATTGTCGCGTTCGGTGGACGTGCCGCTGGAAATTCCCGGCGCGCATTACGTCGGCAACAAGGCTTGCGCGGACTGTCACGCCGATCTCGTCCGGAAGTTTCACGCCAGTCCGCACGCACGCGTCCATTTTGAAAACGCCGCGATGGTCGCCGAAACCGGCTGTGAATCCTGCCACGGCCCCGGCAGCAAGCACATCGAATCAGGCGGCGGTGCGCAATTCATCATCAATCCGCACGACGATCCCGCGACCTGTTTTCAATGCCATCTCGAAGTTCGTGCGGAATTTAACCTGCCGCAACATCACCCGGTAGTCGAAGGCCGCATGAATTGCGTGCAGTGCCACGACCCGCACGGCGGCGACATTTTCAAACCGGCGGGCG
>Ga0208357_1002948_pt1 | contig 10830 bp, 10 predicted proteins | sample NGESurdeep092012_6_FD_184487 | JGI IMG/M metagenome (GOLD analysis project Ga0208357, IMG submission 184487) | Arctic peat soil microbial communities from Barrow, Alaska - NGEE Surface sample F52-2 deep-092012 (SPAdes) | ecosystem: Environmental > Terrestrial > Soil > Wetlands > Peat ... | reverse complement strand
GTCCAGACTACGGCCTGGCCAACCTTAATAGAGATAGTCGACGGGTTAAAGCCACTACCGGTTATACTGACGGCGGCTGGGGGAGTGGTGGCGGGGAGCAGGGCAGCTTGGCTGGCTCCCGTAGGAGACGAAACACCGGCTTTAGGGCTTCTGAAAGCGTATAAACCGCCGACGGCCACTAGGGCGACTAACACGACTAGCCCGGCTGTTACCGGAAGTTTGCTCTTACTGCCGCCCGGATCCGAACCGCCGCCGACGACAATTGATTCGTCGAACAGGCCATTAGCGGCCGGCACGCCTTCGTCAGGTTGCTGGGGTGGTGTGTCTTGCGGTTCGTCAGGTTGCATAAGCCCTCTCTCTCAATATTCAGCCTCATCTAATCATGTGGCCGGACCGCTGTCAATCAATAAGCATAAACTTTGTTACAATATGCCTATGGCGCAAACACCGGCCAGTCCGGCCAAACAAATACCGCGGAAGTATTTCGACGACCAGTTCGACGACGAAGAGGTGCTCTACGTCTTCCACAAACACCCGATCGTTATGCGCAAAGGCCTGATTATCGGCATGGTCGCCTGGCTGCTGGGTCCGGTTTACACCTTGATCCTGACTTACACCCAGCCCAACAATCCGCCCAACCTGACCTTTTTCGGCCTTAGCCTGGTGTTCAGCATCGTTTTGGGCATGATTCTTTTCGCGCCGAGCTGGATCGGCTGGCATTTCAGCGTTTTTATCGTGACTGACCAGCGGTTCATCCAGATCAGCCAAAAAGGTTTATTCCACCGTTCGGTAGCCGATTTAGGCCTAAACCAAATCCAGTCCGTCAACTATGAGGTAGCCGGCTTGCAGGAAACGCTGCTCGGATTTGGTACAATAAGGATGCAGACATACGTGGGGGACCTGACGATTCACGAAGTCCATCATCCGGCCCGGATTCAGAAAAAACTCCTCGAAATACTGCGCAAAGAAGGAATTACTACCAACAATACGTATCCGGCTAGTCCGCAGCGGCCGAATCAAGCGCATGAAGAAACCGAAGAAGATTAAGCAGCCTAAATTAGCCAAAACTATCCGGCGCCCAATCGATGGCGTCAACCGGATAGCCCGCCGCCGCACCAAAACCACCGAGGAAAAGGTCAGCGACGCCTTGAGCAACGTGCCGCGGATTACCAATGAAACCGTCGGCGAACACCGCGAAGAAGTGCTATCGAGCGCCCGCAAGTACATCTACCCGCTCCAGCATTCCAAACACCGCGTAGTCCGTATCTCACTGGGCCTGTTCGCCTTCGTGATAATCGCTTTTTTCGCGTTTTGCGGCCTGGGGTTATACAAATTGCAGATGACCTCCGGCTTTATTTACGACGTCGCGCGGGTCGTGCCGTTCCCGGTCGCCAAAACCGGTAAGAGCTGGGTCAGCTACGAATCCTACCTCTTTGAATTGCGCCGCAACATGCATTATTACCAGACCCAGCAACAGGCTGATTTCTCGACCAAAGACGGCCACGCCCAACTCACGCGCCTCAAGCAGCAGGCCCTCGACCAGGTCATCCAGGATTCTTACGTCAAACAACTGGCCGCCCAGCACGGCGTCAGCGTCAGCAACCAGGCCGTCGATAACGAAATCAACCTCCTGCGCGGCGAAAACCGCCTCGGCGGCAGCCAACGCGCCCTCGACGATTCGCTTAACTCTTTCTTCGGCTGGAACGAGAACGATTTGAAGCGCGAACTCAAGCAGGAACTGCTGGCCCAGGCCGTCGTCGCCAAACTCGACACCACTACCGCCGCCCGCGCCCAGACGGCTTTGAAAAAACTCAAGGGCGGGGCTGATTTCGCCACCCTAGCCAGTCAGCTATCAGATGACCTGTCCACCAAAACCAACGGTGGCCAGTACCCGAGCGCCGTGACGATTAACGACAGCCAGGTCGCGCCGGCGATTACGGCCGCCTTGTTCAAGCTCCCGGCAGGCCAGGTCGCAGGCCCGGTTAGCACCGGCTATAGCCTCGACATCGTCAAAGTCCTCGACGGCAACAGCAGCAGCGTCCATGCCGCCCATATCCAGTTCAATTTCCAGCCCGCCACCACATACACCAAACCGCTCCAGGCCAAAGAACCGCCCCGCGAATACATTAAGCCCTGAAGCTTAAGTTTGCTTTTTGACTAACGAATTGCTATGATTACCCCTGTTGCATTGGCGTTAGCCAGTGCCCGATAGGCAAGGGCTCGTAGTGAAGAGGCCTATCACGCCTCCCTGTCACGGAGGAGATCGCCGGTTCGAATCCGGTCGGGCCCGCCAAGTCGACAAATATAGATTTCCATGTTATTATATAATAATGTCTGGTAATTCTGTTGGGCAATTGCCCCAACCTACACGTGAATTTTACGAGAGAGATCCCCGTGCAATCACTTTAAGAGATGCATCTCTTGATGCCGCGGCAGCTTTAGGAGGTATTTTAAGCATAGGCAGGGACGAATATTTAGGTCGTTTGCTTGATGCTAACTCCAGGCTGCAAGAATTAGGAGTAGAGCCCGATATGCACTCATTTGAGCCAGATGATCCTGAAGCTACAGCAAAAGCGCAGGCTTTAATGACCGATCCAGTTCAAGCAGCTGAGTATGCTGCAGGTTTTACGCGTGGAGCCATTGCATATCTTGGGTTTGCAGATGGTGGGATAACTCAGATGATTGAGGAGCACGACGAACTTGAAGGCAATGCAGGCGATGTAAGCATACTTAATATGAACGCTATGGGACCAAACTCAAAGGGACTTGCTATGGGTGGGCTCATTCTGCGACATATTGAGAACTTGCTGGATGCTGCAGCGGGACCCAGTGAACTCCCTGGCTAGAAAACTGAAAATAGTTCCAGACCTGCAAGGCTATGGCTCATCATTATTGACATTTGATATGTTCTGTCATAAGATTATTGAGTGAAATACATAGATTGGGACGAACTAAAAAATGCGAAATTAAAGACAGAGCGCAACGTCTGCTTTGAGGACGTACAAACAGCCATAGAAGAAAACAAAGTACTTGATAATAGCCAGCATACTAACCCAGAACGCCACCCAGGCCAAAAAATATTGGTTGTCAGGATAAAAAACTATGCCTACCTTGTCCCTTATATAGAGGACGACAACAAAATATTTTTAAAGACTATAATTCCCAGCCGAAAAGCAACAAAACAATATTTGAATAAAGGAGATGAACTATGAATAACAACCTACCATATGATCTAGAAAAAGAAGAAACGAATATTCTAGAAGCTTTTGAGCGTGGTGAGTTCAAGCGTGTTCCAAATCTTGAAGAAAGAAAGAAAGAACTGCAAAAGATCGCTAAAAACACATTTAATAAAACTCGAAATATCAATATCAGGTTATCCGAGAGGGATTTATATAAGTTAAAAGCGAAGGCCATAGAAGAGGGCATACCGTATCAGACACTGGCGTCTTCCATATTACACAAGTCTACTGCGAAGTAGTGCCAAGCCTGCTGAGCTATGGCCCGCCAAGTGGACAAAATACTACTTTTATGGTAGTATTTTTTTATGTCTAAAACTCTCGAGCAAAAATCGGCAGGCTCACCAGGTAGAATTGAAAAAGTCGCCGGCGGCATGATTACGGCTTATGTGGTTGCCAAAGCGCTTCAAGATGCCAGAGCACAGCGCAAAGCCGATAAGCTAGCGAAAGCCGTGTCCGTAAGTCCGGCTCAAACCAGCCCGGCCGCCGTTTCGGCAGAAACTAAGCCCAGAGTACTCACTCCCGAAGAACAATCAGAGTTCTCCCAAGAGAGAGCAAGGCTTGCCGCGGTTCAGACGTTCTTCGGCCAATACATTAACGCTCCGTCTTCTATGCGTAAACTGCTGCCCAGGGGCGACGTGTACCATGCGCCATGGTCTTTTCATCATCAGCCTAGCTATGGATCTCTCCATCTCGACCAGTCAGAGTACAATGATCCGAAAGAGCCGCGCAAATACAGCAGCGGCCTAGAGAATTTAGTAGCGCTTGGTAAAAAACCTCTGCAGGACGTTTTGTCACGGAGCGCCAGTACGAACTCTGACTCCCGATGGGGCACCATTATTTCCGGCGAAGACATCACGCAAACCCCGGCGTATGTCACGGACGCGGGTTCGGCCGGCCGGGAAAGAGACCGTCTGATCGGGCTATGGGCGGCAGTCGAAGGCATGGGTTTTGATTCCAGCGACATGGCCTTCGCCAGTTGGGATGACAGGCAAGAAGGGTCCCATTACGCGCTAGTACCTTATGACGAGCAAAATGACTTGCACCACACGGCGATTAACGGTTTAGGAGCCAGAACCGACCTATTAGACGATCCTGGGCTTATGATCAGGTTTCAGGGTACGCGGCCAAAAGATATATCAGTCAGTATTCGCGCGGTTGATATAAGCGGCGTGCGTTCTGAGATGGGGGACCTCATTCCGCCTACGCCTGATCCTGCACAGCTGGCAGCCAAACTATATACCAGTCCGGGCGTTTTACCCAGCACCCAGATGGGGATGCTTTAATCCCTCTAATGAGCGCAGCAGGCACAGAAAGCAACGATCCTTACTCGAGCATAGCCATACTTGGGGATCGTGATTTTGAGCTTTCGGGCGATGGCTTAACCGTACCGCTTCAGTTCCGGCCCGACGCCGCTTTTGTGCTGGTGACTTTTTTGGCTATAGAGGGTGATTGTACGGCGCGGAATATATTCAAAACTCCGGGCTTTGACGAGGCTGTTGGCGGTAAATATCCGGAAGATCGTTTCCAGCCGATTTTTTCCAAACTAAGGTTTACGTTTGATGCGCTGAATTCGACTTTAATCCAGGCTAGGGAACGTGAAAACTCTAGCCTGCCATTCATATACTACCGCAACCCGGACTACGAGGTTATTCATTCGCCGTAATTGAACGGGAGGGCCTGGAGCTGGTTCCAGGGGAAGTTTTTCATGATTTGACTGCCGGAGACGCCGCCGTACAGGCCGCTGTTGCCGACACCGCTGACACCGGGTCCGGAGGTATAGGGGTTGGGCAAGCCGGCGGAAGTGTAAGCCGTCGGGTCGCCTAGGCGAATCGGCACGCAGGGCTGGCCGCAGGAATCGTCGACGACGAAGCCGTATTTCTGGGCGGCGACGGCAATGACTTTGGCGACCGGTGACAGGTTCAGGGTATTGACGTCCAGGCTTGGGTTAAGCCGGAAGCGGAGGCCTTCGGGTATGGCCAAAGGGTCGGTGCTGCCGCCGTCGCCGCGGCTCGCCGGCCAGGAGACACCGCTGGTGGCGCCGGGGGTATTGGCGGGAATGACGGTAGATTTGAGGTCGCCGCTGGCCACGTCGCCGATCGTTAGGCCGATAACATGGTTAATCGTGCCGGCCCGCAGCTCTTCGATTCGGGGAGTGGCGCCGATCAGGGGCAGGCTGGTGGCCATGGCACCGGTGTGGGACGCGAACAGGCCGTCGCTCTGCGACACGCCGGTAATCGTTCCGCCCCAGCAGGCTTCCCAGTTGCCGCTGCCGTCTTTCTGAAAATTCCAAAAATCCCAGTACTTGTCGGTCGAGGGCTGGTAGATCTGGATTTCTTTGTCGGTATCGGTGTCTGGTACGGCGGTTTCGCCGGAACCGTGGGCGTCGGCCGGGACCGGCACGTTGGCCCGGGCGGCCGCGAAGGCCGTATTCGTGCCGTTGCATTCGGCCGCGACGTTGACGGTAGGCTGGCCGGCCGGCACGACGTACAGCGGGGCGCTCCAGGCCGAAGTGTTTAAGGCGCCGTTATAGTTAGGCGTCGGGCAAGGTGTCGGCGGCGGGGCCGAGGTAACCGTCGGGCCGCCGCAGAGGTTATAAGCGATGGCGTTCAGGTAAGCGGCGTTGTTCGGGTTAACAGGCGTACTGGCCGGCAGCAGCGTGTTCCAGAAACTGCTGGCCGCGAAAGGCGTGCCCGGCGCGCTGAGGGCCAAAGCCACGTTGCCGTCCATCGGCAACGCCTGGCCGAACCTGACACAGCTGCCGCTGCTGGCTCCGGCGCAAGTCTGTTTGGCCGCCGGGCCGGCCACCGTACCGTTGCCGGCGTTAAGGCTGACGAAGGGCGAAGCCGCGTGGCTGCCTATTAATAGCAGGGTACCGGCGATGGCGACAACCAGTACCACGACCACCGGGGTTAGATGCTGGTAGCTTTTGCTCTGGCTGTAGGAGTCTCGTTTAAGCATAGGCTTTATTTGCTTAAAGTTTAGCATGTACGGCTGTTAGACTATAGGTAAGTCAAAGGAGCTGGGGTGAAAGTAATCGTTTTCGGGTCAACCGGCCAAACCGGCCGCCAGCTGGTCGAACAGCTCGTGCGGGCCGGGCACGCGGTGACGGCTTTTGCCCGTACGCCCGGCAAAGTGGACACTTTTGGTGGCAAAGTTACGGTGTTCCAGGGCGATGCTACTGATTCGGCTAGCGTGCGCCAGGCGCTTAAGGGCCAGGCCGCCGTTTTCCACGCGTTGGCGCAGCGTATTTCCGAGAAGTCCGACATCCAGACTATCTTCGCGGCGAATTTGGTCGCAGGCATGGAGGCGGAGGGCGTCAAACGCCTGATAATGCTATCGGCGCAGGGCAGCGGCGACAGCGCCGGCCAGGCTTCGCTGCTGGTCAAGTTCGTCAGCCGGGTCGCTTTGAAAAATTTCTTCGCTGACAAGGGCCACGCTGAAGCCAAAATCATTAACAGTTCATTAAACTATACGCTCGTGCGCCCGGCCGTACTATTGAACGGCAAGCCTAAGGGCGGCGTCAAAGCCTCGCTCAAACGCGGCCACCTCAAGCAGCGGATCTGCCGGGCCGACGTCGCGGCTTTCATGATCGGGCAATTAGGCAGCCGTGAGTGGGAACGTCAGGCGCCTCTTATCGGCTATTAACCCGGGCCAAGACGCCTATGCTCGCGGGGATGCCGTCCTCTCCAGGCTGCTAATTGACTTTTTATCCGTTTAGTTTTATTATACTTACATAATCTATGGAGTCAAACAGGTGACAAACGCGGGTTCAATGGAATTAGATCAGGCACCGGCCATGCCCCAGGCAGATGGTTCTGGGTTAGTTGACGGCGCGCGCAACGCCGGCGTCATCCTATTGGCCGGCGTGGCTATCGGTGCCGGCGTTGTCGGCGCGGCAATCAGAGGCTTCGTCGTGACCGGCGCCGCCGAAGCCCAGACACCTGTTGGCAGCGTGCTTGACGCCCATGAACCGATCGAAGCCGAGGCCAGCCGGACCAGGCAAGTAGAGGAGTTCGCCAAGGTAGTTACCAAAAACGCCGCCGGCGGCGTTACCGCGACCCGGGCCGGTGTCTTCGTCTTACTGGAACAGTGCAAAGACGGTGCTAAACCGGTCAGCCGCAAGGTAGTTGTTAGCAAGGCCGACCAGCCGCTCGGTGACTGCAACGTCGGCAGTAAGGTTACGGTGACCTATGAAAAACCGCTTTCCGGCAACTGGAAGAACCATTCGGCTACCAAGCAGACGCTAAAAGCGACCCGCGGCAATAACCACCGCTTCCTTTTCATAGAACAGGACCAACCGGTGCCTGTCCCGACCGTAACGGCTACCCCCGTGCCTACGCCTAATGTGCCCGCGAATCCCGCTGAACCGGCTCCCGGCACGCCAACACCGCCCGTCACGCCTCCGGGAACACCGCCGGTTATCACGCCGCCCAACAACCCCTACGCCTCCGGCAAGATCGGGGCCGATATTTCCTGGGCGCAGTGCAGCGGTTCCAGCAATACGGTCGTGGGCAGTGTCGCTAACTTCAGTTTCGGCGTGATTGACATCGAGGACGGCCTCGGCTACTCGGCCAACCCGTGCCTGGCTAGCGAAGTTAACGATTTCACGAGTGACGGCATTCCGGTTACTTTTTATGTTAATACCGGTTGGTACAGCGGCTCCGCGCATGTTAATCCGAACAGCCCGACCGTCTGTGCTACTGGTGATGAAATCTGTTTGGCCCGAAATTACGGCTACAACAACGCCTTGTTCGCCGTTCAAACGGCCGCTAGCGAAGGCATCAGCGTGGCCGGCTTGACGGTCGGCGAGGACCTAGAAGAAGACAATACCTGGTCTACAGGTGAGCCGACGAGTGCCCAACAGAACGAGGCTAGCCTGGAAGGCACCGAAGCCGGCCTGTTAGCCAGCGGCGTCAGCAAGGTGCTGTTCTACACCAACCAGAGCGCTGAGACTGACATTATCGCGGGTTATCAGAACGGCTTCCCGGTCTGGTTCGCTCCGGGCGTGAGCACGGCCGCCGCAGCCGCGCCGTACTGTACCAACGGCGAGGGCAGCGTCAACGGCGGATCGGTCTACATGGTCCAATTCGAGGGCTCGACGACAACGGGCACGACCGGCATACCGATTGACGAGGAGGTCGTTTGCTAGCCGGAAAGATTAAATTATGAAATTGCCCGGACAAGAAGGTGCCGGCGGCCTGCCGGCGCCGGTCGCGAATTTCGTTTACGCGGCCGGCGAAGTTATCCAAAGCTACACTGTACCGGCTATGGCGAGCGCCTTGGCAATCACCGCTTTTACCGGCGGCATCCCAGCAATAGCGGTTGCCGATGCCATGCCGCCGCCCCGTCCTAAAAGACCGCCCGGCGAATGTGATGGCAGCAGCCGCATGCTTGGCCACTCCAAGCGGCAAATCATCATGGATTACTTCGTTATCTGCCAGCGCGATAGCGTCGCCCAGGCCGCGGGCATCGAGGGTAACCTGATGCAGGAGTCGACTTTGCAGACCGAAGAAATAGAGACCGGCGGCTTCAGCCGGAACCCCGCCGACGCCGGCGGCAGCGGCTGGGGTATCGCCCAATGGACGCCCGGATCGAGAGCCTTGAGCGAGTCGCGCAGGTACGGCATCAGGGGACCGATATACAGTTTGCGGACCCAGCTGGCACTTGTCTCAGCCGAGATGAGGGGCGAGAGTCCGACCGGCCAGCGCAACATGCTGATCAAGTTGAAACGGACCAGGGATCCCGCCCATGCTGCCGAGAGCTTCGAGCAATACTTCGAAGAAGGCCCGATTGCCGCCATAGGCGGCGGCCAGCTGTCGCAACGCCAACAATATGCCAGGCAGGCCGCCCGTGCCTGCGGACCAGCCGCCAGGGAAGCCGCTCTGAATATCTACCGGAACAGCGCCTCGAGCCCTTAAGTAGGCTAGTGTTTGTCGGCCAACGGCTTGCTAAATTACGATCGAAGTGGTATAAATTTGATTAAGAAAGAGGCTATATAGTATGACACTTCCCGATAGGGGGTTTGCCGGGGAGGCGGCTGAACCCGCCTTTGATCTAACGCCGGACCCCAGTCTTAACCCTGACGATAGCAATAGAGAGCGGGTGATTCTGTATCATTTGCAGCATACAAAGGACCTAGAAGTCACCGGACCGGACGCCCAATCAGTCATGCGCCGGGAACTGGACATAGACCATCTGTCCTGGCAGCGCGTTAGGGCAGACTTAGGCGCACGGGGCGTACTGCGCCAGGCCCGAGGGCATAGGACGAGCTTGGACCTGAAACATCTTTTAGGGGCGGCCGATCGGCCGTTCGTAACGCCGCGTTTACTGGGGGCAGTCGAAGAGCGCCAGCCGGGCTTTAACGAAGAAACCAACCAGCTCAGGGCTTTACGCCAAAAGCCGGCCGAGGTAGAACCGCCCAGGCCGACAGGTCGTCCAGCACCTGCGCGGCAGCCTGCCAAACCGCCGGCCCGCCATGCACCCGCGCCCGCCAAAGCCGACACGCCAGCCGCCTATAGCGACGCCGAAAGACAAAGGGCCCGGGACATCGTAGGGCTGTACCGCAAGTTAAGCCGTATTGCCGAGGTGCCGCTTCCGGCTGACGCCATCCATCGCTTGATTGAGCCACTGGACCGCTGGGAATACACGACCGAGGGGGTCAATCCGCAGGTCCACTATTTGACCAGGCAAGCTTTGGGTTCGTCGGTGAAGTTGAAACTGTCCGAGCCGTCGACGCCGGTAAGGAGCGTTCACAAGGATAAAGAGAGTATAGCGATCAGGGTCGAGGGCGAACCCCTAAGGGGCAGGGACTTAATGACGCTTCTAAAGATTGAAAGCCAGTATCCCCGCCATCTAGTCAGGCAAGAAATGGAAGACCGCCAAACCGCCCGCCCGCCGCGCAACGAAACCGCCGACGAATTTCGCGAGACCAAGGACGTTTACCTCCAAGACGGCGACGTACTCACGGATAGGCAAACCGTCGTACTTGGCAACATGGCCCGCCATAATTCCCAAGGCCAGCTAGTAGATGCTTTGGAAACTACTCCCGCCGCGCTTAATGAAGTGCTGCGACCGCTGCGCGCCCGAGCCGGTATAGAATACAACCCCGGCAACCCCGATTCTTATATCCAGTTAACGCTGATAGCCCTAGCTTTGAAAGTCGCCGACGTTGATCATTTGCCAAAAGCGTCCAAACGCGAAATCGACAACCTAAAAGAAGCCGACCTGGAACTGCTATCCAAGTACTACAGTTTTGATCCGGCCGAACGGGCAGCCGTGCGCGAAGGCAAAAGCGACACTTCCATATCGCTAATGTGGTCCAGGTTGTACAGGAGGATAGGCATAGGCGGCCGGGATAGCCGGCACCAAGCCATGCTTTACGCCGTCAGGAACGATATTTTACAGCTTCCGGACGCCTCGGCGATTAAAGAAATGCTAGGCTAGGGCCGATGACCGAAACCGCTCCCATGTAATTTAGGACAGAAATAGTTCCGGGCAGCTCCGGTTTATCATAGAATGGAGCTATGGAAGAAGAAAAACCCGCCGGACCTGAAGCCGCGGGCGATACGCTAGTTCATAAGAAGACCCTTAC